>Ga0306920_100016501_pt1 | contig 10178 bp, 9 predicted proteins | sample flu12Cox44000170_FD_204666 | JGI IMG/M metagenome (GOLD analysis project Ga0306920, IMG submission 204666) | Lab enrichment of tropical soil microbial communities from Luquillo Experimental Forest, Puerto Rico - flux4day.12C.oxic.44.000.170 (v2)... | ecosystem: Environmental > Terrestrial >...
TGAGATCGACGACGGCAAGCGTGTGCAGGGCGCCTGCGCCTCCGCCACCGTAGTTGGAAACCCAGGCGGTTTTGCCGTCGGAGGATGCGATGACTTCGTGGGGATCATCGCCGATGGGAATTTTGGTGAGAACTTTAAGGGATACGGGATCGACGATGGCCAGGGTGTGGTCGTGTTTGGAGAGAATAAGGAGAGATTCGCGGGGAGTGGATGGGGCCAAGAGAGCGACGGCAAAAGCGAGAGTAGTTGTGAGGAAAACGAAAGCGCGGCTCGCGATTTTCTGCGGCATGGATTTGCCTCGGCGGGAATTTCGAGCGACCCGGCTAATTTATCATGGCAGGGAAAGGAGAGGAAAAAATAGCGCAAAGTGTGCAGAGAAGTGCGGAGAACAAGAGAAAAACGGCGACCTAGCCCGGCACAGCCAAGGCAGCTCGCTCGAGGCCAACCCTTCCCTGCGATGTGCATCCCTCAGGGTAAAGGGTCGAAGACCACGATGGGCTGATACGTCCGCGGAACGACGGCTTCGGCGATAGCGATCAATTTTTGCTGCTGATTGAAAACGCGGAGACGCGGCGGTCGAGGTTCGCCGCCATCCAAAAGCGATGTCCCACCCGGTGGTGGCTCGGTGCGGCCCGCCTGCAGTTGCGAGAGCATGATGGTGAATTTTGAGCCGTGGCGGACGCGCTTTTCGACGACGGGAAGCACCGAGGCGCTGGGAAAATTCGGAAGCAGATGCTCGAGCTTGATGGCGCAAGATTCGAGTTTTCCGTTGCGGGCTGCTTCGGCGAGTTCTTCCAGCTTCAGAGCTTGTTCGAGAGAAAATTCACCGACGGCAGTTCGAGTGATTTCAGTGAGGTGTGCTCCGCAACCGAGCCTTTCGCCCATTTCATGGGCCAGGGAACGGATATACGTGCCCGAGGAACATTCGATTACGAAGCGGGCGAGGTTGCCTGCAATTTCCGTGAGCCGGAATTCAAAAACTTCGACCTCGACGGGCTTCAGTTCCACCGGCTGATTCTTGCGCGCAAGTTCGTAGGCGGGACGGCCATGGATTTTCTTGGCCGAAAAGATAGGCGGCATCTGCTCAAGAATGCCGACGCGTTCGTTGGCTAATTTTTCCAGAACCGATTTATCGAGGATGGGAGGACTGTCGGGACCCTGCGCTTCACCTTCGGAGTCGTAGGTATTGGTGGCAAAGCCGAATCGGAAACCGGCGGTGTAACGCTTGCGGCGGCCGGAATAGAACTGCACGAGGCGGGTGGCTTTGCCGAGCAGCAAAACCAGCACACCCTTGGCCAGAGGATCGAGCGTGCCCAGATGACCGACCTGGCGGAAGCCCGCGAGGTGGCGGATTGCGTCCACGATGTCGTGGGAAGTTTTGCCTTGCGGCTTGTCGATGACCAGAGCGCCATCGAAGGGGGCTGGTTGGGGTTTGCGTGGCATGGCGGAAAGCGGTCAGCGAATAGCCAGCGGCCGGCAGCCTGGTTGAGAATCGAGAGTCGAAAATTGCGAGCTCAATGTACGCATTGCAGCATCAAGCTGATTATTGGGGCGAATCTGCTTGCCGCTCATTTTGAGGAGGGAGAATTCCTTTTCATTTCTTTGAGCAGTTGGTCGATGCGCTCGGTGTATTCCTGGGAATTGTCGAGAGAGAAGTGCAGATCGGGTACGCGGCGAAGCTGCAAGCGCTCGAGAATTTCGTGACGGATAAAGCCAACGGCGTGTTCGAGAGCTTTGATGGCTCCGCGTTGTTCGGCTTCGGTGCCACGAGCGCCGACAAAGACACGGGCATTGCGACCGTCGGGAGCGACACGGACTTCGTTGACCACGACGGAAATTTCCAGGCGCGGGTCCTTGAGTTCGCCCGCAAGCATGGCGTTGATTTCGTGGGCGATTTCCTCGCCGATGCGTTCACGACGGTGATTGACGGTAGTCATGGCGGCCTGTTCGAGTTGCGAAAATCTTTTGTACAGCATGGGAGCGACAAGTACAAGCAGCCGCGGTCAAGCAAGTGCAAAAATATAAGAGTATAAAAGTAACCGCGCCGCGGTGTTGATTCGTGAGGCTGGCAAGCGGTCGGTTACGACAAAAGAACCGGGCCGAAGCGCCAGGCCACTTCAATGGCGGCCGCCACCACCGCAGAGAACAAGAAAAGCCGCGTAAGGCCGCCGCTACAGGAAATCGACGGCATGGTCGATCAGCACCGGGCCGAGAATGCGTTGCGCTTCGGCCAGGACGTGCTGCAATGATTCTTCGACTTGCTGCTCTGCGTTGGACAGCGTCACGATGCCGACCGTCGAGCTCTGCCAGACGTCCTGAAAATCGAGCTCGGCGATCGCGATGTTGAACTTGCGGCGGAGACGATCCTTGAGGCTGCGCAGGATTTGCCGCTTGTCCTTCAGGGAGCGGGCGTCCGCAATGTGCAGTTCGAGCGTTAAAAGGCCAACAGGCATAACCTTTGCGCCAATTCGCCGCGCAGACCGATGGTTAGTGGCGGGCGGCGGAGCCGGCTTGGGCGGCGGCTTCGGCCCCGGTGAGCTTCTGCACGTTGAAGGCTTCCAGCACGTCTCCAATCTTGACGTCGTTGAAATTGGCGATGCCCACGCCGCATTCAAAGCCTGTGCGGACCTCGCTGGCGTCGTCCTTGAAGCGTTTGAGCGAACTAAGCTTCGAGGTATAGATGACTGCGCCATCGCGAACGACGCGAATCTGCGCGTCGCGCTTGAGAATGCCATCGACGACGTAGCAACCGGCAATGGTGCCGGCGCCCTTGACCCGGAAGGTGTTGCGCACCTCGGCACGGCCGAGATAGGACTCCTGGAAGACCGGTTCGAGCAGGCCTTCCATGGCCTTCTTAATTTCGTCGGAAACTTCGTAGATGATGTTGTGCGTGCGGATGTCCACGCCCTCTTGTTGCGCGAGCTCGGCGGCTTTGCGTTCGGGGCGCACGCCAAAGGCAATAATGATGGCGCCAGAGGCGGAGGCCAGGAGTACGTCGTTTTCGCTGACGGCGCCGACACCAGACCCAAGAATCTTGAGTTTGACCTGGTCGGTCGATAGCTTGGGCAGCATTTCGCTGAGCACTTCGACAGAGCCTTGCACATCGGCTTTGATGACGATCGGCAATTCCTTGACTTCGCCGGTTTTCAATTGTTCGTGCAATTGGTCGAGGGTGATGCGTCCGCCGGAACTGGCGCGCAGAGCGGCGTCACGCTGCTTGCCCTGACGGTAGTCCACGATGTGCCGAGCCTTGGCTTCGTCGGTAACCTGGAAATGATCGCCGGCCTCGGGAACACCCTGAAGACCGAGAACTTCGACGGGAGTGGACGGTGGCGCATCCTTCATGGAGCGCCCGTGATCGTCAAACATGGCTCGGACTTTGCCAAACACTGCGCCACAGATAAAGAAGTCGCTGGCGCGGAGAGTGCCATTCTGAATAAGAATTGTGGCGACAGGGCCGCGGCCTTTGTCCACGCGCGATTCGAGCACCGTGCCGCTGCCAGGCGCGTCAGGATTGGCCTTAAGTTCGCGCAGATCGGCGACCAGCAGAATAATTTCGAGCAAACGGTCGAGACCTTTTTTCTGTTTCGCAGAAACTTCAACGAATTCCGTGTCGCCGCCCCACTCGGCCGGCATCAAGCCGAGTTCGCTGAGTTGGCGTTTCACGCGTTCGGGCTGCGCTTCCGGTTTATCGATCTTGTTGATGGCCACGATCATGGGGACGTTGGCGGCTTTGGCGTGATCGATAGCTTCCTTGGTTTGCGGCATGACGCCGTCGTCGGCGGCAACGACGAGCACAACAATGTCAGTGACCTTCGCGCCGCGGGCACGCATGCGAGTAAAGGCTTCGTGGCCGGGGGTATCCACGAAAACCACGGCGCGGTCGTTGACTTGAATCTTGTAAGCGCCAATGTGCTGGGTGATGCCGCCGGCTTCGCCGGCGGCGACGTCCTCCTGGCGGATGGCGTCGAGCAGACTGGTCTTGCCGTGATCGACGTGGCCCATGACCGTGACCACTGGAGGGCGCGGCTTGAGATTTTCTTTCGTTTCTTCCTTGGCGACCTCCAGCATCATTTCGTCTTCGAAAGAGACCACCGTCACGACACCGTTGAAAGCTTCCGCCAGTTGCGTGGCGGTAGGCGAATCAAGCGCCTGGTTGATGCTGGCGAAGATTCCCTTGTCGAGCAGAACTTTCAGAAGATCTTTGGCGCGCACATCGAGTTTTTCGGCGAGTTCGCGAATGGTGATGCCTTCGGTGATGTTAATGTCCCGCGGCGGGCGCGGCTCGGGCGGCGCGATGACCGCGGTGGCGCGGTGACCTGCGCCAGGACGCTGGCGCGTGGGATGCAGTTTGCGTTCGCCTTCCATTTCGCGTTTGTCCGCAACCGGGCGCTGGCGCTGCGCCGGACGACGCGCGTACAGGGGCTTGCCGGGCTCGGCCTTGGAGGGCATGCGGTCTGGTGGCGGCGCGGGTAACATACCGGGTCGGCCAGGCGGGCGCGGACCAGGGCGTGTGCCACTTGGAACTCCGCCCGGACGCTGCGGATATGGACGATTTTGCGGGCCTCCCGGACTGCCCGTGGGACGAGGACCGTAAGGGCGGCCCGGGCCGCCGGCTCCGCCCTGTTGCGGGCGCATCGGCTGGCCGGGACGCGGACCGCTGGGGCGATCCCCGGAAGGAAGAGGACCACGATTACCGGTTGGCAGGGGGCCGCGGTTTCCTGTCGGAAGGGGACCGCGATTACCAGTTGGCAAAGGGCGTTGCGGTTGCGTGGCGGGGCGGGCCGGTGAGGCAGCAGCAGGTCTTTGCGCGACAGGCTGGCCGGGCCTTGGTTGAGCGGGAACCGGAGGACGCTGAGCCGGCGTAGCGCCAGGGGCATTTTGACCGGCGGGCCGCAGCGGCTGACCATGCGGAGCAGGGACGGGCTTCGGACCAGAAGGCGCTTGGGTTGGTGGCGCTGGCGAAGCAGCTGGCTTCGCCGCCGGGGCCGGAGGTGTTGGCTGCGCCGGGGGCGCAGGCGGACCCGCAGGAGCGATTGGCTTCCCTGCGACCGGTTGGGCAGCCGGTGCCACAGTCACCGAGGGAGATGGCGAAGGCGCCGGGGCAGCGGGTGGTGTTGCCGGTAGAGCAGGTTTAGCGGCCGGGGGTGTGGAAGTCGGAGCGACTGGAGCGGGAGGCGTCAACACGGGCGCAACCGGTGGAGCGGCAGGCCGCTGGCGAGCAGTTCTGGCGGCGGCTTCCCTGGCTTCTTTGTCCGCTGCGGCGGCGGATTCGGCGGCGGCGTCGGCTTGCACCTGTCCCTGAATCGTGTTGCGAACCTTTTCGGCAACATCCACCGGGATCGAGCTGGAGTGCGTCTTTTTCTCGGTGACACCAAAGCCGGGCAGAAGGTCGATAATGGCCTTCGCTTTGACTTCGAGCTCACGGGCCAGCTCGTTAATTCGAACTTGATTAGCGTCGGTCATGCTTTCTGTTCGAGTCACCTGTAATTACGAATTGCTTTCGTCGTGTTTTTCTTTTTCCGCGGCGTCAGCTTCTCTAGCGGGTTCGGACTCCGCAGATCGTTCGGCGGCCGTTTCGGGCGGCAACTCGGCGGCCACGTCCTGGTCACCAGGCGCTTCTGTCTGCGTGTCGGCCGGTTCAACCGGCTCAGATCGGGTGGTTTCCGATGAAGCCGCTTCGCCTTCCGCCTCAGTCGCCGCTTCGCCAGTTTCGGCGCTGGCTTCCAGAATACCTTCCGTTGCTGCCGTAACGCCTCCGCCTTCGTAAAATTGATTTACAGCCTGATAGATCTTGTCCACCATTTTTTCGCCAATGCCGGGAATTTCCATCAACTGTTCCGGCGTCATACCCGCGAGCTGTTCCAGGGAAGTGATGCCGGCGGCCTCGATTTTTTCGATCGTTTTGGGGCCGACACCCGCGAGAGCCGTGAGCGGAGTGACCGGCGCGGTCAGCGCAGTCATTTCCGCTTCAATTTCGCGGCGCTTCTCTTCTTCGCTCTTGATGTCAATGTCCCAGCCGATGAGCTTGCTGGCCAAACGGACGTTCTGTCCTTTTTTGCCGATGGCCAGAGAGAGCTGCGAATCTTCGACAATCACTTCAAGCTTGTGAGCTTCCGGATCGGTAATCTGTACGCGGGTTACCTTTGCCGGACTAAGCGCCTTCTGAGCGAACGCGACGGTCTCTTCGCTGTACGGGATAATGTCGATTTTTTCACCGCGCAGTTCACGGATGATGGACTGCACGCGCATTCCCTTCATTCCCACGCAGGCGCCTACCGGATCCACATCTTTGTCGCGGCTGAAGACAGCGACTTTAGTGCGTTCACCGGATTCGCGGGCGGCGGCGCGAATCTGCACCGTGCCATCGTAAATCTCCGGAACTTCCATTTCGAACAAGCGCTGCACCAGGGCGGCATCCGCGCGGGAAACGATGACTTGCGGACCCTTGGCGGCGCGATCCACCATGCGGATCACCACCCGCAAGCGTTCACCGATGTTGTAAGTTTCAAGCTTGGATTGTTCGCGTTTTGGCAAACGCGCTTCCGTGCGGCCCATATCCACGATCAGATCCGGACCTTCGGCACGCTTCACGATGACCGTGACCAGTTCACCGACGCGGCTGTGGTATTCATTGAAAATCGTGTCGCGCTCGGCCTCGCGCACTTTTTGCAGGATGACCTGCTTCGCCGTTTGCGCAGCAATGCGCCCGAGGACGTCTGTGGGTTTGGCCGTAAGGATCTCCGTGCCCACTTCAGCCAAGGGATTCTTGCGCCGAGCATCCATGACGCTGATTTCACGCGTCGGATCGGCCACTTCCTCAACCACGGTTAGAACGGAAAAAACGTCCACCTGGCCGGTTTCCGTATTGAACTTGCCGCGCAGGTCTTCTTCGGTCTTATAATACTTGCGGGCCGCAACCACCATCGCGTCCTCAATCGCCGACACCACGATTTCCGGCTCGATATGCTTCTCGCGGCTGAGCATTTCAATCTGTTGATAGAGCAGATTCGCCATCACTCGATCCCGAACTGAGAAATTCTCCTAGCCTAAACTGGAAACGGACGCTAACCGCGCAAAATCCCGGTACCAGGGCTCACAAAGCCGACTAAAGCCCGGCCATTAGAAAAGCGAGCCAAAAACAAATTGCGTCCGGCGCTACAGTGCAAATTGCCGTACCTTGCGCGCAAGCGCGCCGGAGATTCAAGCGCCGCCACCATGACTACGACGAAGAGTGTGGACTAAAACTCGACGACGAGGTGCGCTTTGCGAATGAGGGCCAAAGGCACGGTCACTGAGCGTGGAGTTTTGCCTTTCAACTCCAGCCGGACGTTGCCATCCACAACTCCCGCCAGACGGCCCTCAAAAAACTTCATTTCTTCCACCGGCTCGTCTGTCCAAATCTTCGCCGGACGCCCGGTAAAACGCACATAGTCAGCAGGCTTTCTGAGAGCGCGATCCATGCCGGGCGAACTTACCTCCAAGGTATAGCCTGGCCCAGGCACCAGTTCTTGTACATCCAGAATCACGCTCAACTGCTTGCTGACCCGCTCACAATCCGCGTGCGAAATCTCCGCATATGGGTCAGGTGCTTCGCCGTCTGATTCCCCGCAAGAAGATTCTTCGGGAAGAGCCGGAACGCGATCGATGTACACCCGCAGGAAGCGCTGTTTGCCGATTTTCCATTCGACATCAACGACTTCCAGTCCCTCCGATCGAGCAACTCTCTCGGCGGCTTCGCGAATCTTTTCCAACTGCAAGCAGAGACTCCCCGGCCCAAGCCGGTTAAACGCCCGACCGGCCCAACAAAAAAGTGGGCTTGCGCCCACCTCGTCGTGCGACCCGTTACAGAGCGAAACCAAAGTATATGCCCGGCGCAAGGCAAAAGCAAGGCGAGGGTGGAAACAAGAAACCGGCCCCGGTGGGCCCTGCCGCCGATATCCGAGCAGAATCGACCAAGACCCGTATTGGTTCAACCCAAGAAGTCCGGACCTACGGCTTGGGGGTAGTTGTGGCCGCGGTCGGCTTGGGGGTAGTGGCCGCCGGCTTGACGGCCGCCGGTTTGGCTGGCGTGGCCGACGCCTTGGCCGGATAGGCCTGATCGTAAAGCTTGATGATGTCGGCGGTAACGTCGATACCGTTTGAAACGTAGATTGGAGCGCCCTGCGCTGAGGAATCGAAAACCGCAACGTAGGCATTCTCGCGCGCGTAGCGGTCGAGCACGTCCATCATTTTGCGGCCGATGCGCTCGATAACTTCCTGTTGCGAGGCGTTGACGTCCTCCTGATAATCTTCCTGTTTGCGGGTAAGTTGCTTTTGCAGAGCCGTGCCCTGGCGTTCCAGGCGAGCCGCCTCATCAGCGCTTAGCTTGTCGCCATTGGCCTGTAAACGCTGGCGGATGTCGTTAATCTGTTTATTCAGATTCTCGAGCTCGGTCTGGCGCGAAGTAAATTGCCCTTGCAGCTCGGCCGAAGCTTGTTTGCCTTCGGCGGTCGCGATAATGGCCTGACGGACGTTTAGAACGCCGACTTTGGCACCCGCCGCGGATCCGCCGACTGGCGCCGATTGCGCTCCCAGCGTGGCCGCGCCAATCAGGCTGGCCGCAGCAAGCGTGGCCGATAGAAACATCTTATTCACAGTAGTCTCCTTATGATGGAAAGCGCTCCGCGCTGTCCTTTACGCCAATCGGAATTGGCCGAAAATCGTTTTAGCTCAGGGTGCGTAAGTACAAGACCCTGAAACTTTTCCACCTCAAGGCTTGTAAGTACAAACCCTGCCCGCTGTGCCCTGCGGATTTCCGCGGAGCCTGTACAAACCAAAAAGTATAGCTGAGGCAATCCTTCCCAGGCAACGGCAAAGCGAATCGACGATAGCAGGCAAACCGAAAAGCTCTGCCCGTTGCGATGCGCTAACCGTTCGGTTGCGTTGCTGGGTTAATGTCGCCTCCAACCAACCTCGCACCTCCAAAATCAATTCGGTATGGGGAAGATCAAAACCCGATTATTAGCCTGATCCGCGATCACCGCCAAATTTGTGAATTGGTCGATGGCTACGGCAAATTGCGGCGAGCCGCCCAAACCAAAGGTGCTGCGGGTCTTAAACGGATTGGAAAGCGTGTCGATGACCGACAGAGTCTGGCTCGTCGAGTTGACCGTCATAATTCCGCCGGTCTGCGGGTTGATCGCCAGCGAGGTCGGATTGATGCCGACGTGGACAGAGGAAGTGCTACCGACGTCGGGATTGAAGCTGGTAACCACATTGCCGCCGCTCGAACAGGCATAAAACAACGCAGGCACCACCGACGGATTGAAGGTCACGCCGCTCGGAGTCGCCGTCACATTGCCAACTGCGGCAGTGGTGCTCTTGGCTGGCGACGCTCCGCCAATATCGATCGAATCGAGTACGCCGATCGGCGCTGAACCGCTGATCAATTGCAAGGCGCTGACCACTGCGAGACCGCGGTTGCTTGTGCCACGATCGGGATCGATGGCCACGGCAAGGGGAGAAGTGTCCACGGCAATGGTCACAGGATTGAGAGTTGTGGCTGGGGTTGGGTTGGCTGCCGTTGCAAACAGCAAAGCCAGGTTGAGCTCAGAAACTGTGTTGCTGCCGGTGTTGGTGATCAAAGCAGTGCCCGTGCCCTCGTCGATGGCCACGCCGGTGGGATTCGAACCGGTCGCCACGGCCGCCACTTTCTGAGTGCCAGAGACCAGATCCAGCACCGAGGCAGTGCCGTCGGTGTTGTTGGCAACGACTGCCAGCCCGAAACGCGGGCTCGCCGCAACGCCCAGCGGATCGCTGCCGGTGGCGATGGTCTTGCGAATGGTTCCGAAATTCGGATTGGCCGCGAACCCGGTCAAAACCCCGTTCGTGAACGTAGGGAGCTGCGGAGCAATGTCAATTACCGAAATATTGTTGCAACCGCTGTTGCTGACCACAGCGATCGGGGCAAAACCTTGGCCGGGCAGCTGATCGGCGATGGACACGGAACTGGGCAAAGGATTGCCGCCGGTGCAGGCCGTCTTCATGTCCACCGATGTAATCACGAAAAAATCCGTGGAGTTGGATCGCACACCTTGGCTGTTCACAACATCCACAGCGTAGCGGTGCGGCATGGTCAGGAAGCTATGCGGGACGGTAAAGGCAAATTGCCTGCTGCTCGGAACGCTGCTCAATGT
>Ga0306920_100016502_pt1 | contig 10178 bp, 10 predicted proteins | sample flu12Cox44000170_FD_204666 | JGI IMG/M metagenome (GOLD analysis project Ga0306920, IMG submission 204666) | Lab enrichment of tropical soil microbial communities from Luquillo Experimental Forest, Puerto Rico - flux4day.12C.oxic.44.000.170 (v2)... | ecosystem: Environmental > Terrestrial >...
TCGCGTCGCAACGAGCTTCTGCGGCTCGCGCACGGAGCGACGCCGCACTACGTCTACGATCTCGCGACCGTGCGCGCGCGCGCGCAAGCGCTGCGCGGCACGCTGACGGCCGTCGACCGCTGGTTCTATGCGATCAAGGCGAATGCGCACCCGGCGATCCTGCGGGAAATCGCGAATGCGGGGTTCGGCCTCGAATGTGTCTCGCCGGGCGAACTCGCGCGCGTGCGCGAGGCAGTCGGTGACAAGGTCGACGTGCTTTACACGCTCAACTTCGCGCGGCGCGAGGACTACCTCGCGGGCATCGCACAGGGCGCGCGCATTTCGCTCGACAATCTGCATCAGCTCGCGCACTGGGGCGGGATCTTTGCCCGACATGAAATCGAGTTGCGCCTCGATCTCGGTGTCGGCCGCGGTCATCACGACAAGGTGAAGACCGGCGGCGCCGGGTCGAAATTCGGTCTCGCGCTCGATGAGTTGGCCGAGTTTCAGCGCCTCGCGAAGAAATACGATGTGCGCATCGCCGGGCTGCACGCGCACCTCGGTTCCGGCATTCTCGACGCGTCGCACTGGAAAGAGGTGTACATCCAGCTCGCGAGCCTCGCGGAAAAAATCGGCAGCGTGCGAGCGCTGAATATCGGCGGTGGTTACGGCGTCCCGGCGCGGCCCGACGAGGCGCCGCTCGATCTTGCAGCCGTCGCCGCGGGCCTTGCCGAAGTGAAGACCGCGTATCCGCAGTTCGAGCTGTGGAGCGAGCCGGGACGCTTCCTCGTCGCGGATGCGGGCGTGCTGCTTGCGCGTGTGACACAGACCAAGCGCAAGGCCGGCTTCCGCTACGTCGGCGTCGATGCCGGTATGCACACCCTGATCCGCCCGGCCTTGTACGAGGCTTATCACGATATCGTCAATCTTTCGCGGCTCGACGGCGACGCGACGGAACTCGCGCAAATCGTGGGCCCGATTTGCGAATCCGGCGACGTGCTAGGCAGCAATCGCCGTATTGCCGAAGCGCACGAGGGTGATGTGCTGCTGATCGCGCAGGCGGGCGCTTATGGTGCTGCGATGGCGTCCGATTACAATTTGCGCGAGCGTGCCAAGGAGACGGTGCTTTGAGTAGCTTGAACGATCCGCGCAAGGCGCAGGTGTTCCGTTTCGTCGGCGCCGACTATGACGCTGCGAGCGTGACCGCGAGCTTGCGCTATGCCTTCGACAACGATGCGGTGATGACGGAGCGCATCGTGTTTCCCGACGCGCCGGCGCTGCCGCCGGAACGTGAGGCCGCATTCGCCTCTGCGTTGCGACTGCTGCATCTGATTGCCGGCGTGAGCTACTACAAGGCCGGTGTGCCGCCGGCGATGCGTTTCGAGAGCGATCCGCCGGACGTGGCGACGTCGGCGTTCCTGCACGAAATCTACCTGCACGGTCTCGGCGAGTTCGCCTATCACAACCACTTCGATCTCGCCGGCCGGCTCGCCACCCTGCTGCAATCGCCAGACGGACAGCCGCTGCGCCGCCGCGTGCGGCGCTCGAACTTTCACGAGCCCGCAACCGGACCGGACGAGCCGTACGTCGAGACGCAGCTCGCCCCGAGTATGAGCCTGCCTCGGCGCACCTTGCTGCCGATCGGCGGCGGTAAGGATTCGCTGGTCAGCGTGGAGATGTGTAAAAGTATAAATGAGCCTGCGGCCGCGGTCTGGGTCGGCGATTCGGCGCTGATCGCCGCGTGCGCTGCGCGCACCGGACTGCCGCTGCTCAATATCAAACGCACCCTCGCGCCGGAACTGTTCGAGTACAACCGCATCGGCGCGTGGAACGGCCACGTGCCGGTTACCGCGATCAATTCGGCGATCTTGCTTTGTGCTGCGATCCTCTACGGCTACGATGCGATCGCATTTTCCAATGAGCGCTCGGCCTCGAGCGCGACGCTCGAATACGACGGCCAAGAGGTCAATCACCAGTGGAGCAAGGGTGTCGAGTTCGAGCACCAGCTGCGTGAGTATACAAAGTCGCATATCGCCGCCGATCTCGACTATTTTTCGCTGTTGCGGCCTTGGTCGGAGCTTGCGGTAGCACGCGCGTTCGCGCGCGCGACGCAGTACGACGATGCGTTCTCGAGCTGCAATCGCAACTTCCGCATCCTCGGCGCGCGCCCGGCCGACCGCTGGTGCGGCGAGTGCCCGAAGTGCCATTTCGTGTTCCTCGCGCTTGCGCCGTTCGTATCCAAGCCGCGCCTGCTCAAAATTTTCGGCCGCAATCTGCTGGACGATGCGGCGCTTGCGCCGGGTTTCGACGCGCTGCTCGAATACCGCGATCACAAGCCGTTCGAATGCGTCGGCGAAGGACGCGAGTCGCGTGCGGCGCTGCACGCGCTCGCGCAACGCGCGGAGTGGCGCGAAGATGCGCTGGTTGCGCGCTACGCGAACGAAATCGTGCCGCAGCTCGATACGCGTGAGCTCACGCTCGAATCCTTGCTTGCGCCCGCAGCGGAGCACTTCATTCCCGAACGTTTCGAGAAGTTGCTGCGTGCCGACTGAGACGCCGCTGCCCGACACCGGCATCGCGGCGCTGGCCGATCAGCGCATCGCGATCTGGGGCTTCGGCCGCGAGGGTCGCGCATCGCTCTCGGCGCTGCGCCGGCGCTATCCGCAAAAACTCGTCGACCTGATCTGCTTGCCGACCGAAGTCGAGGCCGCACATGCGCTGCACGATCCGAGTCTGATCGTGATCGAGGAGCCGGTCGGCGCGCCGACGCTCGCGCGCTTCGATGTCGTGATCAAGTCGCCGGGCATCAGTCCGTATCGGGCACCGTATCCCGAAGCGGCGCATGTCGGCGTGCGCTTTACGTCCGGAACCGCATTGTGGTTTGCCGAGCATGCCAAGGCGCGTGTGATCGCCGTCACCGGCACCAAGGGCAAGAGCACGGTTTCGGCGCTGATCGCGCACCTGCTGCGCCGGCATGGTCTGCGCGTCGCGCTCGCCGGCAATATCGGCATGCCGCTGCTCGATTTGCTCGAACCCGCGATCGAGCCCGATTGGTGGGTGATCGAGCTGTCGAGCTTCCAGGCGCGCGATTTCGGCGGCGCGCCGCAGGTTGCGGTGATCAACAACGTTTACGAGGAGCACCTCGACTGGCACGAGACGCGCGCGAACTATGTCGCCGACAAGCTCGCGATCGCCGCGCATGCGCGGCGTGTCGTCGTCAACGCCGCGCAACACGAGTTGAGCGACCTCGGCGATCGCGATACGCGTCATGCGTTCAATCGCGACGACGGCTGGCATGTGCGCGACGATGCGATCTGGCGCGGCGCGGAAAGCATGCTGCCCCTCGCTTCGATTGCGCTGCCTGGACTCCACAATGCACAGAATGTCTGCGCCGCGCTGGCAGCGGTCGAAGCGGCCGGCATCTTTGACGTGCGCGACCGCTCGCCATTGCAAGGACGGCTGCGCGAATTGGCGCAGCACGTTGCAACCTTCAAGCCGCTGCCGCATCGACTGCAGCGGCTCGGCTGTCGGGACGGCATCGACTACATCAACGACAGTATTTCGACTACGCCATACGCGGCGATCGAGGCCTTGCGCAGTGTCGATGCGCGCGCGACGACGATTCTCGTCGGCGGTTTCGATCGTGGCCTCGACTGGCGGCCGTTCGTCGACTACGTCGCCGCCAGTCCGCCGTCTGCGATCGTCACGATGGGTGCGAATGGCCCGCGCATCGCCGAAGCGCTGTGCACGATCGCGTCAGCGGGCTTCGAATTGATCGCCGCACCGGACATGGAGCGTGCCTTCGATGCGGCGCGCGCCGTCACGCGTGAAGGCGGTACGATGCTGCTCTCACCGGGTGCCCCGAGTTTCGACCAATTCCACGACTACGCGGAGCGCGGACGAGAGTTCGCCCGACTCGCGGGATTCGATCCCGCGGCGATCAGCGAGATCGAAGGCCTCGGCATCGCTTGAGGAAATTTTGGAAACGTCGTTCGTGCTGAGCTTGTCGAAGCACGAAAGAGAAAGCTAGGTTGCAAGTCGCCCTTCGACAGGCTCAGGGCGAACGGACCATCGAGCCGCAATGAATTCGACACTCAAATCTTCACAATATCCGTTGGCGCAGCGCGTTTGGGATCTGCCGACCCGGCTTTTCCATTGGACGCTGGTCGTTCTCATCTTGCTGCAATTCGGCACCGCCGAATTCGGTTGGCTGTCGATGGAGTGGCATTACCGCTTCGGCTACGCGACGCTGGCGCTGCTGCTGTTCCGCATCGCCTGGGGTTTCGCCGGATCGCAGACCAGCCGCTTCGCCGACTTCCTGCGCGGGCCGCGTGCGCTTGCGCGCTACGTGCGCGCGGAACTGTCGGTGCACGAGTCAGCGCAAGTCGGACACAATCCGCTCGGCGGCTGGTCGGTAATCGCGATGTTGCTCGCGCTGCTCGTGCAGACGCTGAGCGGGCTCATTACGAGCGATGGCATCGAAAATGACGGGCCATTCGTCGATCGTGCCCCCGGTGCGTGGGTCAGATTTGCCACACACCTACATCATCTCGGCGAAAACGTATTGCTCGCGCTGATCGGATTGCATATCGCCGCCGTCTTGCTGCACTGGCTGTTGCGCCATGACGATCTCGTGCTGCCGATGATCACGGGCAGGAAGCGCGTCGTTGCGCCGCCACTGCAATTCATCAGCGGCTGGCGTGCATTGCTGATGTTCTCAATTGCGGCTGCCGCCGTCTTGCTGCTGGCCTATTTCGGCACCTGAACTTCAATCGTCGTTTTGATATTTCTCGTGGCAGGCTTTGCAGGTGCCGGCGAGCCTCTTGAATTGCTCCTTGTCCTTCGCCTCATCCTTCGCCTTGGCGATGTCGCTCAGTGCCTTGGCTTCGGTGACAAAGTCCTTTGCCTTCGCGGTGAAGTCGTCGAAGTGAGTCCAGATCTCGGGCTTCGCATCGGTTTTTACGCCTGCGGGCGGCGCCTTTTGGAAACCTTCGAGCAGTTGCTCGGACAGAAACGAGATGCGGTCTGCGCGCTTGGAAAACTCGGCGGCGTCGAACGGCATCTTGCCCTTGTTCATCGCGCTCAGCGGACTGAAATTCCAGCCAACCACGTGCATCAGGCTTTGCCGATACTCGGTGGCGCGGTCCTCGACATTGTGCGCGACGGCGAGGCTTGCGATGCCGCAGGTTGCCAGGGCGGCGACTACCAGAGACCGTTTCACTGTTCCCACTCCTCGTATTGTTTGCAGCGCAGTCTAGCAAAGCGGGATGCAAAGTTTTGCAAACACGCCGTCGCATGCGTGTCGCAGTATGATGCGTTCTCTTGCTATCCCCCCAATCATGGAGTCATGCGATGAAACGTCTTCTCGCAATGTGTCTCGCTCTCGGTTTTGGCGCCTCGGTCCAGGCTGCGATGGTGGTGAAGAATCTCGATTACGACGTCGGCGGCAAAAAGATGCAGAGCGCGCTCGTCTACGACGATGCGGTCAAGACCCCACGCCCAGGTATCGTCATGACGCCCGATTGGAAGGGCATGAATCCCGACCAGATTGCGCTCGCGAAGAGCATCGCCGGCAAGGACTACGTGATTCTCGTCGCCGACGTGTTCGGCACCGACGTGCGCCCGAAGACCGACGAGGAAGCGACGGCCGCGATCAAGCCACTGCTCGGCGACCGCGTCACCATGCGTGCGCGCATCAATGCGGCGCTGGCGCAGCTCAAGGCACAGAATGGCAAAGCGCCGCTCGACGGCAAGCATTACGGCGCGATCGGTTTCTGCTTCGGCGGCGCCACCACGCTCGACCTCGCACGCTTGGGCGCGGACGTGCAGGGCTTCGTCACCTTCCACGGCAATCTCTCCACCGACGATCCGGCGCTGGCGAAGAACATCAAGGGCAAAGTGCTCGTGCTTAACGGCGCCGACGACCGCGGCATTTCGGCCAACTCGATCGCCGCGTTCGAGAAGGAAATGAACGACGCAAACGTCGACTGGCAGTTCCACAACTACTCCGGCACGGTGCATTGCTTTGCCATCCCGACCGCGCACAACCCGCCCGGCTGCGTTTACAACGAGAAGACCGCGAAGCGCGCGTTTGCGCAGATGCACACGTTCTTCGATGAGACGTTCGCGGCAAAATGACGCCGACGCGAAATCGCGCAGCGTTCGGCCGCTTCGCGACCTGGGCCGCACGGGCGACCGGCCGCCCGCTGACGTTCGTGCTGGCGCTGGCGGTTGTGCTGGCCTGGGCGATTACCGGGCCGTTGTTCCATTTCAGCGATACCTGGCAACTGGTCATCAACACGGGCACGACGATCGTCACGTTCCTGATGGTATTTCTGATCCAGAACACGCAGAACCGCGATTCCGAAGCGGTGCAGATCAAACTCGATGAGTTGATCCGTGCGATGGAAGGCGCACACAACGCCCTGCTGGACCTCGAGGAGCTGGACAGCGATCTGCTCGACAAGACGCGCGACCGCTATCGCAAGCTGGCCGAGCACGCGCGCAAGGAGTTAGAAGAGGGCAGGAGCGACAGCGGCAGCGAGGAGGTCGAGTGACGCTCGTCATTCGACCCCTTTGCGACCATATTCATGCAAGCGGCGCACATTTCCCCTGTCCGGCGATCGTAGTCGGGTGCCTCTGCGCAATAAGCGCGGGGCACGTCATACCCGTAAACATTTGCTGCCGGCGGTGATCCTTTCAGCTTCGAATTGACGTCTTATCCGCTGTGCGCAGATCGTCGAGTGGGAGCTTTCCGGTGAAAAATTTCTTATTCGCTGGGTTGTTTGCGTTAGCCTGCGTGAGCGCGCGAGGGGAGTTGCCAGACCACGAGTCGACAGAAGCCGCGTCGATACGCGCGGATGCAGAGACTGGGGACGCCAAGGCTCAATTCGATCTCGCTCTTCGATATTCCCGCGGGCAAGGTGTTGCCAAGGATGCAGCACAGGCGGTCGCATGGTATCGGAAGGCTGCTGGCCGGGGTCTGGCAGAAGCGCAGTTCAATCTTGGACTAGCATTCGAGAATGGAGTAGGCGTCGCAAAGGATTCTGAACAGGCGGCTGCCCTATACCGCAAAGCAGCGAATCAAGGCTTAGTGGATGCCCAATACAATCTTGGCGTGTTTCTCGAACGCGGAGAGGGCACGTCGAAGAACGAAACCGAAGCTGTCAAATGGTTCCGCCTGGCCGCCGAGCAAGGGTACGCGGCGGCGCAATACAATCTGGGAGTTCAGCTCGCGCATGGTCGCGGAGTCGCAAAAAGCGAAGCACAAGCAGTGGCTTGGTATCGCAAGGCGGCGGAGCAGGGTATGGCCGAGGCACAAAGTAATCTCGGCACGATGTACGACGATGGGCGGCATAAAAAGGGATCCATTGCTTGCGCTAATGTGGTATCGCAAGGCTGCAACGCAGGGATTGGCGGCAGGGCAATACAATTTAGGAGTGATGCTCGAACGCGGCGACGGCACGCCGAAGAACGTGGCGGAAGCAGTCAGCTGGTATCGCAAGGCCGCCGATCAGGGTTTGGCATTGGCACAAAACGGTCTCGCGCTGGTCTACGCGAGCGGTGCCGGTGTTGCCAAAGACGAATCGCTGGCAGTGATGTGGTTTCGCAGGGCAGCCGATCAGGGGCTAGCGCAAGCGCAATACAATCTCGCCCTTGCCTATGACAAAGGAATCGGTGTCGCCAAGGACGAGGCACAGGCGGTTGAGTGGTATCGCAAATCCGCTGACCAGGGTTTTGCTGATGCGCAAACTAATCTCGGCTACGCCTACGCTACTGGACATGGCATAGTCAAAGACGACGCGCAGGCCGTCGAGTGGTATCACAAGGGAGCGGAGCAGGGAGACGCAAGGGCGCAATTCAACCTTGGGCTGAGCTTCGAGAGTGGGCGTGGAGTCGCCAAGGATGAAGGTCAGGCGATCGTGTGGTATCGCAAAGCGGCGGAACAAGGGGATGAATCAGCCCGCAAACATCTCGACGAACTTGCGGCTCGACGAGACAAGCGGTGATGTCAACGTCATCGCAGCTACTCCGGCCATGCATTGCTTCGACATCTATTCTGGTCGTTGCTGACTTGAAAGGTTATGAATCATGAATGATTCCAAATCCTCCCTGATTCTCGGTATTTTCATCTTCGCCGGCCTGGCAGCGATGGGCTATCTGCTCGGCTCCAGCGCGATTCGCTTCCGCGAACTCGAACGCGTGGTGTCGGTGAAAGGGCTGTCGGAACGCGAGTTTCCGGCCGATATCGCCGTTTGGCCGGTTCGCTTTACCGCGGCGGGCAACGATCTCTCCGCCTTGTATGCCTCGTTGGAGGAAGACACGAAGCGCGTGACCGAATTTCTGGCCGCGGCGGGATTTTCCGCGGCTGAAATCACGACCAGTGCTCCCATCGTGACGGACAAGCTTGCGCAGCAGTACGGCAACAACGAAAAAGTGCAGCTGCGCTACTCGGCGCGTCAGACGGTCACCGTTTACTCGAACAAGATCGATTCAGTGCGGAGCTCTCAGAACAAGATCGCCGAGTTGGGCAAGAAGGGCATTGCGTTCAGCGGCGAGGAGTATCAGCCGCAGCAGCAGACGCAGTTCCTTTTCACCAAACTCAACGACGTCAAGCCGGCGATGATCGAGGAGGCGACGCACAAGGCACGCGAGGTCGCCGAAAAATTCGCCAGCGATTCGCACAGCCGCCTCGGGAAGATCAAAAGCGCGATCCAAGGCCAGTTCACGATCGAGGACCGGGATACCAACACGCCGTACATCAAGCGTGTACGCATCGTTTCGACAGTGGATTACTACTTGTCCGATTAGCCGGCGCGTATCGCGATCGCGATGCGCGCAATGCGTCAGTGATCTCTTTGCAACGCGTAGTCCGCGAGCACGCGAAGGCCGTCGCGCGCTTCGGATTCGGGCAGCAGCTCGAGCGCGGCCTTGGCTTTGTTCGCATGCGTCTGCGCGAGGTCGCGCGCGCGCGCGATCGCGCCGGTGTCGCGGATGGCGCTCACGATGTTGTCGAGCGAGTCGAGACCGCCGGTTTCGATCGCGCGCTTGAGGCTCGCCGCTTGCTCGGCGGAGGCGCGTTCGATCGCATAGATCAGCGGCAGGGTGGCCTTGCCTTCGGCGAGATCGTCGCCGATGTTCTTGCCGAGAGTGCCGGCATCGGAGACGTAGTCGAGCACGTCGTCGGCGATCTGGAATGCATAGCCCAGATGCAGGCCGTAGTCGGCGAGCGCGTTTTCCTGCGCGGCCGTTACCCCAGCGAGCACGCCGCCGAGGCGCGTCGCCGCGGCGAACAGCACGGCGGTTTTGCGCTCGATGACGCGCAGATACGCGGCCTCGTCGACATCCGGATTGTGGATGTTGAGCAGCTGCAAGACTTCGCCTTCGGCGATGCGGTTGGTGGTATCGGCGAGGATGCGCATCACGCGCATACGGTCGAGATCGACCATGAGCTGGAACGAGCGCGAGTAGAGGAAATCGCCGACCAGCACCGAAGCGGCATTGCCCCATAGCGCGTTCGCGGTCTTGCGCCCGCGGCGCAGGTCGGATTCGTCGACGACGTCGTCGTGCAGCAGGGTCGCGGTGTGGATGAATTCGATCACCGCAGCAAGCTGGATGTGCTCGTGCTTGCCGTGATCGGCATACCCTGCCGCCTGCGCCGCGAGCAGATGCAGCATCGGACGCAGGCGCTTGCCGCCGCCGCCGATGATGTGCTCGGCGATCTGGTTGATCAGCACGACGTCGGAGGCAAGCGCGTTGCGGATCAGCGCGTTGACGCGCCCCATGCCGGGCGCGGCGTAGGCCTGGACATCGGCAAAACTCGTTATCGACTGTGGGGCGGGGGCGATGGCCATCGGAACCTGGGGTGCGGGATTTCGGCGGAATTATAGCGGCCGCGGAGGCGACTTCGGGCGGCCCGAGATCCGAACCAAGTCACCGTTCGTGCTGAGCCCTTGGCAAGCTCAGGCCAGGCCCTTCGACAAGCTCAGGGCGAACGGATGTTCGAATCCCGTGACGGACGGCTCTTTGCGGAAGTGCGTATTGCCCCTACTATCGGCCACTTTGCGACTGTCCTGAGCAACAGATATCTCCGTCATTCCGAGGCCGCCGCAGGCGGAACCCGGAATCCAGTTCTTGGTTTCGTTTGCAAAGATCAAGAACTGGATTCCCGCGTTCGCGGGAATGACGGCTTCTTTCTA
>Ga0306920_100016503_pt1 | contig 10178 bp, 7 predicted proteins | sample flu12Cox44000170_FD_204666 | JGI IMG/M metagenome (GOLD analysis project Ga0306920, IMG submission 204666) | Lab enrichment of tropical soil microbial communities from Luquillo Experimental Forest, Puerto Rico - flux4day.12C.oxic.44.000.170 (v2)... | ecosystem: Environmental > Terrestrial >...
GCGACGAGCGACCAGGGAACCCTGCCATCGCACAGCACTCGCTAGGACCCGGGGCCAAACGAGGATCACTTGAGAGGGGCGATCACGATGGACACGATGTTCGAGGAGCGCGAGCTGGTCGAGGAAACGGCCGACAGGTGGTGGCTCTTCCTCCTCACCGGAATCGCATGGCTGGTATTCGCGCTTCTCGTCTTCCAGTGGGACTACACGACCGTGTACGCCATCTCGTACCTGTTCGGCGTGGTCGCGCTCGTTGCGGGCCTCAACGAGTTCCTCGCCATCGGCGTCTCCACGACCGGATGGAAGATCGTCCGCGGGATACTCGGCGTGCTCTTCGTCATCGCCGGGATCTGGGCGCTCGTCCATCCCCACAACGCGTTCGCGACGCTCGCGGCCCTGATCGGCTTCTTCCTGCTCTTCAAGGGCATCTTCGACCTCACGGTCGCGTTCGTCGCCAAGTCGCAGTTCGACCTCTGGTGGCTGCAGCTGACCGTCGGGATCATCGAGATCCTGCTCGCCTTCTGGGTCGCAGGCTCGTTCGAGAAGAAGACGATCCTGCTCGTCATCTGGGTCGGCGTCATCGCGCTCTCGCGCGGGATCACCGAGCTCTTCCTCGCCTTCAAACTCCTGCGCCTCAACAGACCGTTTGGCGGTCCGCCCTTGCGTCCGGCGTAGAGCTCCTGTACCGCCGAGGGCATGTGGTTGTCGAGTGCGCAAAATCCATTCTTCGACCTCAGTAACCCCCCGGGATGCCGCCGTAGCGTCTGGAAGTGGGAAACTCTGTCGGCCCCCATTCCCCTCGAGTGCAAGGGAGTAGAACGTGGCGACAGCAGAGCCCCCGGAAGCCGGCGAGGAAGCGCCGTCGAAGAAGTTCAAGTTTCCGACCGCGTTCACCGTACTCGCAGCCGTTCTGTTGCTCGTCTGGATCGCGTCCTTCTTCGTTCCGGCCGGTGTTTACAACACGAACCCTTCGACCGGCGCGCCGATTCCGGGCACGTACCACAAGCTGCCGTCCTGCTCCGCGCCGGCGGCGACGGCACCCGCTCTCGACGTCGAGTCACCAACTGAGAGTGGTCAGGCGCCGGCGGACGCCGCCGCTGCGCCCGGTGCCACCGTCGCTGAGGCTGGTCTCCCATGCACGGACACTTCGTTCACTTTCCGCTTCAAGCAACTTTGGGACTCGCCGCCGAACGGTCTCTACGGCGTGGAGGCAAGCACGGGTTTCGTGGGACCGTGGGAGGAGGGCTTCCTCTACGGGTCGGCGGCGATCTTTCTCTTCGTGCTGGCCGTGGGTGCGTTCATCACTGTGACCATGAAGACGGAGGCGATCCAGACGGGGATCGGCCGTATGGCGCTTCGCTTCCGGCATAGCGGCTACATCTTGATCGCGATCCTGATGGCCGTCTTCGCGCTTGGGGGGACGACGTACGGGATGTGGGAGGAGACGCTCGGCTTCTTCGTGCTCCTCGTACCGCTTGCGCTCGCGCTCGGCTACGACCGAATGGTCGCAGCCGCGATCATCTTCCTCGGCGCGGGGACCGGAGTCCTCGCCTCGACCGTCAACCCCTTCGCGACGGGAGTCGCCTCTGACGCGGCTGGTATCTCGATCGGGAACGGGATCGGCCTGCGGATTGCGATGTGGCTCGTCCTCGTCCCGCTCGCGATCGGGTACGTCATCTGGTACGCCCGCCGCGTCCGCGAGCACCCCGAGAAGTCGTTCGTCGGCGTCTCGGCAATCGATGCCGCCGAGGCGGAAAGCCTCGTCACCGATGTGCCTCGCCTCACCGGCCGACAGAAGCTCGTGCTCGTACTGTTCGGGTTGACCTTCCTGACGATGATCTACGGCTTCATACCCTGGAACGACCTCTGGCAGGAGGGCTTCGGCAAGGACTTCCCGCTTCCGACCTTCGCGGACTTCTACTTCCCCGAGTCGGCGGCGCTCTTCCTCGTGATGGCGGTCGTCATCGGCCTGATCGCGCGGCTGGGCGAAGAGGGAACGGTGACGACGATCATCGCCGGCGCTTCTGACTTTCTCGGCGCCGGGCTGATCATCGTCCTCGCGCGCGGGATCACGGTCGTGATGAAGAACGCCCACATGACGGACACGATCCTGCACTGGATGGAGAACGCCGTCTCGGGTACGTCGACGGGCGTCTTCGCGATTCTCGCCTTCATCGTCAACCTGCCGATCGCCTTCCTCGTGCCGTCCTCGTCCGGGCACGCCGCGCTCGTGATGCCGATCCTCGCGCCGCTCGCGGACTTCGCGGGCGTCTCGCGCGCGATCGCTGTCACCTGCTTCCAGTCGGCATCGGGGTTCGTGAACTACATTACGCCGACCTCGGCCGTAATCATGGGTGGGCTCGCCCTCTCGAGGGTCGGCTACGACCGTTACCTGAAGTTCGTCTGGCCGTTCCTCCTGGCCGTCTTCGTCGTCGTCTGCGCCTTCGTCGGCATCTCCGCCGCTATTGGTTGAACCATGAGAGGAGAGGTGGAGCTATGAGCACCGCGACCGACACTGTTCTAGGAACACATTCCGAGGTTGGGAAGCTCCGCACGGTGCTGGTGCACAGGCCCGACCTGGCGCACGAGCGCCTCTCGCCGTCAAACTCTCACGAGCTGCTCTTCGACGACGTAATCTGGGTCCGGCGCGCACGGCAGGAGTTCGACGCCTTCGTCGATCTGATGCGCGACCGGGACGTCGAGGTCCTCCTCCTGCACGAGCTTCTCGCGCAAACGCTCGAGGACCGGGAGGCACGCGAGTGGCTGCTTTCCCGCCGGGTTCGGCCGGAGGAAGTGACTCTGATGTTCGCGGATCCCCTGAAGGCCTGGCTGACCGAGATGCCGGCCGACGAGCTCGCGACGCGGCTGACCGGGGGCGTCACGGTCCAGGAGCTCCCGGACGAGATCGAGTCCGTGATCGGGCGTGCGCTCCGCGCGAGCGACTTCGTCCTGCCGCCGCTTCCGAACCAGCTCTTCACCCGGGATACGAGCGCCTGGCTCTTCGGCGGAGTCTCGCTCAACCCGATGTTCTGGCCCGCGCGCCAGCTGGAGACATTGAACGTCGAGGCGATCTACCGCTTCCACCCCCGCTTCCGCGACGCCGGCTTCCCGATCTGGTTCGGCGGCGCCGACCACGACTGGGGCCTGGCTCGCCTCGAGGGGGGCGACATGATGCCCGCAGGCGACGGCGTCGTCCTCGTCGGGCTCGGGGAGCGAAGCACGGCAAGGGCGGTCAGCATCCTCGCAGCAAACTTGTTCGAGGCAGGGGCCGCCAGGCTCGTCATCGGCGCCCAGATGCCCCGAGAGCGGGCGGCCATGCATCTCGATACGGTCTTCACCTTCTGCGACCGGGACCTCGTCACGCTGTACGAGCCGGTCGTCGCCCAGATCGTCCCGATTCTGTTCCGTCCGGGTGGTCCGGCAGGGGTGCTTGCCGAGGTTTCGGAGAGCTCGTTCCTGGACGAGGTGAAGGAAGCTCTCGGAATCGCCAAGCTCAAGGTCGTGACGACGGGGGGCGACGAGTTCGAGGCGGAGCGGAACCAGTGGGACGACGGCAACAACGTGGTCGCGCTCGAGCCCGGCGTCGTCATAGGCTACGAGCGCAACGAGGCGACGAACGCGAAGCTCGCCAAGGCCGGGATCGAGGTGCTCGCGATCGCCGGCCAGGAGCTAGGCCGGGGACGCGGCGGCGGCCACTGCATGACCTGCCCGATCGTCCGCGATCCCTGAGGAAGGAGGAAGACCATGAGCACCGTGATCGACCTACGGGGCAGGCACCTGATGAAACTCGCCGACTACTCGTCGGAGGAGATCTCCTACCTGATCGACCTCGCGGCGGAGCTGAAAGCGGCGAAGCGCGAGGAGCGTGAAGAGCAGAAGCTCGTCGGCAAGGAGATCGCGCTCATCTTCGAGAAGGACTCGACCAGGACGCGCTGCGCGTTCGAGGTGGCCGCCTACGACCAGGGCGCCCACGTCACCTTCATCGGCCCCTCGGGCTCGCACATGGGCCACAAGGAGACGGTGAAGGACACGGCGCGCGTACTCGGCCGCATGTACGACGCGATCGAATACCGCGGCTTCGCCCAGGACACGGCCGAGGACCTCGCCCGCTGGGCTGGTGTTCCCGTCTACAACGGTCTCACCGACGAGTGGCACCCGACCCAGATCCTGGCGGACTTCCTCACCTTCAGAGAGCACGTGCCAAAGGCGCTCGCCGAGATCGCCTTCTGCTACCTGGGCGACGCCCGCTTCAATATGGCCGACTCGTACCTCGTCGGAGGCGCCAAGCTCGGGATGGACGTCCGCATCGCCAGTCCGAAGTCGCTGTGGCCGCGGGAGGAGATCGTCGAGCTCGCGCGCTCGGTCGCGGCCGAGACCGGCGGCCGGATCACGATCACGCAGGACGTGGCCGAGGCGGTCCAGGGCTGCGACGTGCTCGTCACCGACGTCTGGGTGTCGATGGGCGAGCCGGACGAGGTGTGGGCTGAGCGCATCGACCTACTCAAGCCCTACCAGGTGAACGCCGAGGCGATGGCTCTTACCGGAAACCCGGACGCGAAGTTCATGCACTGCCTGCCCGCGTTCCACAACACGGAGACCCAGGTCGGCAAGGAGATCTTCGAGAAGTTCGGGATGGAGGCGCTCGAGGTGACCGAGGAGGTGTTCGAGTCGCCTGCCTCGCTCGTCTTCGACGAGGCCGAGAACCGCCTGCACACGATCAAGGCCGTAATGGTCGCCACCCTCGCCGACTGACCATGCGGGTCGTCGTCGCGCTCGGCGGGAACGCGCTCCTGCGCCGAGGGGAACCGCTGACGGCCGAGAATCAGCGCGCCAACGCTCGTGTCGCATGCAAAGCGCTTGCACCTCTGGCGCTCGAACACGAGCTCGTCGTCTCACACGGGAACGGGCCACAGGTCGGCCTGCTCGCGCTGCAGGGTTCTGCATACACAGCGGTTGACCCGTACCCACTCGATCTGCTGGGAGCGCAGACCGAGGGGATGATCGGTTACCTGATCCAGCAGGAGCTCGGGAACGAGCTTCCGTTTGAGAAGCGCCTTGCCTCGCTCCTGACCCTCATCGAGGTCGATCGCGAGGACTCTGCGCTCGCGAATCCGACCAAGCCGATCGGCCCGGTCTACGCCGAGGAGGAAGCAGAGAAGCTCGGAAAGCAGAAGGGCTGGGTGCTCAAGCCGGACGGCGACTACTTCCGGCGCGTCGTCCCCTCCCCGCTGCCGAGGCGGATCTTTGGGCTCGAGCCCGTTGAGTGGCTTCTCGAACACGGCTGCGTCGTCATCTGCGCGGGCGGCGGCGGCATCCCCGTGATGTACTCGGACGAGCCGGCGGTCGCTGGGAGACAGCTCGTCGGGGTGGAGGCCGTGATCGACAAGGACCTCGCGAGCGCACTTCTCGCGACGCAGTTGCATGCGAACGCGCTCGTGATCGTCACCGACGTGGACGCGGTCTACATGGACTGGGGCACACCAGAGCAACGTGCGATCCGGCGTTCAAGCCCTGAGGCCCTCGCCGAGACGGAGTTCGCGGCGGGGTCGATGGGGCCGAAAGTGCGAGCCGCCTGCACCTTCGTCGAGCAAACAGGGGGGGTTGCAGCGATCGGCTCGATGGCCGACACGCCGGCGCTGCTCCGTGGAGAAGCCGGAACAACGGTCACACTCGATGCGGCCGGCCTCGAGTTCAAGGCCTGAGCGAATCAAGGGACGGGATGCAACCCGTGGAAGGAGACGGCGACATGGCGACCATGGCACAAGCTCCCGCTCCGGGCGACGGGCTTTCGGAGGCAGAAACGGTCGCCTGGCACACGCTTCCGCCAGGGGAGGTGACGGGCCGCCTCAGCGTGGTGCCGGAGAGCGGCCTGTCGGGCGCGGAGGCGGCGTCGAGGCTTGCGTCTGTCGGACCGAACAAGTTCGCTGAGGTTGCAGTCGAGCCGCGCTGGCATGCCTTTCTGCGGCAATACCGCGATCCGATGCAGATCGTGCTGCTCGTTGCCGGCATCGGGAGCCTCTACCCCCTGAAGGAGCTCGGGACCGGGCTCGTCCTGCTCTTCCTGACGCTCTTCAACGCGGTGCTAGGACTGCGACAAGAGGGGAAAGCCGCGGAGGCGGTTGCAGCATTGCAGAAGATGATGATCGTCAAGGCGCGTGTACGCCGAGACGCGGAGCTCGTGCAGATCCCCGCCGAGGAGCTCGTACCGGGTGATGTCGTATCGATCGAGGCCGGCGATGTCGTCCCCGCAGATGGACGACTCCTGTCTGCAGCCACGCTCGAGGTCGCGGAGGCGGCCCTGACGGGAGAGAGCATGCCGGTCTCGAAGGGGCTGGACTCGATCGACTTGACGGATACCCCACTCGGCGACCGGACGGACATGGTCTACATGAACACGAACGTGACTCGCGGAGCTGGCAGCTTCGTCGTCACGTCGACCGGGATGGCGACCGAAGTTGGGCACATCTCGGGAATGCTTCAAGGCGCTGAAGATGCGGACACGCCGCTCACGATTCAACTCAAGAAGCTGACGAACCAGATCCTCTTCATCGCGGGCGCAGCCGTGGTCTTGTCGATCGTGCTCAACCTCTCGCGCGGCGAGAGCTTCGACACGGTCTTCACCGCGGCGATCGCGTTCGCAATCTCGGCCATCCCGACCGGGCTTCCGGCTGTAGTGACGACGATCCTCTCCTACGGGACGCAGATGCTCGCGAAGGCGAACGCGATCATGAAGCGGCTCCGTTCGACCGAGACGCTCGGCTCGACCTCGGCGATCAATTCCGACAAGACCGGCACCCTGACGCTCAACCAGATGACGGCGGTCGAGCTGACGATCCCCGGCCGCCGGTACACGATCTCGGGCGGCGGCTACTCGACCGACGGAACGATCAAACACGTCTTCGGCCCGCCCGAGGTTGCACTCGAGCAGTTTCTGCTCCCGATGGCGCTATGCGCCGACGCGGTCGTCAAGGACGGCGAGCTCGTCGGCGATCCCACCGAGGGGGCCCTCGTTGTGCTTGCGGAGAAAGGTGGCCTCGATGCGGTCGAGACTCGGCGGGAGTACCCACGCATTGCCGAGCTGCCATTCGATGCGGCCTACAAGCTGATGGCCACGTTTCACCGTATGCGCGACGAGGATGGCCAAGACGTCGTCCGCTGTCTCGTGAAGGGTGCTCCGGACCAGCTACTCGCACGGGCATCGTGGCGCCCCGACCCTGAGGACCTCTCGATCGTGCCGGTAGACGACGAGTTCAAGCGGCGGTACATGGACGAGAATGAGCGGCTGGCGGGTCAGGGCCTGCGTGTCATGGCGACCGGGCGGAAGGACTTCGACCCGGACGAGTTCGATCCATCCGGGGATCTGCTCTCTACGCTCGACGGTCTCACCGTGCTCGCTCTTGCCGGGATCGTGGATCCGCCGCGGCCGACGGCGAAGTCGGCGATCGCGACAGCACACGCGGCCGGGATCCGTGTGCGCATGATCACGGGCGATCACGTCGTCACGGCGGCGGCGATCGCCACCGACCTCGGCATCCCCGGCCGAGCGATCAGCGGCGCCGAGTTCAAGGCGATGTCCGACGCCGATCTCGACGCGGCGATCGACGACGTGGGCGTGATCGCGCGCGTTGCTCCGGAGGACAAGGTGCGCCTGGTCGATTCGCTGAAGCGGAAGGGCGACATCGTCGCGATGACCGGCGACGGCGTGAACGACGCGCCGGCTCTCAAGAAGGCCGACATCGGGATCGCGATGGGGATCACGGGCACCGAGGTCTCGAAGGAGGCGGCGACGATGATCCTCACCGACGACAACTTCGCGACGATCGTGAGGGCGGTCGAGCTCGGCCGCGGGCTCTACGACAACCTCACGAAATACATCCGCTTCCAGATGGGCTGCCTGATCGGGTTCATCGTCACCTTCCTCGGCGCGAGCATCTTCAACATCGTCGGCGGAGTGCCGTTCGTGCCCCTCCAAACCCTGTACGTCAACTTCACGACCCAGGTCCTCGAGGCGATCGGCCTCGGGTACGGCCGGCCGGCCGAGGGTTTGATGCGTCGAAAGCCACGCCCATCCGACGAGCAGATCCTGCCGCGCCCGCTCCTCACATGGGTGGTCATCGTCGGGTTCGTCTTGGGCGGGGCCACACTGGGCGTGATCGCCTGGGCCGACGACGCCTACGGGAGTACGACCGCTCGCACGATGGGCCTGACGACGTTCGCGATCAGCAACGTGTTCTTCGCACTCGCGACGCGTGACGAGCGACACTCGGTCTTCTCGCTCGACGTGCTCGAGGACAAGATATTCCTGCTCTGTAGTGCCGGCTCCGCGGCGGCGATCTTGTTCGGCGCCGAGCTTGGGATCTTCCACCACATCCTCGGCACCGTTCACCTCGACCTGCACCAGTGGCTCATCTGCATCGTCGTCGGGCTTGCGATCGTCCCAGTGTCCGAGGGCCGGCGGCTGTGGGTACGCTGGCGTCACTCGCAGGAGCGTACGGTCGACGAGGCGCCTGAAGGTTTGCCAGCCGCGAGTGCCTAGCTCATGAACGTCACGGCTCGTCCCTACGAACCACGGCTCGCGCCGAAGCTCTTCTCGGACAGAACGTCAAGCTCGTGACTGACACCTCTGTTCCGAGCGCCGTTGGACTTGAGCCCGAGGGGCCTCCGGCAGAGCCCAAGCGACTGACGCTTCGCGGCGCTGTCTTCCTGGGCGTAGGGGCGATGGTCGGCGCCGGAATTTTTGCTCTTCTCGCAGAGGCCGGCGCAATAGCGGGGGCGGCGCTCTGGATCTCGTTCCTGATCGCAGGCTTCATCTCACTGGCGCTCGGTTACGCGTTCGTCAAGCTCGGGGCCCGCTACCCGTCGTCCGGCGGGTTGATCACGTACCTGATCGAGGGGTTTGGCAATGGCCGCCTCGTTGGAGCTGCTTCTTGGCTTGGGTATGTGACTGCGATCGTGGTAGTGGGTGCCATGGTCGCCGTGTCATTCGGCGACTACGCCGCCAGGCTTTTCGTTGGGAGTAACACAGGATCCAACTGGACAAATGTGTTCGCTTCACTGGTCGTTCTTGCGTCGGCGCTGCTCGTCATCGTCGGGGTTCGCTGGGTGGACCGGGCGCAGTCAACGATTGTCATCGGTTTGCTGGCGGTCTTCGCGGTCTTTGTGGTCGCCACGCTCACGCACTTGAAACCGCATCTACTCGCCCCGAGCGGGTATCCGTCACTTCACTCCATCGTCTCGAGCGTCGCCCTCACCTTCTTCGCTTATCTCGGCTTCGCAGTGATCAGCTTCGCCGGGGGCGACATTGTCAACCCCGAGCAGAATCTTCCGCGGGCGATGTACCTGGCCCTCGGCATCACGATGTTCCTCTACCTCGCGATTGCGGTCAGTGTCTTCGGAACGCTCACGGTGGAGCAGGTGATCCATTACGGGCCAACTGCCATCGCCGAGGCGGCGCGTCCAAGTCTTGGTGAAGCTGGCTTCGTCGCGATGGGAATTGCGGCCCTGCTCGCGACCTCCTCGTCCGTTTTGGCGACGTTCTACGCCTCGGTGGGTCTCACCGGCACCCTTGCGGAGGTCGAACAATTCCCGCCGATGTTCGGTAGCGCGTCTCGCCTGGGTCGCCACGGCGGTCTCGCCGTCACCACTGTCCTGACGCTGCTCTTCGTGAACGTGTTTGACATCGGTGCGCTTGCCTCGATAGGCAGTGCGATCTCGCTCGCAGTGTTCGTTCTCGTGGGCGTGGCCGGCCTACGTCTCCGTCGTGAAATCGGGGCGCAGGCGTGGGTGATTATTGCGGCGATCGTGGCCTCCGGAGTTGCCCTCGCGTTCTTCGTCGTCGACACATTTCACAATGACCCGAAAGCGTTTTGGGCAATGGCCGTACTTCTCGTTCTCGGTGTCCTGATGGATGTGTTGTGGAAGCATGCAAGGAGTCGACAGATCTCCGACTCGGCCGCTTCGTGACGGGAGAGCTTCAAGCCCAGCCTGGAGCCCGCGCCTGCCGAGATAGAAGTACGGCGCCGGCGGCACCGAGCGCCACTAGCCGGATATCGACGTTGAGGCGGTCACGCGCACGGACGACATATCGCAAGAGTCGTCCATACTGGTCGAATCGATCCGTCGCAGGTTCTGGCGTGAGACGAACGACGGCCCCCGACGGCAGGAGCCTCTTTGTCGTG
>Ga0306920_100016505_pt1 | contig 10177 bp, 8 predicted proteins | sample flu12Cox44000170_FD_204666 | JGI IMG/M metagenome (GOLD analysis project Ga0306920, IMG submission 204666) | Lab enrichment of tropical soil microbial communities from Luquillo Experimental Forest, Puerto Rico - flux4day.12C.oxic.44.000.170 (v2)... | ecosystem: Environmental > Terrestrial >...
AGGAAATGGGACCAAGCCTCGGATCTTTGCGAAGTAGCCGTGCAACTAAAACCTGCCGAAATCCAGTTCCACCTGAATCTAGGAGAGGTGTACGCGTTAGCAGGAAGGCGTGAAAAAGCCTTGGACAGGTTGGAACACGCCTTGCGACTATTCGGTAACGACGCGCGACTACTGCAAGCCCGCGGCAAGGTCGAGAAGCGGCGCGCCCCGGTCTTGCCATTCTTCGGACGCGAGCATATTTTGAATCGAAAGCTTGGAAAACTACGTCACCGGATATTGAAGAGCCTCGGCAAATGAACGGCGATCCGACTCGGTGTACGGGCAAACGCGCCTGTGATCGCCAATACAGCAATTTCTGTAAGATAGCCTCGGCGTATGACATTTTGCTGATTGGCATGCCGCCGCAAGCTGCTTGCCCCCGAATCGTTGCAGCTTGCTCTAGAACCGAAGTGGGTGTCTAAACGGCCCCTGTAGAGGACCCCCGTGATCCGAGGTTGGCGCAGACCTTCATCTGGGAGCGAGATATTGTTGTCGTTTGTAGACCCGAACGCAAAACGGTTCAATCGAGAATTCAACCCCGACCATCTGCCGCGTACGAAGCGAATGCTTCTCGCAAAAGTATTCAGCCAGTTCGCCGGCGAGGATGATCATGTCGCTGCTTTCACGGGTCGAGACTTGAGATGCAGAGAGGCGGACGTGTGTTCCGTAAAATGAAGACCCATTCTTGCCAGCTACCCTGGGCCCTGATTGACAAGCAAGCGAAAACCCAGACTGCGAGGTCTCGGCGAGGAACCGGGCCATCGCCGCTAACTCCTGAGCGGACAAAAAGCCTTGAGGACAGTTCTAGTCACGACCGGCTAGAAACTGATTCGCATTCCATTCGGAGCTTTGCTTTACTCTTTTGAACGCGAAAACAATCCCGTTGCGCACGACCGCCTCATCGGGTTGCAGTTGGTAGACTGACGAACTTTGGAAATCCTTCTCCGTCTGATTTGGAATCACGTTGAACCCAACGATTTGGGGCAGAACCCGCCTGAAGTGCTCGGCGACCACGACCGAATCCTCACTGTGGGAGCAAAGGACCACGAGAGATGGCTCCATGCGTGGAACGAAGGAATCGTAGCGTAGCAGCTCGTCCTTCTTCAAGGCATTGAGGTAGCGGCTTTCCACCTGTATGTAAAAAACAGCGCGATCGCCTTTAACTTGCGGCGAAGCTGGCTTCATCGGATCGGCGAGCTTGAAATCCACGGTTTGAGAACGGGGGGAATCTTCTTTCAAAGGATAAAACATCAGGTCGACATTCACGGCGCACACGCCGGCGACCGCATCTCTTACAGAAATGTTCAGGTACAGGTTCGGGTTTTGCGCCAGCGGCAAGGCAAGCATCGCGAATTGGACCGAGCGCGGTGAAGAACAGAAGATCGACCTCAGAACCGCGGTTCGGAAGTCGTCTTCGCCTTGATTCATCGGTTCGTGTGCAAAGCGTTCAAAGAAATCCGGCAGTTTGGCGCCGATTTGACTCATGAACAAATCCAGTTCAAAGCTGCTGACCTCGGAAGAAGGATTAACCGCGCGAGGGTGAGAGAAGTCCGGGAAGTCCCCCACTTTGACCTCCGTTTTGTTTCCCGTCGGGTTCTGCTGTGCCAGGAAGGAGTGGCTTGGTGGATTGCGGCCGCTACGAAATGTGTCAGCCGCAGTAAGTTGTGCGCCTACCAGGAGGTTTAGTGCTTTTTGCGCGTCGGCAACGGGTCGAGTCATCCTGCTTTCTGCCAGGGTGATCTTGCCGGTTGGTTTGTCCTTGTTTTTTGTAAAGGTGCCGATTACACCTGATACGGCTCCAAGGACAAGGACGGCGCATTTGAGCAATTCCAAAACGATCTTCAACATGGTCCGAGACTCAGAGGTTTAAGAATGCCAGCAAAGGAGTGTAGAGAATACCAAAATTGACCTCGCGCATCTTAGTTTAGCCTTTGTGTGCCCCGTGACCGCTGTCAGTCCGAGCCTTCACCAGCTGGATTTCCAAGGCCTGCACCAGCATCCACTTGGGCGGTTTGGCGACTTACCAGGCATCTCTAACAATGCCGGCTCTGTCAAGTCTTTTTTTGGATTTTTTCTGAATTTCTTTCACCTTTTTTCTCCTTTGACCGCACCACTCCCTTCACTCTGAAGCTCTTATTTGTTTCGTTCACCTTTGCCTTGACGCCACGGCTGGCTCGTAGTCTTTCGATCGGTTTCAGCCCGACCCAGACATCTCATCGATCAAAACTGCGATCATCCTTTGCAGGGAGCCGGATGCCCAATCACATTGAGGATGTTCTACCGCGCACCATGCCCGGTACCGAGCTGTCCCGCGCACGAGCCGAACTCTTTGAATCTTTTGCTCTTCTTCCGGACCTAGTACGTGCGGTCCTCGTCTTTGGACAAGGACGTCCGAACAGGCTCTATTTCTTGTGAAAGTGGTTGCCAAAATAATAGACCCTGTGATGAGATCCCTTGAGCCGAGCTGTACTGAGCTTCAACTCTGCACTATCGAGGCGACGAACATCGGCAGGATGAACTTTCTCTTGGTCGTGGACCCATGCATCGGCTGATTCCAGGCCAGACACATCAGTCGTCAAGCCATTGAGAAAATAGTGGGCCGGAATTATAGCCTTGGGGTCATATTTCCGCAGAATCGCATCCACCTCATCGCGTGTGAGTACTGTCTCGATCGGCAAAATAAGCACGTCAACATTCTTCAGATAATGATCCAGAGAGGGATCGGGTGCTGCGCGATTGTCACCCCAGATGGCGATTCGCAATCCCCCGGTCTCAATGATCTGAATCGCGTTATCGAACTCGATGACGTTATTTGGGGGACAAGTCTCCGCACGGGTTGCCGAGGTGCTGTCCGAATCATGGTCGGGCGTCGATTCACATTTGTGCTTGTCGGCAAGGCCCACTACCTCGATATCGCCAAGCCTAAACTGCCCAACTAGACGTTCGAGTACCACCAGTCCGCTTGGCCGGTCGACAGCATCGTGATCGAAATGGGCGTGAGTCGAAAGAACGATGTCGACCCGGATGGACGGAAACTCATTCAGGAACCACTTTGGGTAAAGTCCCGTTGAATCATTCCGCCAGGGATCGGTCAGAACCGTCAAACCTGCCGGCGATGTGATTTTGAAGGCATCGTGCCCATAGAACTCGAGATTGACGTCGCCTGTACGAGTAGGATCTCCGCCCTGCTTCTGAACGGAGATTAGAGAATTGTCATTCCATGCTGGGGAGGGAGCCATGGAGGACTGCTGCGCGTGCACACCGAAGATCAAGGCCAACACGGTTATCAAGATGAAGGAGACGAATGCCTTCACACGCATATCGCACTAACCTTCCGTTTCGGGCGGGCGTAAGGACGGATGCCGTTTGCAAATCGGCTCGACGATCCGCATATTTTGCGGCCCCAGGACGCTGCTCCACGGGGCGAGATATCCGTTTCAGCACGAATAATAACGCAAGGTCCCGTACCACAGGCAATCTCTAACGAGCACGGCTGTCAAGAGTTTCTTCATCTTTTTTGCCTCTTTGAATCTTTTCTCTTCTCTCTCGAGCACAGCGATGCGCTTGCGCGGGAGCGCCCTCTCGCTAGAGAGGGTCTTTTCCGTCGTCGATCGCTAATCTTGTGCCCACCCTACTCGCTCAGCGCCGTGTCCCTTCATCACCTCGGTATTGCCATGTCTTCGAACCTTGAGGACGATTTCGCGACCAAGAGACTAGTGGAATCCATTGATGAAAAGCTGTTGTGGCCCATATATTTTGCCAGCGTGAGTCACAAATCCTCGCCCGGTTCGGCATTCTTATGTTGTTCGGCGTATGTTATTGATATCAATGGTCTTACTGTTTTTGGCCGGCAACGCGTCCACCGCCCGCGAAAAAGCTAGCCTGAAGGAAGGGAACTGCGATTGTTGACGGACCGGATTTTGGGGAGGGTACAGCTCCTTCCGCGGTGTCGCTAGCGGTGTTCAGCTCACAGGTCCGGCCCGAGATTGCAAAAAATTTATGCCGCCGAAAGGCGCGCTCGCCGAGAACCTCAGGGCCCGCAGTGCAATTCATTCCTCACGTTCTTGCAGTGTACCCTCCTGATCGCTTGTACCAGGCGAGTCGTATTTTTTAGGAACTATTTTCTCTTTTTGCGCGTTTTTAATGAGTGTCACCGTCTTTGCGGCCGGTCCAGCGGCTCCGGGAGTTCATGCTTATGAGAAACCTGTTTTCCGACATGCGTTTTTCTTTGCGCACCCTGCGCCGCAACCAGGCGTTTTCGGCAGGGGCCATTGTGGTGCTCGCCCTCGGCATTGGTGCCAACACCGCGATCTTCTCCGTGGTCAACGCCGTCCTCGTGCGTCCGCTACCCTTTGACGATCCTTCCAGGATAATGCAGGTCTGGCACGTTCCTCCGGCCAAGAGCTTCCCCGGCATGACCAAGTTTTCGGTTTCTCCCGCCAACTACTTGGACTGGCGGAGTCAAAGCTCCTCATTCGAGCAAATGGCCGCTTACGGATTCCGCTCTTTTACGGTCGGCGGGAAAGAACGGCCCGAAGCCATCCAGGCCGCCGCCGTCGCCTCTGATTTCTTTGCTTTGCTCCGTGTCGCGCCGGTTCTGGGCCGCACTTTCACGCCTGACGAAGATCGACCCGGCGAGGGTCATGTTGTCGTACTTGGTTACAATTTCTGGCGCGATTATTTTGCTTCTGACCGCAACATTGTGGGCCGCGGCATTCTTCTAGATGGCGAAACCTACTCGGTCGTCGGCGTCATGCCGGAAACGTTTCGGTTCCCGAGCTGGGGCAAGATCTGGATTCCGCTCGCGTGGACCGATGAAACCCGCGCCGTTCGCGGTAATCACAACTACCTCGTCATCTCCCGGCTGAAGAAAGGTGTGGACATCCGCCAGGCGCAAGCCGAATTAAGCGCTATTTGCACGCGCCTCGAACAGCTCTATCCCGAAGATGACAAGGGCTGGGGTGCTGTCATCCAGCCTTTGCGGGAAGAGCTTGTCGGCGATGTGCGTCCTGCGCTTCTCGTTCTTCTTGGTGCTGTCGCTTTCGTTCTGCTGATTGCTTGTGCGAACGTCGCCAACCTCGTGCTTGCGAAAACTCTCGCGCGACGTAAAGAGATCGCTATTCGAACCGCGCTTGGCGCCAGTGGCATCGTCGTCCTGCGTCAGATCCTTGTGGAAACCGTGCTTCTCTCCCTTGCCGGCGGGGCACTCGGTCTGTTCCTCGCCCGTTTCGGCATTAGCCTGATTGTGAGAGTCCTCGGCCATCGCATCCCCGGGTTCATGCAAATCACGCTGGACGTGCCGGTGCTGACTTTTACGCTTTTGCTTTCTGTTGTCGCTGGTGTCCTAGCAGGTCTTATTCCAGCAGTGCGCTTTACGAGAGCCGATGTCAACGAAGCCCTCAAGCAAGGACAGAGCCGCGGCAGTTCCGATGTTCGCGGCGGTGGAACACGCCGCCTCCTCGTCATCTCTGAAGTCGCGCTTTCCCTAGTCCTGCTGATTGGCGCCGGCCTCATGATCCGCAGCCTTTGGGAGCTTCGCAAAGTCCAGCCGGGTTTCGATCCGCATAACGTGCTCACCATGGCCGTGCCGCTTCCTAGAAACCGATATTCGTCTCCTGCCGGTCAAATTAATTTCTTCCAGGATGTCCTTGCACACATTCGGGCTCTTCCCAGTATCGATTCGGCGGGCGTGATCGATAGCTTGCCGCTGAGCAGCGGTGGCGGCTCGCACCAACCCTTTTCCATCGAAGGCCATCCAGTTCAGCAAATGTCCGACCAACCCGAAGTAGATGTTCGCCTGATTAGTCCCGGCTACCTCCAGGCGATGCACATTCCCGTCCTAAGAGGACGCAACCTGACAGACGCCGATGCGACGGGCAGGCCCGGTGCGGCGCTCATCAGCGACTCGCTCGCACGACGTTTCTGGCCCAAGGAAGATCCAATTGGCAGGCATATCACGCTGACCTTTTTCCCCGGCGTCGTCCGCGAAATCGTCGGCATTGTCGGCGACGTGAAGCTCGACTCGCTGGACGAAACGCGCCCGGTCGATACGATTTACGTTCCGCTGGCGCAACTAACCGTGCCGACCCAGCAAACCTGGCACTCTTTCGGCATGACCTTTGCCGTGCGCACGAATTCCGATCCCATGAATTCTGTTGCCGCCGTAACTAAAGCGATCCGCGAGGTCGGTCCGGATCTTCCCGTCGTCGACGTGATGAGCATGAACGACGTGATTGCGCAGTCCGTTTCTCCCCAGCGGTTCAATATGCTCCTGCTCGCTAGCTTCGCCGGGCTCGCGCTGATCCTAGCCGCCGTCGGCATCTACAGCGTGCTTTCCTACACCGTTCGGCGCCGCATTCGCGAAATCGGAATTCGCATGGCACTTGGCGCTTCCAACCACGACGTCATTAGAATGGTTCTAGCCGACGGGTTGAAGCCCATCCTCGCCGGTGTCGCCCTTGGCCTCGCCGCCGCGCTGGCGCTTGGCCGCGTCGTCTCTTCTCTCATCTTTGGTGTCCGCGCTACCGACCCGCTCACATTTGCCGCTGTTGCTCTTCTCCTTTTGCTCGTCGGCATCCTTGCAACAATCATTCCGGCCTATCGCGCCACGGGCATCGAGCCGGTTCGCATCCTCCGCGAAGAGTGAAGAGCGCGGGCGGTGGAATCAGTTGTAGTGCAATTTGGCTTCGTTGGTCTTGCGAAGTCGAGACAACTAGGCGAACCCCGTTCCTTCTTCTTACCAATTCCAACCGGGATCTAAGGACGCGAAACACAGGGAACATCGAGTTATCAAGATTATTTTCGGGGTGGGACGCAAGGCGCAACTTTATAGGTTTCCGGCCCTAGCCCTGGAATGGTTCGCCTTGGCAAGGAAAGACATTGCCCTCGAACATCACGGCTCGCGTCGAGCGAATCCTTGGTACGTGAATGTCATGGGGCGAGGGCCACGAAGGTAAGCGGTCTTTAGCTCGTCGATCGTAAATCCTGCCTCCGCCAGTAGCGCATCCACCTTGCGGTTCAAGTGGCAGCCACCCCCGATACGCTTCCAAACCGGAGTGAGCCGATCCTGCCAAGCAGCGACTTTGGAATCGGGAGAGCGACCGTGCTCGACAAAGATGAGACGCCCGCTTGGTTTCAGAACTCGCTTCATTTCTTGAAGCGCTCTCAGTGGATTTGCAATCGAACACAGTGTCCACGTCATGACAACAGTGTCGATACTCTTGTCGGAAAGAGGTAGTGTCCGTTCGGCGGACTGCGAAAGGAAATCCACTTTGATTGCCTGTCCGCTCAGCCGTTGGCGGGCTATCTTCTGCAACTCCAACGAAGGATCGACTCCGTAGACGAGGCGAACCTCTCGAGAGTAGAGGGGCAAGTTCAGACCAGAACCGATGCCCACCTCGAGCACGTCGCCGCGAGCATGCGGAACCCACTCCGCACGGATCCGCGCGGCTTCCTTGTTCCTCATCGAAAGATCGATGAAGCGAGGTAGAACGTATTTTGCGTAAACGCCCACAGCTTCCGCTGACCTCTCACTAATCGAAATGGATTCGCGCTGACTCCAAATTATTCCGCTCGACAGAGACAATATACAAACTGCTGGGTGGTGCTTGCCCCTTTTTGTCTGGGTTGGAACGGGAAGGAATCGACGCCCAGAGACGGTGTGATTTCAAGAAAGCGTGTACGGTTCATCCCGGTTGTTGGACTCTAGAGCGAGGCCTTGTCGAGAGTCAATCAGAATCAGATTCTGCGGAAAATTCCTCCGTTTCCTTTGGGTGACTTAGAAGGCCAAGTTGTGCCACAGAACTCCTTCGTTCCCATAAGGTCGTGATTTCGACGCCACCGCCCCTACCACCTATGACTCATTCACAATCGTGCGCGCGAGGAACGCTGCAGCTCTCCACCATTTGAAACACTCATGCCCGTGGTCCGCGACAGTTGCGTACGCGGTTTCTACGAAAAATCGAGGAATGGAAGATCGCTGGAGTCTTGTGTTTCTGGATCTGTGCAAGGAACGCACTGATTTGCTCGTCCCGGGCAGCCACGTCCGGCAGAAAGAAGCTATCGGTTCGAAGGCTTCACCTTGACTCACAACCCTCTTCCTAATCCGCCTCATCCACGCTCTGCCAGCTCTCATCCGGATCAAATGCCGTAATTGCCTTCGCGGCATCCGCCGTCTGTGGTCCCAGGTCCTTCTGATACACCACCCCGTCCCGATCGATCATAAACGTCATCACGCCCGACGTCCGGTACTCCGCCGGCCACGCTAGAAACGCATATCCCTGGGTCATCTTCCCGTTCACCAGGTAACTCTTTGCCCCGCCTGGTGCGTGCGCACCCTGCTCCTTCAAAACCCGGAAATAATAGCCGTGAAAGGGCTGGGCTTTCTTTTCCGTGTACCGTTCTGCCGCCGCGTCGGCTGCCAGCGGTCCCAGCGGGCTCTCTGGCTCGCCCTCTTGCACCTTCCAATACAATCCATCCTGCTGGCCCTCGCTGCTGACAAACTTCAACGCAAATTGATTCTCCTTTGCGCCGCCGTGCTTCAGCACAAAATATTGCTCCTGCGCATCCGCCATCGCGTACAACGTGCTCATCGCCCGCAATTCATTTCGGCCCACGCGCCGCGCCACTGACTCCTTCGCGCCCGCATCCACGTCGAACTGCCACTTTCCTTGCTCCAGCCGCTTCAGCGGAAAGGGAAACGGATAGTTCTGGGCCCCAAAGTTAAGCACCAGCATCCCTTTTTCCAGCCGCCCCCAACGGTGCATCTCTTGGTAGTTCGCAGCAAAATGCTCCATGCCATTCTTGTCCTGTACTGGATCGCCCGAAAAGACCACATCCTTCGCGTTGGAGCCAAAAATCGTCAGCATCGCGTTCGAATCGCCGTTCTTCGCGGCATGGTACACGGCTTCTCCCGCAGCCTCCGGCGATGCAAACACTTGCGGTCCCGCTTCAGCAGGTGGTGTCCGCTCGTGCTTCTGGCAGCCTGAAAAAAACACCAGCGCGGCAAGCGCAGCGCCCGCGATCATTCGTCGCCCAGTCCCACGCCAATCGTTTGCGCTTCGCCCGTTGATCTTCATAGAAACTCCTACGCTCAACAGCGTTCTCTCATCCCTTGACGCATGGGCTCAGCTCCCTGAGCGTGTCCTTCGCGGTGCGGAGGCTGGCCGCTCCGCCGGCGCAGGCCTCGGAGCCGGCCTTGTGTTTCCCAGGCTCTGGTTTCCGCGAATGCTCGCGGAACGATCTGACGGCGAAGGTGAAAACGCTCCAGCCCGCGAACCGCGCGTCCCCGTTCCGTAGCCGCGCAAATCTCTTTGCCCAGGCATCGGCTCCGCCGGGCCGGGCCGAGGCTGCCGCGCGGGCCGCGTTGTTCCGGGTCCGGGCGCGGGTTGAGTCGTTGGACGGCCACCGGGCGACCGACCTCCCCCTGATGGTCTCCCACCACCACCTCCGCCCGGTGGTCTTCCTCCTGCAGGTGGCGGAATCGGCGCAATCGGCGGAACCGGACGGACCGGCCTTGGCGGCCGAGTCGAAGGCGGCGGAAGCGCGGGTGGCCGCACTCCCGGCGGCCGAAAACCCGCACGCCGAGGTTGCGGAGGAAAGAAGGGTGGGCGGTATCCTCGGAAGTATCCTGGCGGGCGTCCACGCCAGTACGGGTTCCCTATATAGACCCTGTTCCGGAAGTAGATGTTGCCTCTGCCCCAATGCATGCCCCATCCATTCCAGCCCCACCCCCATCTGTTGTTGATCATCGGTCCCATCGCAATTCCTGGACCGAAGGAAACAATCGGTGTTGCGGCCAGGCCCACTGGCGAATACCACCCCGGCACCACCACCGGTGCCCCGTAAATTACCGTCGGGTTGAATGTCGGGACATACACTACCTGAGGATTCGCTGGCTGAATCACGATCACATCCGGACTCTGCTGCACCACTTTGATCTCTCTCGTGGTGTTCAAATTTCCCGCTTGAAACGCCCTCGAGCGCATCCGCTGTACGGCGGCCATCACATCAGCCTGCTGCATCGCCGCGGCCTCTCCGAGTGCCGAGGTCCACGACAGATTGTCGGACATCATGCTCAAAACAGATGGAAACATGCAGACTGCTTTCACCGCGTCGTCCCAGTTCTGCTCGTCGATCG
>Ga0306920_100016508_pt1 | contig 10177 bp, 8 predicted proteins | sample flu12Cox44000170_FD_204666 | JGI IMG/M metagenome (GOLD analysis project Ga0306920, IMG submission 204666) | Lab enrichment of tropical soil microbial communities from Luquillo Experimental Forest, Puerto Rico - flux4day.12C.oxic.44.000.170 (v2)... | ecosystem: Environmental > Terrestrial >...
GGTCGCGAGCAGCAACCAGCCCTGACCTCGCAGCGACTGCTGGAACACCTGCGCCGTGCCCGAAAACCCCGGCGTGATCGTGGCCGGGAGCGCGAGCCGCCTTTCCATGTCCTGGATTTGGTCAATCGCTGCGCCGAGTGCCACGCCGGGCGCGAGGTTGAACGAAATCGTCACCGCCGGAAGCTGGCCCTGGTGGGTCACCGTGAGCGGGCCCGCCACCTGGGTTACCGTGGCGACCGTTCCGAGCGGGACGAGTTGGCCGGCGGTCGACCGCACGAACACCTTCGTCAGCGCGTCGGCGTCCTCTTGGAACGACGGGCCTAGTTCCAGGATGACGGCGTAATCGTTGCTGGCCGTGTAGAGCGTCGCGACCTGCCGCGATCCGAATGAATTGTAGAGCGTGGTGCGTATCTGTTCCGCGGTGAGGCCGAGCGCCGCTGCCTTCTGGCGGTCGATGTTGACGATCGCCTGCGGGTTCTTGATCTGCAGGTCCGAACCCACGTCCTGAAGGGCCGGAAGGCGTCGCATTTGCGCCGCGACCAGCGGCGCAAAGCGGTAAAGCTCGTCGAGGTTGCCGGACTGGAGCGTATACTGATAGAGGCTTCGGCTCGATTTTACCCCGATATTGAGGTTCTGGACCGGCTGAAAAAACACATTGATTCCCGTCACCGCACTGACCTGACGGCGCAGTTGTTGAATGATCTCGCCGACCGGCGGCCGCTGGTCGCGTGGTTTGAGCTGAATGTAGAAGGCGCCGCCGTTCACTCCCATTCTGGCACCCACCTGCCCGACCTCGTTGTTGTAGGACGCGACATAGGGGTTGGCCCGAATGATGGCATCGATCTCGAACTGCTTCTCCACCGTGCCGGCGAACGAGGTGTCCTCGGCTGTCTCGGTCCCCACGGTGATGTAACCGGTGTCTTCGATCGGAAAGAGGCCTTTGGGAATGACGTAAAACAAGTATCCGGTGAGCGCGATGGTCAGGGCCGTCACGCCGAGGGTCGATCGCGGATGACGCAGGACCAGGTCGAGCGACCGTTCGTAGGCGCGGAGCATGGCCGTGTATCCGCGTTCCAGGAGGCGCGCGACCGCTCCGGTTTCGGCGGCATGGTCGGGGGCGCGCAGGAAACGGCTGCACAGCATCGGCGTCAGGGTCAACGAGACGAATGCGGAAACCAGAATGGCGAGGCCGATGACGACGGCAAACTCGTTGAAGACGCGCCCGATGACGCCTCCCATGAAGAACACCGGGATGAACACCGCCACCAGGGAGATGGTCATCGATATGATGGTGAAGGTGATCTCGCGCGAACCCTTGAGCGCCGCTTCCATCGGGCCGAGGCCGGCCTCGCTGTGGCGAACGATGTTTTCGAGCATCACCACCGCGTCGTCGACGACAAAACCGACCGCGAGCGTCAGCGCCATGAGCGAGACATTGTCGAGGCTGTAACCGGCGAGATACATCGCGGCGAACGTGCCGATAATGGAGACCGGCAGTGCGAGCGCCGGTATGACGGTTGCCGACAGCCGCCGAACGAACAGGAAGATGACGAGCACGACCAGGATCACCGTGAGGATGAGGGTGTGCTGCACGTCGGACACCGCGGCCTGAATCGGCGCGGAAAGGTCGTTGCGCACGGCAATATCGATGGCCCCCGGAAGCTCGGCACGAATGGCGGGAACCAGTTCCTTGATGCGTTTCGCGATCTCGACGGTGTTGCCGTCGGCCTGCCGAAGCACCGGCACCGACATCGCCCGCACGCCGTTGAACCAATTCGCCCCCTTGTCGCCGAGCACGCCATCGACGATATGGGCGACCTCGCCGAGGCGCACCGGCGCGCCATTGCGATAAGCGATGATCAAGGGTTCGTAGGCGGACGCGTTCATCAGCTCGGTGTCCGCCTGCAACGTCGCTGCCTTTTGTCGCCCGTTGAGCGATCCGACCGGCGTGTTCGAGTTGGCGGCGGCGAGCGCTTTCTGGACTTCGTCGAGCCCGATCCCGCGGATTGCCAGCAAGTCGGGATCGACTTGAACGCGGATCGCGTATTTCTGCGAGCCGTAGGTGAAGACCTGCGCGACACCGGGCAGGGTCGATATCCGCTGCCCGACATTGATTTCGACATATTCGTTGATGACGGAAAGCGGCACGGTCGACGATTTCAGCGTCAGCAGGAGAACCGGCGTATCGCTCGGGTTCACCTTGCGGTACGAGGGCGGCGTTGTCATTTCGGCCGGCAGCTTGCGCGACGCGCTCGCGATCGCCGCCTGGATATCCTGCGCCGCGGCGTCGATGTTCCGGTTGAGATTGAACTGCACCGTGATTCGGCCGACGCCAAGGCCGCTCACCGATGTGATGGAGTCGACGCCGGAAATGGCCGCGAACTCGCGTTCGAGCGGCGTTGCGATCGCCGCGGCCATGGTGCTCGGACTGGCGCCCGGCAAGCTCGTGGAAACCGTGATGGTCGGGAAGTCCACTTTCGGCAGCGCCGCTACCGGCAGGAAAATGTAACCGATGATGCCGACAAGGACGATCGCCAAGGTCACCGACGTCGTCATGACCGGGCGCTGGATGCAGAGGGCGGGGAGCGTCATGGCGCCCGCTCCGCGACCGGAACGGGCTGCGCCTTCGGCGGGGTCGCACCCTCGGGTCGCTGCACGGTGACCCGCGTGCCGTTGGCGAGCCGAAGCTGGCCATCGACGACGATGCGGTCGCCGGCCACGAGCCCGTCGGCGATTACGGAACGGTTGTTGATGGTCCGGCTGACGCGAACGAGACGCAATTCGGCGGTCGAATCCGGCCGGACCACGAACACGTAAGGGCCACTCTGCCCGATCTGGATGGCTGCGCTCGGTACCGTGACCGCGTTCGCCTGGACTCCGAGCGTCAACATCACGTTGACGAATTGCCCTGGCCACAGGCGCGTGTCGTCATTGGCAAATTCTGCCTTGAGCGTAATGGTGCCGGTCGCGACATCGACCTGATTGTCGACGAAGGCGAGTGCGCCGGTGATCGGCGTCTGCGGCTGGCTGGGGATGGTCGCGACGACGGGCAGGCTCCCCTCTGCCGCCGCCGCGCGAAGGTCGGCAAGATGTCGCTCCGGCACGGTGAACGTCACATAAATCGGGCGGAGCTGCGTGATCGTGACCAAGGGCATCGAGGACGACAGCTCGGTCGCCTTGACGAGATTTCCTTTCTTGAGGGCGATCGATCCCGTCCTGCCGTTGATCGGCGCCAGAATCCTCGCATAGCTCAAGCTGACGCGAGCGTTTTCGACGGCCGCCTCGGCCGCGCGTACGGTGGCTCCGAGAACCGCGAGGCTCGTCTCCACGTCTTCGAACTTTTGCGCCGACGCGACACCTCGCGTCGCCAGTCCGCTCTGACGCGTGACCTCCGATTGGGCGCGCTGGAGCGACGCGCGGTCGCGCTCGAGAGCCGCTTCGCTCTGCGCGAGCTGCGCGCGCAGCGCGCGGTCATCGAGAGTAAAAAGGAGATCTCCCTCCTTGACCTCCTGCCCTTCCTTGAAATTGACCTGGGCGATCTGCCCATCCATGCGAGACTTGACCATCACCGTCGCGATCGACTGAACGCTGCCGATCGCGGTGACCTGGATCGGCGCCGACATCTCGACGGCGACGTCCGCCACCACGGGCTGACTCGCCGCAGGCCGCGCCGATGGGGCATCCGCCGGCTTGTCTTTGTCGAAGACAAGTCCCCGAAAATAATACCCTGATCCGAGCAGAACGATCAGCAGAACTGCGGGTACAAGGCGTCTCATAGGACCATCTCCAAGGTCCTCGTCGCTGCTGGGGATTTGATCCCAGGTCGTCATCGAGTGCAAGCGCGGTTCGAAAGAGTGTCAACCGCAAGCGGCGACAATGATTTTAGCACCGCCCATTCGACGCCGGCAGCGAATTCATGTAATAGCCCTTTACATGATGTGGAAATCCGACCAGGGCTCGCGCGGCTATCACCACGGCAATCTCAAGGAGGCCCTGATTCGGGCGGCGCTCGAATTGATCGCGGCGAAGGGGCCGTCAGGTTTCACTTTCGCCGAGGCGGCGCGGTCGGCCGGCGTGAGCCCCGCGGCGCCCTACCGGCATTTCCGCGACCGTGACGAGTTGCTCGCCAATGTCGCCCGGCGCGGCTTCGAAGAGTTCGAGGCGGCGCTCAAGGCGGCATGGATGGACGGCCTGCCCGACCCTTTCACCGCCTTCGAGCGATTAGGCCGCGCCTATCTCGGCTTCGCACGCAGCGAGCCTGCCTATTACTCCGCCATGTTCGAGGGCGGCATTCCGCTCGAAGCGAGCCAGGACTTGCGCGACGCCGGCGATCGCGCCTTCGCGGTGATCCGCTCGGCGGCCGAACGGCTGGTCGCACAAATTCCCGCAGCGCAGCGGCCGCCGGCCTTCATGGTGGCGCTTCATGTGTGGTCGCTCGCTCACGGTATCGCCTCGTTGTTCGGCCGCGGCGACGCCGGAAGACGACGGCTGCCGATGTCGCCCGAGGAGCTCCTGGAGGCGGGCGTGCTGGTCTATCTCCGCGGGCTCGGATTTCCTGAAGGCGCCGTCGTTTCGCGCTGATCCCGGTGCCATGCGGGATGGAAAAGTGGAGCACATTCCGTGTATTGACCGGCCATTCAAGGCCACCCGGGGGCGGCCTCTTGACAGCGGAGCCGCGTTCTCCTAGTTATGTGAATGTGATTAACATTCACAAGTCCGGACTTCATCTGGAAAATCGTGAGGGCGTCATGCCGATCGTTGCAAAGCTCGACGAGTTAGGAAGGCCAGCCTGGATCCTTCTCATGATCCTTGGCTTCATGTGGTGGTGGCCGGTCGGCCTCATGATCCTCGCATTCATCATCGGGAGTGGACGAATGGGTTGCGGGTATCGCGGCGATCGCTGGGAACGCAAGATGGAACGCCTCCAGGACAAGATGGAGCGCATGCGCGGTCACATGGAAGGCCGTAGCGACTGGTGGGGCTGGCATCAAAGCTCCAGCGGCAACCGCGCCTTCGACGAATACCGCGCCGAGACGCTCAGGCGCCTGGAAGACGAGCAGCGCGAATTCCGGGACTTCCTGGCGCGCCTGCGCCAGGCCAAGGACAAGGCGGAATTCGACCAGTTCATGGCTGAACGGCGCAACCGGCCGCCGGAGGCGCCCCCTCAGCAAGCCTGAACTGCTCGCTGCATAAGTTTCGAATTCGAGGCCGCCCGCGATCCGCGCGGGCGGCCTTTTTTTCGTTTTGGCGAACCCTTCCGCCCTGCCGTTTCGCCCGGTCTGTTCGCCCCTTGGTGCCTGTCTCACGGCCTTCTTGCTGGTGCGCTAACCCGACGTTAACCACAGGTGTCGCGTTATGCCTGGGCCGCCAGCCGCCCAAGTTTGGACAAGTTTGGCGATGAACTCGTGTGGGGCCGGCAGCGGCAGGATGATTTCGCGCAAAGCCTGAAGGCTCGGCGGACGTGTGGGGGTCCGGCGCGATCGGTTCGGTGGGTCCTGCGGCGCGTATTCCCGCGTGTCTGGTCGAAAGGATGCTCCATGCCTGAAGTGGCGCAGTCGGCTCTGCCGCTGACTTCTTCCGATCTTTCGTTGCTGACTCTGTTCTGGCAGGCGCACTGGATCGTCAAAGGCGTGATGGTGGGGCTCTTGGTGTGCTCGGTATGGGTGTGGGCGATCGCGGTGGACAAGATCATCCTTTATGCCCGCACCTCCCGCGCCATGGATAAGTTCGAGCAGGCGTTCTGGTCGGGGCAATCGCTGGAGGAACTCTACCGCAACATATCGTCGCGGCCGAGCCACTCCATGGCGGCGTTGTTCGTCGCCGCCATGCGCGAATGGAAGCGCAGCCTGGAGGGCCAGGCGCGGTCGTTCGCGGGGCTGCAGATGCGCATCGAGAAGGTGATGGACGTAACCATCACCCGGGAGATCGAACGCCTCGAAAACCGCCTGCTGGTGCTGGCGACGGTCGGCTCGGCCGGCCCCTTCATCGGCCTGTTCGGCACGGTGTGGGGCATCATGACGAGCTTCCAGTCGATCGCGGCGTCGAAGAATACGTCCCTTGCGGTGGTCGCGCCGGGCATTGCCGAGGCGCTGTTCGCGACGGCGATCGGGCTCGTGGCTGCCATACCGGCGACCATTTTCTACAATAAATTCAGTTCCGAGGTGAACAAGCAAGCGCAGCGCCTGGAGGGGTTCGCCGACGAGTTCGCAGCTATTCTGTCGCGTCAGATCGACGAGCGCGGGTGAGGGGATCGCGGGATGGCAATGGGCCTCGCAGGGGGTGGCGCGGGCGGCAAGCGGCGGCATCGCCGCCGCCACGTCATGAGCGAGATCAACGTGACGCCGATGGTCGACGTCATGCTGGTGCTGTTGATCATCTTCATGGTTTCGGCCCCGCTGCTCACCGTCGGCGTGCCGATCGATCTGCCGCAGACCCAGGCCAAGAGCCTCGATCAGGACCGCCAGCCCCTGACCCTTTCGGTCAGTCTCGACGGCAAGGTGTTCCTGCAGAACAGCGAAATCCCGGTCGGGGACCTGGTCGCCAAGCTCACGGCGGTGACCACGGCGCGGGGCGGGTTTGACGAGCGCATTTACGTGCGGGGGGACCGTAAGGTGGATTACGGCACGGTGATGCGGGTGATGGGGCGGCTGTCTTCGGCCGGGTTCCGCAGAGTCGCCCTGGTCACCGAGGTCGAGCAAGGGCCTTGATGCGGGGGATCTGTTCGGGGGGATGAGGAAAGACTGGGCGATATCGGCGGTCGTGCACGCCCTCGTTCTCGGGGCGGGCTTCATCTCGTTTGCGGCGAAGCCGCTGGAGAGCTCATCGGCCGAATCGGTCGCCGTGGATATCATTTCGGCGAGTGAACTGTCCCAGTTGACCGCCGGCTCGAAGACGGCGCCGAAGGTCGCCAAGCCGATGGCCGACAAGCTCGGCGATTCCAAGCCGCCGCCGGACGATCCCTCCGCCAAGCCCGTGAACAAGCCGGAGATTAAGGTGGCAGCCGCTGCGCCTCCGCCGGAGCCGGACCCCAAGCCGGAGCCGGTTCCGCCGGAGCAGAAATCGGCCCCTCCGCCGCCGCAGGCGCAAAGCGACCCGTCGCCGCAGAAGGTCGAACCCGATCCGATCGCCGAGGCGCTCGCGCTCGAACAGGCGAAGCAGAAGGAAGAAGCCAAGCGCAAGGAAGAGGCCAAGAAACGCGAAGAGGCGAAGAAGCGCGAGGAAGCCAAGAAACGCGAAGAGGCCAGGAAGCGCGAGGAAGCGAGGAAACGCGAGGAGGCGAAGCGGCTCGAGGAGAACAAGTTCGACATCAACCGGATCGAGACCGCGCTGCTCGACAAGCGGGCGCCGCAGCGCCAGGTTGTGACCGGCTCCATGGTCAATCCCACGGCTTCGCTGGGCAGTTCGACCGCGAATGCGCCGCAATTGTCGCAGAATGAACTCGGTGCGCTTAAAGCGGCGTTGATAGCGCAGCTGAAGCGCTGCTGGAATCCTCCGGTGGGAGTGGTGGATGCCAAGGACCTTTCGGTCGTCTTGCAGTTCTCGCTCAACCGGGATGGTTCATTATCCAGTCAACCAACCCTTGCGAATCGTGCGTCGAGTCCCCTGTTCCAGGTTGCGGTTGAAAGCGCCAAACGAGCGGTCCTCGGCTGTCAACCGTTCCGGCTTCCAGTCGCGAAATACGAAGCGTGGCAGGACCTCGAAGTCACCTTCAACAGCGAAACGTTCGGGGGCTGACTGCAATCCCGAGCGATACCATCCCGAGCGATATTGGACGCCCGCCCATGCATGACGAATCCCTCCGCAGTTCCCGCATTCGGCTTGCAGCCCCGACGCGCCGCCATGCGTTGATGCTCGGTGCCGCCGGTATCGGCGTTGCTGCGCTGGGAAGGCGCCGCGTTCAAGCGGCGCCCCTGCGCCTCGAACTCAATGAAGGCAACATCCAGCCGGTGCCGATCGCGCTGCCCGATTTCCTCGCCGGCAGCCCGGCAGACGGCGAGGCGGCGCGCGGCATCACCCAGATCATCACCGGCAATCTCAAGCGCAGCGGATTGTTCGCACCGATCGATCGCGCCGCCTTCATCGAGAAGATCACCAATACCGACGTGGCGCCGCGGTTTCCCGACTGGCGCGCCATCAATGCCCAGGCGCTCGTCACCGGCCGCATCACGCGGCAGGCGGACGGCCGCCTCAAGGCGGAATTCCGGCTGTGGGACGTGCTCGGCGGCGCCCAGCTCAACGGCCAGCAATACTTCACCACGCCCGACAATTTCCGCCGCATCGCCCACATCATCTCGGACTCGATCTACGAGCGCCTGACCGGCGAAAAGGGCTATTTCGACAGCCGCGTGGTGTTCGTGGACGAGACCGGCCCCAAGGAGCGCCGGGTCAAGCGCCTTGCGCTGATGGACCAGGACGGCGCCAATATCCGCTATCTCACCCGCGGCGACGACCTCGTGCTCACCCCGCGCTTCTCGCCGTCGACCCAGGAAATCACCTACATGTCCTACGGACAGGGCGACCCGCGGGTCTACCTGCTCAACATCGAGACCGCCCAGCGCGAGATCGTCGGCAACTTCCCCGGCATGAGCTTCTCGCCGCGCTTCTCGCCCGACGGTCAGCGCGTCATCATGAGCTTGCAGCAGGGCGGCCATTCCAATCTGTTCGTGATGGATCTGCGGTCCAAGGCAACCACCCGGCTCACCGATACGCCCGCGATCGACACCGCGCCGTCCTACTCGCCGGACGGCACCCGCATTTGCTTCGAATCCGACCGCGGCGGGAGACCCCAAATCTACGTCATGGCGGCGGGCGGCGGCCCGGCGCAGCGGATCAGCTTTGGCGAGGGCGCCTCCTATTCGACGCCGGTGTGGTCGCCGCGCGGCGACACCATCGCCTTCACCCGGCAGAGCCAGGGCAGCTTCGCCATCGGTATCATGCGTCCCGACGGCCAGGGCGAGCGTGTTCTCACCGAAGGCTATCACAATGAAGGGCCGACCTTTGCGCCCAACGGCCGCGTCCTGATGTTCTTCCGCGACCCCGGCGGCAATGCCGGCCCGGCGCTCTACACTATCGACCTCACCGGCCGCAACGAGTTGCGGGTACCGACGCCGGGCTTTGCGTCCGATCCGGCGTGGTCGCCGCTGTTGTCGTGACCGCGGCTTGGGGACAAATGTTGGGATCAGGCTGCCAAGTCAGGCTGGAATGGGAGACCGCAATTCGTTATTCAAGCGCCCGTGCCCCGTTGTTGCCGCGTTGACGCCTCATTAACCATTCGAATTGGTTTCTAATGAATCGGCGTTTTGGCATGGGCACGGCAAGGCCGCATCAAGGTTGATAAAACCTTCGCTTAACGATCGGCCTGCTACATCTGGGGAACGCGCAGGGCTCGGGGGGACAACCGGCCAACGTGACAGCTGAGAAGGAGTACCGCATGCCGGAAGTCATGCGTCTCGTCCGTGGCGCGAGGGTGGCCGCCATCCTGCTCGCAGCGCTTGCCATGGCGGCTTGCGCCAACAAGCCCGATTTGGGCCAGGGCGCATTCGCCGGCACGGCCGCGCCGGGCAGCCAGCAGGACTTCGTGGTCAATGTGGGCGACCGCGTGTTTTTCGAGAGCGACCAGACCGACCTGACGCCGCAGTCGCGTGCGACGCTCGACAAGCAGGCGCAGTGGCTGCAGACCTACAACCGCAACAGCTTCACCATCGAAGGCCATGCCGACGAGCGGGGCACCCGGGAATACAACATCGCGCTCGGGGCGCGGCGCGCCCAGACGGTGCGCGACTATCTCGCATCGCGCGGCATCGATGCGTCCCGCATGCGCACGATTTCCTACGGCAAGGAACGGCCGGTCGCCGTTTGCAACGACATTTCCTGCTGGTCGCAGAACCGACGCGCGGTCACGGTGCTCAGCGCCAGTTCGTGAGTTTTCGTTACGGGGGTGGGGACGGCCGGCGCCCAACGGGGCGCCGGTCTGTTTTTATGGCGATGAGTTCCGGGCCGATCGACTTCACCCAGTCACAATTTCGACGCAGCTTGGGCTAATCTGACCTGCGTCCCTTCCCGATGCCTGATGAAGCGAGCAATGATGATCCGTCTCACCGTTGCCGGCCTTGCTTTCGCGTGGTGTGGGCTCGCCGCTTCGCCGGGGTGCGCGCAGGTGTCCGCGGGCGATCTCTAC
>Ga0306920_100016509_pt1 | contig 10177 bp, 5 predicted proteins | sample flu12Cox44000170_FD_204666 | JGI IMG/M metagenome (GOLD analysis project Ga0306920, IMG submission 204666) | Lab enrichment of tropical soil microbial communities from Luquillo Experimental Forest, Puerto Rico - flux4day.12C.oxic.44.000.170 (v2)... | ecosystem: Environmental > Terrestrial >...
CGGCCCAGCCGGCCGAAGTCCGGCCGGAGAGCCGCGACCGCCGCCTCGCTGGCGAGGGCCACGCACACGTGCCGCGGCCCGTTGACGTAGACCTCGACGGGCAGCTCGGCTCCGTCGATGCCGAGCGCGGCGAACAGCTCGGCGGTGGCCGGAAACGGCTCGATGCGCGGGTTGGGCTGCTGCATCCGGCCGAAGACGATCCGGGCGCCGTCGCGCTCGAGGCGGATCGGAATCGGACCGACGCCTGTTTCCAGGACAATCTCCCCCAGCTGGAGGGGCGCGGCGAGGACAAAGGCGGCGCCGAGCACCGGGTGGCCCGCGAAGGGCAGCTCGTGGCTCGGCGTGAAGATCCGGATCCGGACATGGCCGCCGGCGGCCGGCGGGTAGACAAAGACCGTCTCCGAGAAGTTGATCTCCCGGGCGAGCGGCTGGAGCAGCGCCTCGGGGATCGCGCGCGCGTCGGTGAACACCGTGAGCGCGTTCCCGGTGAGCGGCCGGTCCGTGAAGACGTCGCACACCACGTAGCGGAATGCGGTCATGGCGCCTCTCTGGTCTGTCACCCCGACCGGGCCACGTCGGCCTTCGGTGTCGCGTCCGCCCCGGTCTCGTCACACCTCGGACCAGTCGAGGCCGTCCTTGACATCGACCTTGAGCGGGACGGCCAGCGTCATCACGGACTCCATCACGGCAGGCAGAGTGGCGCGCACCGCGACCACCTCCGACTCCGGAGCTTCGAGCAGTAGCTCGTCGTGAACCTGGAGGAGCAGCCGGGCCTGGAGCCTCTGCCTCGCCAGCGCGGCTCCCAGCCGCACCATGGCCAGCTTGATGACGTCGGACGCGGTGCCCTGAATGGGGGCGTTGGCCGCCATGCGCTCGGCTGCCCCCCGCACCGTCGGGTTCCGGGCCTGCAGATCCGGAAGGTAGCGGCGCCGCCCGAGGAGCGTCGTGACGTAGCCGCACTCCCGTCCCCCCGCCACGACGCGATCGATGTAGGCTCGGACCCGAGGGTGGCTCGCGAAGTACTCGGCGATGAAGCGCTCCGCCTCCGCCCGCCCGATCGAGGCCGCGTGGGCGAGGCCGAATCCCGAGAGACCATAGAGCACGCCGAAGTTCACCACCTTGGCGAGCCGCCGCATGTCGGGCGTCACGCCACCGGGCGCGACCCCGAGGATCTGCGCGGCTGTCCGGGTGTGGATGTCCTCGTCGCGCCGAAACGCGTCCACCAGGGTCTCGTCGCCCGAGACGTGGGCCAGGATCCGCAGCTCGATCTGCGAATAGTCGGCGGCCACGAAACGCCAGCCCGGCTCGGGCACGAAAGCCTGGCGGATTCGCCGCCCCAGCTCGTTCCGGATCGGAATGTTCTGGACGTTCGGATTCGACGAGCTGAGTCGTCCCGTCGCGGCGACGAGCTGGTTGAAGGACGCGTGGATCCGCCCGGTCCGGGGGTGAACCAGGGTCGGGAGCGCGTCGGCGTAGGTGCCTTTCAGCTTGGCGAGCTGACGGTACTCGAGGATCTTGGCCGGCAGCGGGTGCCCGAGCGCCAGCTCCTCGAGGACGTCGACGTCGGTCGAGTAGCCGGTCTTCGTCCGCTTGCGCGGCGGCAGCTTCAACTTTTCGAAGAGCACGACGGCGAGCTGCTTGGGCGAGTTGGGGTTGACGGGTTCACCCGCCAGCTGGTGGATCTCGCCGAGGAGGCTCTCGAGCTGCTGATCCAGCTCCGTGGCGAGCGTCCGGAGTCGCTCCGGGGCTACCCGGATGCCGATCCGTTCCATCTCGGCGAGCACGGGCACCAGCGTGACCTCGAGGTCTCGGTACAGTCCGGCTAGCCCGTCCTTCCCGAGTCGTCCCGCCTGCCAGGCTCTGAGCGCCCAGATCCCCTCCGCCCGCGCCCCCGCCACCCCAGCCAGGGCCGCCCGATCGGCCGCCCCCGCCGACCCGTCGTCGCCGGCCGGGAGCGGGGCGGGCACGCTCGCGCCGCCGGCCTCGACGGTGAGCTGCTCGAGGGGATAGCCGCTCCGTCCCGAGTTGAGGAGATAGGCGGCGACGGCCGTGTCGTCGAGCCGCTCCACGGGCAGCGGAATCCCCGCGGTCTGGGTCCACGTCACGAGCGGCTTCAGGTCGTGGCCGACAAGGTGGAGCCCGGCGGGAAAGAGCGCGGCCGCCCCGCTCGTCGGCACGCCGACGTAGACCGTTCCGGCCGTGGGGGCGTGCCCGGCGAGGCCCACCAGCCGGAGGTCGGGCGGTGCCCCCACGATCACGGGCTCGACCGCCACCGTGTCTCCGGCCCGGCCCAGAAACTCGATCCAGCCGGCCGCGTCGACGCAGGTGACCGGCGCCGTGCTCACGGGGGTCGGCGCGACCGGGATCTGGCGGAGGAGGCTCGAGAACTCGAGCTCAGTCCAGAGGGTGCGCAGGGTCTCCCAGGTCGGCTCCCGGACACGGAACGTCTCGCGGTCGAACGCGATCGGGACGCGGTCGTCGAGAACGGCCAGCTCGCGGGAGAAGAACGCCTGCTCGCGGTACTTGGCGAGCGTCTCCCGGAGCTTCGGGCCGGTCACGACCGCGAGGTTCTCGTAGAGACGTTCCAGGCTGCCGAAGTCGCGACCGAGCTTCTGCGCGGTGACCTCACCGACCCCGGGCACGCCGGGGATGTTGTCGATCGAGTCGCCCATGAGGGCGAGGACGTCCGGGATGCGGGCCGGGGGCACACCCCACCGCTCCTCCACCTTGGCCGCGTCGTAGACCACCCGCTCCCCGGTCCGGCCGAGGACCGACAGGACCCGGACGCGCGAGCCGACGAGCTGGAGAGCGTCCTTGTCGCCACTCACCAGCACGACGTCGAGGGAGCTCTCGCGGAGGAGGCGGACGACGGTGGCGAGGAGGTCGTCCGCTTCGTACCCCGGCGCCTCCAGGACCGGCAGACCAAGCGCGTCGAAGGTGCGCCGTATCCACGGGATCTGCTCTACGAGGTCCTGGGGCATCCCGGGGCGCTGCACCTTGTACTGCTCGAAGCGGTCGTGGCGGAACGTTGGCCCGGGAGCGTCCCAGGCGATCCCCAGGTAGCTCGGGCGGTCCTCGCGGAGCAGCTTCCACAGCATCATGGTGACGCCGAGCGTCGCGTTGGTCGGCAGCCCGTGGGAGGTCGAGAGGCGTGCGATGGCGTGGTACGCGCGGTAGAGACAGTGAGGCCCGTCGACGAGGTAGAACGTCTCCGCCCCCGACCCGGCCACGTCCCCCGGTCCCGTCGCGCCCTTCCCCTTGGTCATCGCCCGTCTCCGACGACCCGAGCGTACTCTGCCCGCACGAAATCGGCCACCTCGCGGTAACGGATGAGGAGCGCGCGGCCGCTCGGGAAGCCGGCGTCGCGGGCCAGGCGGGCCAGGAGTTGGCCGGTCTGGGGAAGGCAATCGGGCGGTCGGGTCTGCGCCAGCCGGAGAGAGCGCAGGAGGCCCCGCTCGAAGTCGTACGCGCTCACGAGGTCCCGGACCACGCCGCCGGGAAGGAGCCCGAGCGCGCCCAGGCGGTCCAGGGCCAGCCGCGTGGACGGCGTACGGAGGGCGGCGTGGCGGCGGCCGTGGGTGAGCTGGAGCACCTGGGCCAGAAACTCGACGTCGACCAGGCCTCCTCTCCCGAACTTCAGGTGGAGGCGGCCTGGGCCCTCCCGCCCGAGCTCCAGCTCCATGCGACGGCGCACGCTGTGGATCTCGGCGCGCTCGGCGTCGGTCAGCCCGGGGTCGAATACGCGCCGCCGGTGCAGCCGGACGAATCGCCGGGCGAGGCGAGGATCCCCCCACACCGGCCGCGCCTTCACCAGCGCCTGCCGCTCCCAGAGGAGCGCCTCGCCCTCGAGGTAGCGGTCGAGGGAGGCGAGGGAGTGGGCGAGGGCCGTCGCCTTCCCGCCCTGCCGGAGGCGCAGGTCCACCCGGAAGGCCTGCCCGGTGCGGGTGATGGCCGTGAGGAGCCCGTAGAGCCGATCGACGACCTGGTCGAAATAGACGTGAGCGGGCCGTTCACCGGGCGGGGGCGGGGCATCCTCCGGGTACAGGACCACGAGATCGAGATCCGAGCCATAGTCGAGCTCCCGTCCGCCCAGCTTGCCCATCGCGACGATCAGCGCCGGCGGGGTGACCGGGCGCCGCCCCGCCTCCGCGGCCGACCCGGCCCGGACGGCGGGCTCGCCTCCCGGGGCCGCGGGTGCGGCGATCCCCGCCTCCGCCCATTCCCACGCGAGCGCCAGGCAGGCCTCGGCCAGCTCCGTGAGGGCGCGTCCGACCCGGGAGGGCGGGAGGCCGCCGATCAGCTCCCGCCACGCGATCCGCATCTCCACGGCCTGCTTGAAGAGCCGCAGGCGATCCGCCGCATCCAGGTGAAGCGCGGCCGGAGTCACGAAGCGGGCGAATCCCCGGCGCAGCTCCGCCGCTCGCCGCTCGGCCGGGAGCATGCGCGGCTCGGTCAACTCGTCGAGCAGCTCCGGTCGGGTGATGAGCGTCTGGGCCAGCCGCTCCGACCGGGTGAAGAACGTCAGGACATCGCCGAGGAGTCCCGGGGTTCGCGCCAGCCGGGCGAGGTACGCCGTCCGGGGCCCGGCCCCGGAGACGAAGCGCTCGAGAGCGTTGAGGGCCGCGTCGGGATCGGGCACGGTGCGGAGCGCGTCCAGCGCGGCGGGCAGGAGCGTGGTGAGCGCGGTGCGGACCGCCCGGGGCGCCGCCGCCAGTGGTGAACCGTCCCAGATGAGCCCGAGGTTCTGGCGGGCGCGCTCAGGATCGGCGAAGCCGATGGCAGCCACCGTCGCGGGCGTCCACGGGACGGCCCCGGACACCCCCCGCGTCCCCGGTTCGGCGAAGAACTCCTCGAACGCCGTCCGCACGGTCCGCCGCGTCAGGTCGTAGTCGGCCATGAACCGCCCGCGCACGTCCTCGGCGCTGCCCGCGTAGCCGAGCCGGCGAGCGAGCTTGGCCAGCTCGTCGGGGTCGCCGGGGAGCGTGTGGGTCTGCAGGGCATGGAGGATCTGGAGCCGATGCTCGATCGTACGGAGGAAGACATAGGCGCGGGTGAGCGCCCCCGACTCCTCCCACGTGAGGTAGCCGCGCTCGGCCAGCCGGTGGAGCGCGCGCAGGCTCTGCCGCTCCTGGAGCCACGGGTCCTGGGCCCCGTAGAGGAGCTGGAGGGCCTGGACGTGGAACTCCACGTCCCGGATCCCGCCCACGCCCAGCTTGACGTGGCGCTCCTGCTGGCCGCGGGCGCGGAGCAGGCGGTCGATCCGGTTCTTCATGGCCCGCACTTGCGCGATCGCCTCCCGCTCCAGGCCCGGCCGGTACGCGACGGTCCGGGCCCACTCCGAGAACGCCTGCCCGAGGTGCTCGTCGCCCGCCGCGAAGCGCGCCTTGATGAGTGCCTGGCGCTCCCACAGTAGGCCCCGCCGCTCGTGGTATTGCCGGTAGGCATCGAGCGGCAGGGCCAGGGGGCCGGCGGCCCCCTCCGGACGAAGCCGGAGATCGACCCGATAAGCGAGGCCCTCCTCGGTCACCGTCGTGAGGAGGCTGAGCAGCGCCTCCGCCGCCCGCGCGAAGTAGGCCCGATTGGTCAGGGACTCGGGGCCCTCCGTCTGCCCTTCCGCCTCGTAGACGAAGCAGAGGTCGATGTCAGAGGAGTAGTTCAGCTCGTGGCCGCCCAGCTTGCCGAGCGCGATGATCGCGAACGCCGTGTCGCGGGCGCCGCCCCCCGGCGCCACGTGGCGGGGCTGGCCGTAGCGCTCGACGAGTCCGGGCCGGACGATGGCCCACGCCTCGTCCAGACACGCGTCGGCCAGCTCCGACAGCTCCTGGGTGGTCGTGATGAGATCGGCATCACCCAGTACATCGCGGAGGCCGATGCGGCACAGCTCTCGTCGCTTCACCCGGCGCAGCGCGTTGGCCCGCGCCTCCGGCGTCCGGAACGGTCGACAGGCCTGAGCGATCTCCGCGCGCATCCCCTCGCGCGAGCGCACGGTCATCACCCGGGGATCGAGGAGCCAGGGAAACACCTGCGGCGAGCGCACCAGGGCATCGGCGAGGAACTGGCTGTGGGCGCCCAGGGTCACGAGAACGGGAATGGCTTCCGGGTGGTCCCCGAGGAGGGTGTAGAGAGCGGCCCGGTCGAGGGTCGCGGCGGCTAGGCGCTCGACGTTGTTGAGCGCCATGTCGGGGTCCGCCGCCCCCTGGAGGTGACGGAGGAGCCGCGGGAGGAGCCCGGTTACCCGGGCGCGTTCCCGGGGTGTCTCGGCCAGCCGACGCAGGTTCGCCACCGCCCTCGCCGGGTCGGCGAAGCCGAGCCCGCGGAGGGCGTCCAGACAGGCCGGGGTCGGACGCGCAGGGTCGAAGAACTCGGCCGGCGGCGGCAGGCCGCTGGCGGGCGGCCCGACGCTAGATGGCGTCTTCGCCCCGCTCCCCCGTGCGGATGCGCACCGACTCCTCGACCGGGAGGACGAAGACCTTGCCGTCACCGATGGAGCCCGTCTTGGCGGCGGCGATGATGGTATCGACGACCTTGCTCACGAGCTGGTCGGCGACCACGATCTCGATCTTGACCTTGGGCAAGAAGTCGATCGTGTACTCGGAGCCGCGGTAGAGCTCCGTGTGACCCTTCTGGCGCCCGAAGCCCCGAACCTCCATGACCGTCATGCCGATGACGCCGATCTCGGTGAGGGCCTCCTTGACGTCGTCGAGCTTGAACGGCTTGACGATGGCCTCGACCTTCTTCATGCGTGCCTCCGCGCCTTCTTGATGGCCTTCCGGTAGCAGGTGACGTACGTCTCGGCCGAGGCTTCCCACGAGAAGTCCTCGGCCATGGCGTTCTGGACGAGCCGCCGCCAACCGGCAGGCTCCTGGTAGGCGGCGATGGCCCGCTGCAGGGCCTGCCGGTAGGCCTCGGCGGTGGGCGCGTCGAACAGGAATCCGGTCCCCTGCCCCGTGGTCGGAGTCCACTCGTGGACGGTGTCGGCCAGTCCTCCGGTCCGGCGGACGACGGGGGCGGCGCCGTAGCGCAGCGCGATGAGCTGCCCGAGGCCACTGGGCTCGTAGCGCGAGGGCATCACGAAGATCTCGGCGCCGGCGTAGACGCGATGCGCGAGGCGGTCGTCGAAGCCGAGCCGGACAGCCACGGCCGTCGGGTGGGTTCGGCTGAGATCCAGAAACGCGCGCTCGTATTGCTCCTCGCCCGCGCCCAAGACCACGAGCTGGGCGCCGGCCGCCACGAGGTCTCCCCCCGTCTCGGCGACCCAGTCGAGCCCCTTCTGCTCGGCGAGGCGGCTCACCACCGCGCAGAGCGGGCCCCGGCCCGGGGGCGTGGGAAGGCCCAGCTCTTCCCGGAGGGCCGCCGTGCAGGCTGCCTTGCCATCCAGGTCGCCTGCGCTGAAGCGCTTGGCAATCTCGCCGTCCGTGGCGGGATTCCAGGTCTCGGTGTCGAGCCCGTTCGGGATGCCCGTCAGGTCCTGGCTCCGCTCGCGCAGGACCCCGTCGAGGCGCTCGCCGTATTCTGGCGTCTGGATCTCCCGCGCATAGCCGGGGCTCACCGTAGTGAGGACGTCGGCGAAGACGAGCCCCCCCTTGAGGAAGGACAGATGGCCATAGAACTCGATCCCGGCCGGCGTGAACAGGTCCCAGCCGAGACCCGTCATCGGGAGATCGTAGTGCCAGAACAGCCCCTGATAGGCGAGGTTGTGGACGGTGAAGACGGACGCGATGTCCCGGTAGCCGTCGAGGTCCCGGAAGAGCGTCTCCAGGTAGACGGGCACGAGGCCCGTCGGCCAGTCGTGCACGTGGAGCACCTGGGGCCCGAAGCCGAGCCCCGGGAGGGCGGTCAGCACCGCCCGAGAGAAGAAGGTGAAGCGCTCGCAGTTGTCGGGGTAGCTGCCGTCGGCGCCCCCGTAGATGGCCGGTCGATCGTAGTAGTGGTCCTGGGCGACGAAATAGGCCGGGACGTTCCGACCGAGCCGGCCCTCGAGGATTGCCCCCTCGACCGTGCGACTCCCGATGGGCACCTCCAGCCGGGGCAGGACCGTCCGGAGCACCGCCACGTCGTCCACCCCCCGGTACTTGGGCAGGATGACCCGGACGTCGTGCCCCATCGCCGCCAGGACCCGCGGCAGGGTGCCGGAGACGTCGGCCAGACCGCCCGTCTTGGCGAACGGCTCGACCTCGGAGGCGACGAACAGGATACGCAGGCGCTCGTTCTTCATCGAGTTCGCGCGCGGCGCGGCCGACATGGGTGACCTCTGCGATACGGGCGACACGGGCGCTTCCGATCGCGCGGCGCGCACCCCGGCTCGCGTGACGCCGGGTCCAGCCGCGCCGCACGTGTCCTCAATTATCCCCACCGGGTGGAAGGCTTGTCAATTTGGGGCGCGATCAGATCTCCATGATCGGGTAGACGATGGCGGTGACGTGTGAATTGATGCGCTTCAGGTTGGTCAGGACGTCTAGGTGGATCTCGGAGGTCTCGACCGACTCCGCGAGCCCGGCTCGGAGGCGATCGAGATGGGACTGGCGGAGCTCCCGCTCGCGCTGGCGGACGGTGGCGCGCTGCTCCAACACCTCTTGGCCCAGGCTCCGGTCGCCCGTGGCGAAGGCGACGACGGCCCGCTCCAGGTTCTTCGCCACGGCGGCGTGGAAATCCACCAGCTCCGCCTCCCCAGGCTCCGAGAAGCGCCGGCCCTGATAGAACTTCTTGCGTCCCAGGTCCATCAGGTTCTTGTCGACGATGTCGCCAATGTTCTCCAGGTTCCCAATGAAGCCGAGCAGGGCGATCTCGCGTTGGGACAGCTCCTGGGTCATCGTCTGGGGATCGAGGCGGGTCAGGTAGAGCTTGATCTCGCGCTCGAGATAGTCGACCTGGTCGTCCCGGCGCGACACGTCCTCGAGCAGTTCCTGGCTGCCGGACCGGAGGACGGTGGCCGCGTCCCGGACCATGGTCTCGACGATGTCGGCCATGCGGAGGGCTTCTCGCGTCGCCTGGCCGATGGCCAGGCTCGGCTGGTCGAGGAAGCGGTCGTCCAGGTAGCGCGTCTTGAAGCGCCCCTCCTCCTCGGGCCGGTCCGGGACGAGCGCCACGATGGCCCGGGCCGCCAGTCCCTGGAAGGGCAGGAAGAGCAGCGAGATGCCGACGTTGAACAAGGAATGGGCGTTCGCGATCTGGCGGGCGGGATCGATGGCGCTCGCCGCGGCCAGGGCGACGAACGGACCCAGGAGCGGCACCACCACCGCCACCCCGAGCAGCTTGAAGCTGATGTGGGCCACGGCCACCCGCCGGGCCTCCGCCGCCGACCCGACCGACGCCGTGAGCGCGGTGACGCAGGTGCCGATGTTGGCCCCCAGGACCAAGGGGACGGCGCCGGAGAGCGGTAGGAGCCCGTGGGCGGCGAGCGCGATGACGACGCCGATGGTCGCCGCCGACGAGGCGACCAAGGCGCTCACGGCCGCTCCGACGGCGATGCCCAGGATCGGGGTAGCCGCGAACACGAGCAGCGCCTCGGTCACCAGCGAGCTCCGCTTGAGCGGCTCCATGCCGTCGATCATCAGCTTCAGCCCCAGGAAGAGCAGGCCGAAGCCGAAGAGCGCCTGCCCCAGGCTCTTGAGCAGGGGCCGACGCTTCACGAAGAAAAGGATCGCGAAGCCGAGGGCCACGACGAGCGGCGCGTAGTCGTAGATCCGGACGGCGAGGAGCTGGACGGTCAGGGTGGCGCCGATGTCCGCCCCCAGGATAATGCCCATCGCCTGGTAGAGGGTGAGGACCCCGGCCTGGGTGAAGCCGATGAGCATCAGCGTCGTCGCCGTGGACGACTGGATGACGGCGGTGACTCCGACCCCGGCCAGGGTGGCGACGACGCGGTTCGAGGTGAGGTGCGTGAGGATCTGGCGGAGCCGGGCGCCCGCCGCCCGCTGGAGGCCCTCACCGGTCTGTTGCATGCCGTAGAGGAGGAGGGCCAGACCGCCGGCCAGGCTCATCACCACACGGGTCGTCACAAGGCGGGACCTCCGGCGTAGAAGGCTAGGTGGGGCGCGCCGTTCGGGCCCCGGGTCGTCAGCCCGCCGGTGCCCGGGCGCGGAGGGCGCGGATCCGGGCGACCGTCTCCTCGCGCCCGAGGTCGGCCATGATCGAGAAGAGCGGCGGGCTGGCCGTGCGACCGGTGAGGGCGAGCCGG
>Ga0306920_100016510_pt1 | contig 10177 bp, 12 predicted proteins | sample flu12Cox44000170_FD_204666 | JGI IMG/M metagenome (GOLD analysis project Ga0306920, IMG submission 204666) | Lab enrichment of tropical soil microbial communities from Luquillo Experimental Forest, Puerto Rico - flux4day.12C.oxic.44.000.170 (v2)... | ecosystem: Environmental > Terrestrial >...
AGGCGGAAGCCAGCGCTGCTTCTGTTCTTCGGAACCGAGCATCGCGATGGATGTCATCGCCAAACTTGAGGTGGCGCCAAAAACAACACAAACACTGGCGTCGGCACGCGATAACTCTTGCAAAACGAGACCAGCAGCTATGGTGCTCATGCCGGGACAGCCGTACCCCTTGATGCTGCCACCAGCGAGTTTGAGGGCGCCAAGTTTGGGAATTAGTTCGAAGGGGACTTGCCCGCGCTCCCAATAGTCGTTGATGATCGGGATGACCTCCTTGTCGCAGAAGGCGCGTACTTTGTCGCGAATGCCGTGTTCCTCTTCAGTTAGAAGTTCATCAATCAGATAGAAATCTGTCCCAAGTGATTGTCCTAACTTGTGCTTGATATCGGTTACCATAAGCTGCTCCCTTCTACTCGCTACGCACCTTCGCCGCTTCTGCCGGCGCCGTCGCATTCCTGACCGCTGTGCCAGGTACCAAAAATCCACAAGGGTCATTCTGCCCGGTTTTTGGACAGATTGTTGAGCGTTGACAAACGGGCCTTGGTGGTGACAAGTAAGGGCCGACGGGGAGGCCCTATGAGGCGTACTTCCGTATTTGTGACAGTAGCGTTTCTTGCAGGGCTCGCAATCGGCTTCTTCGCAAGAAGCGCTGGTATTGACGCGCTTCGGCGAAGCGATACGCGCGCGGCGGACTTGGCGGCCATCAAAAAACTAGAGCAAGAAGACATCAAAGTGACGCTGTCCCAAGACCCAAAAGGACTGGTGGACGTCTGGGCGGAGGACGGGGTGCGCCTTGGTCCAGGACGCCCGCCTACCATCGGCAGGCAAGCCATCGCCGCCGAAAATGAGCAGTTCCACGCCCAGTTCCCGGAGTTTAAGGTGCTCAGATACGCGCCTGTACTAGTGGAAGTCCAAATCGCGGGTGGGTGGGCGATCGAGGTGGGCAATGCTGATGCCGCGTACAAGATGTCATCGAAAGATGAGCCGGTCACTGTAAAAGCACAAGGAGTTGTGCGAGTGCTGAAGCGGCAGCCCGATGGCTCCTGGAAATTCGCCGTGGTGGGCCTGAAATAGTGAATCACTATGCTTGTGGTCTGATTCTGGTCGGTTGACGAGCAAACCCGAAGTAATCCTACTCGCTAATGAGAAGGTGGCTACGTCCTTCCTTTAGCTGCCCACAAACCAATCTCGATCGAGTAACAGGCCTGAATTGAATCGGTTCCGGTGGGACGATCCGACAAACGCAAATCATATGGTTTTGGGCAGGTCCCCGCCAACGCCTCACAGTACGGGAAGGACACAGCGATCACATGGAGCATGAAGGAACTCTCAAACGCTCGAAGGAGCACGGCCCCAACGGTTTTTGGGCAGGCTACGAGCGCTTTTCTGAGCGCAGTAAGCCCTATGTGCCGTCCCTTTTTGAAAGGCCCGTTGCAGATTTCGCGCGGTACCATTGAGCGTCATCAAAACGCGTAGCCGAACCCTGTCCGGGCCGGCATTATTGGCTCAGGATGGCGGATGAGGTTGAGCGGCAGTAGTTTGACATCGGTGAACGTAGGCAGTGCTAGCAGCTAGAGACTCCAGCGAAGAGCTCAAGGAAGACTCGCCTGCGATTTCACTAGGGCCACGTAGCCGTTTCGAAAGCCAAGACTTGGCGTTCCGCTATTGAAGTAAGAAAGCGCTGTGTCAAGTGCACGCATACCTTCACCTTGCGCGTGGGCCGCTGCTGAATAGGCTTTCGCAAGAAGAGTAGCCCCCGCCCAGAGATTAGTACAGGGTTCGAAGAGCTGTTCGACGGTCACGTGCAGAGCCTTGGCGTGCTCGGTATTCACTTGGAGCAGGCCGATGCTGACGGTAACCCCGTGCGCCAGGAGCCATTTGGTCCAAGCGATCGCCTCGTCGAGAGATTCGGGCTGTCTTTCAAGCGTGATCGTTCCACCATTCCATCCCTGGCTGCGTGCGAGTTTGTGCGGTCGGTTAATACTGAGAGCATACGGATGCAGCGCGGATTCAGTACGGGCGATGGCTTCAAGCGTGCCAACGGGGACGTTTGCCGCGCAGGACTGCGCTAGCGTTTCAAAGGACGTGACCGACAGTCGCGTGTTGGGATTGGCACTGGGCGTTTGTGCAAGGGACAACATACTTCCCACGCCGGCAAGGAAAGTTGTGAGAATGGTTTTCGAAATTCGCATCAGAAATTACTCGCCGAAAGAACGGGAAGATGGAAAAGTCGAGCCCAACTGGCCGCGCTGGACTGCTGAATCGCCGGTATGAGCGTGCCCTTGGCCCAATAGTCGTTCGAGCTGGTCAAGAGAATAGTCGGATGTTCGAGGGCGGAAGATACAAAGGGCCACACCAGCAGTTGCTCGTAGCAGATGAGTACGGCGGCGCTTTGATCGCGGACGCGGATTGTTCCGCGGTTAAAGAGGCTAAGGGGCGCCCCGTCATCGCTGATAGGCTTCCACATTCCGAAAGGGACGGGAATGCGCTGCTGATAAACTGCGCTGTTTTCCTCTCCCCGTGCGAGCAGAACGTTCAGATAACAATTCGGTGAAGAAGGGTTTCTCCGAGGAGCGGGTGGATTGACGCCGGCTCCAATAAGCACTGTACGGTGTTGCGCGGCGAGAGGCGTTAACGTCTCTTCCCAGAACGCATCCGTGGATTCATTCCAGTGCGTGACGAGGTGTTCTGGAAACAGTAGCACAGTGGAACGGGAATCGGCGATCATTCGCTGAAGGGACTGGTGCGTGTTGTATTCGGTCGCAAAATCCGGCTCACCTTGACCTACCCCGCCGAAGCTTGTGTTGACCGCTTCCCAACCCGAAGGCAAGCGGGGCTCTGTGTAGTGGAAATGAAAAAAGAGAGCGCAGAAGGCTAGACAGACGAAGCTCAACAATGGTTTGAGGCGGAAGAAACTGAGAAAAGCTAGGATGAGCGCCAGACCCACCCATTTCGAGGTGGGAAATAGAACCCCTGCTGAAATAAGCGGCGAGGCCCATCCGATGACGCCGAGTGGCGGTATCGCTGCGATCAGGATACACAGTGGCACAGACACCGCGGCTTTGCCGTTTTTGCGGGTGAAGAACAAAGCGTAGGGCAACGCCAAGAGCGCGGCAGCTCCGATACAAAGGAACAGCCCAATAAGCGGTGTGCCGTCTCGACCAAAGAAAACACCCGCTCCGAGAATGATCGGCCAACTAGCCGCGGCGTAATAGGTAAACATCGTCGCATAAGCATGCATCTTCGACTTCGCCTGATACACGAGCAATGGCGCGACCAGCGAAAGAGGAATAGTCGCGAGGTGACCGCTCCAGGCAATCGCTGCGGTCATGGCGGCAACAGCCGGAATGAGAGCGCTACCGCTGAGGAGCTTCCGTAGCAAACGTCCACAATGGTCGGAGCCGGTGCCGAATCGAGGACTCCGGAATGGGACCATAGTAGCGGCTGTCGAAACTGTACATGTTGAAGGAGGAGATGACCCATAGGGTTCCTGGTGCCACTCTATAGGTGCCATTGGGCCAGGGGTGGAGCGGACGTTGCAGGTGGTCCCTGAATCTCCCTGCACTGTTTTGAAGCATTTGGCCGTTGACTCGAATTCCATCTACGCTCACCTCGAGCTGATCGCCAGGAAACGCCACAGCAGGTTTGAGCAGCGGCGCTCCGCCATCGGGACAAACCCCGGCGTTCCGATAATGCCGGCTACGGGAGATGGCCGCCGCCGCTCCATCGGGACAAAACTCAACGAGGTTTGCGCTGGGCCGATCGCTGATGATGTAAAGCCCTCGAGGGAGAGACGGGGTAAGGTTAAAGCGGATGCCCAAAATCCAGCCCGCAATGAAGGCCAGAAAAAACGGGGAAGCCAGGAGGCAAGCCCAAGAAACAGCGCGTCGAAGTGGTTGGCGTAGCTCATAGTAGCCAGGTGTCTTGAGTTTCAGCGGATTCGCGAGATGGAGCGCCATCGGTCACGACCTCGTTTGTATCGGCCGCCCGCGGTGGGGGTTGAGCAGGCGAGTCCTGCCCCCGACCGCCAATGACAAAGAACTTGTGCACGCTGACTTCATATATGTAGCGTCTGCATTTGTCCTGCCCGGCGTAAGGTCGCTGGTCCAAGGTTCCTTCAACATATAGGTTCGTCCCTTTCTCCAGTTCAATCGCAAGAATTGCCAAATCGCTGTAGAAAACAAGGTTGAACCAATTTGTGTGCTCCGCTGGCTTATCGTTGCGAGAGAACCGATACGTTTGTCCAAGGCGGGCGTTGGCAACAGGCATGGACGAAGGCAAATAGCGGAGGATTGGTTTATCGGCGAGATACCCAGCGAGTTGAAAACGGTTTTCTTGCATGATTTCCGCTAGGTAGTCAAATCAAGCTGCTCTAGTAACCCCTTCGGGGCCTGAAGCGAGCCAGCTGATGGCGCAGCAGGTTGATCGAACAGCGAGGGCGTGTCAGGACCACCCCCGGATGAGGAAGACGTGCGCATACGCGCCCGGGGCCCGTGTGTCGGGTTCGGCCTTGCGGTGAATTCGGGAAGGGGATCCTGAGGCGAGAGGCCCCCATCGCGAATGGAATAGAGCTTCGTGGGATCGCGGTCGGTGAACAGCCTAATTTCCGCAAGTGGATTAAATCTGGAAGAGTGCTCGGGCTCGACGGGCGAGAACTTGAAACAAATCTGACCCGACTGGCTGCGGAACCCAGCAGTTTTCGCCCAATTCTCGCCCTTAATGTCGTACACCACTGTACTTTCCCCCCATGCCAAGAGGGTAGGAATAACAATACCCACGCCTTTGCCGCTCCGTGTGGGGGCAAATGCGAGGATGTGTTCGGGTCCATTGTGGTGCAGATAGTGGAGGCGCTTGGTAGATTGTTCGTGCCAGCCCCCCACATAGACGCCTTGCGTTGTTTGTATGAGGTTGGTTTCCTCAATATCGGCTTTCGTGGCCCACCGCGCCGAACCGTGAAGGTCCTCGGTGTTCTTCGACAGCACCTTTGTGCGTGCCAGATTTAGAAGGAAGAAGAGCAAACCGGATGCAAACGCACCGACGACAATAATTCCCGCGCTGACGAGCAATGGGAGCCTGATTCGGGTGTCCCCGGTACTTCCCTGTGTCCATACCCAAACAAGCCATTTGTAAGGTGCATATAGATAGAAGGAGTCGGTGCGGACCAGTGCCGGGCCGAGCGCCGATTGATAATCGAATCGCCAGGCAACAAATTGCGTGGCAAGGACATTCGTTAAGAAGAGTCCGATGAAACCGACGACGGTTGGCGTCCAGTAGAAGCCCCCAAGGAAGCCGGGGTCCCTTGGCTTCCGATACGCAGTTACGCCTTTCACCGCCCCAACTCCTGCGTTTTACTCCTTTCTTTGACGTGCAGGACGCGGGCAATGTCGTTGCTGTACGCGATGCGCACGTTTTCTCCAACGGCCGGAATCGTGTCCAGAAGGTCTTTCCGATGAACAACCACCGAATGGGAGGTGATTTGCTGAATGAGAGCCTTCTCGGTGTCGGCAGTGATCCTGCCCCTATACGTGCCGCTGTCGGTCTGCGCGTTCTCAATGCGTGCACCGGACGCACTGTGCGCCAAAGCCGGCTGGAGACCGACAGGATGCTCGCCCCCGCGAAGTAGCTTGCGCACGTCTGCACCTGTGATTTTGTTATGAAGCTCCACCGCCCCGCTTCCGCGTTGATGTGTGACCGCGAGGCTCATGGTCTCGCATTGTTTGACATCCGGCTGACCTTTCAAAAGTGGAATGGTCTGGGCCTGTTGCTTCTCCCAGGCGCGGACATCCACCTTCTCTATGAGGTATCTCAGGTCCTGACTGTCTCTACGATCGAAGAGCAGTTCGTATTCGTGACGTTCTTCATCGCTGCGCACTCTTATCACTTCCAGCGTAGACTGTCCGAGCCTTAGCGGGCCGCTTTCGCTCTTCAATTCCTCGAGGTATTCGAGGGCCAGGGCCACGTCGCGGTCAAAGGCTCCTTCGAGAAGATCCTGAAGTTGCTCGGCATCAAGCGGGACCCTTCCGGTCACATCGGAATCGAGATAGGTTTCTAAGTATTGCCGCGGCCAAACGAGGATGTCGTGGTCGAGCTCGGCTGCCAGCAGGGTTTCCATCTGCTCCAGAGAGACCGCAGAGTTTGCTAGGGTGAATATTTCGTGGTCCACTGAGTTTGCGATTACATCCTGTCGGGTGGCTGCGTTCTTCTCATTCATCTCTGACCCCCTTGATTCCCTAGAGGCGCCGAAAAATGCAGCGCAACAGCTAAAGCAGTAATACGTATAGCATGTGTATAGTAGCATTGGTTTGGTGGCTGTCAAGAGGCGTAAATCAAGCCGAGGTCTCGGCCAAAGCTTAGGTGGAGCGTCCACCCTTCTCGGCTCTTTGACGCTTGCCTCTGTCCAGGTCCTGTAGCTCGGCCTGCAACTTAGTCTGGTATTGGCCCAGCCACCCGCCCCACTCGGACTGAACATCGCGAATGCCCAGGCGAGCCAAAAGCTGCGCTTCCCTGTGGAAGTATGAAGAGTTTTGGAGCAGAGCGTTCGCATCCCCGAAATCAGCCACGTGCAACGTAGGCTTCTTGTTTGCGAATTGTTTCTCGATCCGAACGAAATTGTCTACCGCGAGCTTCCCTTGACTTCGAGCCTCCTCGATTGCGGCCGTGTGATATATGAAATGCACTTTTGCGTCTGTGCCTTCGATCAGCATGCACCGTTTCCCTGTTTGTTCATCTTCCGCGTGTAGAAGGACCCGGCCGGCTACTCTTTGAATCTGACGGAGGGTGGTTAGCTGGAGAGGAAGTCGGTCGTCGGAGAGGATGGCGCCGTGTGCCGCAAGCATCTTTTGCCGATCGGCACTCTGCTGCAGTGTCCGCAGCACTCTCTCAAAGTCCGACTGCACGCTCCACTGATGCTGCCCGAGGAATTGCGCTAGGCCCATCGTTTGGAGGTGCTTGAGCCGTGCCTCGAGATTTCGTTGGAGTTCACGCGCAGATTCAGAGAGCGAGCCACCATCGGGATTGACACTCACAGCAAAGCGAAGAGAGGATCGGTCATTGCTCTGTTGGAGAATGCGGTCCAGCGAAGTGTAGCGGGTTTGAAGCGTTTCCCGACGGTGTGCGTCCCTTGCGTCCGCAGCAGAGCGATATCCTAGGCACTCGGTAGCAATTTCTTCGGCCCTTTTTCGTAGGCCCTTACGAACGTATTCCCTTGGTTGGCAAACCGGAATTCCTTTGGCGTCGACTCCTCGGATGGCTAGGTGTACGTGTGCGTGCTCGGTGTTGTGATGGACGGCGCCGACCCATTCGAGTTGCGCGCTCAAGTCTTGCTCCATCCGGCGAATCAACTCGCGAGCATACTGACGGAGGTTCAACCGATCACCAAACTCGGGTGACACGATGATCTTAAATAGCCGTTCGTCTCCCGCCCTTTGCCAGTTGTCGAGTGTTGCTGCGATGTTTAACCTGTCCTCGGTACGATTGAATCCAGCCTCCGTTGCTCGCCCGCCCTGTGTGGCACTCTCGCGGGCCACGTACCTTCCGTGGGCCTTCCACTGGCCTGGATTCTTGTTCGCTGAGTAGCTGACCCGCACCGCCACTCGCTGATTGAAGGCGCGGTATGTCCCAACGCTTCGGCCTGCACTTGGTACAGCCTGAGTCTTCCGCCCCCGCTTCGACATCTGAACAATGCGAAGCATGGAACGCAAAATACCGGCGTACTTGCGCGGATTCTCGTTTGGGCCATGATTTGATCTTCTCGGTTCCAGGCGAATAATCGGTTCGTCATTCATCGGCTAAGATTCCTTTGAGAGTTTCCCGGTTCTTGTTCGAGATCTGTTCTGCCGCAGCACGCACGAGCTTTTGGTAGCGCAGCCTGGCACGAACGCGCGCAGCCGGAAGTGCGTCTTCCGGCGGTTCGACGACGCACGTAATAACGTACTTAAGGAACACGTCGGTAAGAGCGAGCTGCGCATGCGCGAGAGTTTGGAGGCCTTGCACCTGCCTCGCTAGGTTCGCTAGTGTCGCAGCCACGCGAGCCTCGAATTGTTCAGTCGCTTCCGTGTTGGCTCCCTGCCGAATCTCGTGCTCGCAAGCCGCGACGAGAAATGCTTGTTCGGAACTGAAGCCACGTTCCTTGACGGCGGCGCGGACTTGGTCCCGCAGTTCGGCGGAGGGGTATCGAAAACTTCGGCGAATACCTTTTCTATTCATATAGTTCTCCCCTTCCACGGTGGTGCCACGGCGGCACCTCACTGTGCCCTAGCAGATGCCGCACGAACCGCAACTCGCATAAGCAGTTAAGTCGAGAAAAACCCGCGCAGCGGTGCCGCCCCTTTATGTTCCAATACAAAAAGTTTTCACTGATGACCCACCTCCCTCTAACGTCCGCTCCTCCTACGTTTCTTGAATGAAGTTTGGTTTCGACGAAAATTGTTCAAAACCGTCGACAAATGCTTTCCTCGATGCTCCAACTGTGGTTAACCGTGGGAGTGTGTGGGAAAGCGTAGGCTTTGAATACTTTTGTGCTTTACACGCCAAGGACATGCTGCTATACGTACAGCATGAACATGCCCATGTCAACACAAAATGATTACCATCGTTGTTTGGAAAAGCTAACTGCCACGCCGCCGAAGAGAAAAGCCGCACTGGTTCGCTCTCTATTGCCCAGCATAGAAGCTGCTCTGAACTCGGGACAGACCCTGAAAGACATTTGGCAGGCATTGGAAGTCGAAGGCCTGCCGGTGAGCTACCACACTTTTCAGATGGCGGTATGGCGAGCCAAGAGAAAACGAACCGCAGCAAGCAACTTGGAAAAACGAGAGAAGCCTTCAGATGCGCGACGACTGGAAGCGGTGGGAATTAAAGTGGCGGAGGAACGCGATCCGCTTGCGAATCTTAGGCGGTTGGAAGAGAACAGGCCAGGTTTCCAATGGCGGGGCACGCAGAAAGTGGAAAAAGTGGTCCAGGAAAGGGAGGGCTCGAATGGCGAAAACCGAGGGTAGTGGAAGCAGCTCAACTTCGATTCACATCTCCCTTCAAGGGAAGGGAGGGGTAGGGAAGAGCCTGATCTCCGCTATTCTTTCGCAGTATCTATCGTCGAAAGGGCAGGATGTGCGCGGGATTGACGCGGACCCAGTCAATCAAACGCTCGCTGAGTACAAGGGATTGGCGGTGAACCGGTTGAATCTTCTGAAGGAGGGCAATGTGGACCAACGCGAATTCGATCTGCTTATGGAACGGTTTTTGACCGAGAGCGGGACGTTCGTGGTCGATACGGGTGCGTCCACGTTTATTCCGTTGTGGCACTACATATTGGAGAATCAGGCGCTCGATTGCCTGCGGGAGCGCGGCAAGCGCGTATTCATCCATTCGGTGATAACGGGGGGCCAAGCGCTGAATGATACCCTCAGCGGGTTCGAGCAGCTCGCCGAGACTACCCGAGAAAAGAACCTTGTTATCTGGTTGAACGAGTATTTTGGCCCGGTGCTACAGGACGGAGCACCATTCAGAGAGATGCGGGTGTGTAAAAAGCACGCTAGCAAAGTGTATGGTTCGGTTGCCATCGTGCGGCGCACTGCGGACACCTTTGGCCGGGATGTGGAAGAGATGATTCGCCACAAAATGACGTTCAAAGAAGCGCTGACCGGGGGTGATTTCACGATCATGGCGAAGCAGCGGCTGCTGGTAGTGCAACGTGACCTGTTCGAGCAGTTGGACGCTATCCCGTTCGTGTAAGGCAGCCCGCGGGGAAATACTTGTGGGAACGAGTCTGATCAAAGCTGAAGGCGTGCTGGACTTGAAACGCGTAACCGCGGAAGTAGCCGCTCGCCATGGAATGCTGGTTACCCAGGACGACCCTGCGATGTTACTCGTTACGATGAATGAAGTGGTATTGCGGCAGATCCTTGAACATATTGAAGCCCGGCTGCAAGAAATAGTCGCCGGCGTTGAGGGTGGGCTTCGATTGGCACAACACGAGGTGGTAGGGCACATTGAAAGGGATGCGCGGAAGGCTGGGGCTGCGGTGCGCGAGGAGATTCAAAAGGATATTGACAGTGGGCGATTACACGCGCGCGAGTTGATCGTCGAACTGAACCGCGCTTACTCGCGATCCGCGGTGCGCCGGTGGGTAGCCGTAGGCGTGATTTCTGCAAGTGGCCTTCTGTTGCTAGGTGTTGGTTTGGGA
>Ga0306920_100016515_pt1 | contig 10176 bp, 2 predicted proteins | sample flu12Cox44000170_FD_204666 | JGI IMG/M metagenome (GOLD analysis project Ga0306920, IMG submission 204666) | Lab enrichment of tropical soil microbial communities from Luquillo Experimental Forest, Puerto Rico - flux4day.12C.oxic.44.000.170 (v2)... | ecosystem: Environmental > Terrestrial >...
CATGCCATAATATGGCTGCCACGGGAATCCATGACCGTTTCGAGGTTCTGCGTGGGCGCCTGGGCATCAGGTGCGGGGTCGTGCGCGATGGCATACGACACATGCTGCGATTCGGCTTGCGTCACGCTGCTTCAATTTTTGGCGTACAGGTGGCGTGTTGGCAGGCGAAGTTTGCCCATCATTTCTGTTATCTCTCGCTGCCTTGCGCTCTTCCTGTTCCTCAATCGACTGGGCAGTTTTCATGGCAGACCTCTAAGGCGGATGGTAGCACGAATGATTCGATGATTCTACAATCGTCAAATCGATATGACGGTTCTGAGGATTTGTGGAAACTAGCGAACGGGGAACCATTTATAGAATTGTGGAGTATAGGCGTTTCGAGTTATTCAAAACAGATTTGGCACAATCCGGCGCTGTCGTGCTTTGCCGTGCATGTGTGGCTGAATATGTTTGGCGAATATCCGGGGCCACCAAGCTTGCCTGCGTGGACCGCGAAGCGCTCGACCTCATCCACTGCGCGGTGCGGCTGGCGTCCGTACCTGCGCAATCAGGATTCGCCGTTCCACATCTGCCTGAACCGCCTTTTGGAAGACGACCGGATAGCAGCGAAGGTGCAGGCAAGGAATCGACGGTCCAAGAATCCACCAGCGTCCCCTTGAGTTGGCTTATGTCGAAGAGGCAAAATCTCTTGGGATGAGCAGCAACGTCGTTCGATTTCAGTTGACAGCGAGTTGTTTCCAGCCTAACGTACCCCTCATTCTCCTGGGGCGCCAACCGTCAGACCACCTTGCGAAGGCTTCATGCCTTTCGCTCAATTCAAGTCTTGCTGTCGGGTAGGCTCGTGCCAATCCGGCGGTTTCTCAATGGTAAGAAGAATAGACACAGGACTTGATCATTGGATTCGCGCAATATTCCCGCCGGAGATTTCCCGCCGATCACCTTCACACTGGAGGGTACGCAGTTCGAGGTGCAGCGTAAGAGCGGCGACCTGACAATCACAATCGGTAAATCGGCCGCCCTGTCTCTCCCGCTGAATGAAGCAGACGGATTCCTGCAAACCCTACTTGGCGTTTCTCCGTCGGACCTTCGTCTTCCCGTGCCGCCGCAATGGTCGTCGGTGTCAGGGTTCAGCCTGTCGGGACTAACAGGCTCGCACTTTACGGTACCGCTGAACGTGAACGCCGGCGTAGTTGAGTTGAAGGCACTGGAACTGGCTTACCGGGTAACGGGCGGCGGGTTTCTGCTGAATGCGGGTGTTACCGGCGACGGCAGCCTTGGTCCGCTGCAAGTTTCGTTTGAAAACGTAGGCGTTAAGCTGGAGTTAACACCTGCTGCCTTGGGCCAGTTGACGCTGACCGCCAGCTTTCTGCCTCCCACCGGAATGGGAATTGTGCTCAACGCCGGGCCGATCACCGGCGGCGGGTTCCTCTCCATCGACCCACCCAATGGACGCTACGCGGCAGTGCTGCAAATCTCTCTGTTCGGCCTGGGAATTGAAGGTTTCGCGCTGATCGATACTAAGCTCCCAGGGGGCGAATCGGGATTTTCGTTCCTGGTCCTGGTATTCGCAGACTTTGAGGCAATCGGCGGAATACAACTGAGCTTTGGCTTTGTGCTCACCGGCGTTGGCGGAGTGTTTGGAATCTTCCGCAGTGTAAACACCGATGCGCTGCGTTCAGCGGTCCTGAGCAACAACCTCGACCACCTGCTGTTTCCTACCGATCCGATCAAGAATGCGCCCGCAATCATCAGCGATTTGCGTGTCGTGTTCCCGCCCACCCGCGACGAATACGTCTTCGGCCCGATTGTGCGAGTGGGCTGGGGAACCCCAGTCATCATCGAGGCCGAGTTGGGATTCGTGCTGGATCTTCCGGCGTTCATTCTGGCGCTACTCGGAAGCGTCGGAGTATACCTGCCGGTCAAGCCGGCGCCCATCGTGGAAGCTCACATCGATATTGCCGGGAGTCTCGATCCCGGGCATAGCACGCTGGAACTGACTGGTTCCCTCCACGGTTCTCGCATCCTTTATTACACGCTGTCGGGACAGATGGAGTTCATGCTGAACTGGGGAGCATCGCCAAGCTTCCTGTTCTCGCTGGGGGGATTCAATCCGCACTTCGTCCCGCCTCCGGGCGTGCCTTCGATTGCGCGCCTGCGACTGGATCTCGGGTTCGGCGATAACCCGCGCATATCGATGCAGAACTATCTCGCAGTTACGTCAAACACCCTGCAGTTTGGCGCGAAGAGCGAGTTGTACGCGGCTGCGGGACCGTTCAACGTACACGGCTGGATCGAGTTCGACGCGCTGTTCATCCTGTCGCCCCTGTACTTCATCGTCGATTTCAGCGCTGGTATCGACTTCCGCGAAGGCGATGACGTATTGGCCGGTGTGCATCTTTCGGCGACATTGAGTGGCCCCAAACCGTGGCACGCTGAAGGCGAAGCGTCGATCTCGATCCTGTTCTTCGACGCGTCAGTCGGCTTTTCGGCAACGGTCGGCGATCCCACACCGGCATCGGTCCCGCCAGCGCCCGATCCTTCGATACCGCTCGCGGCCGCTATCAGCGACGCGCATAATTGGGCTGCCGTGTTGCCAGCCAGCGGCAACGAAGTTGCGGTGATCAGTCCCACTGCATCAAAGGACATCGTGCTGGTGAATCCGCTGGGCGGCGTCTCGCTGACGGAACGTGTGCTACCTCTCAACAAGAACATCACACGCTTTGCACAGACCAAGCTTCCGGCACCAGTGCAGTTCAATCCGCAACAGGTAACAACCGGCGGAGTTCCACTGACTGACCTGCATACGCTGCAAGACAACTTCGCGATCGCGCAGTTTGAGGATTTGAGCGACCAGGACAAGCTTTCGCAAGCGTCGTTTACTAAGTTGGATGCAGGTTTCGCTGTGGGGAGTGGGGTGGCACGAGCGGCGAACTCCGCGCCTGGGCCGCTCGATTACTACACAGACTACTTCGAGCCCGCTGGGTTGACCATCTACATTCTGCCGAGTTTCTTGCAAAAAGCATTGATTGCGACTGCACCGAGCGCTCTTGCGCCTTCGCAGACGATCGGAGCGCGAAAATACGCTCTGCCGCCGAATGCGGCACGCGCGGTTGCAGTGAACGAGGTTTCGTTCTCTGTAGTTTCGACCACTGACTTATCGGCACAATTGCACGTCACGGGCCCGGTGTCGAAGACACTGGCGTATGACGCGCTGAATACCTACCTTGCGGCAAACCCCGAAGCCCGGGGAACAATTCAAATTCTTCCCACACATGAAGTGCAACCGGCGGGAGTCTGAACATGGCCGATAATCCCAACGCGCAACTCACATTCCGCTCGTGGCTGCGGCGCGGGCTTGCGACCCAGCAGAAGCTGGTGAAAGATAGCGATCCCCGGGCAAGCGTCGAGATCAAGGTGGACGTAAGTGGTATCGCGAAGTCTCCGTCCGTGACCTTAGCCCTGTTCGGACCCGGCGATATAAAGAACCTCATCGTAAGTTCGGTCATTCGCACATGGCCGAAGGCTGGCGCTCGCAACGCCGAGGCAAATTATTTACCTCTGATCGAATTTGACCAGGCCGACCTACCGTGGCGTTATAGTCCACAGACGACCGCTGGGAACAATATCAAGCCCTGGTTATGCGTGGTTGCGATTCCGACAGAGGCGGCTGTCGTTTCCAACCCAAGTCCCGGTCAATCGCTCGCGGTACTTAACGTCAGTGTGTCCCTGCTACCTGATCTGAGTGAGTCGGACTTGTGGGCGCACGCTCAATTGCACGGCCCTGATATTTCCGACGACCACGCGTTGGCGCAGTCCCTGGACAATCAGCCTGGTTATTTCTCGTCCCGCATTTTGTCACTCAACATCTTGACTCCAGAAACGGAGTACACGGCGTACGTGGTGCCGGCCTTTGAGGCAGGCCGTCTGAAAGGACTGGGCCTGGATAACAGCAAGGTGGCGGGAATGACGCCGGCATGGACGCCGGGTGCGGGAACCGCCAACCTGCCTGTCTATTATCAGTGGTCGTTTGAAACCGGGCCACAGGGTGACTTTGCGTCCCTGGTGCGCAAGATTCATCCCAAGCCCCTCGCCCCTGCAGTGGGGTTTCGCGAGATGGATGTCGCAACTCCCGGCTTAGGATTGCCTCCTGCCGCCGACACGGCATTGCCGGTCGAAGGCGCGCTGAAGCGGTATCCCGAGATCGTGTCCCCTCCTCAAACCGGACCGACGCACGACACCTGGCTCCAGGACCTGACGAAGCTGCTGAACGAGCCTGCAGAGTTGTTCAAGGCCGATCCGACGAAGCCGCTGGTGACACCTCCGCTTTACGGTCATTGGCACGCCGCGCAGCCAGAGGTGCTTCCGACCTCGCCGCCATGGTTCCAGGACCTGAACGAGGACCCGCGGACGAGGGTTCAGGCGGGTGCATCCACTTTGGCCGTACAGAAGGAACAGCAGGATCTTCTCGCGGGAGCATGGGACCAGGTAGGCGCAGTGCGGGCTGCGAATGAACGAGCGCGCTGGGCTGAGTTGGCCGTCGAGATCAGCTCACGGTTACATGAAAAGACAGTCATATCGACCGCGGCCGCGCGTCCCGATACTCTCATGCGGTTCACCGAGCCGGTGCTGACTCGCGTTATGGGAAGCCCCGTAACGATTGCCGCCTTACTGGCGGGCAGTCCGGTCACAGATGGCGCGCTGTCGCCATCGTTCCGGCGCATTACCAGGCCGCGGGGACCCGTAGCGCGCCGTCAGACCCGCGGCACCACACCCACCGCTCCATCTCTGATCGACCGCATGAATCGTGGTGAGTTCAATCCAGCACCTCCTCCGCCGATGCCCAGCGGCGTATCGACGATTGGACGTTTCAAGGAAAACCTGGTCCCGAGTTGGTTGACCCCGGGCTTGCTAAAATTCCTGAAGCTTTTACCGAAGCTCCTGATCCTACTGGCCATCCTCCTATTGATTGCTGCCGTGATTCTGTTCATTGCAGTTGGTCCTGCAGCGGGAGCGATAGCACTGGTGATTGGCGTGGCCGCAGTAGGTGCGAGCTTCGCCATACGGCGTTGGGTGCAAGGCTTGGAAGCACGCGAGGCGCTCGCCGAGGGCACGATCAGCGGCGACACGATTCGGGGAGCGGCCGTCCCCGCGAGTTTTGTTCCGTCATTTTATACCCCCGGTGTCGGGGGAACAGTGACGCCGATGGCAACCGCGGCGACGCGAACCCTGGTGGTGCGGAACTTCGTGTCGGCGACCGCTAACTTCCTCGACAACATTTCAACCGTGCCGTTTGATCCGCCGCCGCTCAAAATGGTCTCCTTCGACGACCTGCGCGGGAAACTGACGGTCGCGCTGGATCCGCGCACCACGATCGTTGAAATGTTCAAGAACGAAATTCAACTGTCAGGGTTCGCCTATCAGCTTGGCGGCGGCCCGACGGCGCAGGCCAACGCGGGTCCGAGCTTCCCCAAGCCGTTCTACGACGCCGTCAAGGCCGTATCCCAGGACTGGATTTTGCCGGGTGTGGATAAGGCGGAGGCCAACACGGCGTCGTTGGTCGTGACCAACCAGAAAGCTGTGGAGTCTTTCTTGGTGGGCGCGAACCACGAAATGTCTCGCACGCTCTTGTACAACGAATATCCGACTGATTTGCGTTTCACTTATTTCCAGCAATTCTGGGACTCGCGCGGCGTGCCGGGCGCCGATATCGCGCCGCAGGATTTTTACGACATCAAGCCCATTCATACCTGGGGTGGTACGCAGCTCGGAATCAACACGGGTCGTCGCGAGCCACCCGGTCAGGATGACGTGGTGCTGTTCATCCGCGGGGAAGTTTTGTTGCGCTATCCCACGACGATCGTTTACGCGGCTAAGGCGGTAAAGAACCAGAACCCGGTGGACCCGACACTGCCGGCGTTGATTCTGCCTCCGACCAATTTCGATGGCGATCGCAACTTCCACCGAGATCCCAGCTTCCACGGGCAGCTCGATCCTGACATTCGCTTCTTCGGATTTTCGCTGTCAATCCAGGAAGCGCTGGCCGGTGACGGATGGTTTTTCGTCCTGCAGCAGCACCCTGGCGAACCAGTGTTTGGATTTGAAGTGAAGAGCCGGTCAGAACTAGTTTCGTTCAAGGAAGTCACGTGGGGCATGGTGCTGGGAGCGCCTGGAGTTGGCGCAGCGGCGGCTACTCCGGGCTATTTGTCGTTCAAGCAGGCCTCTCCGGCGATCCAGACATTTTTGGCAACACTTGGGCCTCGCACGCCGAGCTGGGGTGCAACGTCCGCCGACGTGGCCCACTACACGCTGCGACGGCCTACTCGCGTGGCGTATCACGCCAAAGAAATGATTCCGAGTTAGGGTATGCCAGAGATTACGCCTCAACAAATCGAAGCGGCACGAAAGGCCCTCGCTGACGCTCTGCAACAGCGCGACACCCTGCTGCAACAACGCGCTGCGTCTCAGGTCCTCGCGGTAGGCGCAGCGAGAAGGCTCAACCCCGACGATGGACGCCTGCGTGAACTGAATGATGCCGCCAAGGAAGCGGACCGAAACTGGCAGGAGTCCCAGGGTGCAGTTACCAGCAGGCAGACCGCGCTGCAGAACTTGGTAGCGGAGTATTTGGGCCAAGCCGGAGATGGTGACTTCAGGGCACTGAGTACGCAATATCCCATCGCACTTTTTCCTGTACGCATCGAGACGCGCTTCCAGATAGCCACTGATAACCCGCGCCTGCAGATTCGGGTTTACCCTGATGAGATTCTGGCTGACTCGCACGAGCCTTCGCTTACTCAGCAGGAGATTAACGACGGCCACTCGTACTGGACGGCAGGCTGGCCGAAGGGCGAAACGCTGGAGGCCTGGCAAGCGTTGGCCTCGACTCGCAGCCCGCAGCGGGCGGCTTGGGTTGCCCTCAGTACCCAACCGAGCAATTGGGGAACGCACCCCGCGGGTGCCCCAGACTTTTCTAAGGACCCGCGCCTGCGTCCCGATGTGTGGACTCGTGGTGTGGAAGCCCGTGTCCTGCCCGATCGCTGGATCGCGCAGGCTTACCGCGGAGGCACACTGATACACCAAGCAATCAGTCCACCCATGATCGAGCCGCTCGTGCTGACGCTGAATCCGAACGCCAATCCAGCGGACAAAGTTGAACCCTACGGCGACGGTTTCACGATCGCAAAGGAACTGCAATGGACGATTGATTTTGACGCGGCCCGCGCGGTGGGCATGGCGTTCGAGATGCCGATCGAGCCATTTGAAATCCCGCTCGGATTCGATCGCTTGCTGGTGTTTGGCGTGAAGCCTTCTGCTTCTCCTGCGGCTAATGCAATCTCGCTCAGCGAACTGCTCGACAACCACCACTACACACGGGGTCTCGCTTTCGTGAAGCAAGGCACACCGACCAACAACACGTCGGGCCAACCCTCGGGGTTCCCCCCGCCTGATCCCAACAATGCGATAAGCTTCGCAGTGGAGCGCCGGGACCAGGGTCTGACAGCGGACTCCGATGGCGCTCGTTTCATGCGGGCACTGGGCTTGGGTCCCGACGTCGCCGCTCATCTGGCCAATGCGGGGATTACTGAACAGGTGCCCGCGCGTGCGATGAATCAGGCGCTGTTCCCGGTCACGATGGGTTACTTCCTCGAACAGATGATGTCGCCGCAGTTCGGGGACGACGTCGTAGACGCGGCACGAGAGTTCTTCCACAACCATTTGCGGGCACGCGGACCCTTGCCCGCATTTCGTGTCGGCGCTGTTCCCTACGGAATTCTGCCAGTAAGTTCGTTAGGTAGCTGGTTCCCAGACCGCGAGACTTCCTCGGCTGAACGTAGTCTTCCTGACCTGCTTCGCCATCTGCTTCCTTACTGGTTAAGTGCGGTCAATCAGGCGCCACACGTGGGACAAACTAGCGATCCGGACGGCGATATGGCCAAGATTCTTGCCATGGAAGCAAGCGCCCGCGAAGTATGGGTGCGCAGCTTCGCTGGGAAGATGGTGGTGGCCAACGTGATCGGTCTGTTTGGTGCCCTGCCGCAGACCATCTTTCTGGAAGTGCAGGCCCTAATCACGGCGAATGTGCTGGCATCGCTGGGGCATCCGGAATGGATTGTCCGCGCTATGGAATTGATGAGCCTGAAAGATGCCACGCAGTTTCGGTATAGCTTCGTAACCGATAAACCTCTGTCGGAGACCGATCCGCTGCCTGACGCGGGCAACTACATCGCTCAACTTGCGTCGGCCACCACGGTGGATCAGATCTTGGCAGGCTACAACGATAAGGAACCCACCGCGCTGCTGTTTCAACTCCTGCGGCACGCTACCCTGCGCGAAACCTACCGAGTGGTCTTCAACACCCTGGTCGATTACAAGCTGGCGACTGTCGACGAACGAATTGAACCGGAATTTACAGCAGTAGCAACGACCATCACGGCGAGGCCCACTACATGGCAGCGCATGGCAACCGTGGTCTCGACAATTTCAACGAAGTTCATCGCCGACGCTGCACTCAGCGAACGAGCTGCATTCAACGTCGACATAACGTCGTACCAGAAGGCGCTCGGCGCTTTGCAGAAGCTGCCAACCGCCGAACTGCAGCGCCTGCTGACTGAGACCCTTGATGTCTGTTCGCACCGCATCGACGCGTGGATTACCGCGCTGTACTCGGCCCGGCTCGATGCCATGCGCGAGAAAACGCCCACGGGAGTGCACGTTGGAGCCTACGCGTGGGTGGAAAACCTGCAGGCGAGATTTGGCCAGCGTACAACTCCGGTAACGCTTCCCGATGGGCGGCAGGTGGTCGCGCAACGCGACAACGGCGGCTACATTCACGCTCCTACCATGACACACGCCTCGGCAGCGACCGTCCTGCGCAACGCCTATCTGAGCCAAGCTGGCGGAAACGGCCAGCGCTATGAGATCGACCTTTCCTCGGCGCGCGTGCGGCAGGCGGCGTTTGTGCTGGATGGCGTACGACAAGGGCAGCCCGTGGGCGCGGTTCTCGGATACATTTTCGAGAGCAACTTGCACGATCAACAGCTTGATCAATTCATCGACAACTTCCGCGCGCAGTTCACGCTGCAATCGAATCCAGCCACCGATGCCGGCTTGCCCACGGAAGCCGTGGCGGCGCGCGACGTGGTCGACGGACTGCGTTTGCGTAACGCGTTCGTCGGGGGCACGGATGTATTTGGGCCACTGGTTCCGCCTCCGAGCGCTGCAGAGCGGGGTAAGCTTACGACCCAGCTGCAGCAACTCAACGAGGTCTTCGACAGCCTGTCAGACTTGGTGATGGCGGAGTCGGTCTATCACCTGGTGCAGAGCAATACCTCGGGAGCGTCGGCCGCCTTTGATACCGCGATCGGACAACCCGCTCCCGACCCGGCAGTCATTCAGCAGCCCCGAGGTGGCACATCGCTGACGCACCGACTGGCTGTAGTACTGGGCGACGACGCTGCCGTACTGCCCGGGAAGAACCCGCGCGGGAAGACTGAGCCGTATCTGCATACTTGGGTAGCTGGCATTTTAGGTGACCTTAGCAAGGTCGTCTGTAAAGTCGACTTTATCAGCGGCGCCCTTGTCGCTTCATCCCGCAATGTCACGGCGGCCAACCTGGGTCTGGAACCGTTGGATCTGCTGAGCCTGACGCGCTCTGTCGCCATAGCTGCCGTTGCGTCTGATGCGCATGCTACTGAACTGGATCGCAGAGTCCGCGACATCATCCTCGGGCTGGATGCGGCCGCAACGAGCATCACAATCACATATGACATTGTCCCTGCGGTACCGGACGGAAAGACCTTCGCGCAGGTCTTTGAACTGGCGAAGTCAATTGCCGGCGTAGTTTCGTCGGCGAGGGCACTGCGATCCGAAGATCTGGTGCTGCCGCAGGACGTATCCGCGACCCCGAATCCCACGCCACCTGACACCCGCGCCGCCAACGCCTTGGCCGACTTTCAAACTAAGCTGACTAAACTGAACAACGCCCTTACGCCAGCCCAGATGCGCGTGGCGTTGCAAGATGCGAGTTTATTCGGAATCGGCGAATCCTATCCGTTCGTCGACGATGCGAACCTGCCCGACCAAGCCACCGGGATCGCCGCTGAGATGCAACGCCGGGTTACGTCTGCCACCGCTGCGGGTCAAACGGATGTCCAAATCGTCGCCGCGCTCTTTGGGCAA
>Ga0306920_100016516_pt1 | contig 10176 bp, 7 predicted proteins | sample flu12Cox44000170_FD_204666 | JGI IMG/M metagenome (GOLD analysis project Ga0306920, IMG submission 204666) | Lab enrichment of tropical soil microbial communities from Luquillo Experimental Forest, Puerto Rico - flux4day.12C.oxic.44.000.170 (v2)... | ecosystem: Environmental > Terrestrial >...
CTCCAGAACCTCGGCGAGCGCGGCGCTGCTCCGCACTTCGCGCAGGCCCAGCTCTGGAGTTTCCCAGATGACGTCGCTCAGCCCCGAGAAGAGGGGCGCATTCCCGGCGACAAAGTCGAGGACGGACTGCAGTGGCATCGCTCACCTCCGACGGACTGCCCACGGAGCCGCAGCGAGAGCGCGTCTGATTTGAGAACATCCCTCCCGAGGTTCAGGCTGGATGAGCTTCCGAGCTCGTCTACCGGATCTTGTACAACACCTCCTTGGGTGCTCCCTGCCGTTGCGGCAGATGCAGGCCTAGCGCCGTAACATGAGATGGTCACGGACCGCCACCGAGGCCGTGTTGGCTGCAGGCAACATCGCATCAACCTTCTATATGTTCGCAATATTCGCATGAAGGAAGAGACAGGTTGGTAATCTAATTACCCTGGGGAACCTTTTGACGGCTCCAGAATCAGGATCTGGTTTTGGACTCGCCACGGCATCCATGGAATCGAAAGCAGGGCAGACAGAAGGGGGACAGCATGCGAATTCTCTTCGTCGTCGCGGTCACCGCGGCAGCGTTTCTCGCGGTCGCTTCGGGTCAGGCATCCGCCGGCGTCATCATGTACGGCGGTCTTGGCGGACACGGCGTTGGCGCGACGCCTCCGTCTCAAGACGACGGTTCGCTGGTGATCATCGATCAAAACACCGCCGCCACCACGCTGGTCGGCCATCCTGCGGGGGTCACCCGGCTGACCGGAATCGCGTTCGATCTCAGCGGCGACTTGTTTGGATCGACGCTCGTCGGCCCCATCCTGTTCCCGCCGCCTCCTCCACCTAGCTTCAGCGATCTCATCGAGATCAATCCCGATAACGGGAGCTTGATCAAGGATTTCGGCCCGATCACAGCTTCGGGAACCGATCTGGCCATCGCGGACCTTGCCGTCCAGCCCGGAACCGGCGTGCTCTACGGGATCAGCGCCCCCCAGGCGGCCGGCCCGACGGCCGCGGGACTGCTCTACACCATCGACACCACCACCGGCCTCGCGACGCTCGTCGGGAACACGGGACACTCCTTTGGCAGCATTGCCTTCGCGCCGGACGGCACGCTGTACATGTCCGCCGCAGACTTTGCCGGGGATGGACCGATGAATCCCGCCCTCCTTACACTGGATCCGACCAACGCCAAAACCCTGACCAGCATCTCCACGAATAATGACTTCTTTGGAGCCCTCGGCATCCGCCCAACGGACGGTGTCATCTTCGGCGGGACGGGCGATACGGGGGACATCTTCACGATCGATCCGGCCACGGGCGGCGAGACGCCGGTCGGCAACACGGAGCTCAGGTTCGCGGGCGATCTCGACTTCAGGGCGACCCCGGTTCCGGAGCCGGTCTCTCTGGGACTCGTTAGTGCCGGCTTAGCGCTCGGATTGAGGTGGCGTACAAAGCGGCGTTTGAACTAATCGCAGTGCTCACATGTAGTCGCACGCTCGGCTGATCCGGATTCTCCTCGCCAGCATTCCTGCCACCGCTGTTGGAATCCGCCCCAGGCCTAGCGCAGATAGGGCCGCAAATCCACCTCGCGCCCCTGCTCGGCGGACAGATACGCGCCGTACACGGCCACCGTGACATCCCGAGCGAGCATCGCGCCGCTCACCGGTTCGCGGTCTGACGCGACCGCCTCGCAAAAATCCTGCAGCTCATCCGGGTACCCGTTCATCCAATCCTCATCGCCGCTCGTAAATTGCCAGCCCGCCGTGGTCTCCACCTTCTCGCGGATGTACTCGCCGCGATAGAGATCGTCCCGAGGAGCATAGGCGACGACGCTCGTATTCGGCACATTGTTCACGTGGATCACCGCCTTGCTGGCGTAAATGGACAAGGTGTTTTGGATGCCGCCCAAGACGATGTCCGATGCGCTCACCTGAGCGACGGTATCGTCGTCAAACGTCAGCAGCATCGAGCCCCAGTCCTCCGAATCGATCCAGCCCTCCTGAATGAATTTCTCTTCGTCGGCAAGGAATCCATTGGTCTGCGTGAGGCGCGCGACCGCCGCCACCACCCGGGCGGGGCGGATCGGCCGGCCGTAGCGCCTGTGCCCCTCCTCGTACTTCAGATGCAGCGCGGCGCCCAGGGGGTGACACCCCTTGTTGATCAGGCTGCCGCCGCCGCTGTAGCGCCACTGGCGGCCATACACGGAATGGGTGCCGCTGTGCGATTCCTCCCCGACGATGCGCAGGATCGCGCTGCCGCTTTGTTCGAGGAGACGGGCCGCTTTGCGGACATTGGGGCTGTACACCCAATTTTCAGCGTAATGCAGCCGTCTGCCGGCGCGCGCCAGGGCATCCAGGGCGCGATCCGCCTCCGCCAGCGCGCCGGCCAGCATCTCGGCGCGGCCGAACCGGTTGCCCACCAGGGGCTCTCCGTCGCCGAAAAACCCGGTCAGGGGTTTTTCGCAGATGACGTGCTTCCCGGCGTCGGCGCAGCGAACGATCAACGGCACGTGCTGGTGGTTGGGCACGCAGAGATCCACCACTTCCACGGCCGGATCGGCAAGCAGATCTTCCACCCCGGCGTAAACGTGCGGCAGCCTGTGCCGATCGGCGAACGCGCGACTGCGCTGCGGGTGGAGTGAGGTGACACCCGCCAGCTGCACGTCGAGGCCGTGGACCCGCGCGAAGTTCTCCACGTGCAGTTGGGCGACAAATCCGGCGCCGATCATCCCTACGGTGACGCGCTGGCCAGACATGCGCACTCCTTCCGCCTCGCCTACGATGTATATATCCATTCTCCCCTCAGCGATTATGCCGGTATGGATCGAGAAGATCGCGCAGGCCGTCGCCCACGAGATTGAGCGCGAAGACCAGGACGAAGATCGAGACGCCGGGGAAAAACGCATACCAGGGTGATTGAAAGAGAAAGTCCCGTGCGCTGGACAGCATGACGCCCCACTCCGGCGTCGGCGGCTGAGCACCCAGCCCGAGGAAGCTCAGCGCGGCCTCGTATAGAACGGCATAGGCAAATCCTAAGGAGACCAGGACCATCAGCGGCCCGATGAGATTGGGCAGCAAGGTGCGAATGATGATGTAGGGCGTCGACGCGCCCGCAGCGTGGGCGGCCGCCACGTACTCCAGTTCCCGCTCGCGAAGCACCGCCGATCGCGAGACGCGTACGAAGTTCGGCAGGGAGGCCAGCGCGATCGCGACGACCACGCTCGGCTCTCCCGGACCGAGCATGCTCACAAAGGCGATGGCCAGCAGCACCACCGGAAAGGCGAAGAAGATGTCCGTGACGCGGCCGCTGACGGCGTCGTAGATGCCGCCGAAGTACCCCGCGGTGAGCCCGATGGCGGCCCCCGCCAGGACGGCCAGCAGTACGGCGAGGCCGCTAGCCAGCAGCGTCAGGCGCGTGCCGAAAAACACCCGGCTGAGAACGTCCCGGCCGAATTCGTCCGTCCCGAATGGGTGTAGGCGGGACGGCGGCTGGAGCGTGCCGGACATGTTCTGCATATCCGGGGAGAAAGGCGAGATCGTTCCCGCGGCGAGAGCCATCAAGCACAACAGGATCACCACCGTCAGCCCCACCACCAGGGTCCAGCGCTTGACCACCCAACGCGATACGCGCCAGAATCGCGGCCGGCCCGGGGGCGGCGCCATCAAGACCCCGCGCCGCCGGGGATCCGGGGCGGCGGCGACCCGCGGCTCGACGGCGCGCATCTCCCAGGCTCACCGCCAGCTCGTCGACTGCCCGAGCCGGACGCGGGGGTCGAGCACGGGGTAGAGCAGATCGACCACCAGGTTGACGAGCACAAAAGCCGCTGCGATCAAGAGAATGATCCCCACCGCCACCTGGTAGTCCCGGTTCAAGATCGCGTTCAAGACGAGCCGCCCCACGCCCGGCAGGGCAAAGACCGACTCGGTGATCACCGTGCCGCCCAGCAGGTACCCCATCTGGACCCCCAGGACGGTCATGAAGGGGATGAGCGCGTTGCGCATGGCGTGCCGCACCAGGACCGCCGCGGCGGCCACGCCCTTGGCACGCGCCGTTCGGATATAGTCGGCATTGAGCACATCGAGCATCCCGGCGCGCAGATAGCGCATCAATTGCGTCGAGGCGAAGGTCCCAAGGGCAATCGCCGGCAGGATCATGCTGCGCAGGTTGGCGCCTAGGCCCCGGGACAGCGGGACGAAGCCGCCCGCGGGCAGCCAGCGCAGTTCCGCGCCGAACAAATAGATGAGCATGATCCCGAGCCAGAAGCCGGGAATGGACAGCCCGACGAACCCCGCCGCCGTGGCGCCCAGATCGAACCAGGAACTGGGTTTGACAGCGGAGATAATCCCGCTCGGGACGGCGATCAGGATCGCGATCAGCAACGAGAGAACCGCCAGTTCGAGCGTGACGGGAAAGGCCCGCCCCACCAACCGCAGGACCGTTTGATGGCTGAAGTACGACTCGCCCAGGTTGCCGCTGGCGATATTGGTCACCCAGACCGCATAGCGGACGTAGACGGGTTGATCCAGGCCCCACTGGTGGCGTAGGCCGGCCACGACTTCGGGCGGCGCCTCTGCGCCGGCGAGGACCTGCGCCGGGTCGCCGGGGATGAAGACGGTGACGAGAAAGACTAGGACCGTGATGCCGGCCAGCGTGGGTATCACGCTCACCGCGCGCCAGATGAGGTACCGGGCCATGACGGCACTCGGCGGCCTGGGCGGTCGGCTATTCTGCGGTCATCTGGCGATCCAAACGTCGGCGAAGCTCTGCTGGAAGGCCGGGTGCGGCACGAACCCGTTGACGGAGGAGAGGTGGGCATGCGCCGTGGCGCGGTGACAGTAGATCGGCCCGGGCAGCGACTCGAGCCACATCTCCTGCACGTTGAAGTAGGCCGCTTTGCGGGCGCCGCGATCGAGCGTGGTCGCGCCCTTGCGGATTTCGTCCACATACCCGGGGATCATCTCGGGGGTCAACCCGCATACGTTGGCCGGGTTGGGCGGGAAGAGGAGCCCGGCCGAATACGTGAGGGCGGGGTCCGTCGACCCGCGCGGGGGATAGTCTACCGCGGCAAAGAAATCGCGAGTCTGATTCAGCCGCGCCGCCCACTGGGCGATGTCGACCTCCTCGATCGCCGGTCGGTAGCCGATGGAGGCGAACGTCGCCTGCACCATCGTGGAGAGCTGCTTGAACTCCGGATAGCCGGATGGCACGAGGAAGCTGAAGCTGAGTCCGCGCCCCTTGGGATAACCGGCCTCCTCCACCAGCTTGGCCACGTTGTCGGGATTGTACGCGTACGCGGTCTCGGTTTTGGGATCGAATGCCCAGTGCTGGGGCGTGAACGGGCTGTTGTCCGGCCGACCTAGCCCGGCGAGGAAATTCTTGACGAATCCCTGGCGGTCCAGCGCCCACCCCATCGCCTGCCGCATCTGAAGCTTGTTGAAGGGAGGCTTCCGCATGTTGAGATAGACGACGAACATCTGATCCGCCGGGGGAACCACCGCGACGACCACGCTCTTATCGGCCCGCAACCGCGGGACTTCCTGCAGGCTGAAGTCGTAGACCATGTCCACATCCCCGGCCAGGAGCTGTGCGATGCGGGTTTGGAGCTCGGTCACCGGCCGAAAGACGATCTTGTCGACGTGCCCGGCGTGCGCCTCGTTCCAGTAGTTCGGATTGCGCTCCAGCGTGACGTGATCGTTGGGCACCCATTCCGCGAACTTGTAGGGCCCCGACCCGATGGGGTTCTTCTTCGACAAGTCCGTCCCCATGCTCCGCGGCACGATGTCCACGTAGGTGAACGCAGGGATGAGCTGGTTTTCAATCGTCTCGGTCTTGATCTTGAGATGCGTCGCGTCGAGCACCTGCACGTCCTTGATCGGCGCGAGGAAGCCCCGCAGCCAGGAACCGACCTTGGGATCCCTGATGCTGTCCAGGGTGAACTTCACATCCTCTGCAGTCAACTTCTCGCCGTTGTGGAAGGTGACCCCGCTGGGCAACGCGACCAGCAGGCTGGTGTTGCTGTCGGTCCACACGAAGGAACGCGCCAGCTTCGGCCTGACCTGGAATGTCGTCGGATCTTGATATGATAGCTGGTCGTAGATATTAGTCTTGGTCACCTTCCAAACGTTGAGGGTCCCCGTCCAAGGATGCAGCGTATTGATGTCCACCGACTGGCTGATGGTCAGGGTTCCCCCGCGCTGCGGTTGCCCACCCTGAGGCGCGGCGGCCGAGGCGGCGCTGCTTTGCCCGAGCGGGACCAGGGCCTCAGCGGTGATTGCCGCCGCGGAACCGGCAATCGCCAGGCCGGCCTGGGAGAGAAATTTCCGGCGTGAGATGCCGTCTTCCGCTTCCCCTGGCCGCGTTCCCATGCGGAACCTCCTCGCTAATGCGGCAACTCTAAATTTGTTGGCAGATGCGGTTGAAGGCCCGGTGGAGCTTTCTTAACTGCCACCGGATTTCAGCAATGGTGCACTAACGCCGATTCTCGAGCAACGATCGCCCGAGGGGCCGCCCTGCAATTGCGCGTGACAGTTTCACGCAGTGGGCCGATTTCCCTGCGTGGCACACATGCCGCAACCCTGGCCGACGCCGCCGCAGGAGTCTCGGTCTCGCATCACAAACCTCAGGGCGGACGCCGCCGGCGTCGGAGGAATGCAACGGTTTCATGAAAAGCAGCGCAAGCCCGGCGCGGGGTCAGACTCCCCAGCACATTGACCCAGGCCACCATCGCGTATGACCGCCCTCGTGGTCCGCCAGCCCACCGTTGGCCGGGCTGGGGCGCCGCCGAGAACCGCCGTGGCTTCGGCGTTGATTCTCGGCTCGGCGGCATTGTACGGCGTGTCGCCGATCCTGGCAAAGATCGCCTATGCCGGCGGCGTCACCCCGCTGTCGCTCCTCTCGCTTCGCGCGACGTTCGGCGGCCTGGTGGTATGGTGTGGACTGATCATCACCCGGCGCCTCTCGCTCCCAGCACCGCCGCACCTCGCCGCGCTTCTCACCCTCGGCTTGACGATTGTTCCCTTCCAGGTTCTAACGTACTTCTACGCGCTGTCCGTGCTGCCGGCGTCTTCCGCCTCGGTGATCGCGAACTCCGCTCCGGTGCACGTCGCCTGGATGGGGCGGCTCTTCCTGGGCGAAGCGCTGTACCCGGCCGACCTGGCCATCCTGGCCGGGATAGTAGGCGGGGCCGTGCTCGTCGCGGGCCAAACTCCGTATGCCGGGCACGTCCTTGGCCTCGTTGCGCTTGCCACCGCGACACTGGCCTCCGCCTTCTACCTCATCGCCCAACGCCATCTCGTGCGGAACGTGCCGCCCCTCGGCGTCCTCTCCGTGGTGCTTCCCGCTTCCGCCGCCGTCTATTGGGCCGCCGGCCTCGCGGCAGGGCAAATTCATCTCACCATGCCTTTGCCTGCGCTCCTCGCCGTCACGGGGGTGATGGTCGCGGGATCGCTGGCCTCGTTCATGGTGCTCGTCGCTCTTCAAGTGACTCCCGCTGCCCGCACTGCGATGCTCGGCATGCTTGAGCCGGTCGTCGCCGTGGTCCTCAGCGTGCTCCTGCTGGGGGATTCAATGACCTGGCTCAGGGCCACGGGCATCGGGATCGTGCTCTGCGGCATCGCCATCCTCCACGCCCGAAATCTGGTCCGGCCGCGCTAGCCTGATAGGCTCCGAACGGCGGTGGAGAAGCGCGGGGTTACGATAACTGCGTCTTCTGCCGTGACCTTCAGCACGGAAACATACTGCCTCTTCTGAGCAAATCTGTTCGAGGTCCTGAATAAAATCGCCGCGTCGTCCGGGAAACCCTACATTAGTCGGGCGGTGCCGGAGGCGGCGTCGGGATCCACCACTCCTCCCCCCGGGGCGTCACGACGTATTCGGGCCAGCGGAGATCGACGGGCGGGACAAAATCTCTGGGAAGGAGCGGGGCGACCCAGCGGGATCCGCCAACGCCGCCCCCCGTGCGCTCGTTGAATTCTTCCCGAGCCCTCGCCACCTCGTCGGGTCGGGTGAGCAGGTCTACCAGGCTCGCGGCCATGGTTTTGCCCGCCACCACGGTCATAGGGTCGATACAGCTGGGCACGCCGCCCAAGGCGTTGTAGACCCAAGCAGGATATTCGTATTGGGCCCTAGGCGGGCGCAATCGGGGCCGCGCCACGAAGAGGCGCGCGGTCGGCGCGTGCCAGGTGTAATCCACGTAATCGTCCGATCCGAAGTGCTGCTGCCACGACGGCAGGCCGTCCCGCAGGCGAGCTTCGTAGTCCTGCGGGCGCGTCAGGCGCTGGGACACCTCCGTGAAGGGATCGGCCATCGGGGTCAGCCCCAGGTTCTTCTGGGCCTCGCGGGCGAACGCCCGGGCCTCCTGCCCCCAAGACGGTGGGCCCACCAGCTCCAGGTTTCGATAGACGAGGTCCGCCAGGGAGAGATTGGGCAGCCCAACGCGCGTCTTCGTGACCCAGCGCACCCCCGCCCGGCAGTTGGTCGTCGCACCGGCGTGCTCCGCGTTCTGCTGAAGCACTCTGTAGATTTGCTCCTGGATCTCCAGGCTGGGCGTACGCCAAGCATACTGGATCGCGCTGAGCCGTGGCGGAAGGTTGTCCGAGGTGCACTGTCCGCCCACCATGATGAACTCGTTGAGGGTCCACGTGCCCGTGTGCGGGAACATGGCCTCTTTGAGGTACTTGGTGCTCGTGTACATGAGGCACACGGCATCAATCGCGCCCGGGGACCTGGCCGCGGAGTGGGGGTGGCGCGGGACGGGAAGCAGCGACTGATCGATCCACGCCTCGGGATCGAGGCATTCGAAGGTGAACATCGCGCTCCAGTACGCCCCGCAATGGGTTTCCCATGCCACCGTGTTGTACGGGCTGGGGTGAAACGCGATGTAGGCGTCGGCCCCGTCGTAGTACCCCTTCGCGGCGTGCACCGGCTTCGACCCGCATACCTTCTCCGCGGGCTCGCCGAAGAAGCGCAGCGTCCCGGGCAGGCCGTGCTTCTGCATCGCCGCCTTCGCCGCCAGGATTCCGGTGAGGCCCGAAACACCGAGGGCGGAATGAGGATCGGTGTGTCCCGCCGCCCACGGGTGCACGCCTGGCCGCGGCGCGCGGTACGGTACCGCCTGCTGCGAATTCTCGGGCACCGCGTCGTACTCTGCGTACGCGCCGAGCACCGGACGCCCGGAGCCGAACGTGCCCTTGAAGGCCGTCGGCATCCCGCCGGAGCCCTCTTCAACCTCAAAGCCTTCTTTCCGGAGCAGGTCGCGGTAGGCCCGAGCGGATTTGTACTCGCGGAATGCCGGCTCGGCGTAGTTCCAGATCTCCTGCTGGAACCGGGATAGCCATTCCCGGTTGGCATCCACCCAGTCGAACGCCGTCTGTTTTTCCAGCGACACGCCTTCCAACATTTAGGCCTCCCGTTAAGCCTCAGAGGCGATGCCTTGCCAGAAGGCCCCTTTAGGCCATTCGATCGCCGGCCGCGATCCGTCTGCGCATAGGCTTACGCTGATAGGGCCATGCGATCGAGGGGGATCCCGAGGTGCTGATGGAAGTTCCGTCGCCCGCTCTGCGTGATCACAACGACTCGGCTCCCGGGTTTCTGCGCCACCCATCCCCGTTCCAGCGACCGCGCCCACAATGCCGCGCCCAGCGCGCCCCCAAGGTGCGGCCGCCGTTCGGTCCAGTCGCCGCAGGCCGTCGCAAACTGGCGTCGCTCTTTGCGCACATCGTCGAGGTCGATCCCCAGCTGACCAAACATCGCTGGGCCCCCCGGCCCCAGCCCCACCGGTCCCCGGTAGCGCGCGGCCGGCTGCTCAATGGCCTTGTGTGCGACCAGGGAATCAAAGATCGCCACGCCGAGGCGACCCGCCAGGTGATCGTAGCAGGTGCGCGCCCTGGCCAGCGAGGACGATTTCTCAAGCTTCGTCGGGGTCTGTCCGGCAATGACGATGAGCGATTCCACCAATTGCGCGACGGACGGATCCGCGATCTCGTAGAGTCGCTGCCGGCCCAGCCGCGTGGCGTTGACCAACCCTCGATCCCGAAGCACCGCCAGGTGGTTGGAGACCTTCGACTGCGCTTCCCCAGTGAGCACCACGAGCTCGGTGACCGCGGCGGGCCCGTCCATCAGCCGCTGGAGGATGGTCAGCCGGAGCGGATCGGCCAGCGCCTGCGCAATCTCGACAACAGATCCACTCAACACCGCACA
>Ga0306920_100016518_pt1 | contig 10175 bp, 18 predicted proteins | sample flu12Cox44000170_FD_204666 | JGI IMG/M metagenome (GOLD analysis project Ga0306920, IMG submission 204666) | Lab enrichment of tropical soil microbial communities from Luquillo Experimental Forest, Puerto Rico - flux4day.12C.oxic.44.000.170 (v2)... | ecosystem: Environmental > Terrestrial >...
ATCTGCCCGAGCGTCGTGTCCTGGATGACGCCACTGAATCCGAGCGGGACCCCGTGCGGGTTGGACACACCCTGGAAATTGACGGTTCCGTTGGAGAACGACAGCACCCCGCTACTGCCGGTGAACTGGGATGTGCTGTTACTTGACCCGAACAGGACTGTGAAATGCCCGAGACCTACTGACCCGTCCTGCTCCACTGCGACATCACAGTCGGTGAACTTGATGAACGACGTGCCGGTGAGGTTGCCCCGGTCGATCGCGATCGCGGCGCCGGTGTTCCCGACCCCGGAATGGTAGTTGCCCCGCATCCGGAGCCGGACCCCTTGCAGGTTGGCGCCGTTCTGCAAGGTGATGCCGTCCTGACTCGGGTTCGCGTTGATCACTATGTCATAATTCGAGTAGTCGAACGATGACGTGTCGAACAAGATGGCGGACAAGTTCAGGCTTGCGCGGAACCGGATGTCTGACTGCTCGGACCAGCCGAGCGAGTTGGCCCCCCAGATGGCCGCCTTCCCGAACCCGTTGATCGCAACGTCATCGACGTACAGGCCTTGCAGGTCGGTGTATTTCAGGCCGACCGCGGACCCTCCTGCGCTGAACCCGGATAGGGTAAACCCGGTGAACTTCCCCGCTTGCGCAGAACCGTCGAACGCGCCCACCAGGGCGACGGGAATCGCGGTCACGCTGCCCTTATAGGTGAATATGGTAACTTCCTGCCCCTGCCCGGTGATCCCCTGATTCTGCCGGAACGACAAGATGTCGCTACTAGTGCCCCACACGTAGGTGCCGACGGAAAATACCAGCTGGTAGGGGGCCGACCCTCCTGCGGTCTGGGCGCGGACGATTGCCGCGGTTGAATCAGTGTTGCCGCTGGGATCGGCGCCGAACGCGTCCACATACAGCTGGCGAGCGGCGATCGCGGTCGCCCCGTACGGCGACAGGATCGCCGTCACTCGCTGTACCGGTAAAGCATCTGGGCCGGGATTTCGTCAAGCTCCCCCGACAGCATGACCAGGCTGGTAGAGGCGATGGTCCCGACATTCTGCAAAGTCAGGGTCTCACCCGGGCGGATCACCAGTTCCAGGCGGCCGAACGTGTAACCGAAGTTGTTGCCGTTGAACTGCCACAGCGGCGGCCCGGATGTCCGGTCATTCTTGAACAGGTTCACGATGTCGGGGGTCGTTCCGGCGGTCAGCCCTGACACGATCAGGCGGCGCAGCTGCCACGCATACCCCGATTCGGGACCGAGGATCTGCCCGGATGCCGCCCCCAGGAGGATCGCAGACGAGACCGGGGTCCCTTTGAGGGTTTGCGGCAGGTCCATGTGCTTGTTGCCGCGGGCAAGGGCGAACTCCCGGTCCTCCGTGAGTGCTTCGTGGGTGGCGCGCTTGATGTCGTCATGGTCGGGCACGAACATTTTCATGCCCGCCTGGAGGGTGATCTGGGGCATCAGCTGATGCGGCGGCCGGAGAACCGGCGCACCGTGTCGTCGCCGCCGTCGCCGCTCTTGGGTTTGCCCTTACCCTCCGGGGCCGCCTTGGGTACCAGGTCCACACCCCACGACTCGGCCACCTTCAGCGCGCGCCGCCATGACCCGGTGAACGAGTCCCCGCCCCGCCGCGTCACTGTCACCTGATCGCTGTCGTCATCCTCGGCCTCGAGGGCGGCCAGTTCTTCCTCGAGTTCGCGGCGGCGTTCTTCTCTGCTGGTCATAGTGCGCATCCTTCCGGGCGGAAATTACCATCAGCATATGACTGCGACAGCTGAACGGGAATTGAAACCGTGCGCGTGCGGGTGCGGGGCGATGGTGGCCGGGACGTGGGCCCGGGGTCATGCGCGCCGGGGCCGGGCCGATGCGGTGGAGCCGTTGTCTGATGAGGAGATCGAGGCGGCGGCGGGGTGGGCGGACCTGGGGGAGATTACGATCGTAGACGGGCCGGCTGGCGTGCCGGACTCTGGTTCCGGGCCGGGGCCCCGCTCATCTGGCCCGGAACCCCCCGAACCGGACCGGGACGAACCGCCCGCGCACGCGTCGAAGGAACGCCGCAAAGCCGCGAAGGGCCGCGGCCGGGCCGACCTGAAACCGGTCCGCATCACCGCCGCCCTGCACGCCGATATCAACGCCAAAATCTCCATGCCCCTCGAGATCGGCGGGCAGATCTGGGCGGCGCGGGACCGGCTGTGCGGCGGCGTGTTCCTCCAGCAGCGGCCCGCCATCGCTGACGCGGTGACCGCGATCGTGCTGGACTCCCCCGACCTGATCGCGTTCTTCACCGGTCCGGGCGGAAAATTCATGCGCTACCTCGAGGTGGCCGCCGCGGTGTGGCCGGTCCTCGAGGTCGCCGCGGCGCATCACGTGTGGCACACCGTGGAACTAGCCCCGGACGCGGCGGACAGCAACGCTGACGGGCAAAGGCAGGCTTACGCGGCATGAGCGTGCAGGCGGAGGATGTCGAGCCGGAGGATGCCCGCGCGGCCACCGCAGCGCCCGGCGGGGCAGCCTACCTCCACGACCCCCGGTTCACCTGGCCCGAACGGGTCCCCTGGAGTGTGCTCGGCCCCGACTTCATCCAGGAGTGGGGTTTCGAGCACGAGCCCCGCAAGCGCGAGCACCTGGAGGTAATCGGCCCATCCGGCAGTGGGAAAACCTATTGGGTGGAAACCATCTTGCAGCAGCACTATGCCGAAGCAGAACGGCGGCGTCGCGCATCCGGGCGGAAAAACCTGGAGACCGGCGCCGTGTTCCTCGCCACCAAGACGGATGATGACGTGTTCGGTGAGCTGGGCTGGCCGATCGTCCATGACGTGGCCGAGATCCGCGACACCAACGTGATCGTCTGGCCGCGCACCGCCGACAGCGGGGGGCGGCGGCGGGAGTTCCACGAGCAGCATGTGCGGCGGCTCCTTGACCATCTGTGGACGCCGAAGGCCAACACGCTGGTGGCGTTCGACGAGGTGGGGTATGCGGAGGGACTGTCGGGGGAGGTGCGGACCCAGATCCAGCAGTACTGGCGGGAGGGCAGGGCGCTGCACATCCAGGTCATCGGGATGAAGCAGCGTCCGCAGGGGGCGCTGAGGGACATGCATTCCGAAACGTTCTGGACTGCGGCATTTGCCCCGAATGATACCGCGGATACGGAGCGGTTCGCGGAGCTGTTCGGGCGGCGGCGGGACTGGGTGCCGGTGTTCGACACGCTGTCCCCGGACCGGCACGAATTCATCTTGCGGCATTCCAAATCCAGGGAAGCGTACATCACGTGGGTGGATGAGCCGCTCCGGCCGCAGAAAATCCGCCGTCAGGGGCTGCACGGGATACTGGCACGATGACATGGCTATGTTCGCATTGCCCGCCCTGCCCGCACTGCGGCAGCGATGAGGTAGCGCAACGGGACATGGACTTGTGGGTCTGTTACCAGTGCCGGCAGACATATACCCGCGAGCAAGGATTGCAGGCTTCCCGGTGATGGAACTGTTCAAGTGCTGCTGCGGCTGGTCCTACGTCATCGGCCGCAAGCGGGTATACGGGGCGATCTACCCGATGGGCATCGGAGATTTCCCGGGTGCCCTGGCGAATACACAGCGGATGATGACCCGCGTCGAGTTCGCGGACTGGTACTCCGATTGTGCTGCGTGCTACGGCGGGCGGCATAAACACCGGCATCAGGGTCATGTACAAGCGTGACCCGCTGAGCCCGGCCTACGACGGGTACGTGCGTCAGGTGATGCTGCGGGCGATCCGGGCAGAGCGGCAGCGGGAAGGGATCTACGTGTGGATCGCTTCGCATCCGCGGGAGGAAACGGATGCGCGGGGCCTGACCGTGCATGAGCGGGCATTCCAGCGGTCGTGTTACTACCTGATGTGGCGGGCGTACATCAAGCGGGACCGGGTGCCGCCGTATGCGCTGAAGATGACGTGGGGGGAGGAGACCAGGCCGTCGTCGGGGGGGCGGTATGCGCGGCGGGCGACGATCCGGTTGTGGCTGCGGTCGCAGGCGCGGGTGTCGAAGAAGCGGTGGACGGATGATCCGGGCGGGCAGTCGTATGCGGACGAGGCCGGGCGGCATGTGGTGCCGCCGCCGCGTTGACGTGGTAGGGCCCGCCTGCGGTGGGGGGAGGAACTTGTCGGGGTTCCTGGGATGCCGCGGGCGGGCCCTGTGTGCTGCTTCGCATGTGTGAGCGTACAGGGGTGAGGGTCCGGCTGCGAGGGGAACGCGGCCGGACCCTCATGTGTCACACGGAGTGATATCAGAGCGTATGAAGTTGTTCTTCAGTTGAGGCCGGCCCGACCAGGTAGTTGACACTGGCGCCCCAAGCCGGCGAGAATCTGGGGCTTAACCAGTAACCGGTACTGAGTATAGCAGCCCGAACGTTTATACCGCGATGTCCGATCCCGGTTAAACGGCGTTGAATGCTGCCCATACGAAAAACTGAATCGGCCTGCAGCGATGCGGCACCTTGCTCTAACCCAAGCTAAAGCTTGGGGTTTAAGGTCAAGAGCCCGGGTCTCTGCAAGAGCTTGCCTGGTGGGTATCCAGGCAAAGATCTTCGCCGAAGGAGAAGATCTTGAAGATCTTCCGGTTGGCACTAACCGTAGTTGCAAAGACCTAGGGGGGGCGATGACTGTCAAGTGCTGGCGGTGCGGGAAGCCCGGTCACTTCGCGGCTGACTGCTGGAAGGCGGAGAGGGCGCGGCGGCTGCATGCGGTGCCCGAGCCTGCGGCCGAGCCTGCGGCCGAGCCTGACATGGACGCGTACTGGGACGGGACAGCCCCGGACCTGTCCGCGGCGTACGCCTACTGGGATCAGGTGGCCCCGCTTCCTCCTCCTGCTGCTGCCTGGGCCGCGCCCCGTGCGGCGGCGCCGCGGACTCCCGCGCAGATAGCCCGTGAGGTGCGGCTGATGACGCTCGCGGCGGAGCAGGTGGCCGAGTCCAGGGCGGCGCGGGGGGTGCTGTGATGGCCAGCGATCAGGACTGGCTTGATGCGCGCAGGCTGGCCCGGTATGTGCGGGCGCGGGGCCGGTGCGGATTGCGGCGTGATGACGCGGAGTCGATGATGCGGGCGGGGATGGGGGGTTTCGGGCGGGTGTTCGGGCTGGCGTATTCGCGGGGGTGGATTGATGTGTGCGGCCGGTACCTGGTGGTCCCGGCCGGGCAGGCCGCCGGGTTCCGCGACTCACCCGCATACCCCGGAACTATCCCCGCCCACACCTCCCCACCTATTGCCAACACCCTCCCCGGCGGCTAGGCTAAGGGCTATGAGCACACCGAGCGGGACCACCCCAGACCTCACCCACGCCCAGCTAGAGGACGCCCTCGCCACCGCGCGCGCCGAAAACGTCCGCCTCCTCACCCGCTGCAACGCCATCACCGCCGAACAGGCCACCCTCGGCTACACCCCCGGCGACGAACTTCGCTTCCACGAACTGCAAGCCGAATGGCGCACCCTGTTCGACGCCGCCAAAGTCCAGCTGGACATGGCGCTGCATCTGATCGATGTCATCTACGCCCAGACCACTGCCACGACCGGAACCCGTCATGCCTGACCGCGACAGCCAGCAGGTCGGCGTCCTCGACACCGTCCACGGCGCCACTCTCAGCGTCCACCAGGACCATGACGGTATCCGCATTGACGCCGGGCTCCGCGAGTACATGCTTGACCGTGAGGCGGCCATCGTCCTGCGCGACGCGATCGACACCGCCCTGTACCTCGCGGTCTGCTGGGAAGCGGAGAATCCCGATGCCTGACCAGCCTGCCACCCTCGCCGCCGCCCTCGCCCAGTTGCAAGGGCAGCTGCCCCGCATCGTCAAGAAGAGCACCGGCCAGGTCGGCACCCGCACCTACAAGTACGGGGACCTGGGCGACATCATGGACGCCATCCGCGATCTCATGATCAGCCTCGGCCTCATCTGGGTCTGCAAGCCCGACATTCGCTATGACGGTCAGTTCGTTCTGCTCTGCTCGCTGCGACACGTCCCGTCCGGCGAGCGCGAGGACGGATATATGCCGCTCCCTGTCGCCGGAGGTCCGCAGGGCACCGGGTCGGCCATCACCTATTTCCGCCGCTACGCCCTGGCCGCCGTCCTCAACATCGTCCTCGAGGATGACGATGGACGCGCCGCGCAGGACGACCACGATGCTGCGCTGCAGGCATGGAACACGCCTGCCCGCCCGCACACCCGCAAAGCCGACCGGCACCGCGCCGACCGTGACGGGCCCCTCCCCGACGACCAGTGGACCACCGAACCTGGGCCCGGATTCAGCACCCCCGGCCAACGGCAGACCATCGGCATGCTCATGAAAGAACTGGGCGCCCAGGACCAGGCCGACCGGCATGCCATGGCCATGTCGCTGCTCAACCTCGCCGAGCCGGTCTCCTCCACCGATCTGTCCCGCGACCAGGCCGACCAGCTGATCGCTGCCCTGCGTGCCAAGAAAGCCGAGGTGACCTCCTGATGGACGCCTACTGCTCGATCTGCGGCCACCGCTACGACATGCGCGACCCCGACATCACCCTGCACCCCGGCCCCCAGTGGGAATGCGCCGACAAATCCGCCTGCTTCGGACGTCGCGCCGACCAGGTCGGCGCCGAAGCAGTCGCCGAACTGACCGCCCCGTTCATGCCCGGAGACCAGTCATGACCGCCCGCCCCGGCATCGAAACCCGGACACTCGCCATCCACCTCGACCTGTACCAGCGGCTGAGCATCATCCGCGACGCCATGCAGGCCCGCGCCGCCCGCCCCAAGATCACCCTTCAGGATGCGCTGCAAGAACTCCTTGACGAGTACGAGAAGACTTCACCGCAGCTACGTGACATGGGAGTCAAGCCGTGAACGACCAGCGGCCTGAGATTGCCGACATGGACCAGGAGAAGCAGATCCTGATGGACAGGCTTATCGAGAACATCAGCGGCCCGCTACGCCACATGCTGAAGCCAGGGCTGACCGTGGGCGAGGATGCGGAGGTAATCGTCGGCTCCGTTATCGTCGGCGCACTGCACCATCTCAGGGTCATGTCCGCCCGCCAGATGGCCGTACTGCTCGCTGCGGAAGCCAACAGACATGAGGGTTGGACGATCCATGAGCCGCCGCATTACACGAAGGAAGAGATAGAAGGGGCCGAGTGAAGTCATGACCAGCGAACCGGTATCCGCCCCGGCCGAGTGCCCGGCCCGCCGGCCGACGTTCCTCGGGTTCGACGCGTTCTGCACCGTCCCGCCCGGCCAGCACCGCACCATCGACACCGGCCACGGGCCCCTGGAAGTCCACGAGTCCGCCGACTTCAGCTGGACCGCGGCTGACGACCGGGCCCGCGTCAAGCGGCACGCGGACATCCGGCCATGAGCGGCGCGAACTATCGGCGCGGCGCCGACCTTGAACGCGCCGCCAAACACCACCTCGAAGACAACGGCTACTACGTCATCAAGTCCGCCGGGTCCAAGGGGGTCGCGGACCTGGTGGCCATCAAGCTCGGCGAGACCCTGCTCGTCCAGTGCAAGCGGCCCAAGGACGGCTATCTCCTCCCGGCCGAACGTGTCGCGTTGCGTCAGCTGGCGCTCCGGCTGGGCGCGGTACCGCTGGCCGGGTACTGGTACAAACAGGGCCGCGCCGCCCGCAAACCCGCGTTCCGCGAACTGACTTCTATGGGCCCGGCGGGTAACCGGGACTGGACACCGGACCATGGCATGCAATCCCATCCGCACACGCAGGAGCACGTGCAATGAGCGTTTACACGTGGATCATCATCGGCCTGACCGCAGGCTGGCCCGTCATGTTCTGCTCTGGCCTGGGCATCGGCCACTACATCGGCCGGGACGACGGGTACGAGGAATGCCGCGCCGACGCGGCGGAGAAGAAGCTCACCGATCGGCGGGCTGCTGCACCCAGGCATGCGCGGCCCGCCAGCCGGGACCGGGCGGGGACGGCCATGCCCCCCCGGCCTGTTCCCCCGGTCCCGGCCGCCCGCCCCGCCTGGTACCGCACCATCCCCCCCCGGACATGGACGGACGCGGCCAGCATCATGCCCGTCCTGTGGGCCGCCCCCGGTACCCAGGTCCCCTACCGGCCGCAGCCGTCGGGTACCAGCCCCCGGGCGGTCACCGGCACCATGCCCCGCGTCCACCTCACCGGCGACGACGACACGGGAGAAATCCGCCGCATCGGCGCCGAAACCATCGCCGCGATCGAGGAAGGACGCATCTGAATGGCCGGGCGGCTGACTGTCGGCGGTGACGGCCGGGTCATCGGTCCCGCCGCCATCACCTACAACTCGCCGTTTCCCTGCGTCAACGGGTCGTGGGGGTCCGGCGCCATGACCGGCGTCATCATGCACACCATGGTTGGCACTCAGGCCGGGACGATCTCCTGGTTCAACAACCCGGACGCGGGCGCCTCAGCCCAGTTCGGGGTCGGGTTCGACGGGGCCATCCACCAGTTCGGGCCGATCGGGCAGGGTTGGATCGCCTGGCACGCCGGCGCCGCGAACGTCACCTGGTACGGCATCGAGCATGAGGATGGCGGTGACCCGTCCCGGCCGTTGACCGACGCGCAGCTCACCGCATCGGCCCAGCTCACCGAGATGCTCACCGGGTTCGCCGGCATCCCGTTGCAGGTGACCAACTCGCCTGCCACCGGGGGACTGGGGACGCACAGCATGGGCGGCGCGTCCTGGGGCGGGCATGCCTGCCCCGGGGATGTGCGGGCCGCCCAGCGGGGCGAAGTGATCCGCCGCGCCCAGGGCATCCGCGGCGGCGGCGGGTCTGCGCCGCAGCCCCCCGCAAAACCGCGTCTAGAGGAGGCAGTCATGCAGATCAGCCCGGGAGAGACCGCGGGTATGTCGTGGAACGGCGACGCGTACAGTTCGGTCGGGTTCCTGGCTGACCCCCAGGGCACCGATGTGGTCGCGCTGCGGGTTGCTGTCCACCGGATCAGCGGGGGATACGACGTGACCGAAGTGGAACTCACCAACGCGGCCCCGAAAGCGGTGGTGCGCGTGGCGAATCCGTCTGACGGCTGCTCGATCTCCCGCAGGGACCAGGTGGCGATCGACATCGTTCCTAACTTCGCGCCGAGGTAAGCGGTGGCGGGTGGCGGCCCAGACCAGGATCGCCACCCCGCCCGCCATCAGCCACGAACCGGTCATCACCATCACATCCCACCCCGACAGATGCGCGGACCCGGCCACGATCAGGTCGGCACCGAAGTTGAGCATGCTGAGCGCGGCGATGATTAGCCAGAACACGGGAGCAGCCATGACCACCAGCATGCGGGGCGGCTATCTGCAAACCGTTACTTCGAGGGCGAGCGACGAATGGCCGACACCTCAGTGGCTAGTCGACCAGTACGCCGCCGAGTTCGGGCCGTTCGACACTGATCCGGCTGCTACTGCCCAGTCGGCGCAAGCGCCCGTGTTCTACACACTCGAGGATGACGGGCTCGCGCAGCCATGGAAGGGCCGCGTGTGGATGAACCCGCCTTACAGTCAGGTGGGCACGTGGATGGCGAAGGCCTGCGCCGAGGTCGAATTGACGAACGCCGAACTCGTTGTGTGCCTCGTGCCGGCGCGCGTGGATGCCCGCTGGTACCGGGCGGCCGCAGCGGCGGCGTCAGTGGTGCGGGTGCTTCCGCAGCGAGTAAAGTTCGGCGGCTGTGCCGACTCGGCCCCGTTCCCGTCCGCTGTCATCGTGTTCGGCGACGACGGCAAGCGGCACGGGACGCGGCCGCAGCGGTGCGCGGCGTGCGAGCGGTACTGGTTCCCGGTGCGAAGCGACGCCCGAACGTGCTCCATGGCATGCCGCCAACGGCAATGCCGTGTCACAGATAACAAGGGTTAAGTGTGACATGAGCGACCGGATGCGGTGGCTTGGCCAGTGTGACGCGAAGGGCTGTTTCATCGAGCAGCGGTGGCATCTCACCGAGCTTGACGGCACCCTGCCGCGCGGTGCCAATTTCGGCGACCTGGACGCGTGGGCTGAGATTGACGGCCGGTTCCTGTTCATCGAGCACAAGCCTGAGGGCTTCTCGTGGAAGCAGGATGACGGGCAATGGCGGGCACTCAAGCGGCTTAACGCGCTGCCGGGCGTCACGGTCTGGTGGATGCGCGATTGCGGCGACAGTTACGAGATTGCTGAGCCTGGCGACCAGCTGGAGAAAATCAGCAAGACGCAGCTGCGGGAA
>Ga0306920_100016519_pt1 | contig 10175 bp, 7 predicted proteins | sample flu12Cox44000170_FD_204666 | JGI IMG/M metagenome (GOLD analysis project Ga0306920, IMG submission 204666) | Lab enrichment of tropical soil microbial communities from Luquillo Experimental Forest, Puerto Rico - flux4day.12C.oxic.44.000.170 (v2)... | ecosystem: Environmental > Terrestrial >...
GCCGGTGCGAACCTTCTTCTGTGTGCTTGATCAGTTTGGCGGAGCAAAGAGTCTTGACATCGAAGTAGGAGTTAAAGCGGTCAGTGACGCGGTAGAGTAGTGCAACTGCTCCGCTGGAATCTGCCGCCCCGCTGACATGTTCCTCCGAGCCACTGTGTTCAATGCGCAGAGTCGCTTCACCCGCGGTGAAGTAACGCCATTCGGCGTCGTAGTAGAAGGTTCGGTTGTGGGGGAACTCGAAGCCGGCTCGCAGGGGCTGCATATGGGCGGCCGCACCGATGCTGGCCGCCTCTTGCCCCCGGCCCTGCGGAGATGATTGAGACGGGGTCGCCGTGCGGACCTCATACTGGCCGCCGTATCCGGGAGCAAAGGAGGTCAGCAGGACAAAGGCAGGCAAGAGAAAGAGGATTCGATAGGCGATCACGTTGTTCTAGAAAACCAGAGGATCTTTACTACCAGAGCCGCCAGCATGGCGGCGGCGCCCAACATCGTATTGTATTCGCGATGCCGCAAGTATAACTGGCGCGAGAACCCTGCCGCGAAACCGCTCAGCTGGAACTTGCGCGGCAGCAGGCACGGAACCCGGCGTGCATAGTCGTCATACTCTGGAAAGCGGCTTCGCAAAAAGAACTCCTCCGAGCGTATTACGGGTACGTAGACCAGCACAAACATCAGCAGCAGAAACACCGCGATCCAGAGATCGCGCGCTGCCACCCCAAATCCTGTCGCAATAATGATTGAACCGAGATACAACGGATTGCGCACGTATTGATAGGGACCAGTCTGTGTGAGTTCCTGATTCTTTTTCACCTGTCCTGAAGCCATCGTCCGGACGAAAACTCCCACGCCCACAATCACGGCTCCAGCCACGAAAAAGGGCCATGCCGGGTGCGCGCGCCACAAATAAAACACCGCCAACACAAATCCCAGCGGCACTCTGATTCGACGTGCAACCGGGCTCCACGTTACCTTCTTACCTGGATCCAGTTTCGCCGCGTGAGGTTCAAGCACCCACGCCTCCCAACAGACGGTCAGCAGCTTCGATCACGGCGGTCGGCTCAATTGAGATAAGGCCTTCATCGGGACGATTTGTGTGGGAGCTGTTGAGGACGCTTTGCGGGCTCCGCAACACGATACTGCGAGTGCCATACGGGCCGTTGCGCTCCGGCTGCGTGGGACCAAAGAGCGCGACAACCGGCACATGCAAGGAAGCCGCAAGATGCATCGGACCAGTATCTCCACCGATAAAAAGGCTGGTGCGCCGGGTGAGCGCGATCAGCTCGCCGACGGAGCACTTCAGTGGAAGAGCCTGGTTGCAGCTCGCCACGCTGACCGCCCTGGCTAGGTCCTCCTCACGCGGGCCATGATTAACAAGCACCGCCATGCCCCGGTCCGACAGTGCCTTTGCGACAGAGCCATACGACTCGGCTGGCCAACACTTTGCGCCCCATCCGGCGCCCGGATTCAGGATTGCCAGCGGCCTTCCATGAAGCTTGGTATGTAACTGCTCAGCCCAGGCTTCGATGGCCAAATCATGGGGGAGCGGGGTATCCACATGGGGTAATGGCTTGCCCGCTAGCGACGAGGCAAGCGAGAGGGCGTGTTCAACAACATGACGACCCTCGGGAAGAGTAGATAGCGTATATAAGAGTCGGGCGGGAGCTTCGCGCGGCCGTGCGGAGCCGATCCTCGAATCGGCGCCGCTCAGACGTGCAGCGATGGCAGAACGAATCGCACCCTGCAGATCGAGCGCTACGTCGTAATGCATGGCACGCACTTCGTGTAAGCACTGGCGCATCTCGCGCCATGACTTGCCAGAAAACAAAGCGCCACGCCAGACAGAGAAGTTTGCGGTGTGCACCCAGTCAACCAGCGGCTTCCTTTGGGAGCAGGTGGAAAGACGCTCCTCTTCATGAGAGCACAACAATTCGGCCCAGCGTTCCTCGACTAACCAGCCGATCTTGACCTTAGGATTGGCGCTGCGGAGAGCTGCAATCGCCGGCATGCCATGAAGGATGTCGCCCATAGCGCCGAGCCGCACCACCAGTATGCGCTCCGAGGGCGGCCCCAACGACGCTGCCTCTGTATGCACGGCCGCCTGCGATTCTGTTGCCAGAGGTGCTGGCCCGGTCACCGTTCTGTGTCTCCTCCAGATGAAGTCTTCACCTTCGACAGAAACTCCGTCGTGGAGTGGCTCTTGGAATCGCCAACGATCTCCACGTGACCGCCGTAACTTAGCACTTCGTCGCGCTCAGGAACGCTGTCGCGAGTGTAATCGGAGCCTTTCGCCTGTACCTCAGGACGGAGCTCACGAATCAGAGACCGCACGTCAGGCTCCTCGAAGATAACCACGGCATCAACCCCAGACAACGAAGCGATGATTTCCGCGCGCTCGGACGCGGGCATGAGCGGGCGGCCTTCGCCCTTCAGTTTACGCGCGCTTGCGTCGGAATTGACGGCTACAACAAGTCGGCCGCCCAGTGACTTGGCGCTTTGCAAGTAACGAACATGTCCTACGTGCAAAAGGTCGAAACAGCCGTTGGCCAGCACGATTTGCTCCCCATCACGGCGCCATTGAGTTACCCGCTCGCGCAGAGCATCACGTGAAAGAACCTTTTGTTTGCCTGTGTTCACGAGGGTATCGTTCCGTAATGGTCGATCGCGTCCAGCAATTCGCCATTTGACACTGTCGCTGTTCCGCGCTTCATCACGACGATGCCGCCGGCGAAGTTTGCCAGCCTGGCCGCGGTCACAGTGCTCGCACCAGCCGCCAGCGCGGCGGTAAAAGTCGCAATCACCGTGTCCCCCGCTCCGGTGACGTCAACCACCTGGTCAGACCCGAAGATAGGGATAGTCACCGGCGCCATATCTCTCTCGAACGCAACCATGCCGTCGCGTCCTCGCGTGATTACCAGCGATTCTAGCCCCATGTCTTGCATCAGCCGCTCACCAGCAGAGAACAGCTTCTGGTCGTCGTGGCCAATCCTGATGTGCAACGCCTCTTCAACCTCAGGCTCATTGGGAGTTGCGGCGGTTGCGCCCCGGAACTCCAACAGACGGTAGCGGGAATCGAGTGTGATCGGCTTGTCGTCAAGACAGTGGTTCGACTTGATGAACGTCAGCAACCGCGGCGTCGCGGCTCCATACCCGTAATCGGAAACCAGTAAAGCGTCGGAAACCGTCGCATACTCACGCGCATCACGGATCAGATTGAGCAAAACCTGGTGCGTTTCACTTAGCGGTTCAGGCTCGCGATCGATGCGCACGACCTGCTGGCGGCTAGTGTGCGACATGCCCGCGAGAATGCGCGTCTTTGTTGTGGTGATGTGATGTCTAATTCGCTCGATTCCGCTAATGGTGACCTTCTTCGCCTTTAGCAATTCCAGCAGGAGATGGCCAGGCTCGTCATCGCCGACCACGCCGACTGGCAAGACGTTCACACCGAGCGACGCCAGATTCATGATGGCATTCGCTCCACCTCCTGGCACAACCGTGCGCTCACGATGCTTGAGGATCAGCACCGGAGCTTCCCGTGAGACTCGCGCGATCTCGCCAAAAACAAACTCATCGGCGACTAAGTCCGCCAAAACCGTTACCGAAACATCCGAAAACGATCGCACGATCTGTTTCCAACGGGTGGTTTCTCTGGAATGTTTTGTCATCGATTACATAAAAGCCCGGTGCACAGATCGAGCCACCGGGCATAAGACAACCTTCAATTTTCTCATGATGACCGGTTCCTACGCTCGGCAATTGTATTGAGAAGCGCGTCAACAGCTGCGTCTTCGTTCTCCAACTGCATATCCACGAAGACCAGATGAATCGGCTCAAGCGAAGCCAACTCAGGTCCAAGGTTGGCGGCGTCCTTTTCTGTAGTGATGAATGCTGCAGCCGCCGCTTGCCTGCGCAGTGCAACGAGCTCCTGAACATCGGCACGGGTATAAGCGTGGTGATCACGAAAACTGCGCGTCGCAACCAGCTGGATTCCTGCGCCATGTAACTGCTCGAAAAATTGTTTCGGCCTTGCTATTCCACAGAATGCGATGGACGGTCCGGCGATGCTGGGCACCACAACTCCGCGGCGTGCTCGCCATACGTGCTGGTTATCGAAGCCCGGCACATCGGCTCTGGAATTGTCGGTGAGTACGATCGCATCCGCTCGCCGCAAGGATGACAGGGGCTCTCGCAAGCGGCCAACGGGCATAAGAGAATCGCCTGAATCCTCGGCCGTCACCAGTACGATGTCGAAGTCGCGCGCCAGTTGCCGGTGCTGAAATCCGTCATCCAGCAAATGCAACCGGCTGCCGAACTTCTCCTCAGAGTATTGACCAGCGGCAAAGCGGTCTTCGCCCACAACAACGGGAACTCCCAACTTGCGGGCGATGAGCAGCGGCTCGTCGCCAAAGTCTCGCGCTGAGCCCTCAGGATCGACGAGCGCCACTCCCGACGTCCTGCGCCCGTAACCGCGAGACAAAACGCCGAATTGGACCCCGCGTTTTTTGAGCAACCCGCCCAACAGAACAAGAAACGGCGTTTTGCCTGAACCCCCAACCGTGAGGTTCCCGATGCTGACAACCGGACCACGGAGGCGGCGAACCGTCAAGCTTCCCCGGTTATAGAGTTCATTGCGGACGCGCACAGCGACGTAAAACAATGCGGAGAGCGGATTCACGCGCCCTTCTCCGACGTCTGGCGATGGCCGGCGGCAACGGCTGTCTCGGGCAGCAGATCCAGCAACGCCCGCACGGTTCGGGTAGTTGCCCCTTGTTGCGTTCGCATGATGGCCTTGGCGCGCTGTCCCATTGCGACTCGCCCGTCGTCGTCCTGGAGCAGCTGGAGGATGGTCGCGGTCAGCGATTGCGGTGTAACGACGCGCAATGCCTCTGCCTTGTGGAAAACCTGCACGATGTCGCGAAAGTTTTCTGTATGTGGTCCAACCAGAATCGGCACGCCAAAATGCGCCGCCTCGAGGATGTTGTGGCCGCCGCGCGGAACCAGGCTACCCCCAACGAACGCAAGGTCAGCGAATTCGTATAAGCCGCCCAGTTCGCCTATGGTATCGAGCAGGAACACGCTGCCAGCAATCAGACCCTTGCCATCCCACTCAGAGCGCCGCTGAAATGGCGCCCCGGACTGGGCGAGCAACGAGGCCACAGCGGCGAAGCGTTCAGGGTGGCGAGGAGCCAACAATAGCGTGGCTTTAGGGTATAGCGCCATGGCGGCTTGAAATGTCTGCACCAGCAGCGTCTCTTCACCTTCGAGCGTGCTGCCAGCCACAAGTATGGGACCGGCCTCTTCGCGCTCGATTGTCCCCCTCATCAAACTGTTGATCGCTGGCTCAGGCGGTAGTTTCACCTCGAACTTGAGATTGCCACCTACGCGAACAATCTCGCTGGGCGCTCCCACTTGAACAAGGCGGCGGGCGTCTTCGTCGCTCTGCGCCAGGAACAGCTGCACGTTCGCCAGGACTCGACGCAGCAGATTCCTGAATCGCAAGTAGCGAACGAATGAGCGATTCGAGACACGTGCGTTGACTACCGCTACCGCCGCACCTGACCGTTCCGTAAGATGCAGAAGATTAGGCCAGAACTCGCTCTCTGCGAGGACGAGCAACTTTGGACGTAGTGCTTGCAGGTAACGACGTATGGCGAACGGGAGGTCCAGTGGAACGTAGAACACGTTGTCTTCACCGAATCGCTCGCGCGCCAGTTTCTGGCCCGTATCAGTCGTGGTCGAAATCACGATGCGCCAGGCCGGCAGCTGCAGCTTCAACTCCTCGATCACGCGAGAGATGGCCAGCACCTCTCCGACGGACACCGCGTGGATCCATATGGTATTGGCCGGGTCCTTACCAACCACCCGGGACGGCACTTTACCCAATCGTTCTCTCCAACCTCGCCGGTACTTGCCGTGACGCAGCATTTCCAGCAGCCACCACGGAGCACTAACCATCAGCACAAACGCAAGCAGCACGCTGTAAAGGGAATACACGCAGTGATTGTACTTGCCGTTTGCGGAAGGAACCAAGGTTGGGGGGACAATAAGATCAGGGGCGCACAATTCGTCCCATAGTGCTCTGGGATGTGCGGATCGCATCGTACACATGTAGAGGCAACCGGGACTGATGTCACGCTTAGGGTATGTGCACAAAAACAGGCAATGGAACGATCTGGTCACTTAAGGGAGTCCCTCAGGCATGGCGGCAAGTTGTGAGTAAGAATCTTTCACGATTCTCGTCCGCACTCAAACCTATAACGTCCCTACTTCGTTAGTATTGCTAATTTTCGCCCGGGCATAGGCGCCTGCCGGCAGTTGATAGTTGCGCAACTTACTAATCAGAAATTAGTCAGTCGGTTGTTTCGTTGCTTGGTGTGCGTGGGACGAACTACCTGGTATGCAGAAATCTGTATATGTGGGGGGATTTCTTCCCGAACTTCCATTCTTAAGTCATTGTCCCGGCGTACATTCTGTCGACCACGCGTTTTGGCACCTCGGTTGCGAGTCTGAAGGATTGCATTTGCTCATGCACTGTTGCATGAGACCGGAGCTGATTTTCTGGCGCTTCTCCGGTAGAGAGACAACGCTTGAGCATATGAGCAATGGAGGAGAAGTAAATGCCAAGGCTGCTTCAGAACACATTTGTCTTGACCGTACTCCTGGTTGGATCCGTCGCGGCTTTCGGTCAGGCCATCAGTGGCGATCTCGTTGGTATTGTCAAAGACACTTCGGGCGCATTGGTTGCCAACGCGAGTGTCGAGGTCACGAATCTCGGAACGGGCCAGAAGCAAACCACAACCACGAACAACAACGGCGAGTACCGTTTCATTAACCTGCCGGCTGGCCACTATTCGGTGGAGGCGACAACAACCGGCCTGAAGGGCGGCTACGCCGACGTGGAAGTGCAGTTGAATCACACTGCGACGGCGAATATCACCGCCAATATCGCCGGAGCTGCGACCACTGTGGAAGTCAGTGAGCAAGCCACGACCATCGATACCACGACACCTCAGATCGAAAACACGTTTACCGGGAAACAGTTGCAGGATCTGCCCATCACTTCGACCGGCAGCGGCGTGTTGAACCTCTCGCTACTGAACGCCGGCGTCTCGAGCAGCGGCGGTATTGGAGCTGGCATGGGTCCTTCAATTGCGGGTCAACGTCCGCGCAATAACAATTTTACGGTCGAGGGCGTAGACAACAACAGCAAGACAATCACCGGACCACTGCTTGCTCTCCCCAATGATGCGGTCGATAACTTTACGGTGCTGCAAAATCAGTTCTCGCCTGAGTTCGGCCACTCCTCCGGCGGCCAGTTCAACGAGACGATCAAGAGCGGCACCAACCAGTGGCATGGCCGGCTCTACGAATATTTTCAAAATCGCAACATGAATGCGATTGACTCGCAGACGGCGCTCTCGCAGGTTTCACAAGGGTTGAAGCCATTCAATCCGCCCTTCGATGACAATCGTTTTGGTGGTCAAATCGGCGGGCCGATTATCAAAGACAAACTATTCTTCTTCACCAACTGGCAGTATGAACCGCAAGGTTTGGTGGGAACGCCTTCGACCGCTTGTGCACCAACCGGAGCGGGCTACTCGGCTTTAGCTGCAATGTTCCCTAATTCGAACAACCTCGCGATTCTGCAGAAATATGTGCCGGCTGCGATATCGCAGTCACCTGGTGGCACGGATGTTTGCGCCAGCACCTCCAGTGTAAACGGTGCTACCATTCCGATTGGCGATGTTGGTTTCATTGGGCATAGCTACACCAATACGCTAACCAACGTGAACTCAGGTGACTGGAACATCTCCAACAAGGACTCGTTACGCGTCCGCTATTCCTTCCAGAACGTGACCGCGACCGATACGAGCGGTCAAATCCCTTCCTTCTGGCAGACAACTCCCGAGAAGTTCAACTTGTTTACGCTCGGCGAGTATCACAACTTCTCACCCGACGTGAACAATGAGTTCCGGTTCGGCTTTAACCGCTTCACGCAGACCTTTGGTGTTGGCAGCCAGACCATCCCAGGCCTCGACGTTTTTCCCAACCTCGTAATCAATGAACTCAACGGTGTGCAGCTCGGTCCTGACCCGAACGCGCCGCAATTCACGGTACAGAACACCTATCAGGCCGTCGACAACGTGAGCTGGGTGAAGGGGCGCCACAGCTTCAAGTTCGGCGGAGAATATCGCGAGTACATCAGCCCGCAGAGCTTTACACAGCGCTCTCGCGGCGATTACGAGTGGAACACCCTGCAAGGCTATCTGAACGATGCTGTGCCGGACTTCTTGGCCGAGCGTGCCATGGGCAACACCACTTACTACGGCAACCAACAGGCGGTCTATGCTTACGCCAATGACGAGTGGAAGCTGAGACCGAACTTCACGTTGAACCTCGGGCTGCGTTACGAGTTTACGACGGTACCGCTGTCGCAAAGTCAGTTGCAGCCGTTGAACGCGATCTCCAGCGTTCCGGGACTGATTCAATTCACATCTCCCAAACCCCAGTACACGAACTTCCTGCCACGAGTCGGCTTTGCTTACTCGCCGGGTGAATCTGGCACCACTTCGATTCGCGGCGGCTTCGGCATGGCGGTGGATGTTCTGTATGACAACCTGGGAATTCTCTCGTTGCCGCCGCAGGTACAGCAAACCTGCGATGCTCCCGGCAACATGACTCCACAGTGTTTCTGGAATGGGAATGCTTTCCTCGCCGGCGGAGGCTTGCCGTCGAACCAGCCCGTTCCGTTTACCGATCCGCTGGCTGCGCGTGCAGCAACTTCGGCGTTCATCCCCAACCAGTCACTCCCTTACTCGGAGACCTGGAACCTTGGTGTTCAGCACGTCTTCGCTCAGAAGTACACGTTGGATGTTCGGTATGTAGGAACCCGGGGTATCCACCTGCCGCTACAGACGCGTCTGAACCGCCAAACCCAGTCCAGCCTCTCAGAGTATCTGCCGACATACCTGCAGAACCCGGGGCAGGCCACGCTGGACTCGCTGCCGTTTACGCTCGCGGATATCCAGTCCAACCCCAGCTACGTGCCCGCGTATGCCAATGCTGGCTTCAATGGCGCCAATGTGGTCGGCTTCATGAACTATGGAGCTTCGAACTACAACGGGCTACAAACCCAATTCACCCGCAACTTCACCAACGGTCTGCAGTTCCAGATTGCTTGGACATGGAGTCATGCCTTCGACAACTCGACGGCTGACGTTTTCTCCACGTACCTGACCCCCCGCCGGCCGGACGACTTCCAGAACATCTCGGGCGACTGGAGCACTTCCGCCCTGGATCGCCGTCACCGAGTAACTATCGAGGCGATCTATGACGTGCCGTTCTTCAAGAATTCAAGCTGGTTCATGAAGAACGTGGTTGGCAACTGGCAGTTTGCTCCCATCTACACCTTTGAATCGCCGGAGTACGCGACGGTTCAGAGTGGGATCGACACCAACGGCAACGGCGACGCAGCCGGCGATCGCGCCATCTACAATCCGCGCGGTATCCCCGGGACAGGCAGCGACGTTACTCCACTCATAAACTCAGCAGGACAGGTCGTTGCTTACTTAGCTAACAATCCGACGGCGCAGTACGTCATAGCCGGACCTGGCGCGCTGTCGAACATCGCTCGCAACACACTGGCCCTGCCCCACATGAACAACTTCGACATGAGCCTGGTGAAGCGCCTGAACATCACAGAGCGGCAGTCGATCGAGTTCCAGGCGCAGGCGATCAACGTGTTCAACCACCCTCAATATGTCCCGGGATTCATCAGTGACATCCAGCCGGCCAGCACGTCGATCACGACGGCGGGCCCCACTCACCAATTCCTGATACCGAGTTCCACTTCGTTTGACCAGCCCAACCTGGTCTTCTCCAACCACCCACGAGGGCTGATCCTGGTGCTCAAGTACATCTTCTAGCGGGTACGCTGACCTGCTGTAGTGGGGAGCCTGCGGGCTCCCCGATTCTTTGGAGAAAGGGGGCGCGCGAGCTTAGAGAACTTTTGGTGGCGCTGTGCAGCTGAGGCAAGCAACGGAGCTTGCTTTTTAGCCATCACGATGTCGATGGGTGTTGATAAGGAATAGCTGCGGCTCCCAGAATCTCTCCCGAGTGGAAATCTTGCACAAAGACGACGACCCGCAAGTTCGTGGCATTCCAGTCAGGATGGACCG
>Ga0306920_100016521_pt1 | contig 10175 bp, 10 predicted proteins | sample flu12Cox44000170_FD_204666 | JGI IMG/M metagenome (GOLD analysis project Ga0306920, IMG submission 204666) | Lab enrichment of tropical soil microbial communities from Luquillo Experimental Forest, Puerto Rico - flux4day.12C.oxic.44.000.170 (v2)... | ecosystem: Environmental > Terrestrial >...
CATTTGTCAGGCATGGAAATTACGTCCTGGTTCAGCATGTGGAACCACTCTGCATTGCGGGATCTGCCCCTGCCAGACCCCAGTACCGGATGAGAGTCGTGTTCGAGCAGCCATTTGTCGAGGTCGAAATGGTAAAACTGCTTGGACCACAACATGCCCGCCATCGCCTGCCGGTGAACGCGTTTTTCGTCGTCGGTTAGATTGTGCGGTGTTATGCGGTCATAGAATTCATCGGCATCCGCTAGGCGCGCGGCAAAGGTCTCGTCAAATTTCGCAAACGCATCCGCCTGGGGCTTGGCACTTAGGCGCAGGCGCACCACCTTACTGCCCCCGGCCGGAACGTCCAGAACATAATGCGCGGCCGCCTTGGTTCCTGTCTTAGCAGGATTAACGGCGTTGCCATTTCCTGCGACTACATATTCATGAAAGCCGTCCTTGACGTATGGAGAGGCATTGTGCTGTCCCCAGAGTCGACTGTTGTTTGACTCATTCTCGGTGAACAGTAACTCCCCTGCGCCCTCACACTGCAGCGAGTACTCTCCCAACTGAGGATGCGAAGCTCGTATTGCCTCTGTGTCCGCCTGACGGATTACCGGCTTCGGTTCGCCTTCCTCCCACGACCACGTGTTACGGAACCACAACGTAGGAAGCACATGGATTTGCGCTGCCTCAGGCCCGCGGTTGTGAACCGAGATCTTGATCAGTACATCCTCGGGGTCGGCTTTCGCATATTCCACGAACACGTCGAAGTAGCGGTCGTCATCGAAGATGCCGGTGTCGAGCAGCTCGTATTCAAACTCTTCGCGCGAGCGATGCCGGTTAGTCTCCACCAGATCGTGATACGGATATTCCCGCTGCGGGTACTTGTACAAGTACTTCATGTACGAATGAGTCGGAGTGCTGTCGATATAGAAGTAGTACTCTTTGACGTCTTCGCCATGGTTGCTTTCGCTATTGGTCAGCCCAAACAGGCGTTCCTTCAGAATGGGGTCGTGGCCATTCCACAGCGCCAGGGCAAAGCAAAGCAGTTGCTTGTCGTCAGATAGTCCGGCCAACCCGTCTTCGCCCCAGCGATAGGCACGAGAACGCGACTGGTCGTGCGAGAAGTAGTCCCAGGCATTTCCGTCCTCGCTGTAGTCCTCGCGAACCGTGCCCCACTGTCGTTCGCTGAGATATGGCCCCCATTTCTTCCACGGCACGCCTTGTTCCCGGGCGACGTTCAATCGTTCTTGTTCTTCGACCTGCACGTATACGAGCGGCGAACCTGTTTGACTTGACGGTTTCATGGAAGTACTCCTTTACACGCTTGATTGCGATCCAGCAGCGGCAGTTAGAGATTTCGCTTTTTCTGAGCGAAGGAAATAAGCGTATGCACCAACGGTTAAGAAATTGATAACGACGGCGATCACGTTCCATATGATTACTGGCCGCGAGGCAATCAGTAATCCGTAATAGACCCACAGGATTTGAAAAGCTCCCATGATCGTGCTCATACGAGGGTTCATGCCTGCACTGGAGCGGCGCCTTAGCATTGCAATCAGGTCCGGGAATGCGGCGAAAGTGGTTCCGAATCCCGCGAGAAGCCCAACGATCTCCTGCAGATCAACGTCCGCCTTGACGATTTTTTCCGTGTGGACGACCAAGTGCTGACAACCCGTGAGCGCCGTCAGGGTTAGGAAGAGGACGCCGAGAGTCACCTTGTTGAATCGGCTCATCACTCCTCCGGGACGGATCTCTGCTCGCTTTAGACCCAGCACGCCTGGGCGCCAGCAGAACGACGACCGTGTTTAGCAGTGCTGGCGCGACGGTCAGGCATCTCCGTTGTTTCGCCATTACAGTACGAGACGAAGTGTTTGGGAACTGTCACTTGTGACAGGTGCTGTGAATTCTTCTTTTCGGCGTGCAGGGGCTGATCACCACGATCGAAGCTGCCGGTTACGGAAAGAGATGGTTGGTCGCAGGTTGTCTTTTATTAGGCCAGCCTAACCAAGAATATTGCCAGGCGAACGAGACGTTTTGATAATTGCTGCCGAATCGAGAGTATGTGCCGGCGCTGTAGCTGAGCTTTACCGACTGGTGGAAAAGCGCCGAGCGCCCGTACCCCCGATACAGGAGGCCGTTTGCTTCGTTGCAAGGTTTTGTTTGCCGCTCAAGCTGGTCAGGCCACCCCACCAGAAGTTGCCGTCCAAAGAGACCCAAGTGCCAGGCCTAAAGTCGTGGCTTAGATGTCCCTCGAACGAGCCGATCGGCGCCTCAGACTGTGGTTTGGAGGTTTTGCCGGCATCAAACGCCGGGTTGGTCGTGTAAAACCAGATCCCGCCGTAAGCGTCGAGCACCCAGTTTCCCCAGCGTTCGGAGTAGCCGAATTCCGGCTTGAACGCCCATCTGTTGATGCTCCAGTTGACGATCTTGGTGGGATCGTACTGTCCCGTGGGGGCAATCACCCTTAAACTCGCGCCGAGTAGCACCTTTTATTTCCACTTGGCAAACTCAGCTGGGGACATGGCGGGGCCCTCCCTTCAGGTTCAGCGCGAAGCGAGCAGCAAAATCTATCAGCCCAGAGCGATAGATCTGACGATGCTGTTGCAGTAGCTCGCCTTGAAAGGTTCCAACCCCATACGGAAGAGAAGCCGTCACATTGGCGGAGCGTCCGAGGAAGCCGAAGGAATGATAAACGCTGAAAATCGGCACGCTGAACGTTCCAGTCGCGTTCGTAATGGGAACAGCGCCATTAAAGTTCACGCCACCGTCGAAGAGCAAATGGGTAAAAATGACGGCGTTGCAGCGCACGGGCGTAATGACATAGGCTCGCGGCGCAAGATCCTGGCTGTAAATGGGCCGGGAGAGCAGGAGGACAACCAGGCACGCAAGATCGCTCTGTAGCTGAGTCGCATGGGTTCTTACTGAGGCGTAACAATGCCCGAGCGCAGCAATTACACCCGTCAGCTTACTCAGGCTAGCGGAAGGTGGTGCGCGGCTCTACTGGCAGAAGTGACAGGAAAGCAACCAACATGGACACGGACTGACTGTCGTGTTCGACCGGGCTCCACCCGCGTCACCCCGCATGAGGGGTTTCGGCTGCTGGCGGGACATATCGGTCCGCCCTGTGCCGTGATCCAAAGACCAAATCCACGAAGGTTTCTTCGCCCATTACCCGGCGAAACTCCCGCCATGCGAACAGAGGAACGAAAACGCAGAATACAACGATACTGCGGCCGGCCAGTTGTTCGAAGCGAATATCGGTAGCCGCTTTTGCCGCGCCAGATCCATGGATAAGGTGCTTGATCAGTTCCTCAACCACATGGAAGGCAAACACCAGCAAACCGAACACAAAGGCTTTCCACACCGCGGAAATCAACAGCGCCTTGTCTTCATGCCGTTTTCCTACCTTCGCGTATTCCCCAATCATGATGACTTTGGTGATTACCAAAGCATTGATCAGCGCGAACGCAAGGGTCCAATATTCGACGTTGTACTGTCTGAGGAGGAGTAAGTCGTAGATCGCAAGGGCACAGAAAAAGAAAGCCAAGTAGAGGAAGAGCGTAAGCATTTCCTTCAGCTCGTGCTTGATTTTCTCCTTGCGATTTGGGTGCGTGGAATTCATCAGTGCCTCCAACGATTGCCAAGCCTCAGGCCCAAACGCAGCTATTGGTGCTAAGGGAGATGTCTGCCGGCTGCCGGGGACGTCTATCGGGTTGTTATTTCAGCACGACAGCGAGATCAGGGGAACTGTCATTTGTGACAGGCAATCACCAGGGTTGGCACGCCGTTCGAAACTCTAAAACCACAGGTTGAGCATCAACCCCAACTGGTTCAATTGCTGATTCGGGTTTTTACCCGTGTTGTTCTGGTGCTCGTAATAGGGATTGAAGCCCACCTGCTTACCGAATGGAAATATGCAGCCGACGGTAATTGTCGTCGTGCTCCACTTCTCATACTGGCTCGTGTACCAGAACTCCGCGCTGGCATAAGGCGACAGGTGGTATCGGCGAATCGTCGCCGGTCGTTCGATCGTGATACGGTTACGGTAGTGCCATGAGAACGTGCTGCTCATCCAATCGAGGTCGGCGCGGTTTCTGTCGGAGATGAAGAGCCTACCTCTAGCCGGGACGTTCACCACGAAGTAAGGCTCGAACCGGTTAGTTGGAGGAGCATTGGGATACGGCAGATACCGATATCCGACTGAGAACAACAGCAATTGCGACTTTGATTTGTCGAGGTCAAACTTGGCTATTTCGGCCAGTTCGCTCAAGCCCTTGATATGAAAGTCGAGGCTTGGTCCGATTTCCGCCGAATTCTGTTCGCCTCCCTCCCGCGTGTCCTTGGCTTGAAAGTAAATCCGGAGGTTTGGATTGAACCGATAGTACGCATCGACCTCGGGCAATACCTCAAGGGTCTGCGCCCTGGCGCCCAAGGGAAGCGCGCCTAACACCATCACCAACATGAGCCACGCTCTCAGCACAGCTGATGCCTAAACTCTCGCGGTAGGCGACGGGATTCCATCCAAAAAGCAACACCACGGTGACGCTAAAACGACACCTCGGCTCCCACGATTGGTCCTTTCTGCGTCAAGCTCAGCCCCAGGCGGTCCTTCTTGCTGTCGACGTTCACGTTCAGCCGTGATCCCACTTGGTATCCGGCATTCACGCTGAGGTGCTTGGTAAGAGTCACACCGAGATCATCGGACGTCGAAACGAAGTTGCCGTAGCCGAAGAAGTACATGCCATAGAGATTGCCTTCCACGTAAACACGCGGCGAGTTCGTGAGGTAAAAGCGTGCCTGCGGCCCCGCCACCGGAATCGGCGCCAAGAGCGACTTCTTCGCAAATTGCACCTGATTGTTGTTATTCACTTGTGCCGCGGCGAACAGCGAAGCACTCGAATTGAACAGGTCGAACTGAATGGCCAAGCCGAGGTGCCCGCGCTTGCGCCGAATGATGTCATACTGATACCCAGGCGCAATCAGCGGCGAGCTCAGGTTGGCCTTCGTAATGACCCCCACGTTGAACATTTGGCCGTGGAACATGATCGTTCTCTGCAGCACCGCTGTCCGTGACTGGTCGAAAGCAGAACCCACTAAATAGAAATGGTTTTTGCGAGTGAACTTCCAATCCAGCTTGCCCGCGAAGGTCGAGTACGAGCCAAACGAGAAATCCTTGTGCAGGTTGATGATGTCGCCCGTCGTGGCATCCTGAAGGGTCCCGGTCGGGTTCGAATAAAACCAGAAGCCGTCAATGCGGATCTTGTAGGCGTCAAAATCGTTATCCTTCTGGGCGTGTAGCAAAGGAACCGTAATCGCTGCCATAACCATTGTCACCGCCATACGCAAACCTACTCGTATTCGATTTGCGTGGCCAAAGCTGTTCATGTCGCCTCCTGACACAGCGAATTCTTCGATCCCATCAACAAAGCGTTGTTTGCTGCCTCACTTCTTCTCCGGCGTTTTCTGCTGCTCCTGTTCCAACTTCTTCAACTGCTCCTCCATCATCAGCTTCTTCTCCGCTGGCGTTAGCTTGGGAAACAGGAATGCGATCTGCATCCGCATCGTCCAAGACGACCCACCGGAGGGATATGCTGCGTTCCCATAAAACTCAGCCTGCCAGTTGATCGGCTGAAAGCCGAGCTTCATGATTCTGCCCACGCCGCCGCCGACTGGCACTGTCCAGGCGTTACCGCTACTCGCCCTCCAGTTCGCCGTGATGATGGGCGCCATCTGTAGGTACCAGCCCTTCTTCAAGTTGTAGTTGATGAAGTATTGCAGCAGCATTTGATTGACAGGTGGCCGGCCGCCCGACCCGGCAACGGACCACACATTGTTGATGAGAGCGCCTATCGTCCAAGTGCGGAGGCTGAGCCAACAGGACCACCGACGGTCCCAGGCTGAGTTTCCCTTGGCCGAGGATGGTACTGGTGGCAGTCGGAATGACCAGCGCCGGTCCCACACCCCAGATCAGCTTTCCGGGCTTCCCCGGCGACAGAAAGAACGTTGGGTTCATGTCTCCCAGCCCGTACTCGCCGCCGGTGTTTTGCTTTGGATAGGGCTGCCAGACAATCGGTTGAATGATTCGCGTGATCAGGTTCCAGTTGTCGCTGAGCTTGATCGGAATCACGGGCTGAATGTTCAGCACATCTTGCGTGCGGTTGTACGGCCCGTAGGCGAAGTTCGTGTTGTTCTGCAGCGGCACGCTGATCAGGCTGGCCACCGGATTCTGCACTGCTTTCTGCAGTTGCTCTGTGCGGATTCTTCGGAGGGTGCTGCTCCGGACTTCGCGGGCGCCGCGTTTTGCGCGGAGCCAATCATCGGCAGCGTCAGAAATACCAGCAGCAACCGCAGTGATGATTGAAAGCCGGTAAATACAAACACAATTTCTCTCCTGCTTTGCGAGTTACACTCGCTGCGATTAGCAGCGTTTTGGTGTAATGAGAGGAGCGTGCGCTTGCGCACGCTCCTAAAAGGTGTGACCACACTAATCGCCTGCATGCCCGCCGGCCCTGACCGCATCCAACACCTGCGTCAGGTTGTAGCTTGCCGGCGACTGCAGCGGCGGAAAGTTTTTGAGTGTCTCAAACCACTCCAGCCAGAGCTGCTGACCGATGGGCAGCATGTTCCAGTCGTACTGGTACGCCGTTGAGGGAGCGGCAAGTGCGCCCCCGATACTCAAGGCAGTCTTTTGGGCGGTTCCAACAGCCTGCTCGAAGGGATCACGCATTATGTTCTGCACCAGGGTCCAGTGGAACGGAATCAAAGGCAGAATCCAACCCTCAGCCCCGGACTGCGACATGGTGTAGTACATCTTCCAGTTTTTGTAGCGTACCGCGGATGGAGTCGCACCCGAGAAGTAGTAGAAGACCTCCCGCGCCGACTTCTGCGACTGGCCGGTCAGGTACGGCAGTTGATTGACGCCGTCCAAGGTTGTTTTGCGGATACCCGGATAGGCGCCTTTCTCGATCTGCGCCTTCAGATCATTGCCCTTGGGGCCGCCAGCGATCTCGACGAATGTTGGCAACCAGTCGAGCGAGGCGAACATTTGCGTGAGCAAAGTACCGGGCTTGATGTGTCCCGGCCAGCGAATGACACAGGGGACACGATAGCCACCCTCATAAGCCTCACCTTTTTGACCCTTGAAAGGCGTGACACCGCCGTCTGGGAAGGTGATGGCCTCTGCACCGTTGTCGGTAGTGAAGACGACGATGGTGTTATCAAGCTGGCCCATCTGTTCCAGCTTCGCCAGCACTACGCCAATGTTGTCGTCGAGCTGCTTCATGCCAGCTTCCTGTATGCCCCAGTCCTTACCGCCTACTTCGCCGAGCATGGCCTCATACTTTGGCGAGAGCATGGTGGTCACGTGCATGCGTGCCGGGTTGTACCACACAAAAAAGGGCTTGCCGGTTTTCTTCGGATCATTGCGGTCAAGGTAATCGACGACCTTCGCCGAGATCTCCTCGTCCACTGTCCGCGAGCGATCCAGCGTCAACGGCCCTTCGTCTTTGCAGGTCTGGTTCTTCGACGTACCGTCGGAGGAGTGACACCAGATGACCGGTCGCGGAGGCATTAAGCAAGTGGTCGTCCTCGGGTCAACGGCGCCGGGCGGATCAGAAAGACCCGGCACTGACGTGTTCTTGCATGGCGGGGCGATCCCCTGTTGTGTCGGACTGCTGTTGATGTCGGGAAAGCTCACCTGCTGCATTGCGTCCAGGTGATAGAGGTAGCCCCAGTACTCTTGAAAGCCATGTGCCGTCGGCAACGCGTCGGTGTGGTCGCCTAGGTGGTTCTTGCCGAACTGTCCGGTACTGTAGCCCAAGTCGCGCAGGAACACCGCCAGCGTCGGAGTGCCGGGCAGCAAATACGTGGGACTCCCCGGAAGTTGCGGGGGAATCATGCCCGTGCGCAGTGGATACATGCCGGTAAAGAACGCATTCCGCCCGGAGGTGCAGCTCTGCATTGCATAGTACTGAGTGAAGGTCGCCCCTTCGTTCCCGATACGGTCAATATTGGGCGTTTCCCCAAGTGCTAGCCCCCGATGGTAAACACCTACCTGCATCCAGCCGACGTCATCGGCCATGATGAAAAGAATGTTGGGCTTGTTCGTGCTAGCTTGACCGCCTGCGATGGCACTGCCGCCCACGAGGCAAGTCCAGACGGCAAGCGCGCCCAGTGCCAGTTTGCGAATACCAACTCCTGGATTCATCTTTTCTCCTTCATCTTTTGCCGAATAGCCTCTGCTAATGGCGGCATTGATTGACGGAACGCCAATACAAGTGACCGCTGCACCGTCCAAGGGAAATTGCATTGGTTGCCGAACAGCGGTGTCACCCCTGATTGGCTTTCGTTGGCCAACTACTTCACTACAAAGGAGTGGTAGTGGGAACTGTCAAATGTGACAGGTGCTACGGGAGGACTGCGGCCGCAAAATCGTGAGAATCACTTGCGGCTGCTATTCTGACGAGTAGAACGTACGAGTGGCGGCAACACGGCAGCGACCACTGTAATGAGAACCGATGTCCTAACGTTCGCAACTCAACGTTGGTGTCCCTGAAGTTGGGCCAGCATTGCTTGGGCGTTGGGATCTTCGGGCACAAGCTGCACCAATTGTCTCGCATAGTCGGCGGCAGCCGAACGGTTGCCTTTGTCCCGCTCAAAAGCTATAAGCCCGACTAACACTTCACGATCGGCAGGGCGCTTCCGGTGAGCATCCTCAAGCACCTTGATCGCCCTCTCAGATTGTCCACTGGAGTTCAGCGCGACCGCGTAAACATAGCCGTAACGAGCATTGGACGGCTGCAGCGCCGCAGCCCTCGCAAGTAAAGCCAATGCCTCCTGGTACTGCTTTTGGCGGATCTTCAGCAAACCAAGCGCATGGATCGGCTCTGCGGCATCCGGGGCTGCTGCAATCGCCTTCTGTAACCATTTCAGCCCTTCGTCATCGCGCTGCTGGAGACGGTACAAGTCAGCCAGGTTGACCATGGCGGGAACGAACTTCGGGTCCAGCAGAAGGGCCGTCTGCAGTTGTTCCTCGGCATCAGTGGGTCGGCCCATCTGCACGTAGAGGAGAGCCAAATTGACGTGGTTTTCGGGCCGATCTGCAGAAGCCATCTCGCTGCCGATCAGCTCCGCAATTGCGAGATCCAGGGCTGTCTTTTGGGCTTCCTGTAGCAGATTCGTTTGCGCACCTGCAAGGAGTCGCGCCGCCTCGATTCGGACTGAACGAATCGGATCGGTGAGCAGGGGTGCAGCTAACCGGACGCGATCCTGCGGAGCGAGAGGCTCCAATGCTCTCACTGCTTCTGTGCGCACTAGAGGATCGCCATCCTGGAGAGCTCGTTGTATCGCGGGAAGACCACTGGGGGTGAGATACGGAGGCAACAAATTCAGCGCCGTCGCCCGAGCAATGCCGGGCTTGCTCGCATCCGAGATTAATTCCGTTAGCGCGCTCTCCGCGTTCGGTAATCCACGACGACCGGCATCAAGCGCAGCGACGAAGTGCGCTTCCTGGCGACGGCTTTGACCATACCACTTCGCGACCGTCTGCACTGCCCATGCATTCGACTTGTCCTTGTGGCATTGCTTGCAGGCATTGGGGGTCCCATAAGCAATCGAGAAATCCGGGCGGGGAACGCGAAAGCTATGATCACGCCTGACATCCACCACCATGTAGGTTCGCGTGGGCATGTGGCAGTTGACGCAAAGTGCTCCCGCGCTCTCCGCCTTGTGATGATGGTGCTCCTCGCTGCCGAACTTCTCCAGAGAATGGCACTTGCCGCACACTGCATTGAGCCTCACCTGCGGCAGCTTGCCGCTGTGTGGATCGTGGCAGTCCGAACAGTTCACGCCCTCGTGATACATCTTGCTCTGGATGAACGAGCCCCATTCGTAATCTTCTTCGAGTATCTGGCCGTCCGCGTAATAAACACCGTCTTCGAGAAGGCTCGGAACGTAAGTGTCGAGGAACGGCTTCCCCGTTTGTGGGTTGGCGGTGATCGCGTGGCGACGGGAATGACATGGCGCGCAGGTCTCAACCTCGGTATGGGAGCGAGGTGCGCCCTTCCAGTGCATCGTGCCGGCATCGGGCTCGGACTTAACCCACGAGCCGCTCGCTGGTCTTAAGTTGACGAGCAACCCGTCGGCTGCATCCTTGGTCCCGTATGAGGCCTTCTTATGTTTTTGCGCCCACGCAA
>Ga0306920_100016522_pt1 | contig 10175 bp, 4 predicted proteins | sample flu12Cox44000170_FD_204666 | JGI IMG/M metagenome (GOLD analysis project Ga0306920, IMG submission 204666) | Lab enrichment of tropical soil microbial communities from Luquillo Experimental Forest, Puerto Rico - flux4day.12C.oxic.44.000.170 (v2)... | ecosystem: Environmental > Terrestrial >...
GTCCACTCGCAATCAGAAAGGGCTTGGTCCCCCCGAATTCCTTCAGATACACCGTAAAACGGCGATACAATGCGGCGTACTCTTCGGCTTTCATGTTGCCACCGCATCCCCAGCTCTCGTTCCCGACACCCCAATAACGAACCTTGAACGGCTCGGGCGCACCATTGGCTATGCGCTGTTCGGAGAGGGTCGTTCCCGAGGGGTAGTTGCAATATTCGAGCCAACTATGGAGTTCTCCGGGAGAGCCGCTACCGAGGTTTCCAGCTAAATAAGGTTGCGCGTTCAGAAGGCGGCATAGTTCTATGAACTCGTGCGTGCCGAAACTGTTGTCTTCGATCACGCCGCCCCAGTGAATATTGACTCGCTTTGGGCGGCGCTCGGCGGGACCGACTCCATCGCGCCAATCATAGGCGTCAGCAAAGCATCCTCCCGGCCAGCGCAATACGGGCACTCCCAGTTCCTTGAGATACTCCACGGCTAGTTTGCGGTGTCCCTTGATATTGGGAATCTTGGAATTGCGGCCAACCCAGAGTCCGCCGTAGATGCACGAACCGAGGTGTTCGGCGAAGTGACCGTGAAACTCCGGCCGGACCAGACCAATTTCGGCATCAGCTCTCACGACAAATCTCTGCGTTTTCGAACTGTCTGCAAAGACGCCATGCGGAAAAAAAGCGAGAAGCGAAGCAACACTTCCATCGGCGAGAAAACGCCGGCGCGAAACAGGACCCATCCGTTTTGTCCTTTCCGTTTGGCCAGGGGCTGGCGTCCCTTGTCCCCCTGGGGACGGAGTCACTAAGGTATATTATATGCAATAACGTTTACACCCTATGGGCGCCGCTCCCGGTCGTCAAGTGCAAAATTGCCGAGTTTTCCCGGAAAACACTCATTTGGCTCCAGCAAACGTTTACAAAAAAGGCTTGACATGCGCCGTACGAATGGGCTAAAACCCACCTACTTTAAATAATGTATACAATCGCTGGGGAGCTCGAAGGCGTTCGAAAACTGAAACAAAGAAGCGCTGGTGCCGAAAAAACCAGGCCTTTGGCTTCGGTGTCTTGCAAATCAGCCCCCTCGATTGTGCGGCCCAAGGTGCGTTGAGCCGGTGCATTGTTCCTGGTCGTCGGGGAACTAAAGCGTGTCGTTGGAGGGGGCTATGTCCGCAAAGTGTTCTCGTTTGTCAGCATTTCGAGTGTTTGCGAGTTTGATCATTTTCTCGAGCTTCGCCGTGTGGCCCGCGCGCGGCCAGGTGACCGGACAAGGGACGGTCACCGTCATCGTTTACGACCCGCAAGGGAGCGTTGTCGAAGGAGCCGACCTGCAGCTTGTCGACGCGGCTTCTGACCAGATGCGCACTGGAAAAACGCTTCAGGGCGGGACCTTCAATTTCGCTGGCTTGTCGGCCGGCAAATATCATTTGAACATTTCAAAGTCCGGGTTCAAAAGCTCGGTGGTCGATGAGGTTATCGTTCAGGCCAATCGCACGACGGACCTCCGGGTGGCTCTGGAGATTGGCCAACTTGTGGAGAAAGTCGTTGTGGACATGGCGGCCGCGCCCCTGGTTGAAACCACTTCGAGCGCCCTTGCTTCGACGATCGACATGAAGCAGATTGAAGATTTGCCGCTTCAGGGCCGCGATATCAGTTCCTTGGCGTTTCTCACGCCAGGATTCACCGGCACGCCTGGCGCCGGAACGTGGAACGGCCTTCCCGTAATCGCGCAAGGGAACAACATTGACGGGGTCATCGCTTCCACCAGCCGAATGAAATTCTCCGGAAACTCGCAACCCGGCTTGCAGGCGCGGCTTGAGGGCATTGAAGAAATGACCGTACAAACCGGGCAGACCGACCTGAGCCAGGGTTTGGGCACCGCCTCAATGCAAGTGAACTTTGTGACGCGCCGCGGCAGCAACGATTTTCACGGCCGCGTCTTTGACGATTTTCGCAACACAGTGCTCAATGCCAACAGCTGGTTCAACAACGCCACTCCCGGAGCGGATGGCAAGTCCACACCGAGGAATCCGATCATCCTGAATGATTTTGGCGGAAGCGTTGGCGGGAGAATTATTCGGGACAAACTTTTCTTCTTCGGGTCTTTTGCCATGTCCAAGCAGCCGGGCGGCTACGTCGCTGGCGGCGGCGAGCAGCTTCTCTCATCAACGGCGCAGCAGGGCATTTACACGTATCAAGTCTCCCAGACGGGTGGTCCTCAGGCTGGCCAAACGGTTAACATCTTGCAGATTGCGCAAGCGGCTGGGTTGCCTTCTACCATCAATCCTCTGATAGCGAGCCAATTTGCTCTGGTAAATAAGAACATCTCGGCGGGGTCGGTTGCGCCGATCAATCAGAATTTGAACTCCATCTCGTGGCATGTCCCCTCGCCCACGACCACTTATTTTCCGGCGGCGCGCGTCGACTACAACATCACCCAGCAGCTGAAGCTGAACTTCTCGTTCCAAGAGACAAAGATCAACCAGCCTGGAGCGTCAGCCTCGCCTTTGCCGGGTCCAGATTTTGCAAGTCAGGTCGGCCTCAACAAATCGAACAATTACATCACCTCCATAGGAGCCGACTGGACCATCTCTCCGAATCTCATCAACCAGTTCCGTGGCGGCTATTATTACAATGCGTTTTGGTATGGCATGGGCTCCAAGCCTATCTGGGCCCCTCCTACCGCAGAGCCGCAGGTGAGTTACGCAGCGTTGTGTGGCGGATGCAATCTCGTCTCTGGGCAGGCTTTTACCCTGCCGGTAACAACCTACTATCCGATCATCAATGCGGTCGACAACGTTGCGTGGACTCACGCGAATCACACGGCCACTTTTGGTTTCGACTTCTATCGCGAGCAGGACCACTATTGGAATCCGCCGGATGGGATTCAGAACCTCACTCTGGGCCTTGTTACAGGCGATCCAGGGCGAACCGCGCTTGACAACTATTTCAATGGCATTAATGCCAGTTCGTCGGACCGCGATGCTGCCGAAGCGCTCTATGCCAACCTTGTCGGGAGAATTTCAGGCGTTGCGCCAGTTGGCAGCGGGTTCCCTTATGACATGAAGACCGGCAAATACGCCACAACGCCAGGTTCGGCCTACAACTTGAATGAGTTGCAGCACGGCTGGGGCCTTTACGCGCACGATTCTTGGCGCATCAAGCCGAGCCTCACCTTCAATTTTGGGCTGCGCTGGGATTTCACTGGCGACAACCATGACCTGACCTCTGCATATCATGGAGCTTCGCCGTCAGCAATGTACGGACCTTCCGGTATTGGCAACCTCTTCAAGCCGGGAACTCTCACCGGGGATATGAATCCCGCCTATGTTGCCAGCAGCCATCAATACAATGCCTGGAATGTGAGCCCGCAACCGACGATTGGTGTGGCTTGGAATCCTACCTATTCCGAAGGCATTTTGGGCAAGGCAGCCGGCGGCAATAAGACCGTGATCCGCGCGGGCTTTGATCTGAAGCGCTTTACCGAACCCTATCAGTATTTTTGGAACAACGCCTCGAACCATGGCTTGGCATTTTTCCAGTACTTCTCCTATCAGGCGGCCAATGGTGGGGGAACAGGCACGTTCGCGCCCGGGAGCTTGTCGCTCGGTGACACGATCGACCCGGCAAACTTCACCTATTCCCCGAATGCCTATGCCGCCACCATTCCGGAGTCGACCTACACCTGGAACTACTACTGGGGTGGCGCCGGCATTGATCCGCATATTCAGCAACCCTACGTAATCGAGTGGAACCTGGGTATCCAGCGGAGTTTCGGTTCAAGCAACGTTCTCGAGGTACGCTATGTTGGCCACCACAGCGTTCATCAGTGGATCCAAACAGACACCAACGAAGTCAACATTTTCGAGAACGGCTTCCTGTCGCAGTTCAAGTCCGCTCAGCAGAATTTGAACATCTACAGGCAGGCGAACCCTGGTTGCGTCGCAGCGAACACCTGCAGCTTCGCAAATAACGGTCTGCCAGGCCAAGTAGCGCTGCCCGTCTTTGACGCAGCCTTCGCCTGTCCTCCGAGTTCGGGCGGGTGCACGCCGGGTGCGGACTACACCAACGGCACCTTCATCCAGTATTTGAATCAGGGTGCTGCCGGGACGCTGGCGGACCAACTTGCTTATCCGTTCGGAACAGTTCCCTACATTTGCAATTTGGTAGGGTCGTCCCTGTCTCCGTGCGAGACCCAATATGGTTACACGTCGCCAGGCTCCTACCCGCTCAACTTTTTCCAGGCCAATCCATTGGCCGCCGGGAGCCTCGGCGTGGCACAGAGTTGGCAAGTGGCCGGGGGATGGGGCAACTACCATGCCCTCCAGGTGGACTTCCGCCAACGGGCCTGGCACGGCATGCAGTTTGACGTGAACTACACGTGGAGCCACACGCTGGGGCTGCAACCAGAAAACAACCAGGGCACGGCGGCCGCTTGGCTTGGGTCGGTGAACGAATTCACAGTCCGCAACCTAAGGCTCAACTACGGACCCACAACCTATGATCTGCGCCACGTGGTTCATGCAAGCGGTACCTACGACCTTCCCTTTGGTCGCGGCAAGGCGTTCCTGAACAGCTCGAATCTCGTGGACAAGTTTGTGGGAGGTTGGACACTGGGCACCATCTTTCTGTGGCAGACCGGAGCGCCGTTTCAGCTTTTCGGGGGCTATGGAACCTTCAACGACTACGGTGATGGTGGTTTGGTGCTGAACGGTATCACGCGCGGCCAATTGCAAAACAACGTTGGCGTTTACCACATTCCTGGTGCCAACTACGTCTCGCTGATTAATCCCAAGTTGCTTCAAGGAAATTCTGCTCCCAATTGCAGCAGCATTTTGACCGGGGTTTGCCAGAACACGACGCCGGGAACGTTGGGTACCAATCCCTGGCTCTATGGACCGCATGTGTGGAACGTCGACATGTCGCTCGGAAAGACTCTTCCGATTACCGAACGCGTGCGCTTCACGTTCCAGGCGGAAGCACTGAACGTATTTAACCACCCCAACTTTACGTTACCGGGCGGCGCCCCTCTCTATTTCGGAAGCGCCAATGTTCAGTCTTCGGCCTTCGGACAGGCGGGCACGTTGAACCTGTTCGGCAACGTAAACAATACCAACCCCAACTTCAGTGCGCGGGTTCTGGAGTTGCGTGCCAACATTTCGTTCTGAGGCAGTTAACGACGAGGCGCCAGGTTATCCGACACGCATTCGCTCCACCCCCGCGGGTGCGTGTCGCACTGGTGCCAGTTCCCGCTTCTACGGATATCTCCGCCCGTCCTCGCCCGGTGCAGCCCACAAAACGGCTGTAGTACAATCGCTTCGCGTGAGAGTCGGCGTACTGAGCGTACTTTTGGAATCCTGCGGAAAACTTCCGGTTCTACTTTGTGCCTGGCTTCTTGCCTCTTTGGCCGTAGCCCAACTCCCTCCCAAACAACACGCCGCTGCTGCCGGTACTCCGACCCTGGACCAGGCCATTGAACTCGCCAGTGCTGGCCAGTGCGGCGAAGCTTTACCTGCCTTGAAGAGACAGGGGTCCCATCTGGCGAACAAAGAACTCGCTTATCGTGCGCAGATGGCCATCGTACGCTGTGCTATGAGTCTGGGAGACGAGCAAACAACCTTTACCGCGCTGATGGCACTACGTCGCGATTTTCCGAAAGATCCGCAGGTCCTCTATATCAGCGCCCATTTTCTTTCCGAAATGGCCTCACATGCTTCCCAGGAGCTAATGGCCGTGGCTCCTGGGTCTTATCAAGCGCGGGAACTGCAGGCGGAGGCCTTCGAATCGGAGAACAAACTTGACGACGCGGCAGAAGTTTACAGGAAAATTGTCAAAGACAATCCCAAAACGCCTGGAATTCACTATCGTCTCGGGCGATTGGCTCTTGCACGTCCCAGTTCACCGGAAAATGCTGAAGAAGCCAAACGTGAGTTCGAGCAGGAACTTGCGGTTGATCCGACCAATGCTTCAGCAGAGTTCTGGTTGGGAGAAATTGCTCGGCGCAATGGCCAGTGGGATGAGGCTATTTCGCGATTCCAGACGGCGGCAAAGCACGATCCGGGGTTTGCGGAGGCGTTCCTGGGATTGGGTTTGACGTTGAACTCTGCCGGGCGATTCCTAGACGCGGTGACTCCTCTGGAACGCTACGTGAAGATGGTTCCCGGAGATCCGGCAGGTCACTATCAGCTTTCCGTTGCTTATGTTCGAACGGGCCGAAAAGCAGAGGCAACACGAGAAATTGGTATTCAGCAGGAACTCACCCGGCAAAAGGACGGGAGTTCCGCCCCCTAGGAAGCACACAGAGTTAAATGAAGCTTTCACGCCGGAAAATCTTGGAGATGTTCGGCTGGCCTACCGTGGGCAGCGTAGTCTGGCAGCCTTCCTTAACAGACCTTGTATCGGCGTTAAGGTCGAGAACTACCGCGTCGGCCGCCTTCGAGGAAGTACCACTGAAATCTTGTGGGATTTCTTGGGTTCATGACAGTGGCCCTTCTTCGGACATGTATCTGCCCGAAACGACAGGTCCGGGGTGCGCGTTTTTGGACTACGACAACGACGGCTGGATGGATATTTATTTGGTGAACAGCGGGCCCTGCGATTTCTATCGGCCGAGAGCACCCATTCGAAATGCACTTTACCGGAACAATCATGACGGCACCTTCACGGATGTGACCGAGAAGGCGGGCATTCCCGGGAATGCGTACGGAATGGGTATCGCCGTCGGCGACTATGATGGCGACGGCTTTCCTGACCTGTATGTATCGCAGTACCCGCGCAGCATTCTTTACCACAATAATGGCGACGGCACCTTCACGGATGTGACTGCCAAAGCTGGAGTGGCGGCACCGGGAATGGGTACCAGCGCAGTGTGGTTCGACTATGACAACGACGGGCGCTTGGATCTGTTCGTTGGCCGGTTCGGAAATTTCGAGAAGGCCACGAATATTGCTTGCATGGTGGGATCGCACACGCGTGTGTATTGCAAGCCCACTCCCTATCAGGGCAAGCCCTGCTACCTGTTTCACAACAACGGCGATGGGACGTTCACCGATGTCAGCCGGCAATCCGGCATTGCCGCTTCACCTGCAAAGGCGTGGGGTGCAGTGGCCGCGGACATCAACAACGACGGCTGGATGGATCTCTTTGTCAGCAATGACACCTTGCCAAACTTTTTGTTCGCAAACCGGCGCGGGCATTTCGAGGAGATTGGATTGCTTTCCGGGGTTGGTTTGAACATGTTTGGGCTGCCGCGATCCGGCATGGGCGTAGACGCCGCCGATTTCGATCAGGACGGCTGGATCGATCTGTTTGTTTCGAACGTGGACCACGAACTCTATTCTCTGTACCACAACAATCACGACGAGAGTTTCAATGATATGGCTCCGGGTGCTTCCATCGGGCAAGCAACCCGGTTGATGAGCGGATGGGGATTGAAATTCTTCGACTACGACAACGATGGCAATCTGGACTTGCTCTTATGCAACGGCCACCCCGACCCCTCGGTGGAAGAGCGGTTCCCGGAATTGAAATACGAGGAGCCGATGCTATTGTTCCGTAACGAGGGAAAGACCTTCAAGAATATCAGTGCTGAGTCCGGCGCGGTTTTTGCGAAGAACATGGCGGGGCGCGGCCTGGCCATGGGTGATTTCGATAACGATGGGTCGGTGGACCTGTTGATTACGACGAACGATGGCCCTCCGGTGCTGGTCCGCAACAATGCAGGCCGTTTGAATCATTGGCTCGGGGTTCGCTTGATCGGCGCGAAATCGAACATTGATGCAGTAGGCGCCAAGATCAGCTATCAGGCGGGTGATTTGCAGCGGCACATCTTCAAGGTGGGGGGAGGAAGCTACTTGTCGTCGCACGATCCACGCGTTGTGCTTGGCCTTGGCGCCAATGCCAAGGTGGACTGGCTCGAAATCAAGTGGCCCAACCCAAGCCAGCTTACCGAACGATTTACGAACCTGCCCATCGACCGCTACATTACCATTGTGGAAGGGCAGGGCAAGTGGAAGTAGGCGGTACCCAGTGCACAAGCCGTCCTTAAATCCACGTTTTTCGGCTGCACGCTGGTGGTTTCTTGTCTGTTGCGGCTTTGCAGTTGCACCTTGTCTTTGCTCTGATGCCGCTTCGGGAGGCGGGCTTCTAGTCGAAAATCCAGCCTTTCAAGAACCCGAATCACCGGCCGAGGCGGAGCTTCGCAGGGGCATCGAACTGACCGGGCGAGGTCAGTTCGCAGGTGCCATTCCTCACCTTCTTTCCGCGGATGGGCATGTTGCGGACGAGCGAACTCTGCGATTCGATCTGGCGCTATGCTACGTGGGCACATCCCAATTCAGCGATGCCATCCGGACGCTGCAATCGCTGAAGGCCAGCGGCTACAACGATTCAAACGTTGAGAATCTGCTGGCGCAAGCCTACATCGGCGCGGGGATGGCCAAGGAGGCCTTCGAAGCGTTGAAGCGCGCCTCTTCGTTCTCACCGAAGAATGAAAAGCTCTACATTTTTGTGGCCGATGCGTGCTCCGATCGCCAGGAGTTTCGCCTCGGCCTGGGCGTTGTGGAGTTGGGGCTGGAGCATCTTCCCAAATCCGCTCGGCTGCACTATGAGCGGGGTACTTTTCTGGTGATGCTGGATCATTGGGATCAGGCTCAAGAGGAATTCGATCAAGCGGCATTCCTCGAACCAAACACACAAATCGCCTTTCTTGCGCAAGCGCAGAAGTTTAGATTCGCCGGCGATATGGCGAACGAGATTCGCGTTGCACGCCAGGCTGTGAAGGCAGGGCAAGCAAACTTCCTGTCACTGGCGATGCTTGGGGACGCGCTCATCGCTAGTGGTGCCACGCCGGGGAAACCGGAGTTTGAGGAAGCTCGAGAAGCCTTGCAAAGGGCAGCGGAACTCCGACCGCAATCTGCCGGGATCCACCTCTCCCTTGGTTCTTTGTTGCTGATGGATAACCAACTCGAGGCCGCGATTGCGCACCTGAAGTTAGCTGAGTCCCTCGGGCCCGGCAATTCGGCCGTGTACTCACAGCTTGCACTCGCTTATCGCAAATCTGGAAACAAGGCAGCCGCTGCCTCCGCGTTAGCTCAACTTGAGAGACTGAACGCACAGCAGGCCGAACGGATTCGCAACTCGCCCGGCGACCGCAAGGCGGTCAATGCGGGCGTCGCGCCTCCGAACCCGCACTGAAACCAGGTGCACCTGGTGCGATCCAGAGGGTCACTTGGTGTGAGGAAACGGCCGCTCGACGATGCCTCGTCCCTCTTCTACGGCGAGAATCTGATCGGCCCTGAGATTTGTCAGTCTACTGGTCGCACCGCTCGGCCATCGTATTTCCAGACTTTTGATCTCATTGCTCGCACCCAGTCCGAAATGCAACCTTGGATCTTGCGCCGACTGATAGCTCATTCCACCTTTGCGCTGATCGCAAAGCACGGCTGCACCGGTGTCCAGCTTGACGCGCGCTCCGACGGCGTCCCGGTTGGACTTGGTCCCAACCAGCAGGAGCTCCAGCCAGTGGTTTTCATTGCCCCCATCGTTCCGAAACAGCTGTGGGGTCTGGCCGTTGTTGTTGACCAGGATGTCCAGATCCCCATCGTTATCAAAGTCGCCGACCGCGGCGCCTCGGCTGACGCGCGGAACTTGCAGGTCTGGGCCGAGTTGGTCGCTCACATTTTGGAACACCCCGCGCCCAGTATTACGAAACACCATTTTTGGCTCCGCATAGGCGACATCGCTGCGATACCGCTGGATGTTGTCCAGCACGTGCCCATTGGCCAAAAACAGATCACGTGCACCGTCGTTATCGTAGTCCAGGAAGCGCGCGCCAAATGTGCTGCAATGAAAGGTGGCATAGGAAAGCTTCGAGCGGAACGTCCCGTCTTCAAAGAAGCCGTCTCCGAGATTCTCATAAAAGCGAGCTAGCTGTTGGTCCAGGTGGCCGACAATCAGGTCCAACCGGCCGTTTCCACACACGTCAGCAGCATCGGTTCCCATACCGGCCTCGAATTGGCCATTGCTCCCTACGGCGACGCCCGCTGCGTAGCCGACCTCTGTAAATGTACCGTCCCCGCTGTTGTGAAACAGCGAATTGGGCATGGCATCGTTGGCTATGAAAATGTCCTGCCGCCCGTCGTCATCGTAGTCGAACGTCACCACGCCCAAGCCGTTTCCCGGCTTCAA
>Ga0306920_100016523_pt1 | contig 10175 bp, 11 predicted proteins | sample flu12Cox44000170_FD_204666 | JGI IMG/M metagenome (GOLD analysis project Ga0306920, IMG submission 204666) | Lab enrichment of tropical soil microbial communities from Luquillo Experimental Forest, Puerto Rico - flux4day.12C.oxic.44.000.170 (v2)... | ecosystem: Environmental > Terrestrial >...
CGCTCTTGTGCGCCGAGGTCTCGACCGGCCAGCGCGGCTTGCCGGCGCGCTGCATCAGATCGCGCTGCGCACGCGCGAGCTTCTTGCACTCCGCGTGTCCGAGCGCGATCGCCTCGAGCATGACTTCCTCGGAGATCTCGCTGGCGCCCGCCTCGACCATCAGCACCGCGTCCTCGGTGGCCGCGATGACCAGCTCCAGGCTCGACAGCTTCTTCTGCGACGTGGTCGGGTTGGCGACCAGCTTGCCCTCGACCAGGCCGACGCGCACCGCGCCGACGGGCCCGTCGAAGGGAATGCCCGAGAGGCAGAGGGCTGCCGAGGCTCCGTTCATCGCCAGGACGTCGGGATCGTTCTCCTGATCGCCCGAGATCGTCAGGCAGATCACCTGGACCTCGTTGCGGAAGCCGTCGGGGAACAGCGGCCGGATCGGCCGATCGATCAGCCGCGACGTGAGCGTTTCCTTCTTGACCGGCGCGCCTTCACGCTTGAAGTAGCCGCCGGGGATTCGCCCGCCGGCGTACGCGCGCTCGCGGTACTCGACCGTGAGCGGAAAGAAGTCCTGTGATTCCTTGGCGCCCTTGGCGGCGACGCAGGTCGCCAGCACCATGGAGCCACCGAGTCGCACGACCACGGCACCGTCGGCCTGCTTGGCGACCTTGCCCGTCTCGAGCGTCATTCGCGATCCATTGGTTTCGACTTCAACAGTGTGAGTCATACGAAGCTTTGTCCTCGCGTATCGGCCGGAATCCGGCGAACGCCGTATGGAGCGGACGCGCAGTCAGCCCGCTCTGGGGCCCCCGGATTCGTTCCGTCCGAGGACCGATCAGTGAGTTGGGGTTCCGCCGTCAACGGCGGATGCCGAGCTTGTCGATGATGACGCGGTACCGCTCCGGGGCCCGGGCCCGGAGGTACTCGAGAAGACCGCGACGCTTGCCGATGAGCATCAGCAACCCGCGCCGCGAATGATGATCTTTACTGTGCAGCTTGAAGTGGTCCGTCAGGCTGTTGATCCGCTCCGTGAGGAGCGCGATCTGGACTTCGGGCGAGCCTGTATCGCCCTCATGGGTACGGAACTGCTCGATCAGACTCTTCTTCCGTTCGACGGCAAGCGGCATCAGTGGCCCTCCAATCGCCACACCCCAGGGAGCCGTGCTCCCACGCCGGGGTGGGTTCCAAAAGTCCTTTTTTTGTACGCAGATACGCCCGCAGAGTACCACGCAGGGCAAACGAAGTAAAGCTCTGGGGGCCCTCAGGACGCAGTCCGGGCGGCCGCGACGTCGAGAGCGATCTGCTCCTTCAAGGCGTCGACGCTCGGGAACTTTCGCTCCTCGCGCAGGCGGCGGATGAAGGTCAGCGTCACCTTCGCGTCGTACAGGTCGCCCACGAAATCGAGGACGTGAGCCTCCACGGCCAGCTCGGTCTCCCCGAACGTCGGTCTGAAGCCGACGTTGACGACGGCCTGGTGCTGGCGCGGTCCGACCTGAAGCCGGCACACGTAGACTCCGACCGGCAGGCCCAGGGGCCGCTCGGTCTTCACGTTCGCCGTCGGGAAGCCGAGCGTCCGTCCGCGACCGGCGCCGCGGACCACCTCGCCCCGGATCGAATAGGGGCGGCCGAGCAGACGCGCGGCGGCCGGGAGGTCTCCTCGCTGCAGCGCGGCGCGGATCTCCGACGACGAGACGGCAACCCCGTCGACCGTCAGCGCCGGCACGATGTGCGCGCGAAAGCCGAGCGGGCCGGCCAGGCTTTCGAGCAGCTCAGCGTCGCCGCGCGCGCCCCGACCGAATCGGTGGTTGAATCCGACGACGATCTCCCGCGCCTTGAGCGTTCCGACCAGGACGTCCTGCACGAACGCTTTCGCCTCGATTCCCGCGATGTCACGCGTGAATGGGATGACGACGGTCGTGTCGATGCCGGTGCCGGCGATGAGCTCGAGTCTCTCGTCGAGCGTCGTGATCGGAAGCGGCGCTCGATCGGGCTGCAGAACCTCCATCGGATGACGGTCGAATGTGCACGCCACCGCGGCGAGCTTGCCCTGGCGCGCCTCCGCCACGGCGGTGCCCAGGATGGCGCGATGGCCGAGATGAATGCCGTCGAAGGCGCCGAGCGCGACGGCGCTCGGGCCCGCGTCAGGCGGGAAGGATTCGAGTCCGCGGACGATCTGCATGCAAGATGCGGACGGGCCTGACCTTGCTGCCCCCCGCCATCAGTTCACCGACACCGATCATGGGACCGGCGATGTGGTGCACGCGCACGAACCCTTCGCCCGCGGCCGCCGCCGGGACGACGTCGGCTGCCTGCCCGTGGCCGAACGTCGTCGCGCCGGCCCCGTCCAGCCGGACGACGGGCCAGCCGGCGAGCACCGAGTCCACCGGCCGCACGCGTGACCAGAGCTCACGCCCGCCCGCCATCAGCTCGGACCAGGCGATCGCGTCGCGCAGGCCGAACGGGCCGACCCGGCATCGTACGAGCGACTCGACCGCGCCGCCGTAGCCCAGCGCCGCGCCGAGGTCGGAGGCGAGCACGCGCACGTATGTGCCCTTCCCGCAGACGACGCGGATCGTTGCGCGCGGGCCGTCGACCTTCTCGACCGTGATCGACCGGATCGTGACCTCACGCGGCTCACGCTCGACCTCGATCCCCTCGCGCGCGAGCTCGTAGAGCCGCCGGCCCTGGTGGTGGACCGCTGAGAACATCGGCGGCACCTGCTTGATGTGCCCGATGAACGCGCGGCAGGCCTCCTCGAGCCGCGCCGGCGCGATGGCGTCCACCGGCGTCTGGGAGAGCACGCGCCCGCTGACGTCGTGCGTGTCGGTGGTCAACCCGAAGCGCACGACGGCCAGGTATTCCTTGTCCTGATCGACGAGATACGGGGTGAGCTTGGTGGCTTCGCCCACGAGGATCGGCAGCACGCCGGTCGCGTCCGGGTCGAGCGTGCCCGCGTGGCCGATGCGCCGTACGCCGAGGCACCGCCGCACGATCGCGACGACGTCGAACGAGGTCGCGCCCCGTCCCTTGTCGACGACGAGAACGCCGGAGCGCACGGCGTCGCCGCTCACGCGGCTCCCTTCGCGTCGACCGCGCGACGCACGGCGGCCAGCAAGCGCCGCGTCGCTTCGGGCAGCGGCGCGGCGACGGTGCAGCCGGCGGCGTTCACGTGGCCCCCGCCGCCGAATTGCGCGGCGATCTGCTGGACGTCGACGTCACCCTTGCCCCGCAGACTCACCTTCACTGTGCCGTCGAGCTCACGGAGCAGACACGCGACGCGAACCGTGGCCACGGAGCGCGGATAGTTCACCAGTTCCTCGGCTTCCACGATCCGCTCCGGAATGGCGCCGGCCGGCAGGGCCAGCCATCCCACGCGTCCGTCGTCGCTCACCTCCACGCGCGCGAGCGCCTCGCCGAGCCAGTGGAGCGCGTCGGGCGCGCGGCGCTCGTAGAGGGACTCGGACACGAGCTCGGGACGCGCGCCGGCCGCCACGAGCGCCGCGGCGATCGTGAACGTGCGGGTCGTCACGTTCGAGTACCGGAAGGAGCCGGTGTCCGTGTGGATCGCCGTGAACAGGTTCGTGGCGATCGCCGGCGTCAGCGTCGCGCCGAGCTCGGTGAGGAGCTCGTACACCATCTCGCCCGTCGCGGCGGCCGACACGTCGATCCAGTTCACGTGTCCGTACCGGCGGTTGTCCGGGTGATGGTCGATGTTGAGGACGGTCTGGCCGGCGAGGCGCGCCTGATCGATGAGTCCTTCCGTGCGCTGCGGGTTGGGACAATCGGTCAGCACGACGACGTCGAACCGGCCGTCCACCCGGTCGAGCATCCGGTAGCGATCGACGCCGGGCAGGAAGGCGAGCAGGTCCGGCGCCGGATGCGGGCCGCCGTAGACGACGCTCCAGTGTCTCGACTCCAGCGCCAGCCCGAGCGCCAGCAAGGTTCCCAGCACGTCGGCGTCGGGGTGAACGTGGCCGAGCATGAGGGCGCGCCCGGCGCGGCCGAACGGTTTCAGCACCTCCGCCGACGGCCGTGGGCTCAGGAGCTCGATGGGCGCGCTCACCGCGCGGCGTCGCCTCCGACCTGCCGGAGCAGGGCCTGGATGCGCGCCGCGTGCTCCATGGATCGATCGGGCCGAAAGTCGAGCTCGGGCGTGACGCGCAGATCGAGATGCTGGCGCAGCCAGTTGCGGATGAAGCCGCGGGCGCTGGCGAGGGCCGCCATCGATCCCGTCCACTGCGCCTCGTCGCCGAGCACCGAGACGAAGACCTTGGCGGTTCTCAGGTCTTGCGCGGCTTCGACCTCGGTGACCGAGACGAAACCGAGCCGTGGATCCTTGAGCTCGCGCTGCAGGAGCGTCGAGATCTCTTCCTTCAGGAGCTGGTTGACCCGGTCCAGTCGTTTTCCCTGCATCACAGAATCTCCACAGATGTGTCGAGCACCTGTCCGGCGACGTTGTCCTCGATGAAATCCATCGCTTTGGTGATGACCTCGTTGGCGTGACGCCCGTCCGCGGAGACGTAGGCCAGGGCGAGCGTGGCTCGTTGCCAGAGGTCCTGGTGATCGACCTCGGCGACCGAGACCTCGAACCGTGCCCGCACCTTCTCCTTGAGGCCCTTCAGGACGTGTCGCTTGTCCTTGAGGGACAGGACGTCCGGCAGGTGCAGCTCGACGAGTCCGAGCGCGACGCGCGCTGCCGACACCGGCCCCTCCAGCGCGCTCCTTCGCTACAGGGTGCGCGCCACTTCCTCGCTCGTGTAGACCTCGAGGAGGTCTCCGGGTTGAACACCGTTGACGCCGTCGACGCCGATGCCGCACTCGAGCCCGGCGAGCACCTCGCGGACGTCGTCCTTGAAGCGCTTGAGCGAGCTGATGGTGCCCTGGCCGACGACCTCGTCGCCGCGGCGTACGCGCACCTTGGCGACGCGCACGATCTTGCCTTCCTGCACGTACGAGCCACAGATCGGCCCGAGCTTGGAGATGACGAAAATCTGACGGACCTGCGCCTTGCCCAGGGCCGTCTCGCGTATCTCCGGCGCCAGCATGCCGGCGAGCGCGGCCTTGAGGTCGTTGATCGCCTCGTAGATGACGTTATAGTTCCGAATGTCGACGCCGTTGGCCTGGGCTTGGGCCGTTGCCTTCGGCTCCGCCTTCACGTTGAATCCCAGCACGATCGCATTGGACGCCGAGGCGAGCATCACGTCACTCTCGGTGATCATGCCGACCGAGCTGTGGATGACCTTCAGCTTCACCTCGTCGGTCGAGAGCCGCTCGAGCGATTCGGCCAGCGCCTCGACCGAGCCCTGCACGTCGGCCTTGAGGATGAGCCTGAGCTCCTTGACCTCGCCCGTCAGGATCTGCTTCTGCAGGCCCTCGAGCGTGATGCGAGTCGAGGCCTTGCCCTTTGCCTTCTCCCGATCGAGCCGCATGGTGGCGATCTGCCGCGCCTTGCGCTCGTCCGAGACGGCGACGAGCACGTCGCCCGCCGCCGGTACGCCGGAAAGCCCCTGGATCTCGACGGGATCGGACGGTCCGGCGCTCTTCACCTTCTTGCCGGCCGGGTCGAGCAACGAGCGAACACGTCCGGAGTATGAGCCGACGACGACCGCGTCGCCTTCCTTGAGGGTGCCGTTCTGGATGAGTGCCGTCGCCACCGGCCCGCGGCCCCGATCCAGCCGGCCCTCGATGATGACGCCCTTGGCCGCTCGGCTGGCGTTGGCCTTGAGCTCGAGGATTTCAGACTGGAGCGCCGTCATCTCGAGGAGCTGAGCGATACCCGTGCCCATCTTGGCCGACGTCGGCACGAAAATCGTCTGGCCGCCCCATTCTTCCGGCACGAGATTCAAATTGGACAGCTCGCGCTTGACCCGATCGGCGTCGGCCTCAGGCCGGTCGATCTTGTTGACCGCGACGATGATCGGCACGTTGGCCGCGCGGGCATGGTTAATCGCTTCCTGGGTCTGCGGCATCACGCCGTCGTCCGCGGCGACGACCAGGATGACGATGTCGGTGGCCTGCGCGCCGCGCGCTCGCATCGCGGTGAACGCCTCGTGGCCCGGCGTGTCGAGGAATGTGACCTTGCCGTGCGAGGTCTGCACCTGATAGGCGCCGATGTGCTGGGTGATGCCGCCGAACTCTTTCTCGGCGACCTTCGACTTGCGTATAGCGTCCAGCAAGGACGTCTTGCCGTGGTCGACGTGGCCCATGACCGTGACGACCGGCGGGCGCAGCGACAGCTGGGATGGATCGAGATCTTCCTCGTCGACCACGTCGCCTTCGACCGAGCGGATCTCGACGTCGACATTGAACTTGTCCGCGACGAGCTTGGCCGCGGTCGGATCGAGCAGCTCGTTGACGGTCGCCATGACGCCGAGCTCGAGCAGCGCCTTGATGACCTCGCCAGACTTCCGGCGCATCTTCTCGGCGAGCTCGCCGACGGTGACCGATTCCGGCACGCGGATGAGCTCACGCCTGACCTCGGTCGGCGGTGCCGGTGCTTCCTCGACGATGACAGGCGCGGACGGCCTGATCGAGGCGGCCGGCGCAACAGCCGGCGCGGCGGCAGCCGGAACGATCGTCGCCGGTGTCGGCATCGGCGGTGGTGGCGTCGGCGGCGCCGCGGGTGCTGCGGGTGCGGCCGGCCGGCTGGCGGCGGGCGCGGCCGGCTGCGGCGCAGGCCTCGGCGGCGGCGGCGGTGCCGCCGGACGCGGCGGCGACACGGTGACTCTCGGCGGCGCGAACGGACCCGCCGGTTGACGCGACGGCCTGGACGGCGGGGGCGCGCCGCGCTCGAGCGGTCTGAACGGAACGATCTTCGGCTCCGGCTTCTTCTGGCCCGGAGGTGCGGGGGACGCCGGGGACACCGGGGGCGCGGCTGACGGCGCGACGGGCGCAGCCGGCCTGGGGATCGCGGGCTCGACAGGCGCCGCGACGACGGGCGGCTCCGGGACGATCTCGGGCTCCGGCTCCGGGACGAACGGCGGCTCCGGCGCGATGTCGGGCGACGCAGGTTTCGGCTTCACGATCGTCGCCGCGGGCCTGACGTCGGCTGGCGCTTCTTCGTCGGTCTTCGCCTTCTTCGAGCGGGAGGCGGACTTCTTCGCCGTCCCGTCGGCGGCAACGGCGTCACCGGCCTCGTCCGTCTTGGCCTTTGGGACACGCTTGGGCTTGGGCGCCTCGGGAAGATCGCGGCCCTTGCCAAGCTTCACGCGGAGCGCGTTCGCGAGCGTGCTGTCGAGGGGACTCATGGCCCGGACGCCTTTGTGGCCCATCTCCTCGGCCGCGACCATCAAGTCCTTGCTGGTCACGCCGAGCTCTTTGGCGAGATCGATCACCTTTATCTTGGCAGCTGCCACGGTCCCCTCACCTCCCTACACTCTCAACGGGATCACTTCGATGTCATCGTCATCGCTCACTCGCGCGCCGACCTCGCACAGCGGCGCGCGACCCGGCGCAACGTCCGCGTCGCGGCGCGCGGCGGCATGGACCCGAACGTCGGCGATCAGATCAGGCGCGGCCTGGCTCGGCTTCCTGAACGCGTGACCGAGCCGCCCCGGGCTCAGCCCACGCTCGAGACACTCGAGCTCGGGACACACGTAGGCGCCGCGGCCCGCCGAAGGCCGCGGCCCACCGTCCGCGATCACGATGCCACTGGCAGTCCGCGCCAGTCGTACGAGGTCGGCTTTCGACCGAGCCTGCCGGCATCCGAGACATGTCCGCGTCGCCGGGCTCTTCACGACGGCGTCGGATCTCCTGCCGGCGGCTCGGGCGTTTCGGCCTGGTGGGCGGTCTTCGCCTCCTGCGCCGCTCGATGCGCCGCCACGAGCTTCTCGGCGGCGGCATAGATGGCGTCGGCGCGGTCGCCCACCTCGGCGACCAGGCCGAGCTTCTCGCGTCCCGCCCGCACGATCGCGCCGGGCGAGCCGAGACCCGCGTTCACCAGCACCTGCGCGAGCGCCGCGTCGACACCCGGCAGCATCTCGAGCGCCGCATGGTCCTCGATGGCGATCGCGTCACCCGGCGTGCGCTCGGCCTCGAGCTCCGACTCGCTCTTGATGTCGATGCGCATGCCCGTGAGCTTGGCCGCGAGCCGCGCGTTTTGCCCCTTCTTGCCGATGGCCAGCGAGAGCTGGTTATCCGGCACGATCACCGTGGCGCCCGGCTGTCCTTCGCTGTCGGCCTCGTGGATGGTGACCGACGAGACCTTCGCGGGCGAGAGCGCGCGGGCCACGAACGTCGCCGGGTCGTGCGACCACTCGATGATGTCGATCTTCTCCCCGCGCAGCTCCCGGCTGATGACCTGGATCCGCGTGCCGCGCAGGCCGACGCAGGCGCCGATCGGATCGACGTCCCGCTTGGTCGAAGCGACCGCGACCTTCGCCCGCTCGCCGGCCTCCCGCGCGGTGGCCTTGACCAGGACGATGCCTTCCTGGATCTCGGGGATCTCGGTCTGGAAGAGCCGTGCGAGATATCCGGGGTGCGTGCGCGAGAGCGAGATCTGGGGCCCCTTGGCCGTCCGGCGCACCTCGAGCACATAGGCACGGATCCGGTCGCCGGGGTTGTAGCGCTCGCCGAGAATCTGCTCGCGCTCCGGGAGGATCGCCTCCGCTTTGCCGATCTCGAGGATCACGTTGCGCTTCTCGATCCGATGCACGATTCCCCGGAGGATCTGACCTTCCTTGCCCGCGAACTCCGAGTAGATGCCCTCGCGCTCGGCGTCGCGGACCTTCTGGAGGATCACCTGCTTGGCCGTCTGGGCCGCGATTCGCCCGAAGTCCTGAGGCGGCCGCTCCTGCTCGAGCTCGAGCTCGTCGTCGAGCTCGGCGTCGGCGTTGAGCGCCTTGGCGTCGGCGAGGCTGATCTCCTGCTTGTCGTCGGTGACCTCGGGAACCACCTTCTTGCGGCAGTACACCCGCAGATCGCCGCTCTTGCGGTCGATGTGCATCCGCCAGTTGTCCGAGGCTCCCAGCGTCTTGCGCGAGGCCGAGAGCAGGGCAGACTCCAGCGCCTCGAAGAGGATCTCCTTGTCGATCCCCTTCTCTCGCCCGATCTGCTCGATGACGGTGATCAGCTCTCGGTTCATTGGTTCCTTGACTCGGTCAGATTCTACGCCTTGCGGGGCCAGGGGACCTCTGCCTCCAGCCTCGCCTTCGTGACCTCGGCCCGGCCGAGCTCGGTGCGCTGACCGTTCCGTTCCAGCACCAGTCTCTCCGCGGTGACCTCGGTCAACCGCCCATTGAACTCGGCGCCGCCGGCCAGCCAGCACCGGACGTGCTTACCGATCGCCCAGCGAAACTCCCGCTCCTTCTTGAGCTGGCGATCGAGCCCCGGCGACGACACTTCGAGGTCGTAGCCTCCATCGATCACCGCGGCCGCGTCCAGCACGTCCCCGAGCTCCCGGCTGAGACGCTCGCAGTCGGCCAGCCCCACCCCGCCCGGCTTGTCGACATACAGCCGCAGCACGCCTCGGGGCCGTAGCCCCCGCCAGTCCACGTCGACCAGCTCCAGCCCGTGGTCGCCGACGACCGGGGCGACGGCTTCTTCGATGTTGGCGAGCCGTTCCGTGTCGTCCATTCCTTCGCCGGCGCCGCCGCGCCACCCCCCTCTCAGTCCGCAAAAACTAAAAAAAGCGGGCTAAGCCCACTTTTTCAGGAATTTAGCACGTGTGCGGGGAAGAGGCAAGGCGGAGGCATACTCGTCCTACCTCCGCGGAGCCTGTCGAGAAGCCTTGACGGGGCTTGCTACTTGTAACCCGGTTTCTTGTTCGCGCCCTTCACGCCCGGGTCGTAGACCAGGCGAGCGACCGGTTTGCCGTCGCGAATGTGGGACTCGAAGATCTCCTTCAAGTCCGATTCCTGCACGCCGCCGTACCACACGTTCTCCGGATAGAAGACCATCATCGGGCCGTGACCGCACTGCGAGAAGCAGCCGGCCTTGTTGATACGGATGTCGGCCTTGAGGCCGGCCTTCACGGATTCGTCGCGGAGGAACTTCACGTACTGCTCGACGTTGCCCTGAGTCGGGCACGAATCGCCGGTCGTGCACACGAAGACGTGAGTCTTGTACTGTCCCATCTCTAGGCCTCCACCGCCGCCGGCTTCGCGGCCTTGCGCTCGGCGATGAACTTGTCGACTTCCTCGCGCATCGCCTGGACGATGTCCTTCTCTGGTAACTTGCGAATCACGTCT
>Ga0306920_100016524_pt1 | contig 10174 bp, 9 predicted proteins | sample flu12Cox44000170_FD_204666 | JGI IMG/M metagenome (GOLD analysis project Ga0306920, IMG submission 204666) | Lab enrichment of tropical soil microbial communities from Luquillo Experimental Forest, Puerto Rico - flux4day.12C.oxic.44.000.170 (v2)... | ecosystem: Environmental > Terrestrial >...
GTGGAAAGCGAGGAAAACCAACAACCGGTTTCCCTCTCTTCCCACCTCCCTTGGAAATCCCGCACAACCCGCGGGATTTCCCCTTTTCCCACAGCCCCGACTGCTGCTGGTATCTGTCAAAAACGATAGGGAAATTTGTTTGTCGTTGACAGGAAAGAATGATTGACGCCAGTCATACAGTGCTAAGCTTCTCGGCGACGAGGCAGGTGCTTTCATGTACCCAGGGTCCACTTTTGCCCGGCGCGTCTTCTACGACACATCAGAACTCCGCCCTCACTGGAGTTTGTGTCTATTCTCGTTGCTTGTCCTTTCCATGCTCTATGGCGGCAACTTCGTTGTTCGCCAGTTTTTGCAGGGCGCAGGTCCGGCGACCTTGTTCTTTGTCCGTGAAATAAGGATCTTCCTCACCTTCTTCTTTGCTACGTGGATCATGGGCCAGATCGAAGGCCGGAGCATTGCGGAGTACGGATTGCCGTGGCGATCGATGTTCGGTGGCCGGTTCTGGATAGGTGCGCTGCTCGGCTTTGGCGCTCTCACGTGCTTGTTGCTGACCATGCGCTTGGTCGGCGTTTTCCATTTCGGAGCTGTCGCTCTGCGCGGCACGGAAATCGGGAAGTGGGCGCTAATCTATGTGGCAGTGTTCGTCCTGGTCGCGTTGACGGAAGAATTCAGCGCTCGCGGCTATGCACTCTACACGCTTACGAGGATCGCGGGATTTTGGCCAGCTGCAATTCTAACGGCCATCGTCTTCGGCTACTCTCATATAGGCAATTCCGGGGAGGACTGGATCGGATTGTTCAACGTTGGCCTGTTCGGCCTGCTTGCCTGTCTGTTGCTTCGCAGAACCGGGGACCTCTGGATGCCTATTGGTGTCCACATGGCGTTCGATTGGGGCGAGACCTTCTTCTACGGTGTGGCCAACAGTGGCAAAACCTACCCCGGTCAACTCATGATTTCGAGTCCGTCCGGCCCGGCCTGGCTCTCGGGCGGCAGCGTAGGGCCTGAGGGAAGTCTGCTGTACACGTTACTGACGGTTTTTTGCTGGATTCTTTGCTCAATGTGGCTGCCAAAGGTGAAGTATCCGCGAGCGGCTCCCGCTAATGGAACAAGGTTAAGACAACTGTTGTAATTAGGCCCAATCAGGCCTTTTCATGAACTGATATATTTTGCTCGCCTCGCGGATTAGTCCTGCCTTGTCGCCACGGGTTGAGTGATCTGCTCGCGTTTGCTTCCTTCGCGGCCAAATCGCCCCGGCCCCGTCAATTGCGGGGTAATCGGGAATGACAGAACTCTGGGGAACTTGCTGGCCAGCCCCCGTGGCGCCGCTCTCAACGTTCCTAGAAGTGGCACCGCACGCCGCTACTAGCGAGATATCGGGCCACGTAGGCATAATCGTAATAATTGACCGAGGCGCCGGCGACCATGATCTTGCCGTCGCTCTGGATTGCTAAACCAGTCAGCCTGGAATAAGCCAGCGATTTCGAAGGACGAGTTGCAGGCTTCAAAGGGAAGATCGATAACCTTGTTGCCACCTGCAAACACCCTGGTTAAGAAAGGCGCCCCCAAGGAAAAGCTTCTCGCAATGCTTAAGCCAGACTTCAGGTCTACAGATTAGATTGAGCCCGAGGAACTGCACGACTTCTATAGCGAGATATCGGCGTCCCAGGTCGCTAGCCGATAGCATATAAGAGAATGATTACGTCTGCTTGGACGTCGAGCCAAACCCGACTGCACCGGAAAGGTTTCGCATGAATGCTACGTTCGCTGGGTGTCTCGATCCTGATGTGTGCGCTGTTGCAGTCACCCGTGTCGGCCGCGCCTGAGTATTCGCTGCGCGGGATTGTAAAGGACCGCTCGGGCGCCGTGATCGCCAACGCCAACATCGCGCTTCGCACGGGAACGCAGGAATTCACCCAGACTACAAAGCCGGACGGCAAGTTCAGCTTTGCTCGACTGGACGTGAGCAGTGGGACGTTGGTCATCTCTGCGAAGGGTTTTTCGGTCAGCACGACCGATTGGCGAGCCAACGACAATGATCTGGCGATCACACTGCAGCCCGCGATGGTGGAGCAAAGCCTCGATATAACGGCTACGCGCACCGCAATTCTTCCGACCGGCATTGACGACCTCCAGTCCCAGCCCGATGCAATGAGCGTCAGCGGCGATCAACTCCAGCAATGGGGAGCGCTGGCGACCGATGATAAGCTGCGCAACGTGGCAGGGTTCTCGTTGCTGCGCCGTTCCGGTAGCCAGACGGCAAACCCTACTTCGCAGGGTGTCTCTCTCCGGGGCCTGGGCGCCAGTGGCGCCAGCCGCGCGATGGTATTAGCTGATGGCATTCCGCTCAACGATCCCTTTGGGGGTTGGATTTACTGGGCGCGCGTGCCTCAATCATCGCTCAACCAGGTGCAACTGGTTCCAGGGGGTGTGTCAGCGCTTTACGGTAATGACGCGTTAGGCGGAGTGGTTAACCTGGAAACCAAGTCGGCGGTAAGGACCGATGGATTTGTTGAAGCATCGTATGGCAACGAGAACTCGCCTTTCGGCTCGGGGTGGGGAGCGCTTCGCTTCGGCAATTGGGCGCTAGTCGGCAGTGGCGAGGGCTTTCGAACCGATGGGTACATCGCTGTCCCTGCAAACGTGCGTGGTCCCGTCGACACGTCGGTGAATTCGCAGTATGGCTCAGGGACGGTGCGCTTGGAACGCATTTTCAATAACCGCGGCCGTGTGTTCCTCAGCGGTTCGCTTTATGGCGAAGACCGCAACAACGGGACTCCGTTACAGGTGAACAACACGACTGTGCGCCAACTCGCGTTTGGCACCGATTGGAACAGCCCGGAAGCGGGCTTGTTTACGTTGCGCCTATACGGCGGTACTCAGAACTACCACCAGACGTTTTCTTCCACAGCAGCCGACCGCAACAGCGAATCGCTGACGAATATCCAGCACGTCCGCGTGCAGCAAATGGGCTTCATGGGACAATGGTCAAAACAGCTCGCTGCTCGATTAGCACTACTGGCTGGTCTTGACGGGCTGTACGTCGACGGGTTTAGCAACGAAACCAGCTTTTCTCAGGGCAAGCCCACCGCCCATCTTTCGAATGGAGGTACGCAACAGTCGCTTGGGGCGTTTCTTGAGGGCATCGTACAACTAACAGAGAGATGGTCGTTGACACTGTCGGGACGCGAGGACCTGTGGAGCAACCTCGATGCTAGCTCTACGCGCGTGCCGGTGAAGGGGAACTCCACTCGCATCGACTACCCTGACCGTGGGCAAAATGCGTTCAGCCCGAGGTTGAGCACGGCCTATGTAATGAATAACGCTATAACGCTCTATGCGGCTGCATACCGTTCATTTCGGGCGCCGACACTCAATGAACTTTATCGCAGCTTTTCGGTAGGCAACGTGCAGACTCAAGCCAACCCGTATCTCAAGGCCGAGCACTTCTCGGGCGCAGAGGGCGGCGGCAAAGTTGCGCTGAGCCGTCGCGTCACAGTGCATGGAAGCTTCTTTTGGGGATATACGACAGACCCGGTCGAGAACGTAACCGTCAGCAGCACACCGCAAGTAATTACGCGAGTGCGCCAGAACCTCGGCGAAACGCGCTCCTGGGGCTTTCAGGCCGGAACGGACCTGCAACTCACCGCCGCTGCTCAGTTGAGCGCGACGTATCAGTTCATTCAGTCAACGGTGGTCAGCTACCCCGGCCATCCTGCGCTCCTGGGAAACTGGGTGCCACTCGTACCCCAGAACGAATTTGTGTTTCAGGGAACGTGGGCCGCGCCAAAGCGATTCTTTGTTGCGGTACAGGGACGCACGGCAGGCAACGAGTTCGACGATGACCAGAACCTATTGCCGCTGGGCGGTTACCTCGTGTTGAGCGCGACCGTGTCTCATCCACTGCCCAAAGGCTTCGATGTCTTCTTCCAAGGAGAGAACCTCACCAACAACGAGTATGAGATTGGACGTACGCCCGTCGTGACCTTGGGACAACCCATTCTCGTGCGTTGCGGCTTGCGCTGGCATAGCAAACCGTAAGCGTTCGCCAGGCCGGCGAAAAACCATTGCTTTGCTTGGGCTGGAGTTTCGAACAAGCTTTGGTTCTTGAGCCTGCCCGATCAGGCACTCCGCCACATCGCCCTGCAGGAAGTTGGAATTTGCCTTGAGCAACTTCTCCCAGACTTCAGACTACTCTGCCAAGTCGGGCTGTCGACTGATCACTGGCGTCGGCGTGCCGATCGGCAAGGGCCCGCCGGTCGGTCCTTAGAGATTTCATAAACCGCAGAAACCCTTCAGTGTCCTCCAACTTGCGGCAGAACCGGCGCAGCGCGACACTCTATGGAAATCAATGGTGAGCTTGCGGCAAGCACGTGTAGGTAGTGATGAAAAAGGTTCAGGGTTAGCCGCTCAGCGCAATTTTCCCAAGAATAGGCGAACGCCCATCTCCGTACACCGTTCGATCTTCGCTTGTCCAGCAGGGGTAGGCATGAGGTGACCACAGGTTAAACACTCATGAAGAGCAACACGGCCGACGTTGATTTGTTTGCCTGCCAAAGAACCAGAGAGTACTACGGGGTAGGTGGTGATCTTTCTAACCAGATCTGTACTCGCGCAGACTTGGCAATTAATTGGCTTGCGGGATCTTGTGGACATCAGCACCCCTGCTTGAGATTTTGATCAGGCCGCCGTACCCAACCGGGCCCGTGAGTCGCAAAAATTCCAAGGCATCCATTCTTGTGGGTTGCGTACCAGCTCACCCGCATGTAGCTGCAGGGCAGTCAGATAATCAAACGCGTTCACACCATGTAACTCACAGGTCTGAATCAAGCTCATGAATAGATCCCCGACCGTTGCACCATTCTCGGTCTTATAGAAGAGAGCATTTTTTCGATGGAGGATGGCTTTCTTCAGCGTACGTTCCACGAGGTTTGTATCGAGTGGGGCTCCGGCTTTGTGGAGAAAGAGTGTTAGCTTAACCCAATGGTTCTGCATGTACTGGATCGCTTTGCCAAGGCCAGAGTTGGGTTCCACTGTGCGCTCGGCGAGCTGTTTATCCATCCATTCTTTTAGCCCTTCCATCAGCGGCCCACTGTGAGCTTGATGAAAGGCCAGGCGCTGTTCCGGTGTCATCTGGCTTTTGCTGCAATGGGCTTCATGCTTATACAGGTCGCGAAAGGCCTCTAGCACGTAGCGGCATTCTTCCGGAAAATTGTGCGCCACCTCAACGAACCGCCGTCTCCCGTGTAAATTGCAGTTGGCGGCAATGACCTGTAGATCCTCCGACACGTTGGCCGCCAACGCGTCACACATCTGGATGGGTGGCCCCAGTTCTGCGGCGCGGTGTGCCAGAACATCGGCCAAGTTCTCCCCCGCGTGCTTACGTCCAGTGAAAAACAACGCGATCTTTTTCCCCTCCCGGGTTGACACAATGCCCGAGGTAAACACTCCCGTACGATTTGGATCTACGCCCTCTTCCTTCTTTTGGAATTGGGCTGCTTCCGCTGACGCAGGAGGACTTTCTTTCATCAACGCCAAGGTTCTCATCTTGGTATCGTCGTTGTACAAAACCTCTCCTTGGGCAGCTTCCCGGATCAACTCCTCATACGCCGGGGCCGCAACCCTCGCTACCCCCTGTGCAATCTCCCATTGCGTGGACGTCGGCAGCGGAACCTCCAGATTGGCCTGTAATTTCTCTTGCCGGGTGAAGGGAACTCCACTTCCGTACTTCAGCAATGGCCACCATGCTGCCCGCCCGCTCGTCATATTTTTCCGGCCCGACTCCTTCCGGAGCTTCCGCTGTATACACCTCGCCGCACAAATTACAGCGCAGCTTCTGTAATTCGTATACCGTGGCCGCCAGCGGTGCCTGTCCCCTCACTCGCACCAGTACGCCGCGGGTGTTCAACTCATACAGCTTGCCTTTTTGGCACTCCGGGCAGCGATTTCCCCTCTGCAAACGGGTATGTGCCACCTGCACTTTGTTGCCGCCGCCATAGGCCCTTGCTCCATTCCGCCCATGTCCCTTCCGCTGCCCATTCGAACCTGAAGCTCAACTCTCCTCGCCTTGAGCCGATCCGTTCGCCTCCGCGTTGCCTGCCTCCCGTCGCGGATTTTTCTCCTGGCTCTGGCCGATCTGCTGCAGAATCTTCTCCGTGGTTTCCGTCTTCGCGCCGAACAGAATCTGCCGCAGCCGTTGTATGGTCGTGTCCTGGTCTTCCATCAGCTGAGTTACATAGCCCAAGGTCTCGATCGCGGCTTTGAGCTGCCTATATTCTTCCTCCGACAGCGGCTCGGTGCGGGCATGCTCGATCAGCTTTTGCAGTTGCTCCATGCTTAATTCCAATCGTGGGATGGTTGCTTTCATCCTACCGCGACCTCCCGCAAACGCTGACGGAAATCGGCACACAAGGGATAGCCCAGCACCTGTTTGCGGGAGCGGTTGGGCCCGCGATGATGAATGTCGTCCTTACCTCGTCCCGTGGTTGTGCCCAACACAATCCAGTTCGCCGCACGATAGCAAGTGCCGTGAAAGCGCTGCGGGTCGATGAACGTCTCCAGAAAATACAGCGGGTGTCCGTACACCTGCTGCCACTCGGCACTCAGCCGGCGAGCCATGCGCGCCAGAATGTGTGAGGCGAGGTAAGTCACCGAGACCCAGGGCAACAGCAGGAACCTAACGTTGTAGGCGATATAGCGAATATTCTGACGTCGCACGTCCGCTGACCAGCCGATGAAGTGATCGCGGCTAGCCAGGTGGCGCGGTGCCGAGGACCAAGCCAAGCAAGCCACGGGGCGCCGCTGCCCATACACCAAGAATTTAAGCTGCTCGCCCACTAGCTGGGTATGGCCAAGGTAGTGGTATTGTTCGATCAGGCTGTTGAACAGAGCCTCTTCGGCGGTCCGCCGTACCTGGCGGAATTCGAGCGGCTGGATCTGCTCTAGTTGGGCACAGAGCGGTGTGGCATCAATGGGTACCACCGCCGGCTTACGGTGCTCAGCCAAAGGGTTGGGCAGCACGCGGCGAACCGGGGGAAGTTCAATTCGCCCGGCACGATGCAACGCCAGCATCAGCCCGCGGCAGACCATGTCGCGCAAGCGGCCGTTGGGCTGCACCCAATCCCAGGCTTCGCAAAGTTTTTTGGAGAGATGGCGGCGACTCGCACCGGGATGTTGCGCGATCAGTCGGCGAATAAAGTTGACATCGGCTTCACTGACTACGCGATGTCGGTACGTGAATGCGCTTTCCATGCTCGGCAAGGTAGCAATTTGCTTTTCGGAACGCAAGCCCTATCGCACATGCCGGGGTTAATGATTTGATTCTTGCAACGCTCTTCTGTTCCCTCACGCACTTGTAGCTAGACGTCGCCAGGCCGGAGCCGCTTGCACCGTGGCTGGATTCCCCCCACTAGCAGCAGCTGCAGTTCGTGTGCTTCCAGCACTTTGGTAGCCTCCTGCGACGTCGGCCAGTGACGAAAATGCCCGCTCGATAACCGTTTTTGGCACATCCAGAACCCCTGCTGGTCATAGGCCAAAATCTTTACCGCTGTCCGTCGTTTATTGACGAAGACGAACAGCCAGCCACAAAAAGGGTCGCAACTCAACTTCTGCTTGCAAATGCGGGCTAGGCCATCAACACCGTTCCAAAAATCGATCGCCTCCACCGCGACCAGAATGCGCATCTGCGGAACTATCTGGATCACAATTCCCTCCAGAACAGCCGGGTCAGATTGGGCAGCTCGCCCACAGCTGCTCCCTTCAGCTGGATCTTGATCTTGGCGCCGCGCGCATTCTCTAGTACTACGCAACACTCTGGCACCGCCGACGGGCTCAACGGCAGCAGTTCAACAAATCTGGGTGCCTTCGGCCGCTTTTCTCCTGCCACCGCGCCCGGCATATGCTGCTTCAGTGAGTCATAGCCCAGGCGAAGCGCTTTGGCTGTCCGGTACACACCGTATTGCTGGGCCAAGCTTGCCGCTGCTGACCATAACTGTTGGGGTAGGGGATGTCGGCCAGGATGATCGCGCCGCCACAGCTCAAAGCGATCATGAAGTTGTTCAAGTGGATTAACACCAGTAAGTAGTTGGTGGGTGGGTTTCATCAGCTGTCCTCCTATCGACAGCTGACATTAGCAGCAAGCGTTACTACGATTCACGCAGGCTTGCCGGAAAGACACAAATCAATGAACTGGTACAACGACTAGTGTAGGAGAAGCGCAGCTCTCCGCTTATGCTTCCCGTGGGCAACGAGAAAACTAGCCACGAACGAGCGTCAGGGAAATAACTCCTGCCTTGTCGCCCAGCGTTTACGAATGCTTTCCATTCATTTGGCCGTATAACGCCCTCTCCGGAGAAGTGGCGTGCTTGGAGTTGCGATTCGGACTGCGTGCGGGGATACCTCCCTGAGACGGTTCCGGGTAAGCTATCTCGAATCGACGTAGGGGAAAATAGATCCTCGCTAGTCGCCCAACGTTTATCAAAATTCGTAAACCCTGCGTCGTGACAGAGGACCAATCCTCGGTGCGGCACTGGCAGCAGACCCAACTTCGGCATAGCCCGTGATTCTGGGACAACCCAACTAATGCTGTCGATATAGCTACTACAGACCGGCTGATTCTGTTGTGGACGGCGTCTTATGAAATGTAGATACGAAACCCCCGCCCTGGCAAACGAAGAAGTCGAAGATAGATTTGTTCGCGCGGACCCTGTACATCGACGATGGCGCCGGCGACACGGTCGGCTTGGGCGTTTCCCGGTAACTTGACGCCGAACGGCGCAAGTTCGGGTTGGCCCGTCATGCGGCCGGAACCGCCGAAGCCGCTGACATGCGCCAGTCTTCGTGCGCTCGCGCCTGTCTGCCGGGGCCTGAGTCGTAGACGTGGACACATATGCGTTGCCAATGCGAACCAGGTCAAACGTGATGACCAATCACGACACTACGGACTCGCTAGCCGAATCTGAGGGTCCACGAGTATCGAAAGGCCGTAACGGGACGTTTGCCCGCGATGCAGGAGCTATTCCGAACAATCAGATGTAAATTGCCCTAACAGCCGCGAACCGAAAACCGCCTAAGAAGAAAGCATCTGGACGACCTAGAGTACATCCCCTCCTTATATGGCACTTCTGGCCCTGGGAGTCCCGGCAATGGGAACTCCCGGCCAGGACTCTCAATTTCATGTTGGGAATGAACAAACGCAACAGTGAGGATCAATGTGAATAACAACCCGGAACAACGAAAAGAAGCGAAGCTGCTAGGAGGCATCACTGGCAAAGGCTTCCGCTCTGGAGTGAGCGGCAACCCGAAGGGAAGGGCCCACACTCGAGGCCTGCTAAAGGCGGCAGTCGCAGAGAACACGCCGGACGGACACACGGTAGATGAAGCGCTGGCCGATGTGTTGATTGAGGAAGCGTTACGCGGCAAGCGTCGGCTCGCAGCCGCGTCTGCCATCTTCGATAGGTTCTGGAACCCACATCGGCTGTCAGACGAGATATGAGCACAGTGCACCGATGGGTGCCTTTGATCCATGTAGCGGACAGCTCGTTGTAAATGCGGCAGCAGATCAGCGACGGACCTACTCCCGAGTGGGCCCCAGTGGGCAGCAGATACTCTACCGCATGGCTGCCCGGCAAACCCTCCGGTTGCCATATCCCGTCAGGGGAACTTTTCGTCCAGCGCAGCAATTAGAGCGTCGTGATCCAAGCGATCAAACACGATTGGTTCTGACCCTATCTTTTTGGATAGGGAGTTAAGAACGATGAGGACAAGTTCTCCTAGCTTGCTAGGCTGGAGGCTGCCGCTCGTAATCAAAGCCTCTAAAGGGACATGCCACGATTCTCATCTGTCGTCAAAGTTTGGAATGCTGCGTGCGTATTCCGTCGAAGGAGATGAGCTTATGAAACTCCGTAGCGTGTATCTCTACACCCCACTAGTTTGCATCTCTGTGATGTGCGGCAATTGTCGCTTGGGCGCAGACATCCATTACCGACTGCGCGGGGACCGTGTTCTAGAAAATCGACGCGTCGTCCCCAAGGCCGGATCCCTTGACCCTCGACACGCGCATTCGTCAGGGAGGCAGACATTAACCTCAGAACTTCCCCTCGGAATGGGCGCTTGGCCAGTTCGCAAACTGAAGGAGGCAGTATGAAACGGTACACCCTCGGCAGCCTGGCAATGCTGT
>Ga0306920_100016525_pt1 | contig 10174 bp, 9 predicted proteins | sample flu12Cox44000170_FD_204666 | JGI IMG/M metagenome (GOLD analysis project Ga0306920, IMG submission 204666) | Lab enrichment of tropical soil microbial communities from Luquillo Experimental Forest, Puerto Rico - flux4day.12C.oxic.44.000.170 (v2)... | ecosystem: Environmental > Terrestrial >...
CCGCCCTCGACGATGGCCTGCTCGAGGAACTTGCCGCCAGCCTTGGCGTCACCGTCGGGGACGTCCGTCGGATGGTGGAGCTAGCCCCGCGCCGGCTCGCACCGCGGTCGCCTCGACGTGGATGAGATCCGCCGCCGCTACGGGGCTGGCGAGTCCCTCGCCGCCATCGGCGCCGCGATGAGCGCCTCCGACACCACGGTGCGGCACGCCAGGGTGCGGGCCGGCAACGAGTAAGCGACACAAATCTGGGATTGATTCCAACCTGCGTCGATTAGACCGAAGTGTTGACATCGCGTCGTTTGCGGGAGCAGGATCGCGATTGCCAACCGACTTTGGGTGGCGGGGGCGCAGCTGAGACCTGCCCCCCGCCTGGCCATCACCTACTGCGGAGATGATGACACTGCGGAATGCTACGCGTCCGTGTTTGGTCAGCGCGGATGAGCGGGACGAGATGGTCGGCTACGCCAAGACGCTTGGCGCCGTTTGGGGAGAGCCGGCTATCGCTACCCCGGATGGGCGGAGCGCACCGACATCCTCGGCGTCTGCTTCGGCGAAGGGCTGGCGCACGACCTGCTCGTCAGCGACCGCGGCAACGTCCCTGAGCGCGAGCTGCGCGGTCTGGAGTGGGCCTCACGGGCGGATCCGCGGCAGGACCCCGCCCACCGTCCCGCGACCCTGGGTGGCCGGACGACTTGGCATGGCCAAGCCGCTCACCGACCGGCTCGAGGTCCAACGCTTTGTGAGCAGGAGTGTCTGGACCGAATGACCACGATCGACGACTCAGCCACGAGGCTATGGGCGACCTACGCCCTCGAGCCGTGCTCAGCGAGCCGCAACGCGCTGGTGGTCCACTACGCCCCGCTTGTGCGCCTGGTGGCCGCCCGCACCAAATGGCACACCGTCGCCGAGTTCGATGACCTCGTCGGCGCCGGCATGGTCGCCCTGATCCGGGCCGTCGAGCGCTACGACCCCACCCTCGGGGTCGCGTTCTCCACTTTCGCTCGGTGGCCGCTCCGGGGGGCGATGATGGACACCACGCGCCGTCGGTCGCGCCGCGAGAGACACGGCGCGCTGATGGTGTCACTCGACACCCCCATCGCCGGAACCGATGACTGGTACCACGATCCGCCCGACGCGGGCCCGGGACCTGCTGACGTTCTCGACGCCGCCGATCGTTGGCGGGAGCTGGTCAAGCTGGTCAACCGGCTGGAGCCCCGGTTGCGGTTCATTGTGGCCATGGTGGACATCGAGGGCCGCTCCCAGGCTGAAGTCGCCGACATGCTCGGTCTGACCCCGACCTGGGTCTGTCAGCTGCACGCCCGAGCCAGGCGGAAGCTGCTGGTGATGGCCCGCACGATCGGATACGCCCACGACGCGGCGGAGGCCGCCGCTAAGGTGCTTATTCAGCGCGCCGCCGAGGTGCTCGGAGCCAGCAGGTCGCTCGAGCCCGCGGTCCTCGCCGTCATCCTCGACACGCTCGCCCGGCCGCAACCGTCGGCATCGTGAGCCACGACTACCGCCGTTACAGCCGCACGTCCGGTGGGACATGACGCGTCCCTCGAAGCGGCCTGAGCGGCTTTCCTCTCCGTAGTCGCTACTAGTTGGAGCCCCCCGGCCTCCCGGCGCTCGGGGAATCCACGACCACGCGGCGACACTCGTCCCACGGCAGAAAACAGGCCCGGGGAGGCGGTGGCGCTTCCGCCCTCCCCGGGACCTGCCGCCCGGCTCCCGCCCCGGGGCGGGGGACGTTGCAACCACAGACCGAGTCGCGGGTCACGTCAGGTCAGTACCTGGCCGGCTCGAGCGGTCTTGGCGAGGTTGACCGGACGGGGGAGCGGGTAGCACTCCTGGTGGCCCCCAGCGGAGAGACCGGGGGACCTGGCTGCCGACCACTGCAGCTCGGATGCCGGCAACCGCGGCCGGAGGGGGGACGCCACCTCGGTGGTTCGACCCTCCTCCGGTCTCGCGAGCCGCTGTGACCTAAGACCTGCTTCGGCCTGGACGCTTTCGCGTGCCGGCCCATGGGAGGACGGGGGGGCCCGCACACCGTGCAAACCTCGGGTCCTCCGGCAGTTCACGATCGGCAATGGCGCTCCGCGCAGGTTGCGTCTGGTGCAGACTCCCCCGGCGCGCGAGACGCTCTCGGCCGGGAGGACGCGCTGCGGCTCCTCGCCGAGCCGGGCGACGTCCATGCCGCCTCGACGACCGGATGCCGTGCGGTTAGGAAGTAGGTAGGAGGTGCGGTGAGACCACCTCCATAGAGCAGCTTGCTCACGACGGAGCGGGCAGTGGTTCGAGTCTGCTCGTTAGGGCGGGGTCAGGTGGTTGGGCCCGATAGGTGCCGGAGACGACCAGCAGGTAGGGACGCCGATCGGGGAAGTCGGCGGCGACAACGGCGTCGGCCTGTGGTCCCTGATCGAGCGCGTAGACGACTCGTCCGCTGTAGCCGTAGTGATTCAGCGCCGTGCCGAAGGGGATCAGCAATTCGGGTCCTGCCAGTTCCGGTAGGAACACAAGTGCATGGTCAAGGTGGGCGTCGGCCAGGCCCTGGTTGAGCCGTCGATCGTCGGCGCTCAGTCGTGCGTCGGTGCGGATGGTGCGCCCGGCCACGAAGACGCTGAGGCCGACCATGCCAACGACGGCAATGGCAGCAACGAGATGGTCCGCCCGCCACAACCGACCGAACCCTGCCGCGCCGAGCACGACGATCGGGGCCAGGGTGGGCAGGTAGTAGTAGGGGCCGAGATAGCGGGGGGCACCAAAGATCGTCGCACCGTAGTCACCCCAGAAGAAGAAGTAGCCGATCGGGATCATCAGCCCGGCAGCAGCCAGCCACACGCGCTTGCTGTGGCGATCCTGACCCCACAGCGCCCAGCCGGCCAGGCCGATGAGTACCAGCCCGCCGAAGCACCAAAACCCCGTCAGACTCAATTGACGCACTACCCCGAGTAGTCCCTCGCGAGGCGTGAAGTGCAGGTAGGGGTCGGTTGGATAGATCCGGTGGTTGCCGAAACCGATGCTGTCGCTCGCGTCAAGAAGTCCAAACGGGGACCGCAGGGAATTCCCCGTGGCGGCGCGGTTGAACGCGAGCAGCGCGGCGAGCGGCGGAATGGCACCCAGCGTGTACCAGCAGCTGCGCCGGGCCAGGGCGCGGAGCTCACCCCAGCCCTCGAACACGACGTAGGCGGCCAGGGGAATGCCGAACAGCACCGCGTCGTACGAACGGGCGAAGAAGGCGAGGCCGGCCGCGAAGCCCGCGGCCACGCACCAGCAGCAGCGCCGCGTCGACGTCGCCCGGAAGACACACAGGGCGAACGCCTCGAGAAGGACCAGCCCGGTGGTGTATGTCAGGTAGGTCGCCGACTGCAGCAGGAACAGCGGAGACAGGAGCAACAGCGCCGCGGCGAGCACGGCGAGGCCCCAGTCCTCGAGCACTTCGTGCGCCAAGAGGGCGGTGACCACCACGGCGGCGGCGGCGATGAGGCCTAACCCGGCTCGGTCGGTGCCGGTCAACAACCGCCCGAGCGCGAGCAGACTGGCGTGCACCGGTGCATATTTCGGGATGAACCGCCCAGATCGGTAGGCGGACAACCAAGGGAGGAAGGCCGCCGGATGGGGCGGTGCCACCGGGAACAGGTGACCGTGCACCAGCGTGTCGGCCTGCAGCCGGTAGACCGCCTCGTCGTGGTTGATCGAGCCGAACGGGAAGATCTGCCGTGAAGCGATCACCGCCCACCCAGCGGCCAAGGCGGCCAAGGCGGCGATGGCGGCGGCGATTTGGGCATCGATGCCCGATTTCCGATGACTAGTTATTTCTGTAACGCGGTGGCCGCTTCCGGCGATATCCACCATGTCCGACGGCATCGGCCACTCCCCCTCAGGGCTCACACGTCGACGTCGCGACAACGTCTCGTCACCATCGCTCCCTCGGGAGGGTACCTTGAGTAGGAAACTCCGCTTTGTCGCATTGGGGCTGCTCTCCCTGGCCTTCGTCGGCAGCGCCGCTCTCGCCGCCACCAACCCGCCCAAGGGCGGCGGCGGCTACGGCTACGGCTACGCCCCGGTCTGCAAGCCAGGCAATGGGTTCGGCGACAAGAACCACTGCCATTCGGGCCCGCCAGGACAGCTCAAGAAGGATCACAAGCACACCCCGAACGGCAAGCCGTTCGTAGGGACAGGGGCCCCATTACTCCCTGTCGGGGTGACCACGTCATCGACTGACACAGCCACCGGCCATCAGAAGCATCATTCCGGTGCGTTGGACGCGCCGGCGACCGATCCCGGATCTCATGGCCACCAGTCGAGCACGACGAGCTCGACCACCTCGTCGTCATCCACCACGAGCTCGTCATCCACCACGACCTCGTCGACGACGTCCGCGCCAAAGAAGCACGGCAACTCGGCGAACAATGGGCCGGCCTCCGGTACCGCTCACGGCAATGGACACGGCCACCACTAATCCGAGAGCGGCGAAGCAGGGTCCCCGCCGGTCACCCGATCCAGCCGGCGCAGCCTCCGCGCTGCCTCGACGATCCCCGTCACTCGCTGGTGAGAGACAGATGCCATCGACAGCCTGCCCTCCGTCACCGGGGCGCGACCTCAAGATGACGCGGGCACAGGCGACAACCGAGGGCGCAAGTCTCCCCGGCGGCCAATCGGAGGTGACGGTGTCCCTTCAGGGATCCCTGAGCACCTTGGGCCTGCCCGAGGTGCTGGGCCTGCTGGTGGGCACCGCCCAGAGCGGTGAGCTCTCCGTGGCGGGAAACCGCACCGCCGGCTTGGCCCGGATGCCGGCAGTGCAGGGCCACCTCTGGTTCGACGCCGGGCGCTTGGCCAGCGCCGATGTAGCCGGCGAGGCCGATCTGGTCGACGCCCTTGTTGAGCTGCTCCGGGTGGTCGAGGGAACCTTCACGTTCCGCGCTGGCCCCGCGCTCAGCAGTCGAGCGGCAACCGAGGTCGCCGAGGTGTTCGAGGCGGCACAGGCCCGTCTCGCCGAATGGCGGGCGATCGAGCAGGTGATCCCATCACAGACGGCGTGGCTCGAGCTCAACCCCGACCCTCCCTCCGGACACATCACCCTCCGGGCTGACCAGTGGCGGCTGCTGGTGGCGCTCGGCGGCGGCACTTCGGTAAGGGCGACCGTCACCGCCCTCGGCCGGGGCGCACTCGCCGGGTGCCGGGCCGTCAAGGAGATGGTCGACGCCGGCCTGGTAACTGTGCATCCCACGCGCCCGGCCGGCGTCCCCGGGGCAATGGGGCTGGGCACCACGGAGCTCGCAAATGGGCGTGGATCGACCCTGGACGCCAGCGCCTTGGCGGCCGCCGGCGCCCAACAGAGCATGGGCTCGTCGACGATGGCCGGGCTGGGCGGCGCGTTCGGGCCATCTCGGTCGGCGCACGCCTCAGCTCTCATCCGGTAGCCGTCCGCCCACGGCGAGCCGGGAACTCGCCTGCGAGCCTCTCCGGTGTCAGACGGTGGGCACGGTATCGCCCCGGGACAGCTCCCCGAGCTCCCGCCTGAGCGCGTTCGTGCCCGTGCGGGCGTCGTCCTTGGCCACGGGCCCGGCAGGATCGGGGGCCGGTGCGGGCCTGGGAGAGCTCGACCCGACGAACAAGGCAGTCACGGCCTCACGCCCCTCGGCCAGACGCTGCATGATCTCGGCAAATTCATCGGACCCGCGCTCAAGGATCAGGGCCATCCGACGCTCGACGTCTGCGTGCAACTCGTCGAGGAGTTGGTCGGCGCGAGCTTGGACCAGGGCGCGTAGAGACTCGATGGGGTCTCCTGCGTCCGGACCTATCGGCATCTCCGGCGACCGCGGCACCGGTTCCTCGTCGCACCCGGGCAGGCCTAAGGCTTGAGAGTCGTCCGGTTGCACCCTTGCCGTTGAGCGGCCGGTGCGCCGGCAGAAGTCGTCGTAGCTGGCGAAGCCGTGCTTGGCGAGCAACGCTTGCTCCGCCGCTTCCGCGTCCTTGATCTGAGTCGGCGAGCTCGCTGGCGGCATGCCAAACCAGCCGGCAGCCCGGTTCCCCATCACGAGCCCGTGGAGTTCTTCGATCTCCTTGACAAGCGAGGCTTCGAGCGTGACCAGAGCCGCTGTGGGTGCACCCTGCGCCTGGGATTCATCGACCGTGTCCACCGCAACCTTCTTCGACACGTCGATCGGATCCCCTGAGGCTGTGGAGGCGTGTACTCGCGGAATCGGCCCGTCCTGGACCAGGCCGACGACACATCGTCGGGATCGATCGGGGAACCCCCGTCAGCCGAAAGGCGGGCAGCGGGCCGTCAAGCGGCGTGGGAGTGACCGACGACGGGCAGGCGCACACGCACGCCATACGCGCCGCGGGAGCTGGCAGGGCGCGCACTCCCCAGAGCGCACCCGCCAGCCGCACCGCCACGGCTCCGCCGGCCGTTGCTACCTGATCGGCAGTCAGCCGTTGCGCGTGCAGCGATGGGCCGTTCTCAATGCTTCAGCAAGTCAGGAGGCTGGAATCACCGCCTGCTGTAGCTCGACCACCGTGTTGCGGTCGCGGACTGAGCGGCTTCCCTCTCCGTAGTCGTGAAGGCAGCTACCGAGGCGGAAGCATCTGCCGATCTCGGAGGGGAGGGTGGAGTGCAAGCCGAGCGGACTTGGCACCCCGATGGCTTGCACCCCACCCTTGGACGTCAATACCAACCGTCTCGAGGTGGCCCCCCGTTACGTCCGCGGGCAGAGTCAGCGTGACGCCACGGCGTCCCGAACCCGCCCGGGGCCTCGTGTCCGCCGTTCAAGCCCGGTGCGCAACGAGTCGATGACATACGCGCGCCTTTCTTCCAGCGGGCGCGCACCGGGTGGGGCCGGAGCAGCGCCGCCGCCTTCGGCGTTCGCTCCGGCCTCACCGGCTCCTTTCGGCCGAAATGCGCGCTGGCTCAAGGTCTCGATGTCTGCTTGGAGCGGGCCCCCGGAGGAAGCTGACGGCACCGCGGGGTCCGGATCCTGACCCCGTCCACGAGCGAAGGCGGGGTCGCCACCCGTTCTAGCCCACCGGCACGCGCAGGCAGGCTCCGAGCGGGGGGAGCCCGAGGCCTGCCTCGGAGCGAACCTGTTCGGCGGGACCAGGCAGCTCAAAGCCCCATCCCCGGTCGTGGATTCGGGAATGGGGCTCCGTCGTCCTACCCAGCCGTCACCGGTCGACAACGTTCATCGTGCTACCGCTTGCAGGGCCGCCTCGACGACCTGAAGCGTCGCCTGCGGAGGCGGGCTGAGGAGCAAGAACGGGAGCGGTCCGTCGAGGTTGATCCACCCCGCGGATCGGGTAGCACTCCGTATGGGCCTCAACGCCGGGCTGGAGCCGGCGTGGGGCCCGGCTGCCGACAGGAGCCGCCGCTCGATGTCGACGGCTCGGGCCGGAGGGGGGGAGCCACCCCGATCGCTCGACCCCCTCCGGTCACGCGGTCCACCCGCCCTCAGGGGCGACGGCCCAGGGGACAGGCGTCGGCCACGCCGACCCCTGGGCACGTCGTGCATCCCCTGCTGGGACTGAGGTCCGATAGGGCGGGCTGATACGGACCCTGTACCGTCAGCTCCTCACCGACCTCGGCGACGTCCAGGGCCGCCTCGACGACCTCAAGCAGCGACTGACGGAGCTAGCCCGAGAGCTGACCTGAGGTGGCCCCAAGCAGGCACACCTCCCGCTCACTATCGCCGACACCGACGGCCTCGCTGAGCTAGAGCGCCTCGGACCGTCGGGCAGGTTCGCCCGAGAGCCACGCGTCGTAGCAGACCTTGCACGCTTCGCTTTCGGCCGTCGCGGACAGCCAAGACGAGACCTCCGCGTCGGTCCTGAGCTCGTCGAGGTGGTCGGCGAGGCGCCTGAAGGTGAGTACGACGATCGTGGCGGCGATCGACGCGTCGAGACCGACGCTCCGAGCCACGGCCCACACCTGCTGGGCGTGACGCTCCACGAGCGTGTCCCAGGCACTCTGGTCGCCGGCTGCCGCGGCCAAGACAGTCGGAGGTGAACGCCGTATGAGCGAGTTGTCGGAACTCCACCGTCTCGCTGCCACCGCCGCCGCCTTCACGTGTGCCCGCGTCTCCGCCGCGGGCTCAACCGCCAGCGAGTCTCCTCCCAACCGACTTGGCGCGCAATGGGGGTGCTGCATTGTTGTGACGCCGACCTTGTGCAATGTGTTCACTCGGCCGGCCGGCCTCGGGTTCCTAGACCTGGAACCACTCCGTGTAGCTCGGATCCGAGCCGTCGGCTTCGGCCAGTCGGAGCCGCATCAGCTCGGCACACCGTCGAACCTGAAGTGCCCGCTGAACCCCTCGGTGGCGAGGGGCGTCACAACCCCGTCGAGTTCGAGCTGGACGGACAGCCGCTCGGGCTCCACGCGGCCACGGACCGTTCGCCACGCCCGCACATCCCTCTACCACAGCGTCGACGCTGAGCGACGCCGACGCGAACCGCAGACGGCGCACGGGGACCGGCTCGTCTCCGTCCACCGTCGAGTCAAAGGTCAGCGCGGCGAGTGGGCCCGTCGCCCGCGCCGCGAAGGCAGCCTTGGCCCGCGCCACAACCCTCATCCGGGACGCCGTCGAACTGGACCGAGTCGGCGCCGGCCACCGACCGAGGCCAGCGGTGGCGGGTGGTGCTCACCTCGCCCCGGCGGTTGTCGGTGCCACGCCCGATCCGCTCCAACAGCACACGGCTGGGAATGCTCGCATCACGGCGTGACAGGTGCTGACGTCGACCACGCGAGCCTCACGTACCTCGGCTTCTTCCGCACCCTCCGGAATACCCGTCTCTGCGCCGACGCAACGCGACGACACCGGCCCGCTAGCCGATGCGTCTGGTCGAGAACCTCTCGTTGTGGCGAGCAAGACCAGCCTCTCGATCGATTGCCGAGCACAGCCAGGAGCAGATCTCGGTGTCGGTGTGGAGCTCGTCAAGGTGATCAAAGAGTCGCCACCATGCTTGCCGACAGACCCCGGCGGCCGCCGCCGGGTCGAGGCCAGAGCTCATCGCGATGTCCCAGACCTGTTGGGCGTACCGGTCGACGGGTTCGTGCCTGGCGCCACCGTCGCCCGCGCCTGCGGCCGGGTCTTGCCGTTGGGTGGGTGAGGCGTGAGTGGGGCCCTGCGTGGTCGTCATCGTCGCCACCTCCGCTCTGCCGCAGCGAGTCAGCAGCCCCGGGGGTGGAGGTCGCGCATCCATCCCCGGGGCCGGAGGATGCCTTCGCCTCTACGGAGCGGCCGATGCACGGCCCTGATACAACGCGGAAGGCTTCCGATCGGTGCCGCCCACGCACCCGCGCCCAGATCCGTCCACCCTCGTGGACGGCCGCCTCGACGAGCTTGCCGCCCGCCACGGGGTCACGATCCGGCAGGTCCGCCAGATGACGGCTCATGGCAGTTCGCGCACGAGGAGTTGGTTTGACCTAGCGATATGCCCGTATCACCCACGCGCCTTGGTCCTCCGGATTAAGGTCCAACTGTGAGGACTTGCCGCTGGCGGTCGTGACCATCTGACAATGGCCAACGACCGGCTCCAACCGCGAACGAGGGGGAGGACGTTGCCGCGAATCGCTCTCGGGACACCTCGTAACCTCCCCGACGAAGTCGTCGTGGGCGTCGCTCGGCCCGAGCGCGACGATCGCCTCATGACGCGCTCGCCAACGCGACAACATGACCACTGTCCGCGTGCGCTGGTGACGCGGTGAACCCCCGGCGCTCACGCTCGGCGGCAGCCGCCGGCTCGGGCGACGCCGGCGACCGAGTGCCGGACGAGGTCATCGAGCGGGCCAAGGCGGCGTATGAGCGGCGATCCGCGGGGCCGGTCATGCCCATCGTGTCCGACATGGTCGTAGAGCCCGGGGGGCAGCAGCGGCTGCGCTTCGAGCACGAACTCACGCAGGTCGAGGTGGGTGTGAGCGCCACCGGAACCCGGCGTGACCTGCGCGGGCGTGTCCGGCCACCTCAGCTCCGTGTCGAGCTCGAGCTGGAGGGCTCCTCCGTCACCCTTGCGGAGGGTGCCACGAGCGGCGAGTTCGCCTTCGAGGGGGTGCCCCATGGCGTCATGCGCCTGCGTCTGGTGCCTCACGAGGGAGCCGTCGCCCTGACGACCGATTGGTTCCGCGCCTGACGCCGCTGACCGGCCTGCGCTGTTCGGAGCCAAACGTGCTCGTCGTCTACGG
>Ga0306920_100016526_pt1 | contig 10174 bp, 8 predicted proteins | sample flu12Cox44000170_FD_204666 | JGI IMG/M metagenome (GOLD analysis project Ga0306920, IMG submission 204666) | Lab enrichment of tropical soil microbial communities from Luquillo Experimental Forest, Puerto Rico - flux4day.12C.oxic.44.000.170 (v2)... | ecosystem: Environmental > Terrestrial >...
TCAATTCTTGGTCAAAGTCTCATTGGCAGAGAAGGTCCGGTTTTGTGAAGCGTTTCGGACGACGGCCCATCGCTACAGTGGGGCAGGCACTGGGGCCGTCGTCGGAAAGCCCCCAGGCAGGGAACCGACGGGCATCGCCGCCGGTTGGCCACCATCTCGCGAGCGCTACGCCGATCGATCAAGCTGTTCGAACGAGCGCTGGCGCTCGCTCCAGGATCGGTGGCACCCCAAAGTACGTTGGCGATTGCACTTGCGAGCCGCACCCTCGACCACATGACCGACACCCCCGCGGCCCACCTCGCGCGTGCGAAAGAGCTTGCAGAACGACCCTCGGTCGCGTCGCCCCGCAACGCGCTTGCACATACGTCAGAGGAACAGTGTTGCGCGCGCTGGCGCCGTCGCACTGGTGCCGCCAACGGTCTGCGGACAGCTGGCGTTCGGGCTTACCTTCGCCTGGAATCGGCCAGTTCAGCCCTCGATCGGCGGGCCGTAGCCGGTCCTGGCTTCGATCGCGTGCACATCCGCAGGGCACTCGAAGGGCTCCGGTGCGGGCTCGCCCGGCCGGCGGGGCCGGCCGATCGCCGCAAAGAAGTCGTCCAACCCGGGCGGCAGATAGGTCCAGGTCATTTTGAGCTCGCCCGGTCCATCGTTGATGATCTTGTGTTTGACCCCGGGGCCGGCATAAACGGTGGTGCCCGGAACGAACGGGTGCGGCATCCCGTCGACCAGGATCGTGCCTTTCCCTTCAAAGCAGAACAGGATCTCCTGATTCGGGGTGTGACTGTGCTCGCGAACGTAGCCCCCGGGCGCAATGACTTGGACACCCATCGCCAGATCGTCGGGACCGCCATGCTTGGGACTGAGTTTGACGATCGAATAGCCATTCGCCCAAATCGGCTGCCAATGGGATTGGCCCTCTTCGGGCTGCAATACAATCCCTGTTCCTTCTGGCACGCTCATGACGACCTCCCGCTTCGACGCTTCCCGGCAAAGTTTCTCGCCAGCCGGCTCTCGGGTCAATCCGTGTTCACAGCCTTTCGGGTTCCGATGCTCACCCAGGGATTTGCGCCGTGATATTGCTGTTCGGGCGGAACAGTAGAAGGCTGTTCGACATTGGCCAGTGGCGAGGATGTGCCTCAGCTTCTTTGCGGTCGCAATCTTCGCTATTGTGACTTCAGGACTCTATTTAACGCTGAAGGGTCGCCTTGGAGCAATTGGCTCTCGGCAACGTCGTGGCCGTTGGTCATTGCAGTGGTGAATCGCGGAGGCCGCAGTGGGGGGGTCTGGTCAGCGAGTAAATAAGCAACAGATCAGCCACCTGCGCCCCTGATGTTGAAAAGGTAATCGAGGATTGCGCCGACGTCCTTGGCGTCGATCGGAGCCTTGTAGGCGGCGTGCATCTTGTCGACTTCCGCTTGCCACTCAGCCTTCGGCAGTGCCGGCTGGTTGAGCACCATGCCGGCGGAGTGGCAAGCAAGGCAATTGTTGTTCACCGCATCAGCGCCCGGCTCGTCCGGGAACATCCGGTCGCCGGGCGGTAGATCAACGCGGACGGACTTCAGCGTCAATTTGACTTGGGCCTGGCCGCAACAGGGCCAAAGGGCAACGCCTACAGCGAGTGTGATCGGCAGGAAGGTGCGCATCATCGGACCTTCTTCCTCAGGCAGCCGTGACGGCGGTCTGCTCTATGACGTTGCGCATGAACCCCGCTGGGTTCCAATTGGGAGTGTCGGGCTGGACCTCACCGCTGCTGCTGATGCAGCGCACCATCAGCACGTGCTCTCCCGGGGCCGTCGGGCTGAGGCGGATCTGCCATTGGCGGAAGCTATATTTGCCTTCGTCCGTGCCTAGCTGGGTTTCTTGCCAGCTCTTGCCGCCATCGCTAGAGAACTCGACCCGCGATACGCCCGCATCACCGCCGAACGCGATGCCGCGCGCAAGCGTCTCGGCGCCAGCCCGCAACGTGTCGCCCGGCTTGATGTTCGTGATGAAAGACCGCGGAACCATCCGGCTGATCGGCACGAGTTTGCCGCCGGTTTGCCCCGGCCTGATGCTCGCGTGAGGCCTATCCGGGATCGTATAGGCCGTCTTCATCCAGTAGTTCATATCCGGCTCATCGAGCACTTCGATGTCGTTGAGCATCTTGACCCAATAAGTGGAGTACCAGCCGGGCACGACGAGACGGAGCGGGAAACCGTTGACGAGCGGAAGCTGCTGCCGGTTCATTGCATAGGCGATCATGACCTCGCCGTCACGGGCATGATCGATATCGAGCGACTTCATGAAATCAGGCGCTCCATCGACGACCGGCTCGTCCAAGCCGTTGAAGCGGACCTGCATGGCGCCGGCCTTGACACCCGCGCGATCGAGCACGTCCTTCATGCGAACTCCGGTCCAGCGCGCATTTCCCATCGCGCCATTCGACCATTGTCCACCCGGGACGCGCGGCTCGAAATAGCCGCGCGAGTTGCCGGAGCACTGGTTGACGGCAACGAGCTCCACCTGCGGCAGGGCGAGGATCTCGTCGAGCGAGAGCGACAAGTTCCTCTCGACATGGCCATGCACCGCCAGTCGGAACGAACCGACATCGATCTCGGTGGGGATGAGCGCCCAGTGCCAGCGGACATAGAAGCGGTCGTTCGGCGTGAACACGGATTGATCGAACACTTCGAACGGCGTTTCGAGCAGGGGCGGGCGCGTGCGCTGCAGGATCAGCGCACCCATTTCGGGAAAAGCGGTCGTGATTTTCCGCTCGTCCGGCCCGCCCGGCAGCGGAAGCTTAACTGTGGCATCGGCAATGCAGCCGGCGAAGCCAATGCCACCATTGCACCCCCGGCCGTCTCGAGAAAGCGTCGCCGGGACAAAGGAGAGCGATAGGGAAATGCCCGCGCCACGGCCGTACCTCCAAGCGAGGGTCAGGCTTGGAAATATACCATGTTCAGACCTGTGGGAATATATCCGTGCCCAGGCTTTCAAAGGTTAGCGATTTCCGCGGGAGGGGTGTGCACAGCTTCTGCGCGGTGGGGCTCCAGAAGCAGTCAATTCAGGAAACAAATCCCCAATCACCGTTCCCCGCGAGACGACGCAAGAGGGTCGTGCGAGCCTCATGCGGCGCTCGGCCGGCCGCTCGGCATTAGATCCACGATGGGCGACCTGCGGATCCTGTGCCGGGCGCCCAGAGGTCAAGATGGTATGCTCCGGGTTCAGTCGGACAATATTCCTGCATAGGCGATGTCGTGCTTTTACTATGATTTACCGAGATTCACTGAGCTTAATTAGGTCTCGATCGCAAGGCACTCCAGTTTTCGTAATACCGAGGAGCCATCGCGAGATCGTCATGAGGGATCTGAAAGCCAATTGGCGGCGATGGACGCAAGCCGAGAGAATCACCGCCGTGTTCATCGCGTTCGGGATGACCGACCGGTTCCCGACGGTGTTCTTTCTCGGCGCAGGGTAATCGCGGCCGATGTTTCACCTGTAACCGATCGCGACGCATCGTCTGTGGTGGGGACCAACATGGATATCGTTATCGGACCGGTTCTCAAGCATCCCGAGGGGTATAGATTCGATGTCTGGTCAGTGGCGAAAGGGGTGACCCGAGGTTACCCTTATCGCCGGATCGAAGACGCATACTACGCGCGGAATGCCGAGATCAGGGCATCTGTACGGGGTCGGGCCCCGTCGAACCTGGCATTCCTCGTCACCGCGCACGGCAAGCCGTTCGCCGCCGCCGGCTTTGGCAATCTGTTTCGCGAATGGTGCGATGAGGCCGGCCTGCGGCAATGCAGCTCGCAGGCCTACGATCTCGGTGAAGCCGTAAATTCGCGAATGCGGGTGAGCTCGGTGACGCAATGCTCGACGTTGCCGACCACCCAGGTCTGCGCGATGCGCCGTGATGCCGGCGCCGGCGTGTTGGTGACGCGTCACCGAGAGGGCCGGGAGTTATGTTGCAGGCTTTAGGCGTGCGCGTTGCCCTCAGAACCATCCGCCGGCGTCCGGGAGCGTTTATGTCGTACAAAACCGTCAAAATTTTTCTGAAGTGTGAACTACCTCACACTCCGTGACCAATTCCTGAACGATGCTGCCGAGGCTGGCCGTTGGGCGGTCCGACAATTGAACGACATCGCCCAGAGAAAATTGGGAGTGAGTCATGAAAAGTACCTCGTTACGGCTACACCGGTCGATACGACGGCCAATGCCGTTCTAAAATTCGCCTTCGAGAACAGTACGTCCGGCACCAACCAAACACTTGATTTGGATACGAGTTGGCATTAGGGGAGTCTCGTTTCGGCTCCCTTGCAGCCGGACTTAGCCGTACACAGTAAAAATGGTGGGAGCAGGGCTTCGCCCAGCAACTGCGCGATCTCCCTGTTTCAAAGTCCCGGGGGGCGACAGCGATGCGAGAGCGCTTTTCGCGGCAGCTGCAAGGTCTCGTCACCGCTTCCGAAAAGACGGACAAGACGGCCGGCAGATTGGTGGATTTCCCGCTGCTGCCGCCCGCGGCGAAGCTGCCGAAGCCGCCGGAACTCACTTGGCGCGACTATGCAATCATGCTGCTCCACATCGCCTCCGCGATCGAACATGCGCTGATGGTGCAATACCTGTTCGCCGCCCACTCGCTGGGCGGCGAACAGGTCCCCCGCGAGCACCACACGAAGGTCGAAGACTGGCGCAACAGCATTCTTGCCGTCGCCAAAGAGGAAATGGGGCACCTGCTAACGGTTCAGAACGTGCTAGCCTTGCTCGGCGGCCCGGTAAGTCTCGACCGCGAGGATCACCCCTGGGATCACCCCTTCTATCCCGCACCGTTTACGCTCGCGCCGCTGAGCCTGGAAAGCTTGGCAATCTATGTTTTTGCCGAGCAGCCGGATGACTGGAACGACGACGAGGCGAAGGAGGTTCGCGATCGCGCCCTCGAGCAGGCCAGGAAATTCCAGGACGCCCAAAAGCAGAGCGGCGTGAGCGAGCCCGAGCCCCATCGCGTCGGCCTGATCTATCAGACCCTGATCAGGATCCTGAGCGACCACAACTGCATTCCCGACGACGCTTTTCATGCCGGCTCGTTGCCGCAGCAAGCGAGCTGGGACGAATGGGGCCGCGGCTATCACGGCGGTCCGAGCGATCATGGCGGGGCAAGCGAGCACGTCGGTGCGCCGGACGCCAATGTCCGCGCCGATGTCATGGTCGACGTCGTGGCCACGCGCGACCAGGCGGTCGAGGCCCTCCGCAGGATCTCGAGCCAGGGCGAGTCGCCGAACGCGGCGAGACGCGCCGTCACCGGATACGACGGGAACGAGCGTCCGGTGGCTGCAATTCGCCTGGAGCACCGCGTGCAATCGGACGAGAAGAAAAAAGCCGAGGCCGCGGCGGGGGGCGCCGCACGTTCGCAAAAGCTGTCACACTTCGATCGTTTCCTCGCCATCTATCGTGAATTCCCGCGCCCCGCGGACACGGACGGCTGGAAGCCGGCACGCGATGTCGTGGTCAATCCGGTGGTCCTCGCCAATTCGACGGATAAAGCTCCGCCGGGATGCACGGCGATCACCGATCAGCGATCGAAGCTGTGGGCGAGCCTGTTCAACCTGCGCTACCGCATGCTGCTTGCCTACCTGACCCACGCGTTGCTGCTCGCCCGGCAGGAGGGAGACGGCGAGGCGCCCAGCCTTCGCGGCGCGGTCATGCATCGGGTATTCGCCGAAATGTACAATCTCAAGACGATTTCCGGCATCCTGATGCGCCGGCCGGCCGGCGCGGACAGGCGGTGCGCCGGACCCCCCTTTCAGATGCCGTATACGCTCGCCTTGCCGGCAACGCCGCGCAACCGCTGGCTCCTCTACAAGGACCTGATCCGTGAAGCGTGTAACTTGCGCGAGCGGCTCGCAGCGGCCCCGTCGCCGGACGAGGCCGGGTACTTGGCGGCTGCGGCCGATATCGATCGGCAGATCGGGATATGGCTGGACCAGCTCCTGGCCGACGCCGCGGCGCGCCGGAGGGCAGTGGCATGACGATCAGCGAAATACGACTTCTGCCGACTCTTGCGATAGCCCGGGTTGGCTCGGCCGCGCTGCCGCTCGACAATTACATGCTCGAAGAGGATCCCCAGCACCCGCTGGGCTATCGCCGGATCACGGGAGCGCCGACCCTGATTGTCGATGATGCGACCGGCAAGATCACCGAAACGAAGATACCCGAGACGGTGCAATTCAAGTCGGAAGCGCGCGTGCGGCCTGTGGCGCCGTTTTTCGAAGCGTTCGCATTGACCGAGTACGGAAGGCTGGAGCCGCTGACGTTGTCGATGCTTCAGCAACACGGGCTCGGCGCCAAGGACGTCCAGTGGCGTGTCAAGGTGCAGAACCGCAAGGTCTACCGGCGCACGCGCGAGCCTGGCGACATCGTCCGGGCCGACACCGATTGGTTAGAAGGGCACGCGCAACAACCGCTTGCCGGACATTGCGAAAACTTCGTCGACGGCAAAACAATCCCACTCGGGCAGGTGCGCTACATCTGCCCCAACAAGAACTTTCCAGAAATCCGGCTTCGCTTTACCCCGGCGCAAGGGCTGATCTATGGCCCCAATGTCGCCGAACGCGACCACCTCGTGATCCCCGACGAACGCGCGGTCTATGACGCGGGGAAGGGAAAGTGGCGGGGCTGGGACATCGACACGGCCATGAACGCGGACGAGAAGGCGGTGCGCGAGACGGCACCCCCCTCGCTGTTCGCCATCACGCCGCATCAAGCACCACCCTGGCTGCACGGTGACAAGGCGGTCAGCCGCGGATATCTCGACGATACCTGTGACGGATTTGTGCACCTGAAGCTGGCGATTTCCGGCCGGGAGCTAACCGCCAGCGCCCGCATCTCCGCCGGACCGCCGGATTATGCGCCGGATTCGATCATCGTCCGCACCCTCGCCGATGACCTCGAGCAGATCGTTGACGGTCCGGAGGTCAAAGACGAGGACCCTACGGTCCAGGTCCGCGCCGAGGACATCATCCGCCGCGCCTACGAGACCGTACGGCTGATGAATGTGGCGGTGATGAACGGCAACACCGTCAAGGGGCGGCCGCCGCTGTCGCTCGACACGATGCCGGCCGAAGAAGCCTTTGGTACGCAGCGCATGTTGCGGCCCGTCATGGCGCCGCAGAACGTCGATATGCTGGCTGTCTTGGCACTCCACCAGCAGGCGTTTGCGGCGCTGCGCGGTGGTACGGCGCCTTGGTTCCTATCCTTGCTGCGCCAGCCGGAAGAGGCAGGCGACCTGACCGATCGGGGCCGCCGCAAGATGCCGGCGCTGATGTGCGGCGCCGACGGCTACTATCTGACGCTGACACGGCGGCAGATCGACACGATCCGCAGGGCGGCTACGGCACTTCACTTCCAGGAGGAGCGCCGGGCGCCGGCGGCGGTCACAGCGAGTGAGACTTCGGCACGCCGCATCGAACCTTGCAACCTGACCGCGCAGCTGTTTTATAAGGCGGCTGGAAATCCGATCAATTCCCGACCGGCGATGGCCATCGGCAACCCGACCCCCGGCCTGGAACTCGATTTCCGGGCGGTCTGGCGCCGGCTGTTCGAGGGCATCGAGCTGAGCGAGCACGACAACTATGTGATCGATGCCGTGGGCCGCTACGCCGGGCTGAAGGGTCGCCGCCTGTTGCATGCCGACGGCCGGAAACTGGTGGCAGAACTGCGTGGTCCCTCGCCGGCCAGCGCCGACGCAGATGTCCTGGTCAAATCGGAAAAGAACCCAGACGGGGTGTTCTGCATCGAATGGTCCAATAATCTGACGCACGTGTTGCGCAAGCAGGGCGAACTAGTCGAATGCTATTTTACCTGCGGGCCGTCGGTAGATCCCCAGCCCTGGGATGACGAGAAGCGCGACCTTTATCACAAGGAAACCCTGCGGGTTCGATCATTTTTTGAATTGGAGACGGCGGTCGTTTCCCGCGACCTGGCTAAACCCGGCGAGCTGACGCAAGGTCTGTGCTCCCCCTGGCAGAACGATTTTCGCGAATGCTCATGTTATTATTGGTCTGCGTCTCGTCCCGATTACGTCAATGTCGAGCCGACGCAAGACGGCACCAGTCGCGGCGATAACTGGTTCCAAAAGGTGCGCACCGGGGACTATGTCCCTGATGATTACGTCGACTCGCGCCTGATCAGCTACGACGACCTGTTCCTGGAATGGGAGCGCGCCCTCAAATTCCAGATCGGCGGCCGGGACGAGCCGGATTGACCGCCGCCGAGCGGGCCCGCGCCGAGGGGCATCGCTACATGACGGCATCGATGCCGCGCTCCGCCGCAATACATCTTTTTGCCGACGGCGACCGTCGGCACTTGTTTCTGGCCGACGGCAGCCGCCTGTTCGGTATCGATGCGGACTCGTTCGGCGCGCTCGACATTGCCACGGAGCGCGGCCATGCCGAAGAGGCAATCGCGACACTGGGTTTGGCTGGGCCGCCAGCGATCGAGGACGCGCCGCCGGCGGTGCCGCGGGTCCACGCTCTCTCGCTGGCCGTCGCCCAGAAATGTAATCTCGGCTGCGTCTATTGCTACGCTCAGCAAGGGGCGTTCGGCGGAGCGGCGAAGGCTATGCCGTTGCCCATGGCGGAGCGCGCGGTCGAACTCTTGTTGTCCGAAGCTGCAACCGGCAGCGGCAGAGCCAATCTCGCCTTTCTCGGCGGCGAGCCGCTTGTCAACCGCACCGTCCTGCAGGAGACGACGAGGCGGGCGGCGGAACTCGCCCGGCATCGCGGCATCGCCCTCAGCTTCTCGATCACCACGAACGGGACCTTGCTAAACGCGGCCGACGCGGAATTCTTCGAAACCTACGGCTTCGCTGTCACCGTCAGCCTCGATGGCCCGGGACCGGTGCATGACCGGCTGCGTCCGTTCAAGGGCGGTCGTGGCAGCTTCGATACGATCATGCGCAATCTGCGACCGCTATTGGCGCAGCAGCGGCGCATGCAGGTGTCAGCCCGTGTGACGGTGACTCCCGACAATCTCGCGTTGCGCTCGACGCTGGATGGCTTGATCGCCGAACGGTTTCACAGTGTTGGGTTTTCCCCGATGCTAAGCGCGCCCGGCGGGCAGGGGGAGATGCAGAGCGACCACCTCGCGGCGATGCTCGGTGAAATGATCGATTGCGGTCGGGAGTTCGAACGGCAGGTGGTTGGCGGCGCGCGCTATCCCTTCGCCAACATAATCAACGCTCTGCGCGAGATCCACCGCGGCACGCATCGGCCGTATCCGTGCGGCGCCGGAGCGGGATATTTCGGGGTGTCCGCCGATGGCGAACTGGCCGCATGCCACCGGTTCGTCGGAGATGCCGAGGGGGCAATGGGGTCAGTAGATGCCGGCGTTGACCGGGTGCGTCAAGCCCACTGGCTCGTAGAGCGTCACGTGCATCGTCAGGAGCCGTGCCGCGCCTGTTGGGCCCGCTATCTCTGCGGCGGCGGCTGCCATCACGAGGTGATCCGGCGCGGCCGGCCCGCCTGTGACTATATTCGCGGGTGGCTGCATTACTGCATCGAGGCCTATCTGCGCCTGTCGCAGGCACAACCCGCGGCCTTCGGCCGCTGACCGCCCGCGTGGCGTGGGCACCCTCTGCGTCATCGGTGGCGGGCCGGCGGGCAGCACCTTCGCGGCACGCATGGCACAGCTCGGCCACGACGTCGTCCTGGTCGAGCGCGCTACCTTTCCGCGACGGCAGTTCGGCGAATCGCTCAGTCCCGGCGTCCTGCCGCTGCTCAGCATGACGGGTGTCCGCGCCGCGGTCGAGGCGGCTGGGTTCCGGCGTGTGCGCACCGTCCGCGTCCTCTGGGACGGCGACGAGCGGGTGCGCGACGATCCAAGCGAACAGGGTCTGATTGTCGGGCGCGGCGAATTCGACCGACTACTGCTCAAGCACGCACTGGCGCTCGGCGTGCGCATCCTGCAGCCGGCGACCGTGCGCGCGTACTGGTACGATGGCGGCCGATGGCGCGTCGAGGCAGGGACGCCCGGCGGCAACGTCCTCGTCGAGGCGGATTTCCTAGCCGATGCACGGGGCCGCGCCGGAGCCGGGCGCACGCGGCGGTGGACCGGTGTGCGCACGCTCGCGCTCTACGCCTATTGGTGTGGCGCCGCCCTGCCAGAAGAGCCGCGCATTGAGGCTGGAGGCGAGGCCTGG
>Ga0306920_100016528_pt1 | contig 10173 bp, 4 predicted proteins | sample flu12Cox44000170_FD_204666 | JGI IMG/M metagenome (GOLD analysis project Ga0306920, IMG submission 204666) | Lab enrichment of tropical soil microbial communities from Luquillo Experimental Forest, Puerto Rico - flux4day.12C.oxic.44.000.170 (v2)... | ecosystem: Environmental > Terrestrial >...
TCTGTTGCGCGTCAGTCCGGCGCGCCTGAGATACCTCGTGGCAAATGGGATTCTGAGGGTGCGCGATCTGCGGGTAACGGCAGGCTCCCTGGCTGTTTATTGCACAAAGAACCGCTCGACCATAACTCCTCGCGCTCTTGAAAGAGCCAGGACTGCTCTGGCAAATGGGGATGATGCCTTCTCCTGGGAACGGACAGCGAATGTCTTGGGCTACACGCTGGGGCAGGTGCAGGGCTTAATTTCCTCTGGCCAGCTGAAGCTGGCTGATCTGTTTGTTACCGAAAGGTCATTCGAGGAGTTCTGCAGAAAGCACAGTGACGAGATCAATGCGGCGCTCATTGAACCGGCCACCATGAAATGGTTGGTAAGCGAGTACGGGGTGCTGGAGACCACCTTCAACCGTGGGGCGGTCTCTGGCTCACGCAAGCATGCTTTGGTAATCAGAACCTGCGGCTGCGGAAAGAAGATAGCCGGGAACCCTTACTTTAGACATGTCCGCGCCTGCCGGATGGCAAGCCGGGCGGGCCGCGCCGATCGAGCTGGTTCGCCTGGAACCAGCGGTCGAATTCTCAAGGGCGCTCAGTCATCCCGGGCAGCGTGAGAATCCGCCTCTCTGCGCCGGCCTTTCGGGCATGGAGCGCGGTACGGCGGTTGCGAACCACATGTTTCATGGCAAGGGTGGGTGTACTCCATTGTGCGAATGGCACCTCAGCGGCTCTGCACCTGTTTGCACAAAGACTACTGGTACCTCAAAGCAACCATGGGCTCGATGCGCGTCGCACGCCGTGCCGGAATGTAGCAGGCGGCCAAGGACACAATGCCAAGCAGAGGTACGATGATCGCATAAGTTATCGGATCTTGCGGGCGAACGCCGAAAAGCATGAACGACAGCAGGCGGCTGATTAGGAGTGCGGAGGCCATGCCGAGCGCAAGTCCGAGAAGAATGATGGCCATTCCGCGGCCGACCACAAGCGCCAGAATTCTTCGGGGCCGCGCACCGAGAGCCATGCGAACGCCGATTTCCCGAGTGCGCTGTGATACCGAATAGGCGATCACGCCGTACAGCCCCACCGTACCCAGCAGCAGAGCTATGGCTCCGGCAATGGCGAGCATGGCCAGAGTGAACGATGTGCGCGCCATGGATCTGGCATAGAAATAGTTCAGCGTGTGCACTCTGGCGATTGGCAGATTGGCATCTACCGACCAAACTGCCTGTCGAATCTGCTTTATCAGGTCTTCCGAGCCGGCGCGTGTACTGCGGACTACGAAGCTTACGTACCGGCTCGCCCGGAGCGGCTTGCTCTGGAACTTGCTGAGCAAGCTAGGCCAATAAACCGCGGTGCGGGCAGGCCTGTCCAGGCCGTCGTCATGGATGTCGCCGACAACGCCGATGATTTCACGCCAATCGTCGCTGGCGGAGATTCTAATGTGCCGACCGAGTGCCTCTGCCGGTGTGTGCCAATATTCGCGGGCGAAGTTCTCCGAGACCAGCGCAACCGGAACCCTGTTGTAGGTGTCGTTCCAGTTGAGATCGCGGCCGGCGATGAGCGGTGTTCCCAAAGTATGCAGGTATCCGGGTGAGAGGAACAAGAGATGCCGGAGCGGCGGAAGCGTTCCCTCCGCGTAGGTGTGGTCGGCTACGAAGACGTTGTCCAGCCGGTTATCCCCATCCATGGGCACAGCACTTGAAAAGCCGACGGAGGAAACACCAGGAATGACGGCGAGCTTATCCTGGATTTGTTGCTCGATTCGAGGAACCGTGGCATCGTCAGGCACGTCGGAACCAGGTATCGCGATGCGAAAGCTTTGCAACTCGGCGGGGCCGACGAATCCGGGGTTGACGTGCGTTAAAACGCGGAAGGTGCGAATCATCAGGCCCGAGCAAACCAGCAGGACGAGGGCGAGTGCGACCTGCAAAACCACCAGAAGGTTTTGCGCGCGATGGCGCTTACGGCTCGGGCTGAGGGTACGACTGCTTTCCGGCAGGCCGGCACGGACAACAGCGTGTTTGAAGGCCGGAATCAACCCGAATAGCACGGTGGTGAGGAGTGCGATTGATAATGTGAAGAGCAGCACCGGCACGTCGATAGCAACATCGCTCATGCGCGGGAGACCGGGGGGCGCAAGCCTGACCAGGAAGTGCAAGGCAATCCAAGTGCATCCCAAGCCGAAAATGGCACCAAGCAAGCCCAACATTGCGCTCTCATGCAGCAACTGTAGGACGAGGCGCCGGCGGGTTGCGCCCAGTGCGGCGCGCAACGCCAGTTCGGGCTGGCGGCCCTCGGTGCGCACAAGCAGAAGGTTGGCGACGTTGGCGCAGGCGATAAGCAGAACCATTCCGATCCCGCCCATCAGGACCCAAAGCAGCGTGTCGACATTACCCACTACGTCCTGTTTCAAGGGAAGGAGACTGGGGGAGAGCCGGGCGTTTTGCAGCAAATCGATGCTCATACCCGGTGCCGGCGGGAATGCGCTCAAGGTAATCGGCAGCATCCGTGACACGTCGGCGGAGGCCTGGGCGAGAGTACGCCCCGGTTTAAGCCGCGCAATGCCAAAGTAGCTGAAGTTGCCGAGGAGCGTTAGATTGCGATCCAGTTGCAGCGGCAAAATCAGCCCCAGGTCGTGATCATCGAGAAAACGGAAGGTGCGGGGTAGCACGCCGATGATCTCACGGGCCTTTCCGTCCACTACAATCGTTTTCCCGATCGCGGAAGCGTTAGCGCCGAATTTGTGCTGCCAATAGGCGTAGGTCAGCACGACGGTCGCCGGTGCGCCGGGAGAGTCGTCAGACCGGGAGAAGATACGGCCCATGATGGGCGGAACACCCAAGATCGAAAGAGCGCCATCCGTCACGTACAGGGCATGAACCCGTTCCGGTTCCGCGAACCCGGTGACGTTCACGTCATGGTCGGAATCCGTCTCGGCGTAAATGCCAATGTCCTGAAAGGTGTGGCTCTGCTCGCGAAATATGAAGTAGTCCTCTGGCGCCATGCCGCGCAATGACGGATCCAAGGCCAGCGGGCTGATTTCTACACTTACCAATTGTTCGGCATGAGGATAAGGGAGAGCCTTGAGGAGGACGGCGTGGAGAACGCTGAAGATGGCTGTGTTCGCTCCAATACCTAAGGCCAGGGTGAGAACGGCGATGGCCGTGAAGCCTGGGGATTTGCGCAGCATACGCAGGGCGTAGCGAGCGTCCTGCAACAGCATTTCCAGGAGCGATATCCCGCGCGCATCCCGGCATTCCTGCTTGATCTGGTCAAGCCCGCCGAAGGTCAGCCGCGCACGCCGCTCTGCCTCTTGGAGCGACATACCGGCTTCCATGTATTTCTCCGTTTGTCGCTCGAAGTGGAAGCGCAGCTCCTCATCCAATTCCCTCTCTGCCGTTTCCTTCCGGAAAATGGAGCGGAGTCGAAAGCACAGATCACTGAACATGATGCACCTCCCTACGCCGTCTCCAGCACCTGGGCAACAGCCAACGTCAGTCTCTTCCAGGCATCCTTTTCAACCTCCAGACGCCGCCATCCACTCTTGGTAAGCTCGTAGTACTTCGCGCGCCGGTTGTTCTCGGATGTTCCCCAACGGGCTTGAATCCAACCTCGGCGCTCAAGCCGGTGAAGGGCTGGATACAAGGAGCCTTGTTGAATCTGTAAGGCATCGCTTGAAACCTGCTGTAAACGCTCCGAGATAGCCCAGCCGTGCTGGGCTCCAAGGGCAAGCGTTCGCAGGATCAGCAGGTCGAGGGTGCCCTGCGGAAGTTCGAGGCGTTCTCGGCATTTATTCCCCCCTTTTACTTCTACAAGAGAAGATGGTAAGCGATCTCCTGTCGAAGTGCAAGGGGAACTTGGAGAGGGTTCCGGACTCGATGCCCCTGCCCGGCAATCACTGCACCCGCCCGGAGGCGCGTCGTTGCCAGCCGGGGGCGTAGTCCTCTCGCCCTGTTGCCGCGGCCACCTGCCGACACTGCAAGTGCCATTCGCATTTGCGCGCCAAGGGATTGATTTGCAGCAAGCCGCTCACCTGCCCTCGATCGCTCGGTTTTGGAATTCGCGCCATGCGGCGGCCAGGCGTGGTTTCAAGTTGCTTGTTGCTGATTACGCTTTGTCCTGTTGGTGAAAATCAAAACACCGATCCGTTCAAATACATGCTCGGCAAGAATCGGTGAGCAGACACCAACCATGGCAAAATGATGAACCGGGGATGCCAAACGGATGTTTTGTTGGCGGCAAGCCGGGATCTGCTCCATGAGTAACTGCCGCGTGCCGGGATTGTGCCGAGTGAATGCTGTCTGCTCGAATTCTGCTCCAGCCACTTCGAAAACGGCGGGGGTTCTAGAAAAGGCCGCGAGGTACGCCCGGCACCAGATAGCGGCCTCGAAGGAACGGATGAATGCCGATAGCAACATCTCGTTCAGCTCAACGATGAGACGCATGGACACTGCCCCACACTTGACCATCGGGCACGCCGCTGACCGACGCGGGCCAGGTCGTCTGGACTTTTTCGGGTGGACGCTGGAAGAATTCTCGATCGACGCTCGCGACGGCCGGGATGAGGAACCTTGGCAAAGATGGTTGGGCCTTGCATCTAATGACGACGTTTGGCAACACTTGGCTGAATTACCTGACGGTATCCTGAAAGCCGTCGAGGAGTTTGTCGCGGCGCGCCTCAGACTGACGGCACTTCGGCAACGGTGACCCGCTGCGTGGGCCACACACCGACCTCATTTCACGCCTGAACAGGGTCAACAAGGGCGGCATGATTCGAGATCTCAAGCCAGTCTGGACTACAAGCTCCAACGCCGAGACGTCCGGAACTTGGGGCACCCTGGTTGCGTACTGCTGCTGGCGTTGATGGCGGTATTGGCGGGGGGGGAGCAGCGCTGCGTGAGTCGGGCACGATTGATGAGGTGACCCATATCGGCAGTGGTGTGAGCTACCTTCAGAAGCTTGATCTGCGCATGAATGCCGAGCACCCGCCCCTGCCAAAGGTGCTGGCCGCGGTTCCGTTAGTGATTCGCGGAGTCCACGCGGACTACAACCATCCGTCGTGGAGCTTCAGCGAAACGTTTTTTCCAGCGTACTTGGGGCAATGGGTTGTTCGGAGAATGGCTGCTGGAGAAATGGGATGATCCAAAAGCGGTGCTTATCTGTGCTCACGGCTGTAGGGGCGCCTGGAGGCGGCAGCGTCGGCTCATTGTGGATCGCCTGCTGAAGCCTGGTTGCCCTGCGATTCCGATCTCCCGTCGCTGACCTTCGTCGAAAGCGTCGTCAAGGAAACGATACGGCCGTATCCGCCGGCCTGGAGCGTGGCTCGTACTGCTAGCGCCCGCTTTGAACTGGGATGCCGGGGACACCAGCGGGTGCCAATATCGTCATGAGCCAATGGATCATGCACGGAGGGTTCTTCTCGAGCCAGAGAACTTTGATCCCGATCGGTGGAGTACCAAAGCGCGTGGCAGAACCCACCCCGCTTCGCCTATTTTCCTTTGGTGGTGGTCCCCTGCAGTGTGTCGGATGTATGGTTTTTGAGTATCGGGGCCGTCCTGACACTCGCCGCCATAGGTCGCAGATATCAGCTCGTGTCAATAGAGAACATCCCAGTGCTACCAGCCCGCGTCTCACCCTGCGCCCGAAGGATTCGATCCGCATGCGGATGAGGCGAGGCCCTAGCAATCCGCGAGCTGTCGCTCCTGTGATTCGGCTCATTCGCGCTGAACGACGGAGTGCGATGCTGGGGCACAGGAACCTGATTCGACATCCCGTCCTTAGTATCACTGCATTGTTCGGGCTACACTGGGATGTGAGAAAACTCATCCTGCTTGCCATCGCGGTTTTTGTGCTGCTGTTCGTGTTCCTCGTCGCACGATCAGCGACCCCTGTTGTGGACCTGCCGTTAGCAGTCACCTCCATTGGCCAGGCCACTCCCATCACCGTTCACGTACGCGATCCACGTGGCATTCGAAGGCTGCAAGCGTTCGTCGAGCAGAAGGGTGCTCGTTACGAAGTCTTCGACATGGCTCAGCCGTCGAAGTCGTCCGAGGCTGTGTGGAATTTCACCGCTGGCATAAAGACCACACCGCAATTGCATGAGGGCAAGGCGAAGTTGATTGTCGAAGCGACTTCGCACGACATGCTTAGAAAGACAGGCCACGCTGAACGCGACGTGACGGTGGTTACGCAACCGCCCGCCATCAATGTCGATTCCGAGCCGCACTACCTGTATTTGGGCATGGCTGATCTGGCAACCTTCACAGTTTCAGGCGGCTGGACAGATGCGGGAGTGCTCGTTGGCGATCAGAAGTTTCGCGCCTGGCCCACGCCGGGCGGTAAGCCCGGCCTGTTTTCACTGTATGCATTCGCTTGGAACATGCCCACCGATACCGTTCCCCTGGTTTACGCCGCCAACGATGCAGGAAGCAATGTAACGAGGCCCCTAGTGGTCGTTTTTCCGAAGCGGGAGCAGCCGAAATACACCGTGCATGACTTGCGGGTAAGCGACGCGTTCATGCAGAAAGTGATTAGCGAACTTGACCCGAACGGAACGGGTGATCCAGTGGCACGCTTTGTGAAGATCAACAGCGAAATGCGCCGCGCCGACAACAAGACGCTGTCCGATCTGCGATTCAAGACGGCCGACAAGTTCCTGTGGTCGAAGCCCTTCATCCGGCAGCCTCACTCGCAGGCTGAGGCGAACTTCGCTGAGGTACGGAACTATATCTACCAAGGCAAGAAGATCGATCAGCAGGTTCACCTGGGATACGACCTGGCGGTTACGCAGCATGTCGGTGTGCAAGCTTCGAATGACGGCAAAGTCATCTATGCGGCTCCTCTGGGGATTTACGGCAACTCTATCGTCATTGACCACGGCTATGGACTACAGACGATCTACGGCCATCTCATCAGAATTGATGTGCATGAAGGCGACGCGGTGAAGCAAGGCCAAGTGATGGGCTTGAGCGGCCAAACCGGTATGGCTGCCGGCGACCACATCCATTTCGCGATGCAGCTCGATGGTGTCCAGATCGATCCGAAGGAATGGTGGGACGCCCACTGGATTAAGGATCACATCGCAAGGCGTGTTGACCTTCCCAGGTTCAACATGTCGAGCGGAGCGAGTCCATCGTCTGCTCACGGATCCATAGCAGGAAAGGGCTTTAGTGCGGTCACGATTACCCGTGATTTGCTCGCTTCATTGAGTGGTGGACGGCAATAGCCTCTAGGATTGCTTCGTATGGGACCTTCGCGCATTCACCTTGTGATCACATTGTTGCTGCTGTTGGCGTTGGTCGGCTGGGCGATCCCAACAGCCGCCGATTTCGCCATTGAGTACAACTGGTGGAAAGAAGTCGGACAAATCCCGACCTGGTTCGGCATTCTGTGGTACCGCAGCACCCCGCTAGCTCTGGGTGCTCTTGTGGCCTTCCTGTCGTTGTACCTGGCTCACGCCCGCGGACTGCACTTCGCCGGCATTCGTCCGCGGGATGTCGGCCTGTATTCCCGTCTGATTGCGGTCGGACTGTCTCTGGTAGCTCTGGTGTTCGCATCGGTCTCGATTGACTATTGGACGGTCATGCGGTTTTTCGGATCGCGAGGGCTTAGCGCTGCGCCCGATGCCTGGAGGGACCCGGTTTTCTCCCATGCCCTGCCCTTTTACCTGTTCGACCTGCCCTTTTACTCCGACCTGCTCCGCTTTGTATTCGCATTGGCCATTCTCTCCGCCTTGGTTTTCTGGGCAACAGCTCGTGGATGGCAGTTGATCGAACACTTGCGATTGAGTCGTCTGCGGGGCGAGCTGCGGACGAACACTATTGATCTTGGCCGCCTGCTGCTGCCCGGCGCCGCACGCGCCGGATTCGTTCGCGTAATCGCCGTGATTTTGCTGCTCGGATTTGCCGCATGGGTTTTTCTAGGCAACTACGAGCTTCTGTATGCGTCTCACCCTTTCATGACGGGCGCCGATTATGTTGATGAAAGGATCACTCTCCCTCTGCGCTGGCTCCTGATCATCGCCTCCTTAGCGGCGGTGCCGCTAGTTTGGAAGGCGAGATTCAGGAAGGCGGTCTTTCTTGTCGCAGGGTTTTTCATATTGCAGTTGGCCGTGCCGGCCATCGTTCATGCCGTCTATGTGCGGCCCAATGAGATCTCCATTGAGCGGCCCTACATCGAGCGCCACATTGAGGCGACCGTTGCTGCGTTCGGCCTGAATCGGAACGCGAGCGAACGCGCTTTCACCGTTTCTGGCCAGGCGGCAGTTGACCCGGTGCAGGATGCTACCCTGCTCCAGAATGTTCGTCTCTGGGACATGCAGGCGTTTAACGCGACAATCACACAGATTCAGGCACTGCGCCCGTACTACGCCTTCCCTGAAACCGACGTTGACCGCTATTTCATCAACGGCCGTATTAAACAGGTGCTTTTGTCGCCACGCGAGCTCGACGTCACCCAGTTATCGGCCGAAGCGAGTCAGAGCTGGATCAATCCGCATTTCATTTACACGCACGGTATTGGCGCAGTCGTAGCCGAGGTCAACCAAATCACACCCGATGGACTCCCGGTCTTGCTGATTGAGAACGCTCCTCCTGAGATCAAATCACCCGGCTTCCAACTGAGCCGTCCCGAGATTTACTTCGGCGAGAAGACGCAAGATCCGGTCTTTGTCCATACCGCCCGCGAAGAGTTCAACTATCCGTCGGGCGACCAAAACAAGTACACGACGTATCAAGGCACGGGTGGCTTCCCTGTCGGTTCTCCGCTGCTCAAGGCAGCCGCCGCAATCTCGCAGGGCGAGGCCAGCATTATTTTCACCCGGTATCTGACCGGACAAAGCCGCATGATGATCTATCGCAACGTGCAAGCCAGATTGAAACATTTGGCCGGCTTCCTGCACTGGGACCAAGACCCCTACCTCGTCATCACCGACGACGGCAGACTGGTTTGGATGGTGGATGGCTATACAACTTCTCTCTCTCATCCTTACTCGCAAACATTTCCTGTGGCTGGACTGGACGATGGCACAAACTACATTCGCAACTCGGTAAAAGCCACAGTAGATGCCTACACGGGAAAAATAGCGTTGTTCGTATTCGATCCAAGCGACCCTATTATCCAGGCATACGAGAAATTGTTCCCAAAGCTGTTCCGGCCTGCATCAGAAATGCCGGCCGACCTGCGCCGTCATGCCCGCTATCCCGAGGCGATATTTCGCACCCAAGCAGAAGCGTATCGCACCTTCCATATGCGCGATCCCCAGGTTTTCTATAACAAAGAAGATCTTTGGGAGATTGCGCGCAACGTGTTCGGCCAATCCGGACAACCTGAACCCGTAAAGCCCACCTACGTCGTAGCTACCTTGCCCGGGGAGAAAGAGCCTGAGTTTCTTTTGGTCCTGCCTTTTACTCCACGGGGCAAAGACAATTTAATCGGTTGGATGGCCGCCCGATGCGACGGCGAACAGCTGGGGAGCCTGATCTTCTACCAACTGCCAAAGCAGCAGCTCATGTACGGTCCCATGCAGATCGAATCGCGCATTGATCAGGATCAGAATATCTCCAAGGACCTTACACTGTGGAACCAGCAAGGCTCGCGTGTGTTGCGTGGAAATATCATTGCTCTTCCCGTGACAGGGGGATTTCTCTACGTCGAGTCGATTTACATTCAAGCGACGGAAGCCCGCATGCCTCAGCTCAAGAAGGTGGTCCTGGCTATGGGCGACCGGCTGATCTATCGGGACACCTTCGACGAGGCACTGGCCGAGCTAATGGGAGAGCAGCCGCCGTTTCGACCGACAGCAACAACCGTTGCCACTACCCCGACTTCCCCGCAGGGTCGGGGCGGGAACATACCGGCTCTGGCGGAGCGCCTTCGCCGTCTTCGGGATGAAGCTGAGCAACTCGCCCGGGAGTTGGAAGCACTGGAAAAAGACGCAATCAAGAAATAGTCCGGCTCAAATCACAGAGTACGAAAGACAAGGTCTCATGCGCAACTTAGGTCAGCTCGCGCCAGTTGGGAAAAGGACTTCGCGATGAGTTTTTGAACGAGCAGCAGCGGTGCGCGGACGTTGGCGATCTTACTTTTCGTGTCGAAACTGCGAAAAAAGTAGGGGGGCCAATGACGGGCAAGACCGTGTTGGCCATATCGTCCCGCCTTACCGTGCAAATACTGCGTGGCGAGCGAA
>Ga0306920_100016529_pt1 | contig 10173 bp, 9 predicted proteins | sample flu12Cox44000170_FD_204666 | JGI IMG/M metagenome (GOLD analysis project Ga0306920, IMG submission 204666) | Lab enrichment of tropical soil microbial communities from Luquillo Experimental Forest, Puerto Rico - flux4day.12C.oxic.44.000.170 (v2)... | ecosystem: Environmental > Terrestrial >...
GTTTCCGCCCTGGTCAGTGAGGGCGTAGCCGAGGACGTCGCCCGGGAGAAGTGCTGGTTCCTCGACTCCAAAGGATTGATCGTGACGAGCCGAACCGACCTGACCGAGCACAAGCGTCACTTCGCTCAACAGGTTCCGTTCGTTTCTGACCTGCTCGCGACAATTGCCGCCCACAAGCCCACAGCCCTGATCGGGGTGGCCGGCGTGGGTGGAACCTTCACCAAGCCAGTGATTGAGGCGATGGCCCGTTTGAACAAGCGGCCGATCATCTTCGCGCTCTCCAACCCGACTTCTAAGTCGGAATGCACGGCGGACGAGGCTTATCGCTGGTCCGAGGGTCGAGCCATCTTCGCCAGCGGGAGCCCATTTCCCCCGGTTCACTGGAACGGAGAGACCTTCGTTCCCGGCCAGGGAAACAATTCGTACATCTTCCCAGGTGTCGGCCTAGGAGTGGTCGCCAGCGAAGCGCGTTTGGTCACCGATGAGATGTTCTTAGAATCCTCGAGGGCGCTTGCCGATGAGGTTTCGAAGCAGGATTTGTCGCAGGGCCGAATCTACCCGCCGCTAAGCCGAATCCGCGACGTCTCCGTGGCCATCGCTGCGGCGGTTTCCGAGGTTGCGTACCGGCGCGGCCTCACCGACAAAACCCGCCCCAACGATTTGGTGGGCGCGATTCGTGCGATTATGTATCAGCCCGGCTACCGAAGCTACGTTTAGACAGGCCTACTTGGCCGAAACGTAAGTACCAGGGGCATCGAAAATCGGCGGGTGGGCCTTGCTACCCATTGGCGGCGGGCCACGCCGAGCACCGGCGCGGTCGCTTATCCACCGCGCCCAATCCTCCCACCAAGTCTCCTGGTGTTTGGTGGCCCCGAGCAACCAGTCCTCAGGGTCCGCCGGGAGTTTGTGGTTGGTCCAGTGAACTGCGGTCTTGCTCGGGGGATTGACGATCCCGGCGATATGTCCGGAGCTGCTGAGCACGAACTTGACGCGCCCAGAAAACAGCTGAGTGGATTTGTACGAGGAGCGCCAGGGCGCGATGTGATCCTCGATCGCGGCGAGAATGTACACGTCCTGTTTTATCTTGGAGAGAATAAGTTTCTTGCCTTGGCTCACCAGCTCGCTGCGCGCCAGGCGGTTCTCCTGGTACAGCCCCCGCAAATACGAGGTGTACATCTTGGCCGGCAGTCGAGTGCTGTCGCCATTCCAGGCGAGGATGTCGAAGGCTGGGGGCTCTTCTCCCATCAGCCAATTCTTGGCCACGTAGTTGAAGACCAGATCGTTGGCTCGCAAAAGGCTGAAGGTGTAGGCCATCTCCTTGTCATCCAGGTACCCGCGCTTCTCAACCCGCCGTGAGATCGCCGCGACGCTGTTGGGATCCAAGAAGGCGCCGATCGGACCGGGATCGCTGAAGTCCACCAGGGTGTTGAGGAGCGTTGCGCTGTTGATCCGCCGTTCTTCTCCGGTCTCCGCCAGATACGCGAGCAGCATCGTGGTCAAGGTTCCACCCAGACAGAGGCCAACGATGTTGACCTTTGGAGCCTTGGTGATTTCCTGGATCAGTTGGACCGCCTGCAAAGGACCTCGAAGCAGGTAGTCGTCGAGCGTCAGCTCCCGCATCGAGTCGTCCGGATTGCGATAGCTGATCATGAACGTGGTGTGGCCGTGCTGGACCGCCCACTCGACGAAGCTCCGGCCTGGAGCAAGGTCCATGATGTAGTACTTGTTGATCCAAGGCGGGCTGCACAGCAGCGGGATCTCATAGACGTCCGGCGTCTGCGGCGAGTACTGGATCAACTCCATTAAGTCGTTCTGGTAGACCACCTTGCCGTGGCTGACCGCTAGGTTCTTTCCCACTTGGAAGCTGGAGGTGTCGACTTGTTTGGGCCATCCGCCCCGCTCCCGCAGGTCCTGGCCGAAGAGGCGAAGCCCGCGCAGCAGGCTCCCACCTCCGGTTTCGAAGGCGCGGCGCAGCGCCGTGGGGTTGGTCCACAGGTAGTTGGTGGGCGCCAGCGCATCCACGACCAGTTGGGCGACGAAGCGCGCCTTGCGCGCTGTTTGAGGATCCAGGTTGGCCGCGTTCAGCAGGTCCCCCACCAAGCGCTCCCGCAGGAAGTGCGCCTGGAGAAGAGCGTAAAACAGCGGATTGTCCTCCCAAGCAGGATCCGAAAATCTCTTGTCCTTACTGCCGGGCGCCAGCGAACTGCTGCCCTTCGAGCCGATCAGTCGGCTCGCCACCGCCTGCGCCGCACCCATCGCGTTCACCGCGAAGTGTTGGTAGGCGGACAGAACCGAGAGTGGGTGCCGCGCAAGTCCAAACGCCGTGGCCGCGAGGGAGCGTCCAAATGAAAGCGGATCAACCTTGTCCAGTACACCTTGAGCCGCCCGCTGCACCGGACCCTTCGGTTGCTCTTGTGATTTGTTGAAGTCGTTCATCAGTCGTTAGCTCTGTTGCCTTCGTACCCGCGGGAACGAGTGACCGCAGAAGGGAATCGCAGCCGGCGGATACGCGAATGGGGTTTGGTTTGTTGCCGATGCCCGACTCTAGCCCTCCTGCTCTACATGTAAACGCCGCCGTTGACGTTGATTTGCTGGCCGGTGATGTAGTCGCCTTCGGCGGCGAGGAAAGAAACCGCCTTGGCCACCTCTTCAGGTAGCCCAAAACGACCCATCGGGATTCGAGCTTTGATTTGCTCCTGAACGTTGGCGGGGACCTTGGCGAGCATATCGGTAAGCGTGAAACCGGGCGCCAACGCATTCACGGTGACGTTGTACTTCGCATATTCGAGGGCCGCGGTTTTGGTGAAGGCGATGATTGCCCCCTTGCTCGCGGAATAGTTCGCCTGTCCAAAATTTCCCGCCTGACCCACGAAAGAGCTGATGTTGATGATCCGCCCGTATTGCTGCTCGGCCATCGCTTTTAGGGCCGCGCTGCAGCAGAAGTACACGCTGTTGAGGTTGGTGTTTAGTACTTCCGCCCACTCCTCATCGCCCATCCTCTTCAGCGACTTGTCGCGAGTAATGCCTGCGTTGTTAACGAGGACGTCCAGCCGGCCCCATTTTTCGATCACTTGACTGATCAACGCACGCGCCTCTTTGGGGTTGCTGACATCCGCGCGCAACAACAGCACTTCCCCGCCGAAGCCGTTGATTTCCTTCGCCAAGGCGTGAGCTTCAGCTTCGCCAGAGCGGTAGTTGAGCGCGACCTTCGCGCCGTCTTTAGCCAGCTGTAGGGCGATCGCGCGGCCGATCCCGCGAGATGCTCCGGTTACCAACGCATTTTTTCCGTCCAGACGCCCCATAAATCCTCCTGTTATTGAGCAATAAAGCGGGCGCGCGGAGAAGATGCAACAGGCATACCCGGCCAGTAGAACAAAAAAAGAGGCGAGCCCTGGTGCTGCTCCAGCTCGCCTCCGCCTTACTCTGATCTATCGGTGTTACGCCTTGCCGTTTGCGCCGACTTCGGACGCCTTACGAGCGGTCTCGACCGCCAACTTCCTCCACTGGGTCACGATTTGCTGGCTCTGCTCTATGGCCTGCTTGCCCAGGCGAACCGCCTCGTCGAAACCCGCGGTGAACTGCTCGACGGCGTTGGACTGAATCTTGCCGAGCTCCTGATAGAAGGACTCCAGAAACGCCGCTTGATCCGCGGCTGCCGACTTCCAGAAGCGATAGAATTGCTGCACCTGCGAATTGATTTGATTTTCCATGATCTGCTTGCCTCGCTTGGCTTGTGTGTGAGCGAAATTGGACCGTTTCATGTTGGGTATCCTACGGCGCTCGGGCCGATTGTCAACGAAAAATGTTGCAATGCAACAAAGAAGTGCGGCTAACTCTTTCGCTTCTTCCTCAAACTGCTCTTCAGTTCTGCCAACTCCCGGCGCAACTCCGCAATTTCGTTGGCGGCACTGGGCGCGGGGGCCTGCTGGCCCTCGGAGCGTCCAGGCGATCCACCAAGCAGGCGCAGAAAAGCGTCGGCAGCGCCGAACGGCGCCATCGCCAAGGGATTGTAGGGCGACAATTTCTGGGCCCCGTGCTTGGCGTTCAGATAGATGTCCAAGGCCCATCGCACGTATTGGCCGAAGAACTCCGCGAGTGCATCGTCGCCAAGGCGCACCAACTGGATCAGCAAAGGTATTGGCAGCAACCTCGCTGCCCCGCGGCCCTCGAGGAGAATCTGGGTCAGCGTTGCACCGGTGAGATCCTCTCCCGTCTTGGCGTCGACCACCCGAAGCTCGGCGCCCTTTTGGACCTTGGCGGCGACTTCCTCGAGAGTGATGTAGCGACTGTCGTCGGTGTCGTAGAGACGCCGGTTGCCATACTTTTTGACGATCATCCGACCGCTTTTGCAGCAGGCAGCGGGGCGAACGCAAGCAAAACGCATCGTACTTCAGGCAGGTGCCACTGCACTTTGTTCGTTTTAGGGCCGTGAGTGGAAGTAGCCCGGCGGGTCCCGGCCTTGAGGCGTGCAAATCGTGCGGGATCGCGCACCCCTCGCGCACGGATTGCAGAAGTCGATAACCTTTTGTTTGTTGCGGTGCAGCGATTGCGGGTGGCACGGCCTTTGTACAGCGCCGAGCCCAGGGCAGCTTCCTCCCCGCCGAAGGAGCACGATCATGACCTGGACGCAGTCGTATTTGCCGCTCGGAAACCTTTATCTCTCCGCGCTGGTTGCAGCCCTGCCCGTGATCGTGCTCCTCGGTGCCCTGGCGTTGTTCCACGTCAAGGCCCACTGGGCGGCACTCCTGGGCCTCACCGTGGCGCTGTTTACCGCCGTGGTGGTCTATCGGATGCCGGGTTCCATGGCGACCGCTACCGCTCTCAATGGTGCGGCGTATGGCCTTTTCCCGATCGGCTGGATCGTGCTTAACGCGATCTTCGTTTACGACATCACCGTCAAGACCGGAAAATTCGAGGTGGTGAAGGAAACGATCGCTGGACTCGCGAGCGACCGACGCATTCAGGTCCTGCTGATCGGTTTCAGCTTCGGCGCCTTCATCGAGGGAGCCGCCGGTTTTGGCACACCGGTCGCGATTTCAGCGGCCATGCTGATCGGGCTTGGATTCAAACCTCTCCAGGCGGCCGGGCTTGCTCTTATCGGCAACACCGCACCGGTGGCTTACGGAGCGCTGGGAACTCCGATCCTGGTGCTCGCCAAGGTCACCAACCTTCCGCTGGAGCATCTTTCCGCCATGGTGGGCCGTCAATTGCCGTTCTTCTCCGTGTTGGTGCCGTTCTGGCTGGTTTGGGCGATGGCCGGGTACAAGGGGATGAAGGAAGTCTGGCCGGCGTGCCTGGTGGCTGGCGTGAGTTTCGCGCTCCCGCAATTTCTCGTCAGCAACTTCCACGGTCCTTGGGTGGTGGACATCGTTGCTTCCGGCGTGTCGATCGCTTCGATCGTCGTGCTGTTGCGCTTTTGGCAGCCAAGGAGAGTGTGGCGGTTCGCGGACGAGCGTGCCTCCGATGCCGAGCGCGGGCTGATTCATGGTGCCGCAGTGCCCCGATCGCTGGGCGCCGCCGCCGGGTCCCGGACGCGCGCCCCGACCAACCGGGAAGCCTGGATCGCCTGGATGCCCTGGATTGTTCTCTCGGCCTTCGTTTTCGCTTGGGGCTTGCCCCAGGTTAAGGGATGGCTCAACGAAATCCACAACCCCACTTGGAAAGTTCCTTTCCTCCACAACCTGGTTTTGCGGGCGCCTCCGGTGGTGCTGAAGCCAACGGCAGAGCCCGCGACCTTCAGTCTCAACTATCTGTCCGCGACCGGGACCGGCTTGTTGCTGGCGGGCATCGTCTCGGGGTTGTTGCTGGGGGTAAGCTTTCGCAAACTGCTCCAAATTTACGTAGGCACGCTGAAGCGAGTTCGCTTCTCACTTCTGACGATTGCGGCAATGTTGGCGTTGGGTTTCACCACCCGCTATGCCGGATCCGATGCCACGATGGGCCTGGCTTTCGCATCGACCGGCCATGCTTTCCCCTTCTTCTCGGCTTTGCTCGGGTGGCTCGGAGTGGCGCTAACTGGAAGCGATACTTCCTCCAACGTGCTGTTTGGCAACCTGCAGCAAGTGACCGCGCAACAAGTTGGCATGTCTCCGGTTCTCGCGGCCGCCACCAACAGCTCCGGTGGAGTGATGGGAAAAATGATCGACGCTCAGAGCATCGTGGTCGCGGGAGTGGCCACCGGACAAGTGGGGCAGGAGGGGTCGATTCTTCGTTACGTTTTCTTCCACAGTATTGCGCTCGCCGCTCTCGTCGGTCTTTTGGTGTGCTTGCAGGCCTACGTCTTACCAGGCATGGTGCCTCACTGAAGTGGCGGACGCCGCGGCATCAAGCTCTGATGCAAGGGGAGACGTCGTGGTTGAAGTTGGCCTGTTCATTCCTTGCTATGTAGATCAGTTCTACCCTCGGGTCGGCCTATCGACCGTCGAGCTGCTGGAGCGACAGGGCGTCAAGGTCGACTTTCCCCAGGAGCAGACTTGTTGCGGCCAACCCATGGCCAACTCGGGTTGCTTCGCTGACGCGGCTCCCCTGGCGAGGAACTTCCTCTCGATTTTCTCCCGCTATCGCTACGTGGTGTGTCCATCCGGAAGTTGCACCTCGATGGTTCGCAACCACTATCGCAATCTGCTGCCCGACGGCCCAGAGCTCAATGAGATGCGCGGCAAAGTCTACGAGCTTTGCGAGTTTCTTCACGACGTGCTCAAGGTACAGCTTCGGGGGCGGTTTCCACATCGGGTCGGTCTTCATCAGAGCTGCCACGGGTTGCGCGAGCTACGGCTGGGAGCAGGCAGCGAGCGGCGAATCGACGGTTTCGACAAGATTCGAGATCTGCTCTCGGGGCTGGAAGGAATCGAGTTGGTGCAACTGGCTCGACCCGACGACTGCTGCGGCTTTGGTGGAACCTTCGCGGTTTATGAGGAAGCGGTCTCATGCGCGATGGGGAAGGATCGGATCGCCGATCACGAGAGCGCAGGCGCGGAGATCATTGCCGGAGCCGACATGAGCTGCCTGATGCACCTGTCCGGTCTACTGCAGCGGCAGAAGAAGCCGATCCGCGTGATGCACGTGGCCGAGCTGCTGGAGGAAGCCACCGTATGAGCTCCACGTACGCGCTGCGCCAACCGACAACCGACATCGATGGGACTTCGATGCCGGCTGCGCGCGAGCATGCCCCGACTGGCGCTGCGACGAATCATGCGCGACCGCACGAGCACGCCCAAAAGGCGGCCGCCTTCGTGGCCAACGACGCTCGGCTGCACTGGCACGACCAGGCAATTTGGTTCTTGCGTGGGAAGCGCGATCGCGTCTCCAGCGCGGTTCCGGACTGGGAACAGTTGCGAAGCGCGGCGGAGCAGATCAAGGCCCACACCTTGTCGCAAATCGCTGAGTACCTGGAGCAGTTCGAGAGGAAAGCCATCCAACTCGGAGCGCAGGTGCATTGGGCACGAGACGCGGATGAGCACAACCGAACGGTGCACTCGCTACTCGCGGAACGCGGGGTTCAGCGGGTGGTGAAGAGCAAGTCGATGTTGACCGAGGAATGCCACCTCAATCCCTACCTGGAAGAGCGGGGGATCGAGGTGGTGGATACCGATCTGGGCGAGCGGATCGTTCAGCTTCGGCGCGAGCCTCCAAGCCACATCGTGATGCCGGCCATCCACCTCAAGAAAGAAGAGATCGGCGAGCTGTTTCACCAACAGCTCGGATCCGAGAAGGCACTCTCGGACCCCAAGCTGTTGACGGAAATTGCCCGCCAACATCTGCGCCAAAAATTTTTGGCGGCTCAGGCGACCATCAGCGGGGTGAACTTCGCGATCGCCGAAACCGGCGGCTTCGTGGTTTGCACCAACGAAGGAAATGCCGATTTGGGGACTTCGCTGCCCCCGCTTCACATCGCCTGCATGGGGGTGGAGAAGGTCGTCCCTCGGCTCAAAGACCTCCCGGTGTTCCTGCGGCTGCTGGCGCGTTCCGCGACCGGCCAGCCGATCACCTCTTATACCTCGCATTTTCTTGGGCCTCGACGCGGAGCCGAGCTGCACATCGTGATTGTGGACCATGGGCGAAGCGGCATTCTTCGCCGCGAGGAATACCGCCGTTCGCTGCACTGCATCCGCTGTGGAGCGTGCATGAACACCTGCCCGGTTTACCGGCGCAGCGGCGGGCACAGCTACGGCGTCACCGTGCCCGGTCCCATTGGATCGGTCCTCGCTCCACACATCAACCCCGCCGCGCACTCGAGCTTGCCGTTCGCCTCGACCCTGTGTGGCTCCTGCTCCGACGTCTGCCCGGTGAAGGTCGATTTGCACCACCAGCTGCTGGTCTGGAGAGGTGAGCTCGGGCGAGCTGGATTGGTCCCCTTCAGCAAGCGAGTCGCGTCCAAACTCGGCGGATGGATACTTGCGCGCACCTGGGCCTATCGCTTCTTTGGGAAGCTCGGTCGTTGGTTTCTCGCAAGGCTACCCCGGGCGGTGGTCTACAACCGCTGGAACGTCTGGGGCCGTCAGCGGGAGTTGCCGGCACCTCCCCGGGAAAGCTTCCGCGAGATGTACGGGAGGCGCCGTGGCCAATAGCCGAGAGCTCATCTTGAGTGCCCTGCGCAGCGCTGAGCCGACCCCCATCCCGCTGCCCGACGTCAGCGGGGTCGGCGTGCGTTACCCGGACGTTCGGCAACAATTCGCCAAGGCGGTCGCCGATGTCGGCGGGCGATGCGTGCTTCTATCGGCTCCAGAGATGCTCGACGAAGCGCTCTCGTCGTTGGCGGAATATGCACAGGCAAAGCGAGTCGCGTCGCTGGTTCCCGGCGTGCGCAAAGCGAACGTTGAGCTTGCAGACGTCGAGGATGCTCATGACCTCCATGATCTCGATGTCTGCGTGCTGCCGGGCGAACTGGGAGTCGCCGAGAACGGAGCAGTGTGGATCCGCGAGGGAGCTTCAGGAAACCGGGCAGGTTGGTTTTTGGCACAGCACATGGTGCTGGTGCTGCCGGGAGCATCCATTGTCCACGACATGCACCAAGCTTACGAGCGGATCGACGCCGGGGCTCGAGGGTTTGGAATCTTCATTTCCGGTCCCTCGAAGACGGCGGACATTGAACAGGCCCTGGTGATTGGAGCCCAAGGACCTCGGTCTTGCACGGTGTGTGTCATCGGCTGACGAGATCCAACGCAACAATTGCAGGCGGCCTTAAGTCAACGCAATCTTTGCGCCCGGTTATCCTAGGAATTGGTCAATGGTGACGAGGTCATCTCGGAGCAGTGTCGAGTTGAGCAACTCTTGTTCTTCCAGCCTCATGTCCTCCAGCAATGTTCGACCGAAGGTCTGCGCGGTGCGAGCCAGTTCCACGATTACGGCCTGCGCGCAGATCCGATCCAGTCGGACCAGTGCAGCGCGCTGCGCTTGATGTTCTTGCCGTAGGTGGTCTGCCCGAACGGGTCCCCACGCGTCAACATCATGGATCGCCGGCAGCAAGGTCGTCTCCTCTAGAGACAGATGACGCTCGAGGAGGGCGGAGAGCTGGCCGACCTTTTCTCGGAGATTCCGTTCTCCGCTTTCAAGCCCGGCGAGAATATGTGAGGCAATCGCGTCGATCTCGGCCAAGCGCTTCCGCAGTTCCACGTGTTCAGCCAGGACCAGAGATCGAACTTCGCTGGGTTTCATTGCCACACCTCTCCGGCGCCTACGGGGGCGCTATCAACGCAGCCATTTCATGCCGCATGCCACAAATCGACTGGCGCGACGTGTCGAACAACGGTGCAGACTTTGCACTAAGCAATGCGAAGCGGCCGGTAAGTAATCCTAAGTACCAATCCTCCTCCTGTGGATCCTGGCATATGGGTTGCTCTGTGACATAGCGACCTTCCCCCAAAGCCCGAATGCTCGAAGGAGCCCGAAGCCGTGCGCCCATTTGTCGCATTTCTGCGAAGCCCTCTCGCCTTGATTGGAGCCCTGATCACCACGGTCAGTGCAGTGCTGTTCATCACCCTGTTTGCTCTGGAACAGCTCGGCTTTCACGGCGGTACCTACCTGGGCATTATCGCGTTTTTGATCATCCCGGCGTTCTTCGTGCTGGGTCTGGTGCTGATCCCAATAGGGATCTGGAGAGAGCGCAGACGGGCGGCTGGAGGTGAGGCGGCTTCCGCTGCGCCGGTGATCGACTTCAATCGACCGCGGACCCGT
>Ga0306920_100016530_pt1 | contig 10172 bp, 5 predicted proteins | sample flu12Cox44000170_FD_204666 | JGI IMG/M metagenome (GOLD analysis project Ga0306920, IMG submission 204666) | Lab enrichment of tropical soil microbial communities from Luquillo Experimental Forest, Puerto Rico - flux4day.12C.oxic.44.000.170 (v2)... | ecosystem: Environmental > Terrestrial >...
TGGCCCAGGACGCGGCGGCGGCGGTCGAGGGTGTCGTGGTCCAGGTCGCGGGCGGCCTGGAGCTCGCCGAGCTCGCGCAGGTCGTGGGCCAGGATGGTGGCGGAGCGCAACGTGCTGCGGTGGTCTGGGCCCAGGATGCGGCGGTGGCGGTCGAGGGTGTCTTGATTCAGGTCGCGGGCGGCTTCTACGTCGCCCAGCTTGCGCAGGCTGACGGCCAGGTTGTGGGTGGAGTAGAGGGTGTCGGGGTGGTCCTGACCCAGGATCCGGCGGCGGCGGGCTAGCGTGTCGCGGTTCAGGTCGCGCGATTCGGCGTAGCGGCCCATCTCCAGCAGTGTCCAGGCCAGATAGTGCGCGGCCGCCAGCGTGTCCTCGTGGTCTTCGCCGAGCCGGTCACGCCACTGCTGGTGCAGACCGTTGGCGAGATCATGGGCAGTACGGGTGTCGCCGCGCTCGATCAGGTACCAGCACGTGTGACCGGCCAGCTCGCGCAGGGCGGGGCTGTCGGTGGCGGCTAGGCCGGCGGCCAGCACGTGCGGCGTCAGCCGCGCCCAGTCGGGCCAGGTGGCCGGGTTCGGCGGGTCGCCGGGGTTGCTGGCGGCCAGCAGCGCCTCGGCGTATTTACGGGCGGCGGCGGCGTGGGCGGGGCTGAGCCGTTCGCGCAGGATGGCCTGGGTGAGCCGGTGCATCTGCGGTCCGCGGTGATCGACACGGGCCAGGGAGTGCCTGGTCATGTGGGCCAGGGTCTGCCGCCAGGCCAGCGGGTCCGCGGCCCGGGACGCGAGCTCGCCGGGCAAGACGCTGACGGCGGCGGTGAACAGGCTCTCCGGGATCGGTTCGGGTGCCAAGAACGCGCACACGCTGGCCAGCTCGGCCGCGGCCGGGTCCTGGCGGGCGAGCCGGTCCGCGATCAGGCCGGTGGCGGCCGCCAGCGACCGAGGGTAAGACCCTGGCGCCCCCTGGGCCAGCAGCTGCCCGGCCCGGGTCCGCAGCAGCACCAGGAACTCTTCGGCGGTCATGCCGGTGTCCGCCATGAACCCCGCCGCTTGGGCGATGGCCAGGGGCAGGTCCCCGAGCTCGGCGGCGAGCTTTTCCGCGTCGGCTCCGGAGAGCGCGGCGACCCGGGTCTGCAAGATCGCCACCGACTCGGCCCGGGTGAGCACGTCCACCTCGACCGGCGCGGCGACCTCGTCCCAGCCCCGCTGGCGGGAGGTGATCAGCGCGTGCCCGCCGCCGCCCGGCAGCCACGGTGCCACGTCCGCGGGGTCCTCGGCGTTGTCGAACACCAGCAGCCACCGGCCGCGGTGCCGCAACTCGGCCAGCACCCCCGCCCGCACCGACTCGGTCCCGGCCCCGGGCTGCACGCATCCCAGCGACAGGCCAAGGGCGGCGACCTGATCCCCGATCAGCCCGCCCTGCTCGGCATTGATCCACCAGGCCAGGTCATAGGTCCCGGCGAACCGGTGCGCGTACTCGGCAGCGAGCTGGGTCTTGCCCACCCCGCCCATCCCGTGTAGCGCCTGCACCACCGCCTTATCCCCGGCCAGCAGCTGCTCCCGCACCTCAGCCAGCAGATCGTCCCGGCCGGTGAACCCCGGATTACGGGCCGGGATGTTCCACACCCGCGGCATTGTCACCGTCGGCCGGGGCCTCGACTCCCGCACCGCCGTCAGCACTTCGGCGGCCGGGACGCGCCCGAGGGCCGCCGCCACGAACAACGCGCTGGCCGGCTCGGCCAGGCCCAGCGCGCCGCTCAGCAACAGGGCGGTGTCCTTGCGGGCAGTGCGGTTGATGCCGCGCTCCAGGTCACTGACCGACCGCGGGCTCAGGCCCGCCGCCTCCGCCAGCTCCTCCTGCGTCAGCCCGGCCTCGGCCCGCAACTGCCGCAGCAGCCCGGCGAACCCGAGCGCAGGCTGCACCGCCATGGTCCCCGTATCCCCTCCGCAGGCCCTCATCCCGCCGCACCCAAACCCGCGGGACGCAGTCGGCCTAGACACCAACAGTAGCCAGGCCCGGGCGACCGCCGGACTCGCCGCGCCCCCCGAGCGGCACGCCGATCCTGTGGGTCTCCTGTGGGCGGCACGTGTGGTGATCGCCGTGGGCGGCCGGCAGCATGGCAAGTGACGGCGGGAACCTCCCGCCCGGTGACCGAGCCACGGCAGCGCCCGGCGGGCGCTCATCTGGACCAGCCAACCATAGGGGGCGGCGATGCTGACCGCGACGCAGATCGGGGGCTTCGCCGGCGCGGGGCTGGCCGGGGCGGCTTACCTGCCGCAGATTTCCCACCTGATCAGGGCCCGCTGCTCGGCTGGGATCAGCCGGCTGGCGTTCGGGGTGTGGCTGGTGTCGTCGGTTCTGGTCACGGCCCGCGCGGTCGCCATCGGCGCCGGGGTGTTCATCGTCCTTGGCGCGATCCAGATCGTGGCGACGGCACTGATCGTGGCCTGTGCGGCCCGGTACCAGGACACGCCCTGCCCGGTCCATCGCCCCCGCCCGCCCGCGGCCAGGACCGCCGCGGAGCCGGGCCCTCCGGGAACCGGGCCTGGTTCTTGGCGTCCGGCTGGCCGCCTGGTGGCTGGATCAGCCGCACCCGCCGGGCACGGCGGGGCGCTGCGCGGGTATGTCCCGGTCCTGCCCCCGCATGCCCACGAGGTCTCCGAATTCCGAACGACGCACTTGAGGGAGAGGGCATGAGTGCATCAGCTGTGGTTGCCGCCGTGGCGGATGAGGGACTGGCTGCCGCCGCGCGCGCTGAGGCTGCCGGGGCGCAGGCGGCCATCATCATCGTCAGCCGCGAACCTGGCGCCCGGGGGATCCTGCACCGGGAGCTGTCCAAACGGTATGGCGCGGACTACCAGATCGTCGTCTGCGACCGGCCCGGCCAGCTAGAACCGCGGATGCGGGACCTGCGGGCCGCTGGCGTGCCGGTGGCGCTGATCATTGCCGGGGTCGGTGAGCAGGACCCGGATGGCATCGAGGTGCTTACCACGGTGCGCGCCATCGATCCGAGGGCGCTGCGGGTGGCCGCGGTCCGCTGGGGTGACTGGGCATCGCGGCGATCGGCGTTCGACGCGATCACCGTGGGCCAGGCCGACCACTGGGTGATCCGTCCGGAGCAGACCCCGGCCGAGGAGTTCCACCGCTCGATCACCGACTTCCTGAGGGAATGGGGCAGCCAGCGCGACGGCGGCTTCGAGGCGGTGCAGGTGATCGGCGAGCGATGGTCGGCTCGGTCGCAGGAGATGCGTGACATCTTCTCCCGCTACCGGGTTCCGACCGGGTTTTACGACGCCACCTCCGAGCGCGGCCGGCAGATGCTGCGAGAACTCGGCCTGGAGTCGCCGGACCTGCCGGTGGTCGTGCTCCGGTTCGCCGCTGAGCGGCCGGCGCTGGTCAACCCCTCCAACCGCCAGGTCGCCGACGCCTTCGGCCTGATCAGGCCGATCTCGCCCGGGGAGGTCTTGGATGTGGCGGTGATTGGCGGGGGCCCGGCCGGGCTCGCTGCCGCGGTTTATGCGTCCTCTGAGGGCCTGTCGACCGTGGTAGTCGAAGATGAGGCCGTCGGCGGCCAGGCGGGGACCAGCTCGATGATCCGCAACTATCCCGGCTTCTCCCAGGGCATCTCCGGCGCCACGCTGGCGCAGGAGATGCGGAGGCAGGCCTGGGCCTTCGGCACCACGTTCCTGTACGCACGTCAGGCCCAGAGCCTGTCGCGAGCCGACGGCCACTACAGGCTGGCACTGTCCGACGGCAGCGCCCTGGCCGCGCGCACCGTGATCATCGCGACCGGCGTCGCCTACCGGCGGCTGGACATCCCGGCCCTGGAAGACCTGCAGGGGCGGGGGGTGTTCTACGGCGCCGCGACCAGCGAGGCACCGGCCATGCGCGGGAGGAACGTGTTCGTCGTCGGAGGCGGCAACTCCGCCGGACAGGCCGCCCTGTACCTGGCCAGATGGGCCAAGAAGGTGACCATCCTGGTCCACGCGCCCTCGCTGGCCGCCAGCATGTCCGATTACCTCATCCGCCAGATCGGCGCCACCCCGAACATCGATGTCTGCTACCGCGTGCAGGTGGCCGACGGCACCGGCACCGGCGGCCATCTGCGATCGCTAGTACTGGAAGACACCGATTCGGGGGCGCGGCGGACCGTCCCCGCAGACGCCTTGTTCGTCCTCATAGGCGCCCAACCACGGACCCAATGGCTCGGCGAGGCCGTCGCCCGCGACCGGTGGGGGTTCGTCCCTACCGGCCCGGACCTGCCCGCCGGCCCCCACGTCCGCTGGCCTGCCGGCCGCCCGCCGCTGCCGCTAGAGACCAGCCTGCCCGGGGTGTTCGCCGCCGGTGACGTGCGCCAGGGATCGGTCAAACGGGTCGCATCCGCGGTCGGCGAAGGCGCCGCCACCATCCCCCTGGTTCACCGCCACCTGGCCCGGGCCGCCGCGGGCCGGCTAACCCGTCACTGGCCGGCCTCCCCGCCGGCGATCCCCGCCAGCACACCGCGGGGACCCAGCCGACGGACTGGGGACCTTGCCTACGCCCGATGAGCACAACGTGATCGCTACCCGGCAGGTTCGGAGGCCCTGAATGCAGCAGGTCATGACGAGCATCCCGGCGCAGAAATCACCGGTTCACCCGCCACCGTCGGCGGCCACCGTCGCGGAGGTCATGCGCCCATCGCTGACGACCGTCAACCAGTACGACCACGTGGCTGCGGCCGCGTATCTGATGAAGCACACGGGCACGTGTGCCGGGCGCTGATCGGCGCCGGATCCGGCGCTCGCTGCGGCGGCAGATGGCCCGGCCGGGCCTGAACAGGGAGGCGCGGTGACAACACCCCCGGTTCAGGGGCCCGGGTGTCGTGGCTACACGTCGAAGTACAGCTCGAACTCGTGCGGGTGCGGGCGGAGCCGGATCGGGTCGAGCTCGCTGGACCGCTTGTAATCCACCCAGGTCTCGATCAGGTCGGGGGTGAACACCCCGCCATCGAGCAGGTACTCGCGGTCGGCTTCCAGGGCGTCGAGTACCTCGCCCAGGGACCCGGGCACCTGCGGGATGGCCAGCGCCTCGCCGGGGGGCAGCTCGTACAGGTCCTTGTCCACCGGCTCGGGCGGCTCGATCTTGTTCTTGATCCCGTCGACGCCGGCCATCATCATCGCGGAGAACGCTAGGTACGGGTTGGCGGAGGGGTCGGGAACCCGGAACTCCAGCCGCTTGGCCTTAGGGTTGGCGCCGGTGATCGGGATCCGTACGCAGGCGGACCGGTTGCGCTGGGAGTAGACCAGGTTCACCGGGGCCTCGAAACCGGGCACTAGCCGGTGGTAGGAGTTCGCCGTGGGGTTGGTGAACGCCAGCAGCGAGGGCGCGTGCTTGAGCAGCCCGCCCACGTAGTAGCGGCCGGTGTCGGACAGCCCCGCGTACCCGAGCTCGTCGTAGAACAGCGGGGCGCCGTCCTTCCACAGGCTCTGGTGGCAGTGCATGCCGGAGCCGTTGTCGCCGAACAGCGGCTTGGGCATGAACGTGACGGTCTTCCCGGCCGCCCTGGCCACGCTCTTCACTACGTACTTGTAGAGCATGAGGTTGTCGGCCATCTTCAGCAGCGGGGCGAACCGGATGTCGATCTCGGCCTGGCCGGCCGTGCCGACCTCATGGTGCTGCATCTCCACGTCGATCCCGCACCGGATCAGGCTGCGCACCATCTCCGACCGCAGGTCGGTGTAGTGGTCGGTCGGCGGTACCGGGAAGTAACCGCCCTTGTACCTGGGCTTGTAGCCGAGGTTGCCGCCGTCCTCCTCCCGGCCGGTGTTCCACGCTCCCTCGATGGAGTCGAGGTGGTAGTGGGCCGCGTTCGGCCCGGTCTCAAAGCGCGCCGAGTCGAAGATGTAGAACTCGGCCTCCGGGCCGAAGTACGCGACGTCCGCGATGCCCGTGCCGGCCAGGAAGTCCTGGGCCTTGCGGGCGATGTTGCGCGGATCGCGGCTGTACGGCTGGCCGGTCAGCGGGTCGTGCACGAAGAACGTCAGGTTCAGCGTCGGGTGCTGACGGAACGGGTCCAGCACGGCCGTGGACGGGTCGGGCAACAGCAGCATGTCGGACTCGTGGATCTGCTGGAACCCGCGGATCGAGGAGCCGTCGAACATCAGCCCGTCGGTAAAGACCTTCTCGCCGAAGGACTCCGCCGGCACGGTGAAATGCTGCACCGTCCCCGGCAGGTCACAGAACCTGACGTCGACAAACTCCACCTTGTTATCGCCGATGAACCTGAGCACATCGCCGGCATTGGTAAACATGAATCCTCGCTTTCTAAGCCAAGCTGGCGGGCCACAAGCCGGCCCGCTCACACCAGTTGTAAGCCGCCGGGCTCCGGGAGCACCCTGCGGCCATCGGCACGCCAACCCTGCGCGTGTCACGACCCAATCAGTGATATGCGAAATGGCAGCGCTATCACTTCGCCCGTCCAGGCCAGATTCACCCCGGCGCGGCAGATGGCCCGATCGGGCCAGGCTCAGACCAGCCCGGCGCGCGCGCCCCAGGCCGCGGCCGCCGAGCGCGAGGAAAGGCCGAGTTTGCGCAGGATGTTGGCTAGGTGCCGGTGCACGGTGTGCTCGCTCAGGAAAAGCCGCCGGGCGATGTCGGGGTTGCTCAGTCCTTGCGCGACGAGCTTGAGCACGTCAAGCTCGCGGGGCGTCAGTACCTTCATGGCCTCACCTGACACAGCAGCATCCGGCTCGCCTACGAGCGCACCCGCGCGTTCTGCCTGCCTCCCGTGCCTGGCCTCGTGAGCCACCTGCGCCGGGTCGAGGGCGCGGCCTGCGGCGTATTCGGCCTCGAAGGCCTGGGCGCCCATCGCGGCGCGCAGGCGCTGGCGGTCGAGGTCGGCCAGCTGGCCTTCCAGCGGCGCGATGGTCTCGCCCAGATCCGCGATGGCCTGGTCGGCCGCGCCGTGCAGCCGGGCGGACCGGCCCGGGCCGGCTCCGCCGCGGCCGCCCATGGCCAGGCCGGTCAGCGCGTAGGCGGTGGCCGCTCTCATCTGGGCGCGCCTGGCCAGCTCGAACGATTCCGCAAACAGGGCCTCGGCGACGTCCGGCGAGCCATTGAGGTATTTGGCCAGGCCGAGCTTGAAAGTCCCGTAGACGATGTCGTCACGGGCGTCGAGAGCACGGGCAGTGTCGAGCGATTCGACTAGATGGCGGGTGGCGGCATCCAGGTCGCCCATCGACAGCTCGATGGACCCCAGATTGCCGAGCATCGTCGCAATTCCTCGCCGATCACCAGCCTGACGGAAGAGCTGCAGGGACTCGGTGATATCGCGGGCCGCGCCGACAAGGTCTCCCCCGACGTTTCGGACGAAGGACCGGACGACAAGCAACCGGCCGGTCAGATGGGGCTCCTGGAGGCGGCGGCTCAGGCCCAGGCCCTGCTCGATGACCGGTAGCGCGGCGTCTGGCTGCCCCTGGTGCAGCAGGACGCCCGCATGCACGTACGAAAGGTCAGCGACGAGGTGGTCGTCGCCGGTGGCGGCGGCAATAGCCAGCGCCTCCTGGCAGTAGTCCCCGGCGATCGCATAGCCGCCCGTGTGCCCGAGGAGGTATGCCGCCGCGGCCAGCGCCCGGGCGCGCGGCAGTGTCGCCTCCCGGGCGGTCGGCGCGTCCAGCAGCGCCCGCAGCACGTCGGCGCCCTCGGCGGCGTACCCGCGCGCTCCCCAGTACTCGCGCAATGCAGCGCCCAGCCTCAGGCCCGGCCCCGAGTCGGGCTGGGTCAAGCTGACGGCGATCGCCGCCCGCAGGTTGCCCAGCTCGGCATCGAGCCGGCTCAGCCACTCGGCCTGATCGGCGGCCATGAGCTGCGGGGCGGCCGCCTCGGCCAGGGCCAGGTAGTAGTCGCGGTGGGCGATCCGGGCTGCGCCGACTGCTGCCGGGCCCGCCGCGTCCAGGCGTCCGGCCGCGTACTGCCGGACGGTTTCCAGCAGCCGGTACTGGCCCGGGCCGGTCCCGGTGTGGTCGAACTGCACCAGGCTCTTGTCCACCAGCGCGCCCAGGTGCCCCAGCACCTCGGCGGCCGGCACGTCCGGGCCCGCGGCCACCGCCTCGGCCGCGGCCAGGCCGAACCCCCCGGCGAACACCGACAGGGCGGCCAGAACCGCCCGCTCGGCACCGGTCAACAGCTCCCAGGACCACTGGACCATGGCCCGCAACGTCTGCTGCCGCGGCAGCCCGGCCCGCGACCCGCCAGTCAAAATGGCGAACCGCTGATCCAGCCGGGCCTCTAGCTCGCCCGCCGGCAGCACCCGCAGCCGGGCCGCGGCCAGCTCGATGGCCAGCGGGATGCCGTCCAGCCGCCGGCAGATCCGCCCGGCCACCGCGGCAGCCTCCTCATCCCCGGCCAGCGGCACCCCCTGCGCGGCGGCCCGGTCCGCCAGCAGCCGCACCGCCTCACTGGCCCGGATCGCCCCGGCATCATCGCCGGGCGCCGGCAGGCCCAGCGGCGGCACCCGGAACACCCGCTCCCCGTCGATGCCCAACGGCTCGCGGCTGGTCGCCAGCAGCGCCAGGTCCGGGCAGCCTCGCAGCAGCGCGTCGGCCAGCTTGGCGCACGCCCCGATCACATGCTCGCAGTTGTCCAACACCACCAGCAGGCTCCGCCCGCTCACCGCCTCCACGACCGACTCCAGCACCGGGCGGCCCGGCTCCTCCCGCACCCCCAGCACATCCGCCACCGTCACCGCGACCAGATCCGGGTCGTGTAGCGGGGCCAGATCGGCGAACCACACCCCGTCCCCAGAGCCGTCCAGCAGCCCGGTCGCCACCTGCAGCCCCAGCCGGGTCTTACCTGCCCCGCCCGCACCGGTCAGCGTGACCAGCCGCGACCCGCCCACCAGGGCCCGCACCTCGGCCAGCTCAACATCGCGGCCGATGAAGCTCGACACCTGCACCGGCAGGTTAGTCAGCAGCATCCGGTCCGCCAGCGACCGCAGCCGCAGAAGGCTGCCGAGCCCCCGATGTCGGCGAACAAGAAGAACGTAAGCGTCTGCGTAGCCACCAGACCAAGGCATCTCATCGAGCTTGACGCCAACCGCGTCGGCCAGAAAGCCACTGGCCTCCCATCGAGCAGCGCAAACATCATACGACCGCTGCCGGTTGCGGAACCAGGTGCGCAACGCCGCCGATCAGCGCGCCACCGGGTCGATCTTGCCATCCATAACCGTGTGTTCTGCGCGCATTCCTGGTCACGCCCCAAGCTCAGGCTTACACGCCGACTCGGCGTTGGGCGGCAGTTGAGCCTGCCTGGCGGGGCAGGCCCCGGGCCAGGCCCACGACGCCGGCCAGCAGCATCGTGCCCAGGAAGGTCAGGTAAATGATTCCGGCGGCCGATCCCCAGGCGAAGTGGTGCGGGTAGCGGGCGAGCGCGATGCACTGCAGGACCGCGAGCAGGATGTAGCCGACCGCGGCGGGCCGCAGGCGGCGCGCGTCCCGTTCCAGCAGCGCCTGCGCGGCGGCCACGCCCAGGCTGATCAGCCAGGCCCCGGTCGCCTGGGCCACCAGTGGGGTGAGCTTCCACGGCCACAGCGGCGCGGCCGACCCGGGTACCGCGAACAGCGCCACGCCGAAGCCGAGCAGGACCACGGCCTGGGCGGCCAGGACGGCGTAGATCCAGGCGGGCAGCGGGGCCGACCGGGGCGGGTCGGTTCCCGGCGTACGGGCCTGCACGGCCAGGATGATCAGCATCAGCACCGGGACCAGCACGTAGATCGCGAGCCACGCCCAGGTGACGATCCGAGTGCCGGCCGCGAACTGGCCGCCGAAATGGAACTGGCCCAGGTGCATCAGGGTGGTGGCCAGCGTGAGAACGGTGAAGACGAGCACCGCCGGCACCGCGATCCGCGCGTTGGCCCATAGGCGCTGCCGGCCGGCCAGCGCCTCGATCGAGACGCTGGCCCAGTAACCAGCGCCCAGGAACGCCGCGGCCAGCGGGTTGACGATCGTCCAGGCGAAGAAGGTAGCGGTCCGGCCGGTGAAGACGAACAGCTGGAACCCGGCCAGCAGCACGAGCACCGCGGCGGTGAACAGGAGCCGGCGCATCCCGGGCACCAGCGGCTTGAGGGCAGCGGCCGTCCGGGGTCCACGCTGGGCTTCGCGTGGCTGATCTGGTTCGGGGCGGCGGGCGGTGCTGATCGTCGG
>Ga0306920_100016531_pt1 | contig 10172 bp, 8 predicted proteins | sample flu12Cox44000170_FD_204666 | JGI IMG/M metagenome (GOLD analysis project Ga0306920, IMG submission 204666) | Lab enrichment of tropical soil microbial communities from Luquillo Experimental Forest, Puerto Rico - flux4day.12C.oxic.44.000.170 (v2)... | ecosystem: Environmental > Terrestrial >...
CAAACCTCGATTGAAACTCCCGTAGGGTTTTTGGAAAAGCTGGGCGAGGCACCCGCTCATATTACCGCCCCTGGTTAGCTGAAACAACCGGATAAGCAGAAGCTATCTAGACGACTGAACACGCTGCAATTCATCGTAAAACTTCTGCAAAACGAAGAATGCCTTTTTCTTTTCACCGCGCTCGCTCACGATTCCCTTGCGGTTGAAGTAGTCCTCGAACTTCGGCAGCGTCCGACGCGGACTGCGAAAGTCCTTGAGCACCCAGGGCGACATGCCGCGAAGAAAGGAGATCCGCTTTAGCATCGTGATTTGGTGCTCATAGAGGTTTTCCTGGTATTCCTCGGTCCATCGAGCCTGTGCCTCACCGTGGTAGCCAAAAAGCGCGTCACCTCCGAATTCACTCATGATGAGCGGTTTGCTGAATTTTGAGGACCACTCCGTATCATCGGCATCCTCTGGCCGACGGTTATACCAGCCAATGTACTCGTTGGCCCCAAGGACGTCCAGAGACTCGCCAATGGGATCGTTCATGTGCATCGTCGTTTTGCTGCCTTGCGTGGTCTGACTCGCTTGAAGAGCGGCGGAGACTAAGCGCGTTCGGTCCGCTGAATGAGCGTCATCGATGAGTTGCCGGAGGAAGCGATTTCGCGCCTCGCTTACCGGAGTCTCGTTGGCGACGGAATAAATGATCAGCGAGGCGCGGTTGTGATCTCTCGCGATCACTTCTTTCAACTGGGTTTCCGCGTTGTGCAAGGTGTCCTGATTTTCCCATTCGATGTTCCAGTAGACCGGCACTTCTTCCCACACCAGAATTCCCATGCGGTCGGCAATGCGCAACATGGCTTCGCTATGAGGGTAGTGCGCCAAGCGGACAAAATTGCATCCTAGCTCTTTCGCCCAGCTCAAAAGTATCTGGGCATCTTCTTCCCTCCAGGCTCGTGCGGAGTGCGTGGGGCTTTCTTCATGAAGGCTGATTCCGCGCAAAAAAACGGGCTTTCCATTCAACAGAAGCTCGGTCTCGCGAGCCTCAATGGAACGGAACCCGATACGGTCTGTAACTTCGTCCGTTTCCGCAGCGACTTCCACGGCGTAAAGCTTAGGGCTCTCCGGGGACCACAGCTGCACATCGGCATCGAAGGAGAATTCGACTCGGCCACGAGGGTCTGTTTTGAAAGTCTTGTCGATTCCGGCCTCGGGGATTTTTACGTGAATGCTTTGTTGGAGTTGAGGGCCGTTCAATTGGACCCAGCCAGTAATTTGTCGCCTGGAGCCTCTTTCGAGCTGAATGGAATAGTCCTCGATGAAGGATTCCGGCAAGATGAGGAGTTCTACCGGCCGTGTGATCCCGCCATAGTTCCACCAATCTGTGTTGACGGCTGGAACTTCATTGCTTCTTCTTGTGCTATCTACCCGCACCACAAGAAAGTTGTTCCGTTCGCGAAGTTTCTCCGTGATTTCGAAGTCGAAGGGCGTGAAGCCGCCCTCGTGGCGTCCAACCTCCTGGCCATTCAGGTAAGCGAAGGCTTTGTAATTGGCAGCGCCAAAGTGCACGAAGAGCCTTTTGCCTGGAGGAGCTGCAAAATCGAAGGACCGTTTGTACCAGACGCTTCCCTCATAAAACAGCAGTGATTCCCGCTGGGTGTTCCAATCGCCCGGAACATTGAGATAGCCAGAGGTATCGAAATCGTATTCGACGAGTTCGGATGCAGATTGGGGCTTGTAATTTTTGAAAAAGGCGTTGTTGTTCGTCAGGGGGCGGCCATGGTAGTCAAAGGATCCGGTGTCGTAGGGGTCCACGATCACTTGCCACTGGCCGTCGAGGCTGACCATTCGGCGCGCACTAATATTTGCGATCAATGGCGCTACCTGTCCAAAGACCGCGCCCGGAAAGAGCAGACACAAAGCCAGTAAGTAATGACGGAGTGGGAATGCCCGCGGCATGGCGCTCCTTGGGTGTGATATCGTATATCTTCGAAAGTTTGTTGAAGGGCCCGGGACAAGCCAGCCATCGGCCCGTTTGCGCCTCAAACGATCCGCACTCAAAAGTTGAACTTGCCGCCGAGTTGAAGAACACGCGCCGGAAGCGAACCGGTTATCTGTCCAAAGGTGGACGAGCCAGCGTTGTTCACCGTCGGAGCGTTCCAGTTTACTCGATTGAAGGCGTTAAAGGTATCCGCCTGTAATTGCACGCTCATGCCTTCCCGGAAGGGCAACACGAAGATCTTGCGCAGGGAGAAATCCCATTGATAGAAGTTGGGACCGATGATGTCGTTTACCGGGGCGCTACCCGCACCGAGCACACTCTCTTGCGCGAAAGCGTTGGGATTGACCCAGCAGATTGCCTTTGCGTTCGAGCACTGGCCGGAAAATTCAATGGGCTGGCCCGCGACAACATTGGCCCGCCTGGTGATATTCGAGCCATTCAAGCCGACGGCTTGCGAGGAGGTTGCCGTGAACGGAAAACCGCTCTGATAGTGCATAAGGGCGCTTAAGGACCAGCCCCTTACGAGCGCCCCTCGGAAACCGGTCATGTTCTTACCCCACGGGGACTCGATGGTGAAAGTGGTAGAAACGTGGTGTGGGTAGTCGGGTGTTCGGCGTCTCCTGTAACGGTTCGATGCTTCTAAAGAGATCCGATATTTTTCGGGAAGCCGGGTCGTCGCCGTTGGTAAAGTCGTTTCCGCACATCGAGCCCACGCCGCAGGGCAAAATAGAATTGAGGTAATTCCAGAGTAGGTCTTGTTTCACGAACCAGCGGCGGTTTCGGCGTGGCAATGAAACCGTAGCGCTTGCGATCGTCCCAATAAATCACCGGACCGTCGTAGACAGGATTCAATTTGGGGCGTTTCGCTTGGGAAATTTTGCGTGGCATTGGCTGCCAAGTTTTGCCGCCCGGTCAGTCGAGGAGGATCACTCGGACCAGATGTTTCGACGCTACGGCAGGTCTTCCCCGGAGGAGTGACGGAGGGAACTCGTTCAACTTGGAATCGCCTTTCTGGCGGAAATCGCCTATGATCCCTATACGAAAAACTACTGATCTCGCGCATTTCTTTCCTGTCCCGAGGGTGCGGCGGAGGATTCGAATGAAACATCTCGCTCCCGTGCCTCTCTGCCCAGCTCACAGCGAACGTATGAGGGTCAACCGGACATTCACAGGGTATTCGTGTCCGTCCGACGGCTGCACCGTTACCTTCACGAGGAAGAGGGTTACCTGAGATTTCTAAACGGCGTCAAACAGAGGCCCTCGAACGTCAAGCGATGCGCCGAGTGCTCTGTACATCTCTATCTTGCCGAGCGTGGCAAGACTAGGGCAGAGGATGCTTGGTTATGTCCGAATAAGGAGTGTCCTGCCAAGAGGCCGCATCTGCTTCGAACTTGTGTCGCGAAATCGAACCTGACCGTAAAGTGAACCTGGATGGGACCCGCGAAGTGCTTTTTTCCGAAGTGAACCTAAGAATATCCCGCCTCGGCTCGGGTTAGAATTTCGTCCACGGTCTTCAGTTCGGCTTCGTCTTCTGGCAACCACGCGCTTCCCAATCGTTCTAAGGCAGCTCCTATCTCCTCGAGTGGTCTTCCTTGGAAGCCGATACGTAATCGTGTCCATTCCTCCCGCACGTCCCGGATTTCATCTGCACCGGCCTCCGAAAGGAATGACTTCAGGGCGTCGGATGCAGAGTCGTATTCTTCGGCAAAATCCTGGTGCAGGTAGGCTGGCAGGAACTCCAGAAGCGCCGGAAAATTGCCGGGATCAAACGGGACATTCTCTTTCGCGTTCGTCATTCACGAGCCTCCGGATATGTAGTAAGCACGTAGTAGGTTTCCGGCCCGTCGGCCCGCAACACCACGACCGCGCTGGTCGAATCTACGGCGCGAGCCTCTCTTCGCGTCAAAGTGCGGCCAATGACACGTCCGGCGTCGTAGTGCAGAGCCAGGTTCGGTCTCGGGTAGCCACGCCGAATCCACTTCTCGACGCGGTCGCTGTTATTGGCCAACGCTTCCGTTACGGTTTCCTCGGCCGTCTCAAGGTCAATCCACGTAGACGCGGCGGAGATGTGTCGTTCGACGCGCAATCGTTCTGCCAACTGCAGGTCGGTCCGGCCAACGTGCTTCCTTAGTGTGTGGCCGCCGCGCTCCTCATCGTGCGACAGGTCATAGCGATCCCGAATCGATTGGGCAACGGATGCGCCAGCCTTTGCTTCACGGTTCGTGGGAGCCGGCTCAGAATTCTGCCCGCACCCGCAGGCGCAGAGAATGCACGCCGCCAGGACTACCATTCTGCGAACCGAAGTCGGCGCGATGCTTAACACAGGACTCACGTTTAACGCTCCTGCTCGAGCCAGGCCGGGCATGGGACGAGTATACGAAATCGCACCCCCGCGACGTGCCAATCCCCCCGGTTGTGACTCGACGGAAGCGGATGCTATCCTCGCTTTTATGGAGGAATCGCTCAATTCCTTGGTAGGGGAACATCCCTCCGCTTCGATCGAACAGTCCGGGCGGCAACTCGAAGCACTGCTCGAAGTCAGCGAAATGATTGCGCAGCAACGCGACCTGAAGGCGCTTTTCCATGAATTGTCCGAGCGCCTCCACAAGATCTTGCAATTCGATTTTCTGGCCCTGATTCTCTACGACGCCACCCGGCATACCATGCGACTCCACACTCTCGAAACGCACGAGCCAACAGAGGGGAAACCGGCGCAAGAAATGCCTGTCGAGACTTCGCCTTCCGGCTGGGTGTGGCAGAATCAGCAGCCGTTTGTCTCGCTCGATACTTCCAAAGAGGCGCGTTACCCCGACTTTATGAAGCGCTTGCAGCGCGAAGGCGTTTTCACCATTGCCATCTTGCCGCTGACTACCGCGCAACACCGCCTCGGCGCCATGAGCTTTGGGCGCTACGTTCCGCAGGGGATGACCGATGCTGAACTCGATTTTATGAAACGGGTCGCGGCGCAAGTCGCCGTGGCGGTGGATAACGCAATCAACTTCGAAGCCGCACAGGCCTATCACAAGCAACTCGCCCGCGAACGCGATCGTCTGAAAGTGTTGCTCGAGATTAATAATCTTCTTGTGAGCACGCGGGACATCTCCGCTCTCTTCAAGGGCATCGTCTCGTCGCTCAAACCGGTCGTTCCCCACGATTACACCTCGCTTGCGCTTCTCGATGGCGCCGGCGGAGTGCTGAAAATCCACGCACTCGATTTGCCTGTGCCGTCCGCCGCGCCGAAAAGTGAATTTGCGGTTCCGCTCGAGGGTTCGCCGGCGGGACACGCGATCGCCACGGGTCAGGTCCTGATTGCGCGCCGGGCGGAAATCGAGCGGTTCCATCCTGATGTGAGCCGCTTTATGCGTGAGCAGGGAGTCCAGATCGTTTGCTGTGTCCCGCTTACGACGCACACGCGGACTTTCGGCACCATCAATTTCGCCAGCCGCAATCCTGAAGCTTTCTCCACTCCCGACGTGGAGTTGCTTCAACAGGTTGCCGGCCAAGTGGCTATCGCTCTCGAAAATGCCCTGGCCTTCAAGGAAATCGACGCCCTCAAAGACAAGCTCGCCGTCGAAAAGCTGTATCTCGAAGAAGAAATACGCAGTGAAATCAACTTCGAGGAAATCATCGGCGACAGCCCGGCCTTGCGCCGCACGCTGTCTCAGGTAGAACTTGCTGCACCGGCCGGAACGACGGTTTTAATTCTCGGTGAAACCGGCACCGGCAAGGAACTCATCGCGCGCGCGATTCACAATCTTAGTCCACGCCGGGAACGTACCTTCGTCAAGGTCAATTGCGCCGCCATCCCTGCAGGGCTGCTCGAATCTGAGCTGTTCGGCCACGAGCGCGGCGCTTTCACCGGGGCGTTGACACAGAAAATTGGGCGGTTCGAATTCGCGGATGGCGGCACGCTCTTTCTTGATGAAGTGGGTGACCTTCCGCTTGAACTGCAGCCGAAACTGCTGCGCGTTCTGCAGGAACAGGAATTCGAGCGGCTCGGCGGGAACCGCACACAGCGTGTGGACGTACGCGTGGTTGCAGCTACCAATAACGACCTCGCCGCTTTGGTCGCCGAGCGCAGGTTTCGCAGCGACCTTTATTATCGGCTCAACGTCTTTCCCATCCAGATTCCGCCTCTGCGCGAGCGCCCGGAAGACGTTGCGCTGTTGGTGCGCTATTTCGTCCAGAAATTCAGCCGCCGCCAGAATAAAACGGTCATATACATCCCATCGAACGTGATGGAAGCCCTGGTCAATTACCCCTGGCCGGGCAACGTTCGGGAACTCGAAAATCTGATCGAGCGTGCCGTCCTGCTATCTCCGGGCCAGGAGCTACGGGTGCCTCTCGCCGAACTCAAGGAAGCTTTTCCGTCTTCCGTTCTTGCCGCTGCTCCCGTCGATGTATCGCGGATTCCGCTGGCGCACGCGGCTCCCGCTGTTCCGGCCGGCACCTTGAGCACTCTCGACGAAACGCAGCGCCAGCATATTCTCCGCGTCTTGCGACAAACCGAATGGCGCATCGCCGGTCCACACGGAGCGGCGGCAATCCTGGGCATGAAGCGCACTACACTGCAGGCGCGCATGAGGAAGCTCGGAATCAAGAGGCCGGTTTAGACACCGCAAGCTTGGCTTCCGCCGGCCAAGTGTGTTCTCCTAGTAGATGGGCAATGACACGCTTGACCCCAACCGAGAAAGCGGTCCGCATTGGTCTTGTAGCAGGCCTGCTCGCCGCCCTTGCTATTTCTCTATTCCCCAGCGCGACGCAGGCTCAATTGCCGGTGATCCGCTTTGTGCGCGATCCGGATCCAGCCCCCGAATTTAAGGTCAAAGACTTAGACGGCAATGACCTCAGCCTGGCTTCGGCCCGGGGCAAGGTTGTTTTTCTCAATTTCTGGGCGACTTGGTGCGGTCCTTGCCGCATGGAAATCCCCACGCTCATTGCCTTGCAGCAGCGCTACAAGGATCAGCTGCAGATCATCGGGCTCGTCGTCGATGAGGATAGCGACCAAGAACTGCGGAAGGTCGTCAAGGACGAGGGCGTGAACTATCCGGTTGCGCTTGCTCCCGGAAAAGTGCGGTTGGACTATGGTGGAATCGCCGCTCTACCCACCCTGTTTGTCATCAATTCGGAGGGGAAGGTTGTGCAGAAGCACGTCGGCTTGTTCAACCCTGCGCTGTACAACGCCGAGGTGCGCGCCCTTGCGAACCTGCCGGTGGCCGTGAAAGTCGAGACCTTCGAGGATACCGGCGAGATCTTCCTGAAACACGCCGACCGCGCCACGATGTTGCCTGGTGTCGACACGAGCAGCCTGACTGCCGACCAGCGCAACGCGGCTCTTCACAAATTCAACGCCGAAGCCTGCTCCTGCGGCTGCAAATTCACCCTTGCGCAGTGCCGAATTTATGATCCGGCTTGCCAGACAAGCAAGGACCGCACCGCGGCCATCGTGAAGGAGGTGTCTTCTCCACGGGATAAGCCGAGCCAGGAAGCGAATCCACAATCTCCTACGACTGCCTCGGCGTCGTCTTCCTCGGATGCTCCTACCGCACCTCCGCCCTCCCCGTCTCTGCCCCCTGCGTCAGAGACTCCCAAGCCGTGAATTAGCCCCGCAAGATGCTGCGCCTGCGGCTCATCTCTATTCTTTCTTCAACAAGTCCAACGCCGCCGCGGTCATCGCTTTAACCCCGGTCCGGATCGCCGGTTCCGGTAGCGGCGCGAATTCGCTCGAGTGCAAGCTCGGCAGCCTCGTGCCTTTTTCCTGCGCCTCTTTCCACTTCACAGGATCGACCGCGCCCAGCCAGAACATCGTGGTCGGCGGCTTCGGCTCCGCCAAAGCAAACAAGCTAAAATCCTCGCTTCCCATCACCGGCTTGCCCTCGACCACGTTCTCTTTTCCCAGGGATTTTTCCATTGCGGCGGCCACACGGCGCGTCAAAGCCGCATCATTGATCGTCGCCGGTACGTGGTCCTTGGAAACCTCGATGATCGGAGAGCGGTCAGCCGGAACGCCCGCCGCGGAGGCGATTCCGTTGGTCGCTCTGGTAATCGCTGTGAGCGCCTTCTCGCGCTGCTCCGGGGTCATGGTCCGAACCGTAAGTTGCAACTGCGCGTCGTCGGGAATGATGTTGTGTTTCGTGCCCGCGTGGAACGAGCCCACCGTAACCACCGTAGGCGCGAGCGGGTCCATTTCGCGGCTCACGATGGTCTGCAGAAACACGACCAGCTCCGACCCGATGATGATGGGATCCTTGGTCATGTGAGGCGCCGCTCCGTGACCGCCGTATCCGCGAATGGTAATGTCCACCGAATCGGACCCGGCGAGTAACGGCCCTTCCCGCCATGCCACTTGTCCTGCGGGGAGCACGGGCGAATCGTGGAGCGCCAGCACATAGTCCGGCTTTGGAAATTTTGTAAACAATCCCGCTCGTAGCATTGCGGCTGCTCCGCTAACCATTTCTTCGGCTGGTTGGCCAATCATCACAAGCGTTCCGCTCCACTGGCTCTTGTTTTCCGCCAGCATCTTCGCCGTGCCCAGGAACACCGTCATGTGCAAGTCGTGCCCGCAAGCGTGCATCACGCCTACCTCGCCGCCGGGCCGTTTCACTTTGACGGCGCTCGCATAACTCAGTCCGGTCTGCTCTGATACCGGCAGCGCATCCATATCCGTCCGCACGTACACTACAGGCCCGGGACCGTTCCTTAGCACTGCGACAATGCCGTATCCTGCGAGGTCTCGATTTTCGTACTGTCCGAAATGGTCGGTCACCTCGTACCCCATTTTCTTCAGTTCCGACGCAAGCAGCGCCGACGTTTCCTTCTCCTCGGTCGAAAGCTCCGGATTCTCGTGCAAATGCTTGTAGGTCCCAACCCAGTCTTGAATGTTGCTGTCGATCTTGTCGTTCAAAGCACTCTGCGCTGACACCGGCATGGCCATGCTCAGAACCAGCGAGCCCAGGGCCATCCACCTCGCAAATATCCCCACCATCCGCATCCTCCTTCGAAAGACTGGCATCTTAGCAAATTCCTCTCCGCCGCGGTCAGCGTTCCTGTTTCCCTTGCTGTCAGGCACCCTGCGGGCTACACTCACCGGCGACGAGAAGCACTGCTGTTTATTTTTTCCGGAGGAACATCATGAATCGTCGTGTGCTTATTCTTACCGTAGTGCTAGCGGCGGGAGCTTTCTTCGCGGTCCATGGGGCGTTCTCGCAAAGCGACAGTCAATCGAAGCGTCGCGTCATCAACTTGCCGGACCGTTCGCCCCAGGCCCCCTTCAGCAATGCCATTCTTGTGGGCGACACACTCTACATCTCGGGCAACATCGGCCTGGACCCGAAAACCGGCAAAGCCCCCGACAAAATTGATGACGAAATCAAGCTTTTGCTGGACTCCTACAAGACACTCTTGACCCAAGCCGGTTTCACGATGGACGACCTCGTGTATGTCCAGATTTCCTGTACGGACCTTGCCTACTACGACAAATTCAATGCCCTGTACAAGACTTACTTCACAAAAGACTTTCCGGCTCGGGAGTTTATTGGCGTGGCATCGGTTTTGCGCGGCGGCCATTTTGAGATGCAGGCAATCGCGGCGCGGCACTAGTTGCTCGTCTGGGGGACCGGGCGAAAAAAGTCTTGACAGGCAGCTGGCTATGTAAATATACTTAACGGTGTTAAGGAACTACCTTGGGCGTTAAAGAGCGTAAGGCGCGACAGAAAAAGTTCCTCCGCCAAGAGATACTCGATGCGGCCAGCGAGCTCTTTGTCCAAGAAGGCTACGAAAACGTTTCCATGCGCCGCATCGCCGACAAGATCGAGTACTCCCCCACCACCATCTATCTGTATTTCAAGGATAAGGCCGAGCTGCTCGAACAGGTGTGCCACGAGACCTTTGCTCGGCTCTCCCATGTGCTGGCACGCCTTGAGGAGTTGCCCGGCGATCCGGTCGAGCTCCTCAAACGGGGCCTGGTTGCCTACGTCAAGTTCGGGCTCGAGAATCCCCATCATTACCGGGCCACTTTCATGATGCCCATTCCCGACGAGTTTGACGAAGAGAAGCTCGCGAACCCCGATTCGCCCGGCATGCAGGCGTTCGACTTTCTCCGTCGACGTGTTTACGACTGCATCGCGGCGGGTAGGTTTCGGAAGGTCGATCCCGAACTCCTCAGCCAGACCTTATGGGCGGGTGTGCA
>Ga0306920_100016533_pt1 | contig 10172 bp, 8 predicted proteins | sample flu12Cox44000170_FD_204666 | JGI IMG/M metagenome (GOLD analysis project Ga0306920, IMG submission 204666) | Lab enrichment of tropical soil microbial communities from Luquillo Experimental Forest, Puerto Rico - flux4day.12C.oxic.44.000.170 (v2)... | ecosystem: Environmental > Terrestrial >...
CGTATGCGAGCCGGCTTGCACGCCGGAGAAGACGAAGCGGCCGTCATCGCCGGAGCGTGTTCGGAGCCCGGCATCCAACAGGTCGGCCAATGCGCCGGGCACGCCATCCCCTGCGCCATCCAACACCCGGCCGCCAAACTGCAACCATTGGTCGGCGGCCCCATTGCCGCTCGCCGCGCTGGTGTTTGACGTGGTGACCAGATAATCGATCACATCGTCGAATACCGGAACGCTGATCGTTACTGTGATGGTCAAAGAGGCGCGCAATGTGTTGCCCAGCGACGTCCAAAACTCCGCCAGATTCTTCAGCGCGTCTGGGTGCAGCGCCACCATGGGCAGCGGCGGCTCTTGTCCCACCAGCGACCCTTGCAAAAATGTGCCGGGAATAGTCGGGAACCGCGCCAGGGCCTGCAATACTTGGCTCAATAGCTGTTGTTCCTGGAACGCCGGATCGGCCCCGCCAACCGGCCACGCCGTCGCCAAGTAAGAGCAGGCCAAACGCATGGGCGCCTTGTGTGTCACCGACTGAGTGTTGCTCTTATCGATGCTCAGCTCATTGCTGCGCAGTTCCAGGTTCTCCCGCAGATCGTAGAGAAACAGATCCACGGTGGTCTGCATGGGCTTGAACGTTTCTTCCGGGCGGTCAAAGGAGATCAGTGCATTCTTCAGCGGCGCCGGCAGTCCAGGCTGCGAGAGGATAGCTTGCAAAGTCCGGCTCAGGTCCTGGATCATGCGCTGGCCTCCCGCGTGGATTTCGTCGCATTGCTATTGCCCCATTCGTCCCCGGTCCAGGCGCGGCCCAGCTTCTGATATTCGCGGCGTGAGGCCTTCAAAACGTGGGCCATTTGGATAGCGCATCCATCCGCAGCCGCATAGAATGCTGAGGTGCGGGCAATGCTGCGTATGTTTCCGCTCGCCAGCCGCACTGTCCGCGCCAGTGCACCGAAATCCACGTCGGCTTCGAGTGGCGCCTCCTTCGGAAAAATCACCTGCCACACACGGTGCCGCTCGGCTTCATCCGGAAATGGGAACTCCACGATCATCTGAATGCGCCGTACGAAGGCCTCATCGATATGGTGTTTGACGTTGGTAGCCAGAATGGCGATGCCCTCGTATTCCTCCATCTTCTGCAATAGGTAGCCGATCTCGATGTTGGCGTAACGGTCGTGCGAGTCCTTCACTTCCGAACGTTTGCCAAACAAAGCGTCGGCCTCGTCGAAAAAGAGGATGGCATTGGAATGTTCAGCGGCCGAGAAAACCCGGTCCAGATTCTTCTCCGTCTCGCCAATGTACTTGCTGACCACCTGTGAGAGATCGATCTTGTACAGATCGAGACGCAACTCGTTGGCAATGACCTCCGCCGCCATGGTCTTGCCGGTTCCCGGCGGCCCCGAGAACAGCACGTTCAGTCCTTTGCCTAGCGAGAGCTTCCGTCCAAACCCCCACTGGCCGAACACCGTCTGTCGGTGCGCGGCTTGTTCGCAGATCTCGTGAAGCTGGGCCAACTGGTCTTCGGGAAGCACAAAATCCTCCCAGGCATAATTGGGCGAGATCTTGCGTGCCAGCTTGGCCAGCTCATGCCCGCATTCGGCGCGCGCCGCAGCCGCCAGGTGATCAAGCGTGAGCGCGCTCTGCGAGGACCAGCGCACCGCGTTTTCTGCACAGGCCACCGCGTCGGCTATCTGCTCCGCCGTGAGCCGGAAACGCCCGGCCATTAGGTTGAGATCTGAATCCGGCAGACTGATCCCCCGTCGGCCCGTCTGCTCCAACCAGCACTCGCGTGCGGCATGGAGATCGAGTGCCCCGAAATCCAGGCTCAGCACTCCGGCTGGTCCCCGCGGTGTGGGATGCCAGGGCAGAGTGCCCGAGAGGATTGCCACGCCCGTGTCTGCGAAAGCCTGCATTAGTGTGGCAAAGCCAGCGCAGCTCGGATCCCGCATGAGCGTGTCTACACCCTCGACGTACAACGCTGCGCTCAACATCCGTGACGCGAGCGAAGCGAGTTGCAAGACCGGCTGCAGAGCCGTGCCTTCTGGCGCCAGCGCGAGATTCACCGCCAGCAGGCGCAACCCAGTCACTCCCGCGATCGCTCGAGCCGCCTCGAGCTTGCCGCTGACCGCGGTCCCTTGGAGATACATTCGAACCGGCCGGCCCTGGGCGCGGGAATCGGCCGCGAACGCTCGAAAACTGCGCAGGCGCTCATCATCCGGCGAGGTGCTTGTCGCCTCCAGGAGCTGGCAGAAGGGAGCCAAACGCCGGTCCAGCGTATCTTGGCCGAGAACAAAGTCTACGGCCTGATCCGCCAGCTTGAGATAGTGCGAAAGCAACGGTGGCTGTGCCTGCCCCGCGTCAGGAATCAGGTGTATCAGGCCATATCTCAACAGGGGAGCGTCCGCGGCAAACTGGCGCCGAAGGGCCAGCTTGGACTCTGCATCGGGCGCGAACAGATGGAGCGCAAGCTCTACTATGGGCCGCTTGCGTGTGATGTCATCTTGTAGATAGGCGTAAAGGCGTTCATAGCGCAGGTCGATTTCCGGAGCCAGCGCCAGCAGCACCACGTTAAGGTCGAAAGCGTTCAGAGCGAACGCCCGGCCCAGCCAATCCAGCCGCGGTACACCGGCCGCCAGCGGGGGCACCCCATTCCCATCGGCTGCCTCTCTGAAAACGGGAACTCCCGGTGCAGTGCGCAGGACCCGCGCCACGTCAGAAGCTCGAATTTGCAAGCCTCGCAAGAAGTCGGGCGCTTCCTCCGGCCCGTTGTTCGCGTGCATCTGGCGCACAGCCACCGCCAGCATCGCGTCCAGCCGTGACAACGCGGCAATGAGCTCATCGCACAGGGGACTTCCAGGCGGGATCGGCTCAGTCATAGGTTTGTATCCTGAATTAGTCCCACGGTATTCTCGTGGTGCCTGACACCGTCGGGCAGCAATTCCAAGAACGACTTCGCATAAACTGGGCTCGTGACGATTCTCGTGTGAATCAGGGTCTCTTCACCTTCTCTCAGGCCGCTTATCGATGCCGCGCACGGTGTAACCCACAAACGCCGCTATCGAAGTGCTCAGACCAAAAGCCCTAATCAGCGATCCGAGCGCTGAATTCTGCACTGCGGGTTCTGTTGCATCAGTCTCAAAGGCTCTCGGACTGTACCGAACTGAGTTGCTCCCGGTTTTGGTGACAGCAGGTGAGTCACTTCGTCCGGAGTGATGTACAAACCACGCAATGGAGTCGAAGCCTCGGCTCGCCGAGCCGGGTAGAACCCTGCCCACCGCCGAATCCAAAAGGCGATCGAGGCGGCGCAACACTGGCGCGAGAGCAGCGAGCTGAGAATGCCCCGATCTGATCTGCCTGAGGAGCATTCGCATCAACTGACTGGACTATCAAATCTACGTCCTCTCGGACCCCAAGGGGCGTCGTGGCTTGGTTAGCATGCTAGTTCAACTTCGCAATCAATCTGCTTTTCATCCCTGGCCCATCTGTGCAGGGTTTCTTCGCTATGGCTTGCTTCCGGTCAAATCGGTGGTCGCAAAACGTTTTGCCTCTTCCCACCTACTTTTGTCGATATGGTAGATTGTTCCCGCGCTCGCGCTACGCTCGGCCTCGAGTAATCCCATCGCTACCAGAAAGTTGAGCGCGGCTTCTGTCATTTGGACGCTTTGATAAATCTGCTCGTCGAGGAGACGCCATCGAGCAATGCCATCCAACGTGTCTGCCGCTTCAGGATTGCGAAGGAAGTAGCGAATGATCTGCTTTGCCACACTTCGCGCATCGCCTGTGAGTAATTCGGGCACTTCGACAAAACTCCGATAACCAAGGGTTGCGATGGCAACTCGGATGCCAATTTGATTGCGAGCGTTTCACCATGATTTTTTTGTTCGGGCGAGGTCGGAGAATTCTCAGCTGGGTCGAAGCGAACCCGGCGCAAAGCGCTATAGCTTAACGCTGCGGGCCGAATGATGGGCCAATTTACGGCTTCTGCAACTGGGACGATATAGACCCACCCCGGGTCAGATCAGACCCGTGCTGCCCTTGTGCAAGGGAACCGCAATCCGGCCTCGCAGGGCTCCGCGGACGGATGCCGTAGGCGGGCCCCCGGCTGGCGGACGAATCCGATCGGCGGAGAGACCTGGCACGGGTCAGCTATCCCCGCGCTTGATCCCGTACTTCTTAACCAACCGTCCAAAGGCCCGCCGTTCTTTTCCGGCTGCCTTGGCGGCACGTGTCACGTTGCCGTGATGGATGACCAGAAGAGATTCGATATAGGTTTGTTCAAAACTCTCCAGTGCGCGGGAACGGGCCGTACGAAAGTCTTCCGTAATTCGAACGGAAGCTGGGTTATTCGTGTGTAGCTTTATATGGTAGCTCAGAATCTGAGGACCGTCGCACAACACGAGTGCCCGCTGTATGACACTAAACAATTCGCGGACATTCCCGGGCCAATGATACCGCTCGAGCACTCGCAGTGCAGAGGGGGAAAGCGATTTGCTTTGGGTCTTACCCGAGCACAGTGTCGCGAGAAAGTGGCGCGTAAGCACTTCGATGTCGCCAGATCGTTCGCGTAGCGGCGGCAGACTTAGATGTAGGACGTTGAGTCGAAAATAGAGATCGAGACGAAACTGTCGGGAATGGACTTGCTGTTCCAGATCGCGGTTGGTTGCGGCTATGATTCTTACATCCGCATGAGCCCGCTTTTCGGACCCTAAGGGCCGGTAGGTACCCTCCTGTACGAAGCGCAGGAGCTTTGCCTGCGCGGTCAGTGACAAAGCATCTATTTCGTCGAGAAACAGCGTGCCCCCTTTGGCAGCCGCAACCAATCCTTTTTGATCGGCGTTGGCGCCTGTGTACGCTCCGCGAGTATGGCCAAATAGTTCGTTTTCGATCAGGGTTTCAGGAACCGCGCCGCACTCCACCGGGATAAAAGGATAGCTGCGTCGCTCGCTCAGATAATGGATCGCTTGTGCGAACAATTCCTTTCCTGTACCGGACTCTCCGGAAAGCAGCACTGGAGCTTCGTTGGCGGCCATCAAGGGTACGAATCGCAAGGTCTCGAGAAATTGCGGCGAGCCCCCAACCAGTTGTCTAAAAGCCGCCTCTTGGCTCATTGCTCGTCGATAGGATTCTTCACTCGGTCGCCGCGCGTCACCAAGAAGGCGTGCTACACGTGATAGCAGCTCGGCCTTTCGAACGGGCCAAAGAAGGAAGTCATCCAGACTACGCCAGACCTCAAAGAGCTGATCGGGTGGGGTATCCTCCGGCAGGATTCCAAGAACCGGGACGGAGGTCTGGCTGGTCTTGAGAGAGTGGAAGAGACCTCTCAGCGCCGCAAGCTCCGGGAATGCGACCGCAACAATAAGCTGGGTTTTCTGGGCCAGCAATTTTTCCGTACTAACTGATGACCAGCTCGTCCGCTCACATCGGAAGCCATCTTGACCTCTCAGCAGGTCACTCGGACGCGGCCGATGGGCGAGACTTTCATGCTCGATCACCAACAACTCGGATGACACGCGGCATGCCCCCTTAGCGGAGATTCCTTACCGTGATCTTTAGAGTTGCTAAAGAGTTCTAAAAGCGCTGCCTTAACATGCACGAATTTAACAGAAAGTAAAGGTTCTGACCGGGTCTCAAAACAAATTGTCATAAACAGCATGAAGCATGCGCCAGGAATGCGCAGTTTCTCAGAGTCGTATCGCTTCCTGGAACGTTCTCCGGAACCACTTTTCGGTGGGGCGTAAGGGCCGACATTGCGGGAGCGCCAAAACCGTTGGCTGATAGTGACGGAAGTCCCCGATGAGCAGTCAAGCGACCGGTATCGAAGTTTGCTTCTCAACGAGAGAGATGCCCAGCAAGATTACTGGTTTGTGCTCGGACGGAGATTCGGAGCACAGAAATACTTCGTCTCTCCATCGGAAGCTCGTCCAGGTATTCGTTTCGCGCTGTGGAGCGCCGCACGCTAAGAATGTTGAAGTAGTCTTCGCACCATTCGATTTACAAACGGGTACCCCAACGGGCTATATCTCAGATGATGGCACAGGCATCGACACCTCGGATGCAGTCGTACCGATGACAGCAAAGGCCGGGGTGTGGGAGAGCAGCATAAGAACTACACCTGCACTCGTTAATTCCGAGGATTACTTAAATCGCCCTTACATGTATCGGACTAGGTAGTGTCGGCCTATTGGTGGAAAAAACAAAAGGCGTCATCATCTAGCGAGTTCGCCAAAAGACTCGCACTCGCTGGCAGGCGAGTAAAGGAAGATGACGCCTTTGGAAAGGGATAGCAGGAAGGCATTTGGGGAAGAAGGGTTTGAGTGGGGGCGCGATACTATCGAGGCGGAGATTCGGGAACGGGTCCGAGGGATGATTGAAGCGGTCGTTGAGGAAGAGCTGGAGTCGGCTCTGGGCGCGGGCAAGTCGCAGCGGGTCGGTGCGGCACACACTGGTTATCGCCACGGCGCGCGCGAACGTCAGCTCACCATGAGTCTGGGCAAGACCAGAATATGATGCCACGGGCGCGCCTGAAGGGGGCCGAAGGCGCGGAAAGCGAGTGGTATAGTCGGATCCGCGAGGATTTGAAGCCGCTCGAAATTGTGCAAGCGGAGGGTCCGAGCTTCAGCGTCGACGGCTACGACGTGCGGTGGCAAAAATGGCATTTCCGGGTGGGCTTTACTTCGCGCGAAGGGCTGGTATTGCATCAGCTTGCTTACGGGATAACGGCCGCACCCGTCCTATTCTATATCGGGCATCATTGTGCGAGATGCAGGTGCCATCTGGCGATCCAACACGAACTCACAATAAAAAGAATGTGCTCGACGTGGCTGAATACGGGATCGGCCGCATGGCGAATAGTTTAAAGGCTCGGATGCGATTGTCTGGGCAGTATCCACTACTTCGATGTACATGTAGTGAATATGGCAGGGGAAGCTGAAACCATCGAGAACGCGGTCTGTATGCACGAAGAGGATTACGGTACTTTATGGAAGCATACCGATTTGGCGTAATAATCACTGCGAGGTGCGGCGTTCACGCCGCCTGGTAGTCTCGTTTTTCGCCACCGTGGGAAATTACGACTACGGCTTCTTTTGGTATCCTTATCAAAACGGTGAAATCCAGGTTGAAATAAAATTGACCGGCTGTTTGTCGGTCGGGGCCCATCTCCCGGAGCTCAGCCGAACGCAGGGGGTCCTGGTCGCTCCCCAACTGTATGCACCGATTCATCAACATTATTTCAACTTTCGTCTCGACCTGGATATTGACGGCGCCAAATTCAATCTATGAAGTCGATACCATTGATGATCCTCCTGGACTGGGCAACCCTTACAACAGCTCATACCGGCCGCAATACTCACTCATAAAGAGCGAAGCGGAAGCAGGCCGTGACACCAATCCCGCGACCGGCCGCTCATGGTTTGTAGTTAATCCATCGCAACACAATAGCGTCGGTCAGCCGACCGGCTATAGAATCGTGCCAGGTGCCGACGTGGCCCGCCCGTTCGCGCATAAAGTGCAAGTCTGCTACGGCGCGCGGGATTTATTCGCCATACGTTATGGGTCACCACTTACAAGTCAGCTGAGCGCTACGCGGCAGGCGATTACATCAACCAAAATCCTGAGCCCGATGGGCTGGCACGATGGGTAGCGAGCGATCGCCCGCTGGAGAACACAGATCTGGTCGCCTGGTATACCGTCGGCGTTCATCACATCCCGCGTCCAGAAGACTGGCCGGTGATGCCGGTCGCTTACGCGGGCTTCATGCTCAAGCCGGCCGGTTTTTTTGAACAGAATCCGCCGATGGACGTGCCACCACCCAAGCCTCGCCAGTATTGTTGTGACTGACTAGCAGCAGATCTTGCCGGAAGCGCGGCAGTTTTCGCCAATCGCAACGCTCGCCCGCTTTTGCGCAGGTTGAGCGATTGGCGACATACAGATAGGTGGCGAATCCCTCGGCGGCGAATACCACTTGGTAGTCCTGCTCGTTGCGCGTAGGTGACAGCGCGGGTTTGCGTACTCGCAAGCCATTTTTTTTCCAGCAGCTCGAGTAATTTCCCGCCATCCCTAATGCGAGGTCGTGAACCTTATCCGCCAGTACCGAGGTATGTCCATGATCGGCGGTGAAGACTACGTAAGTGTCGTTCAGCACGCCGCGTTTGGAATACACTTTAAGCACTTCGCCCACTTCAATCCGCTCAGCAATTTCCGACTGCTCCATGGGAACCGTGCTCGCCGGCCTGGCTGCTGGAGCAGAGTGGAATTGAACTCCCGAGATCCCTCCGGGTAACGCTCGTGTGGTATAAGCCGCATTTTCGTTGCTTGCAGGGTTCGGGTACTAACGGGCGCTTGCGAATGTTGAGCGAAGATAGCGGTTCGGTTCACCGAGCGGCGACATTTGGCAATGCGTTGGATGGAGGTCGCGATCCCCTTCCAGCCCCTGCAGTCGAACAGAAGTGGGCTATTTGATTTTGGTCGCGTGTTACACGATGGGTTCCGACGCTTACCTCGTGCCTTGCCTGATTTGCCGGAACCATGTGCGCACCTCGCGCACGAATGTCTCTGGCTGCTCGAAGGCGGCGAAATGCCCGCCTTTTCGAGTTCGTTGAAGTAAGCCAGCTTCGTGAATCTCTTCTCCGCCCATCGCCGAGATGTGCGGAATGTCTCCTTGGGAAAAATCGAGCATCCCGTCGGTACTGTAACCAGATCACTTGGGAACGAGCGAAAACTTTCCCAATAGAGCCGCGCGGAAGATGCGGCGCTTCCCGTCAGCCAGTACAGCATCACGTTGTCGAGCAACTCATCGCGGTTTAATACTTTCTCCAGGTGGCCGTCGCAATCGGTCCACGACCAGAACTTCTCAAGGATCCACGCCATCTGGCCCACGGGCGAGTCGCAAAGACCATAGCCCAGCGTCTGCGGCCGGGTACTCTGTTGCTTTGAGTAGCCGGAGTCCCAGTCGTTGTAGTACTTGATGCCCGCGATCGCTGATTTTTCCTTTTCGGTCATTTCGTTGGCTGTTGCCGGATCCGGCGGTGCGATCGGCATGTTTAGATGGATCGCGATGCAATTGGCCGGATCCTGGATCCCGATGCACGTCGTAACCGCAGCGCCCCAATCTCCACCTTGGGCGGCGTATCGCTTGTAACCAAGCCTTGGCATCAATTCGGACCAGGCGCTAGCTATGCGCTGAACGTTCCATCCGCTGCGCGTGGGCTTGTCCGAGAACCCATAACCGGGAAGCGAGGGACACACGACGAGGAACGCATCGGCGGCGTCGCCGCCTTGCAAGGTCGGGTTGGTGAGAGGTTCGATTACCTTGTGAAATTCGACTATCGAACCAGGCCATCCGTGCGTGACAACGAGCGGCGTTGCGTCCGCATGAGGCGATCGGACGTGGATAAAGTGGATCCCGAGACCGTCGATTTCGGTCTTGAATTGTGGAAAGCGGTTGAGGTGCGCCTCTCTTGTGCGCCAATCGTACTTCTCGAGCCAGTAGGATGCGACCTCCTGCGCATAAGCCAGGGGCAGGCCCTGTGTCCAGAGCGCTTGTGCTTCGCTCAACAATTTCCGACTGCTCCATGGGAACCGTGCTAGGCAGCCTCCCTGCTGGACCAAGGGGGATTTGAACTCCCGAGACCCCTCAGACTTGGTTAGCTTTAGCAGCGTCGATCAACTGAAACGTTGATCTGAAGTTGGTCGGCGGCCTTGCTTGCACTGCCTCCAAACAAATCCACTGCGCCCTCATGGCTCCAAAAGATCATGATGCGACTGACATGCCTAGAAGATCGCTTGATGAAGGGTCTCGCTCGTTCAAATCCACTTCGCTCCGCCAGCCAGTCTGCGGATTTCGCGTCTCTCGCTACCGCCAGCCAAAATTGCCGCAATCGTGCGGGTTTTTGCCAGCTAGAGGGAACCGGAGAGGCGGGCAATTTCGATGCTGCGGCCTATTCTCGGCGATTCCTCTCCGCCGGCCGGCGAGCCGGGTCCCGTCGTGCGCTTTGCGGAGCATCATTCCTTGCCGGGCCGACTACGCGGCACTCTACGCCTCTGGTTCCCTCGATAGCTCGGCCAGATAGTCGCGATAGATCCCGCGCGGCGCCCGCGCTATCAACTTCTGAAGCTGCATGTCGTCGATGTAGCCCTGCCTATGCGCGATCTCCTCCAGACAGGCGATCTTGAGTCCTTGC
>Ga0306920_100016534_pt1 | contig 10172 bp, 8 predicted proteins | sample flu12Cox44000170_FD_204666 | JGI IMG/M metagenome (GOLD analysis project Ga0306920, IMG submission 204666) | Lab enrichment of tropical soil microbial communities from Luquillo Experimental Forest, Puerto Rico - flux4day.12C.oxic.44.000.170 (v2)... | ecosystem: Environmental > Terrestrial >...
GGCTTTTCTGCATCCAGAACTGAGCGGTGCCGCTGACACGCAAAACCAGGATCGCCTGATCCTCGATGACTATTTCGACACGCACCTGGCGAGCCACTTTGCCAACTCAACGCTGCTCGTCGGTGCAGATCTGCTGTATGGGTACGGGCGCCAGACCACCCAGAACGGTAACAGCGCGTACACGGTACCGCTCGATGGCTCGGTCGTGCCGCCGCCCACGACGGAGCTGCCCGTCAACGAGTATGGCTATGTCAGCGACAAGCGGCTGTTTTGGGGTCAGTACGTGCAGCTCGACTGGAAGCCCGATGCGCGCTGGGATCTGATGGCGGGGATACGTCTCAACGAGACCTCAGAGAGCAAGTCAACCAGTGACCTGACGTTGCCGCCGTTTACACCAACAGAGGAATACGACGCCCAGGAGGCCAGCCGCAACATCGCGCGTCCGACCGAGACCGTCGGCGTCAGCTACCGGCTGTGGGGCGAAGGCGGTAATCAGGCGGTGCTGTATGGAGATTGGCGTAATGCCTTCAAGCCCGCAGCGCTCGATTTTGGTCCGGACTACCAACCCGCGGTGCTGCTGCCTGAGACCGCCAAGATGTATGAGGTGGGCCTGAGGGGCGCGGCCGCTGACGGTCGCCTTAGCTTCCAGGCGGAGGTTTTTCGACTCGACTTCAAGAACCTGGTGGTGCCCAACGATTCCGGTTCCTTGACCAATGCCGCGGCTTCGCAACTCACGGGTGGCGAGCTCGAAGCGCGCTTGGCGATCACAGACGATCTCGTGATCGCAGCGAACTACGCGTATCACGACGCACATTTCACCCAGTACTCGTTTTTCGACGATGCCGCTGGTGCGTACGTCGACGTGGCGGGGAAGCAGCTGCCGCTGTCACCTCACCATCTGGCATCGGCCGGAGTCCTGTACACCCCTGCGCAAGGCTTCAATTCAACCTTGGTGGTGACCTACGTCGGGCAACGCTTCCTGGATGAAGAGAACACGGCTCCCGTCGGCGGTTACACCAAAGTCGACGCCACGCTTGGTTATTCCCTCGGCCGCTACCTGCTGTCGCTCGAGGGCACGAATCTGACAAATCAACGGCCTCCGGTGAGCGCCAGTGAATTTGGCAGCGAGTCGTTCTATCTGCTGAACGCGCGCGCTCTGTGGGTGCGGTTCGCATACCGTGCACGGTGACCCGCGCGGCCTCACCAGACCGGGCACCGAACGAGCGATGAGGTGCATTCGTTGAGTCGAGTTTAAGATGTGCAGGCGGCCCGCGGCGAGCAGCATCATGCCGAACAGCTGCTACCTGCAGTGCGTGCGGCTGCCGCCGCTCGCACCAGCGCTGCAGCTGAGGTCTGAGTAATTCGGGGCTCTCCGGCACGGTGCCACCGGGGCGCCACTACCCGCCACACATCGGGCATCGGGATAGAGACCATGTCCACGGTAGCCTTTGCTCCACGCTGTATGAAGCTGAGCGTCCTCACCGCGGCACTTCAGGACTTGACGCCACGGTCACGGCGCGACCCCGACCCGGACCTTGCGGTCGAGGAGTGGCTCGGGTTCGCGCGCGAGCTCGGCAGCCCCTATATCCAGCTGTCGGCGGCGCTGCACCCGAGCGTAACGGATGTGCCCGCCGAGGCCATGCTCGATCCGGTCGCTAACACCCTCGATCTGCGTCAACCCTTCGACAAGGCCCGTGCCGCGCGCGTGCAACGCGCGATGACCGCGACCGGGGTCGGTCTGTCGGACCTCGCCTACTTCGACAACATGCTGGTCGCTGATCGGGAGGCTCGGCGCGTCAAGCACGAGATCATGCTGCGCGTGTTCGATGCCGCCGTGTTGCTGGGGACGGATGCCGTCTGTGGCTTCGTGGGGCGGAACATGCAGCTCGAGATGGACGCGAACCTCGAGATGTTCGAGGCCGAGTTCATTCCGCTGCTCAAGCAGGCCAAGGCGCGCGGTCTAGTGTACCGCGTGGAGCAGTGCCCGATGCCGGGCTGGACCACGCTCGATCGCTGGCACAACAACATCGCCTACGCGCCGGGTCCCTGGATCGCATTGCATCGCATCTGTGAGAAGCACGGCGTCGGCGAGCAGTTCCGCATCCATTACGACCCCTCGCACGCGATCCTCATGGGCCAGGACTCGCGCTCACTGTTCCAGTACCTCAAGGACTGCGGTTACGCCTTCCTGATCGCCGGCTTCCACGTCAAGGGGCAGGTGATCGATGCGCGTGGCGTATCGGCCTGGGGCTATGGTGGTCAGACGTTGCAGCGCGGTGACTGGGTCGGGGCGCGCCCCAGTGAACGCGCGGCCGACCAGGTGCATGCCTGGAAGAAGCAGACCGTGCTCTGCGAGCACGAGCTGCCGGGCACCGCGCGTCACGATCCTCTCGCTTACCTACAGAACCGCAGCGTCGATTGGCTCGACCATCAGCTCGCGGCGCGCGAGGTGCTTGGCCTGGACGCCGCGCGAACCTTCCTGGTGGTCGAGCACGAGTTCCCGAAGGCGCGCATCCAGGACCGCCAGCAGCTCGCGCCGATCCTCGCCGGATCGCTGGCGTTCACCCGCGCGATCGACGAGGCCGCCGCCGCGATGTACGCCTTGCAGCACGAGGTGCTCGCGGGCCAGGGCATCCCGGTGCAGGGAGTCGGCCGCGAGGCCTATCGCTCATGAGTGCGGCGACGGCCACGACCAGACAACTAACTATTCGATTGGGCTTTGGGACTATCGCCGATCAAAACGGAAGACCGGCGTATTGTTCGGCCAGAGCAATCTGCGCGTGGAGCGAGGTCTTCAAGTATTCGAGTTCATACTCCTGAGCACGTTGATCGAAATCGCTGCTACCCGGAAAGCGATGCAGCAGCGTCGTCAGGTACCAGGAGATCCGAACTGAGCTCCACACGCGCCGCAACGCAGTCTCACTGTAGGCGTCGAGTCGGCTCACCGAGCCGTCGTGGTAGAAAGTTCTCAGGGCACGGGACAAGTAGTAGACATCGGAGACGGCAAGATTGAGGCCCTTCGCACCGGTCGGCGGCACGATGTGTGCTGCGTCGCCCGCGAGAAACAGACGCCCGAATTGCATCGGCTCCGAGACGAAGCTCCGCAGCGGAGCAACGGATTTCTCGATTGACGGCCCAGTGACGATCGCATTGGCCAGTTCGCCCGGGTAACGTGCCTTCAACTCCGCCCAGAATCGATCATCCGGCCAATCGTCGATCTTGGTGTCCAGCGGAACCTGAATGTAATACCGGCTCAGCGTTGGCCCGCGTGCCGACGCCAATGCAAAACCCCTGGGATGATTGGCGTAAATGATGTCGGGAAGCGGCGGCGTGCGCGACATTATGCCCAGCCAGCCGAACGGGTAGTCCTTCTGGAATTCACGACACATGCCGAGCGGAACTGCGCCTCGCGAGACACCGTGGGAACCATCGCATCCGGCAATGAAGTCACAGCTGAGGGTCACAGATTCGCCGTTGTGCCGGAAGTGGACCTGTGGTCGGCCCGAGGTCAGATCCTTCAACGACACCCCGGAAACCTCGGTGAGCACCTGGGCCTGCCGCCGGTCCGCGGCCGCAAAGAGATCCTCCTGGATACTCGTCTGGCCATACGTCATGAAGCGCTTGCCGACGTGAGTGACGACATCGATGAAGAACTCGTCGCGCCCTGCCCACACGATCTTCATGCCATCGTGTGGCTGGCCTTCACGGTCCATGCGTTCCGAGAGTTTGTTCTCTCGCAGGACATCGACCGTGGTTTGTTCGAGAACCCCTGCGCGGATGCGCGACAAGACATGGGCACGGCTGTGCTTCTCCAAGACGACACTGGTGATACCGTGCCGATGGAGCATTTCCGAGAGCAGCAGTCCGGCCGGCCCCGCCCCGATAATGGCTACCTGCGTCTTCACCCCTGATCTACTGCAGCATCGATGCTTGAGTCTACTTTGGCTGGTGACCACCGCGGCGCACGGGTCTAGTTGGCCTCCAGTACATCGCCGGACTGCAGTGGGCGCTGATAGTCGGCATACGGCAGCTTCACATTGAGAAATTCGACAGGGATGCCGGCGCAAGCCAGTGGGTCTGGAGCGTCGCAAACCTGGAAATGCAAGTGAGGCTCTGTCGAGTTGCCTGAGGAACCTAGTTTGGCAAGCGTAGTTCCCACGAGGACACGCTCCCCTGCCTTGACCCGGATGCTGCCCGGTTGCAGATGAGCGTAAAGTGAGAACTCGCCGTTACCGTGATCCAGGACCACGTAGTTGCCCGCAATGCCACGGGTACCTTTGGTTAGCAGCGTCCCCTGCCGCTCTTGCACGCGTGCGCCGTACGCAGCGTCTGACTCGTCCGGCCGGCGCAACATGTCCAGATCTTCCGATTGATCGTTGGCGGCAGCGACGACCGCACCGTCCGCCGCCGCCAAGACTGGAGCACCGTACGCATAGTAATCCTCGAATCTACGGCCATCTCCTCGATGACTGGAGTTCCCTGCCCCGAGCTTCGCGATGTCGTAGGCAAACTCCTCTGGCAGCGCCCATCGATGTGCTGTATGCAGGGTCGGGCCAACGGCGGCAAACCACGTTCCGACTAATGGAAAGCGGAATTTGGTCTTCGAAGTGCCGGAGCGGATGGGTAGCGTCTTGCTCACTGCAACCGAGTGTCCGTCAACAACGGCATGAGCGCGGAAGAGCAAGGCATCACGGTTTCCCTTATAAGCGAAGGGCTGTTGCGTGATCAGTATCGCCTGATTCTGGGCCAAGTCAGGGCCGGCGAGCGTTGTGTGCTCATCGATCAGGGAGGCACCGCAGAATTGAAACGCGAGCAGCTTGAGCATGCCTGACTTCTGCAATGCCTGTCCGCCGGCCGCAATGCGTGTCAGATCCGTGGCGGGGATCGAGCGCGTATCAATCACGGCGCCATCGCGCTGCAATTCGAAATCGATACCGGTGAGCTGAACCTTGGTTGCACCACGGTAGATGACCGCCACATTCTGGACCACCAGGCTCTGCACGCTGCGCTGCGACTCGAGCGGAAAAGTGCGGATTTCAGTCGCCGGACAAAAGCGAATCTCCAGTGGGTCGGTTTCACTGGCGATCGCACTTGCACCAGACGCGAGCAACGCGCAAGAGCAAAGAATTTTGATGGGAGTCATACAGGTCTCCAGGAGGTCTTCACAGCACCTCCTGAGCGGGAGCTTAGCGTAGTGAGGCGGTGTATGTGGAATCAGGCCGTCCTTGCGCCCGGATAACGGCAGCTCGGGTCGAGATTGGTCGTCAACGCCGATGGCTCAGTTCGGCCAAGACCGGACACTTACCCCGTTAGTCAACATTTTCCGTAGCCGAGACACCCCCCGTCCTTTCGGCGCCTCATGATTAGGCCTGGCGCCAGGTCGAATAGGGAACGGCTGTCAGATTAGAGTTGAGGTAGCGAGGATCGTGGGTAACTTCGGTAGACAACCAGCTGGGCGGCTGAAACGTTTGCCGCTCATCTTTGAGCTCTATCTCGGCGATTACCAGGCCCGCGTTGGTGCCGAGGAACTCGTCAATCTCCCAGACCGCTCCTGCGTGCTTCACGGTGTAGCGATTCTTTTCCAGCGGCGGCCCGTCGCAAAGGGTCAATAGCGCTTCGGCATCACCAAGCGGGATCTGGTATTCAAACTCCGGTCTTGAAAACCCTTTGGTCAGACCTTTGATCGTGAGGTACGCGCGACTTCCGGCGATCCGTACACGGACTGTTCGCTCCTTGTCCCTGTTCAAGTATCCCTGCCGTAAGCGAGTTGGGGTGCCCCGCCGCCACTCTTCTCCCTGAACGAGAAACTTCCGCTCAATCTCTGTAGCCATAGGCACTTCGCCCGGAAAAAGCACTCCAAGCCGCATCGGGCGTTGGAGTATGTGATTGATTCCAACTCTGACATCGTAACCAGCCGGTTTACGCCTCTCGATTACGGTCCATGTGCGGGCTGATCGAAATGCATAGCCACATAGCGGCCCACCTCACGACCCATCGACGTTCCGACCCGCGTAGAGGAGCGGTAGTGGAAGCCCGCCCAGATTCGGGCATTTGCCACCTCGAGCGCGAAGCTATCCAAACTTGCCCAGCGATGCGTGATGCCCGGTGCCGTGGGGCTCGTGAGCGAGATTTCTCGAAGATCGCCAAGTCCCCCCGTTGACTCGATTACGGCTGCCGCCGCTCCACTCAGAATACAGTGGGCGCAGGGATACTCCGGGTGCATTGGCGTGGCATCGAGCGCTTGCCATGTGGCATCGATTTCCGTGTCAGGATTCCCGTCGATATCGCCGTTGCGGATTGCCGTGACCGGTCGCCAGAAATTGTAGCGGTACTTGGCATCAAAGACCGCAATGTAGGCATCCGTGAGGGCTGCGGAATACATCGCCATGAAGCGCGCGCTGTCCAGCAGTTTCAGATGGCGTGCCGCAATGATCTGCCAAGCGATGGGGTGATAGGCCTGGGGACCGGTCATAAGCCAGAACCGCGCGGCCTCGGTTTCCTCCGCCGTTCGCCGGGCGCTGTCGCGCGCCCCGTAAGCCTTGATCTCGTTATAGTCGGTGGCCCACTCCTTGCTCGAGAGAGACACCGGTGGCCCGGGGCGGAATTGGTCTGGACGCCCGAGCACAAAGGGCTTGAGCTTCGGCCAGGTTGAGCAAACCATCGTAGCCGTCGGAATATAGGTCCCGGGCTGCGTAGACGGACGATACGGATCCGGCCCGGTGGCGCCGTCATGTGATCGGGAATCGAATACTTTCAGTCCGACGCGCTCACCCAGCTGTTTCCCCAATTCCAGTGCGGCAGGGTCGCCGGCGAGACCCTTGAGGTACTCATCGTGTGCCGCCGTAAAGGCGACTGCTTTCTCAGGATGGAGTCTGGCAATCACAGTGGCGGCCGCGGTGGCGGCCGCGGCTTCGGCCGAAGCCCGCTCGAATCCGTCCTCGCGAGTGACATATCCGGGGTACTGCCGGAGAACCGAGTTGACGGCATCGAACATAGCCAGATCGACGATCGTAGCCTCTCGTTCCCCGAGCGCCGCCGGTGAGGCGATCGACGTGATTTTCGCATCCCAGTCAGTGATGACATCCGCCCGCAACGGTGGGGCACCAAGCCCAACCGCGATGAGTGTTAGCAGGAGGGGTCGCCACGGCTGGCGGCGAGTGGCTGACGGTGTGGATTCCAACATTTTGGGTTCCTCCTACTGAGATCGGCCGCTTTGCATGCCTGATCGCTGAAGGCCGGCAGCATGCTGTCCCTTGGAACTCCCGCGGACAAGTGCAGCTTTTGTACTGGAGTCAGGTCTTGATCTATGGTTAGGTCCACCGGTTGTCGCGAGCGAGGGCGAACATGACTGAGGGCTACGGTCAGTACTGTCCTCTGGCCAAGGGCGCTGAGGTATTTGCGGAGCGCTGGACCCCGCTGATTTTGCGAGAGCTGCTGCGGGGCAGTACGACCTTCAATGATCTGCATCGCGGCGTACCGCGCATGTCTCGGTCGCTGCTCAGCAGCCGGCTGCGAAAGCTCGAGCTGTGCGGCGTCGTCAAGCGAAGCGAGCGCGCCAATCGCATTGACTACCATCTGACCCCGGCAGGCCAAGAGCTCGGAGCGGTAGTGAGTCAGCTTGGGACCTGGGCGCAAAAGTGGTTCCGCTCCACCTTCCGCGAGCACGAACTCGATGTGGGTGTCCTGATGTGGGATATCCGCTGCACAGTGGATGTCGGCGCACTACCGGGCGTTCGGAGCGTTGTGCAATTCACCTTCGCCGACCAATCGGGCAGTTGCCGGTGCTGGTGGCTCGTGAATGACGAGGGGAGCGTGGACCTGTGCCCACTTGATCCCGGGGAGGAGGCGGCGCTCGAAGTGCGAACGACGCTGCGAATCATGACGCGGGTCTGGATGGGCGACCTCCCGATTGCTACTGCCTTGTCCAGCGGACAACTCAAGGTATACGGGCCGGATCGGTTGAAGCGGTGTCTAATCAAGTGGCTTCGGCTGAGTCCCTACGCTCCAGTACCCGATGCGCGCCGTACGCTGAAACCACGCGTGCCAAGGTCTCCGCGCTCGTCGGTGAACGTTGTGGACGCGGCGACATAGCAGCGTCCGCTGTGGCAAATCGCCCTGGGCAGGCTGTGTCGCCTTTTGGCCGAGTTCAGATAATCATGCGAGCCCGGTGACGTCCAGGAAGTTATGTTCCTTTAGCCAAGCGGACTGCCATCGTTCACGGGGCGTTCAAGGGCTGCCAGAACGACAGCACCGTCGTCACGCGTGATTCCCGTGACCAATACTTCGGACTTGAACCCCGCAACACGTTTGGCGCCAAGCCCGGTGGCGCAGATGACCTGACGGCCGAGCAGCGCCTCGGCGCTGTAGAGCGCGGTAAGTTGGGCGCTGGACTGTTTCGTACCGAAACTCCCGAAGTCAATCCAAAGCTTATAAGCCGGCTTTCTCGCCTCGAGAAACGGTTCGACGCGCCGGATCGTCCCAGCACGCAATCCAATTCGCTCGAAATCCGCCCAGCTTGCGGCCTCTGTCGATTCGCTCATGGTGCCACCATTCTTCGCGATGTCTTGCAGGCCTGTCTTCACTACTGCGTCGTTGAAGGATATCAGGTGATCCCGGTGATGAATGGCCGCTGCGCGGAGACCAAACTGGTCAGAACGGATGACCGACGATTTGGTCCGTGCGACTGCTTGTAGTTTCCGGCGTTTCTCCGCATGATCGGACGTCATGACGCCGTGGTCGAGGGTTCCATACATCCTCAGACTCTTGCGATTGTCCATCGGCCCGCACAATAGTTGCGCCGCGCACGGCGCCAACCGGACCACCAGCGATCTGAACAGTTCGCGCGGAGCACGAGAAACTGACATGACGCGCAGAAAGCGGCCGGGGTACTGGGTCGTGCTGTTCGCGGCATTGGCTGCATGCGGCGGCCAAGATCCTCAACAAATAAAGAAGCTCCAGTCACTCACAAGGAGACTCGCGGAGATCGCCGGGCAGGCCAACCAAGCCGCCCCAGCTATCGTTGATTCGGATACCAGACTCGATGGCGCAAGGGCCGGCCCAGGGCTGAAACTGACCTCGATGTACACGCTTCTGAACGCCGAATCGAACGGAGTCAACAGCACGACATTCGAGGCGAAGCTGGCGCCGACAATAAAAAGCGCCGGCTGCGATAACCCCGAGTTGCGTCCGCTGATCGACCAAGGTGTAGTCGTGGTTCTGGAATACCGCGGGAACCAAGGCAATCCAATAGGAACGATCAGCCTCAATCGCGATACCTGCGGTGCACTCAAGTGAATACCGTCGAATGCCAGCTGTGTGGTCGATTGAATCGCCAGCTTGACGCCCGCAAGGTGTGACTGCCATCAATGACTGCGCGGCGACGAGACCGGAGTGCACGATGCATAGGGCTCGCGGCGCTAGTCTTGCTCGGGCTCGGTACCTTTTTTGGTGGTGCTGACGCCAACGGACAGAACACCCGTGCCCCGGAGGCTGACGACTCAAGTACCCAAGTGCCGACGTGGTTGCGAGGCGTTTGGAGCCGCGAGTGGATTCAGGAAGGGAAGGAAAAATCCAGCACCCTGGACGTCCACTATCTGCAGACCCCCAGGTATTTTGCGGATATACGCATCCTCAAGAAGCGACCTGGTGTTTCAAACGCGAGATCCTTCTCGGACCTAACAGATGAGCAGCTTCGATTGCTCGCTGGCCAAAATGGATACGCTGGGCAAACGACGCTGGTGGGAACCATCGCGACATGGCATGCGGACATAGCGTTCAGGCCCCCCGATGGCTCTCCGGACAAGGGCCGCCTGGAGCGGGTTTCGCACGACCATATATTTGAGCATGGCCTCGACGGCTCATACATCGAGTCATGGCGATTCCTGACCAACGGACAAGGACGATTCCTGGTGATACGCGTGGAGCATTCCGGCCGCCTCCTCCGAACCCTTGTGGTGGTTGGCACTCAGTTTGTGTATGTCCGAAATCGAGCCAAGGATTTGCCGCTCTCTCCGTCGTTCGACGCGCTTTTCAAAGCGACAAACGCAACGCGGGAACAGATTATTGACTACTTAGATTGCGAGTTTTCGGTGGGACACACACGAGGCGGATCGGCGCCTTGGGCGATTGAACAGTCCACACTGCCGTGGCGTGAAGGCCACCGACTAGAGTTT
>Ga0306920_100016537_pt1 | contig 10171 bp, 9 predicted proteins | sample flu12Cox44000170_FD_204666 | JGI IMG/M metagenome (GOLD analysis project Ga0306920, IMG submission 204666) | Lab enrichment of tropical soil microbial communities from Luquillo Experimental Forest, Puerto Rico - flux4day.12C.oxic.44.000.170 (v2)... | ecosystem: Environmental > Terrestrial >...
CAGCGACTACGAGCGCTTCATCCAGGACACCTGGGGGCCGAAGGGGCGCGCGGTGCGCGAGAACGAGCAGGCCACGAACGACGTGCTCACGCAGATCCGCGCCGCGGTCGAGAAGGTGGCCGCCTCGAAGGGCCTGCTGCTGGTGCTCGACTCGGCGAGCGGCTTCATCGTGTACGCCGATCGCTCCCTGGATCTGACCACGGACGTGCTGACGGAGCTCAACACCGGTCTCAAGACGGGCACGACCCATTAGGAAGGTTCCGACCATGGTCACACGGACGCTGACGGAGCTGGCCGCCGAACTCGGCGGCGTCGTGGTGGGCGATGCGTCCACGCAGATCCGGGGCGTGGCGGGGATCCGCGAGGCCCAGCCCGGCGACATCACGTTCCTCGCGAACGCGCGCTACACCGCGCATCTCGCCGACACGCGCGCGAGCGCCGTGATCTGCGACCGCGAGCCGCGCATCGCCGCGGTGCCGCTGCTCCAGGTCGGCAATCCCTATCTCGCGTTCCAGAGGCTGGTGCGCATCTTCCGGCCCGAAACCTTCCGGCCGCCGCCGGGCGTGCATCCCAGCGCCGTGGTGTCGGAGCGCGCGACGCTCGGCGCCGAGGTCTCGATCGGACCGCGCTGCGTCGTGGAGAGCGGCGCGCGGATCGGCGATCGCACCGTTCTGATGGCGGGCTGCTACGTCGGCCCGCAGGTCGAGATCGGCGCGGACACGCTGTTCTACCCGGGCGTCACCGTACGCGAGGAGTGCCGGGTCGGCGCGCGCTGCATCGTGCATCCGGGCGTCGTGATCGGCGCGGACGGCTTCGGCTTCGCGTTCGACGCGGGGCGCTACCACAAGGTGCCGCAGGTCGGGAACGTCGTGGTCGGGGACGACGTCGAGATCGGCGCGAACACGACGATCGACCGCGCGACCACCGACAGCACGCGCATCGGCGACGGGACGAAGATCGACAACCTGGTGCAGATCGGCCACAACGTGGTGATCGGCAAGCACTGCATCATCGTGGCCCAGGTCGGGATCTCGGGCAGCACCGAGCTCGAGGACTACGTGGTGGTCGGCGGCCAGGCCGGACTCGTCGGACACATCCGCGTCGGGCGCGGCGCGCAGATCGGCGCGAAGAGCGGGGTGCCGCGCTCGGTCCCGGCGGGCGAGATCGTGACGGGCTATCCCGCCATGCCGCAGAGCCTGTTCCGGCGCATCAGCGCGTACATGCAGAAGCTGCCGCAGCTCTTCCAGCGCGCGAAGGCACTCGAGGAGCGGGTCGCGAAGCTCGAGCAGCAGCGGCAGGAAGAGTCGGTCGGATGAAGGGCCGTTCCCAGCGCACCATCGGCCGCGCGGTCACGATCGAAGGCGTCGGACTCCACACCGGGGAGGCCGGACGCATGCGCTTCGTGCCGGACGAGGCGGGGCGCGGCGTGCGCTTCGTGCGCGTCGATCTGCCTGGCGCGCCCGAGGTCGAGGTGCGCCCCGAGAACGCGTATTTCGATCCGCGCGCCGGTCGGCGCACGATCCTCCAGCAGGACGACGTCCAGGTCCACACGATGGAGCACGTGCTGGCGTCGATCGCGGGGCTCGGGATCGACAACCTGCGGATCGAGACCAGCAGCATGGAGATCCCGGAGGGTCACGACGGCAGCGCCGCGCCGATCGCGAACGCGCTGCTCGAAGCCGGCATCGTCGAGCAGGACCGCCCGGTGCGCCACGTCAAGATCGCGAAGCCGGTGTCGTGGTCCGAGAACGGCGTCGAGCTGAGCGCGGTGCCGTACCAGGGATTCCGCATCAGCTTCACGATCGAATACGACCACCCGCTGATCGGCCGACAGTACCTCTCGCTCGACATCAACCGCGACACGTTCCTCTCCCAGATCGCTCCCGCGCGCACGTTCGTGCTGGAGCGGGATCTCGAGGCGCTGCGCGCGGCGGGCTGGATCAAGGGCGGACGCCTGGATTCCGCGGTCGTCGTGGGCCCGGACCGCATCCTGAACCCCGAGCCGCTGCGCTTCCCGGACGAGTTCGTGCGCCACAAGGTGCTGGACCTGCTCGGCGATCTGTTCCTGCTCGGCGGGCCGATCCTCGGCCACGTCATCGCGAAGCGCTCGGGTCATCAGGGCCACGTCGCATTCGTCAAGTACATGAAGGAGACGCTGCCGCTGCCCGGGCGCCGGGCGGGCGGGCCGCGCGACGAATGGGACGTCACCGCGATCATGGACATCATGCCGCACCGCTACCCGTTCCTGCTCGTGGATCGCATCTCGAACCTCGAGGAGGGGCGGTCGGTCGAGGGCGTGAAGAACGTCACGATCAACGAGCCGTTCTTCCAGGGGCATTTCCCCGGCCATCCGATCATGCCTGCGGTGCTGATCCTCGAGGCGATGGCGCAGGTCGGGGGCCTGCTGCTGCTGAACTCGGTGGACGATCCGAACGACAAGCTGATGTACTTCATGGGCATCGACAACGCGAAGTTCCGCCGCCCGGTGACGCCCGGCGATCAGCTGCAGATGAAGCTGACGCTGCTCAAACTCAAGAATCGCACCTCGAAGATGCGCGGCGAGGCGTTCGTGGACGGCCAGCTCGTCGCCGAGGCCGAGCTGCTCGCCACGGTCGTCGACAAGCGCCCGACATGAGCGTTCGCATCCACCCGGCCGCGCACGTCGACGCGAAGGCGCAGCTGGGGGCCGATGTCGACGTGGGGCCGGGCACCGTGATCGGCCCGGACGTGATCGTGGGCGACCGTACGCGCATCGCCTCGTGCGCACGGCTCGAGGGCTGGACGCGCGTGGGACGCGAGTGTCAGATTTCGCACGGCGCGGTGCTCGGCACGCCGCCCCAGGATCTCAAGTACCACGCCGGCGCGCCGTCGTATCTCGAGATCGGCGATCACACCGTGCTGCGCGAGTACATGACGGCGAACCTGGCCACCGAGCCCGAGGCGACCACGCGCGTCGGATCGCACTGCCTGCTGATGGCGTATTCGCACGTGGCGCACAACTGCCTGATCGGGGAGCACGTGGTGATCGCGAATGCGGTGCAGATGGCGGGCTACGTCGCGGTCGAGGACTGGGCGATCGTGGGCGGCTCCACCGTCGTGCACCAGTTCGCGCGCATCGGCTGCCACGCGATGGTGGGCGGCGGATCGCGCATTTCGCAGGACATCGCCCCGTTCGTGAAGGCGGCCGGCAGCCCGCCGCGGCTCGCCGGCATCAACAGCGTCGGGCTCGAGCGCCGCGGGGTTCCCGAGGCGACGCGCAAGGCGCTCGATCAGGCGTACCGCCTCCTGTTCCGCACGTCGCTGACCGTCGAGCAGGCCGCCGGCCGCATGCGGGCGGAGCTGCCCGGCATCGCCGAGATCGAGCACCTGGCGCGCTTCGCCGAGACGTCGGTGCGCGGGCTCACGCGCTAGGAGATCCCATGCAGACGATCCGGGCCGGGGTGTGGGGCGTCGGCGCGTGGGGCGAGAAGCACGCGCGCGTCTATCATGCGCTGCCCGAGGCGGAGCTGGTCGGCGTGTACGATCATCATCCCGGGCGCGCGGAGGAGGTCGCCGCGCGCTACGCGTGCCGCGCGTTCGAATCCCCGGCCGCCCTGCTCGAGGCGTGCGAAGCGGTCTCGATCGCCGTGCCGACCGTGGCGCATCGCGAGGCCTGCGAGCGCGCGGCGGCGGCGCGCCGCCCCATGCTGGTCGAGAAGCCCATGGCGCCGACGGTCGCGGACGCCGACGCCATGGTCGACGCCGCGCGCGCCGCCGGCGTCCGGTTTCAGGTCGGCCAGGTGGAGCGCTTCAATCCGGCGCTGCTCGCGGCGCGCCCGCACATCCAGTCGCCGAAATTCATCGAGAGTCACCGGCTCGCGAAGTTCCAGCCGCGCTCGCTCGACATCGACGTGGTGTTCGATCTCATGATCCACGACATCGACGCCGTGCTGGACGTGGTCGGGAGCGCGCCGTCCAGCATCTCCGCGGTGGGCGTCGCGGTGCTGTCCGAGAACGAGGACATCGCGAACGCGCGGCTCGAGTTCCCGGACGGCTGCGTCGCGAACCTGACCGCGAGCCGCGTGTCCACCGAACGCCTGCGCCGCATCCGCTTCTTCACCGCCGATCGCTACGTGTCGGTGGATCTGTTCGAGAAGAACGGCGAGATGATCCGCGCCGACGTCGCGCTCCTCAAGGCCGCGCGCGTCAATCCGCTCGCGGCGCTGGGCGCAATTGCCCGCGGGCCGCTCGCGGTCGAGGAGGGCGAGCCCCTCACGCTCGAGCTCCGCGCGTTCCTGCGCTCGCTCCGCGGTGACGGCGCCGGCGCCGCGTCGGGCGAGGCGGGCCGCGCCGCGCTCGCGGTGGCCGAGGAGGTCCGCTCGGCGATGAAGCGGCGCGCACGCCAGTGGGCGAGCCTCTCGAGCGCCGGTTCCTGATCGTCGCTGGCGAGCCGTCCGGCGACCTGCACGCCGCGCGGCTGGCCGGCGAGCTCGCGCGGCTCGGTCCGTGCCGCGTGGCCGGCGTGACCGGACCCGCGCTCGAGCGCGCCGGCGCCGGGCGGATCGTGGCGATGGACGAGCTCGCCGTGATCGGCTTCTCGGCGGTGCTGCCGCGCCTGCCGCGCATCTGGTCGGCGTACCGCCGCCTGCTCGGCGCGTTCGATTCGCTGAAGCCCGCGGCATGCGTGCTCGTGGATTCGCCGGGATTCAACTTCCGCCTCGGCCCCGCGCTCAAGCGCCGCGGCGCGCGCGTGTTCTACTACATCGCGCCGCAGGTGTGGGCGTGGCACGCGGAGCGCGCCGCGCAGATGGCGCGCTGGGTGGACCGCCTCGCCGTCGTGTTTCCGTTCGAGGAGAAGATCTTCCGCGACGCCGGCGTGGACGCGCGCTTCGTCGGTCATCCGCTGCTGGACGAACTCGCGCCCGAGGTGGACGAGACCGCGTGGCGCGCGGAGCTCAGGATCCCGCACGGCGCCCGCGTCGTCGGCCTCCTGCCGGGGAGCCGTGCGGAGGAGCGGCGCCGGCACACCGGGGTGATGCTGCGCGCCGCGCACGCGCTCTCGCGCCGCCGCCCGGATCTCGCGTTCGTGCTCGCGCTGCCGCCGCGCGGGCCGGGCGGTCCCGCGGCGGACCCGGACGCGGAGGCCCGCGCGTGGTGCGCGCGCACGTCGCTGCCGGCGCCCGGAGGGGAGTGGCGCGTGGTCGCCGCGCGCGGGCGAACGCGCGCGACGCAGGCGTTCGCGACCTGCTGTGCGGTGGCGTCCGGCACGGCCACGCTCGAGACCGCGCTGTTCGGCACGCCGCTCGTCGTCGTGTACCGGGTCTCGAGCCTGAACTACGAGATCGCGCGGCGCGTGATCCGTCTCGAGCGGATCGGGCTTCCGAACATCGTGGCCGGCGAGGACGTCGCTCCCGAGCTGATCCAGCGCGACTTCACGCCGGAAGCGCTCGAGTCCGCGCTCGCGCGCCTGCTCAACGATTCCGCGGCGCTGGCCGCCGCGCGCGCGCGCCTCGCACGGGTGCGCGAGAAGCTGGGCGGGCCGGGCGCCTCGGCGCGCGCGGCGGCGCTGCTCTGGGAGCTCGCGGCGTCGTGAGCACGGGCACGCGCTACCCGCTCTGGGTCGGCCCCGCGGCATGGCTCGGCGCGCTCGCGATCCGGCTGCTCGGCGCGACGTGGCGGATCACGTGGGAGGGCGAGGACCCGCGCGGGCCATGCATCCTCCAGTGCTGGCACTCGGCGCTGGTCGCGCTGGTCTACACGCACCGCGGGCGCGGCATCGCCGTGCTCGTGAGCCGGCATCTCGATGCCGAGATCGCGGCGCGCATGGCGCACCGGTTCGGGTTCGTCACCGCGCGCGGCTCGAGCACGCGCGGCGGCGCGGCGGGCATGCTCGGCATGCTCGAGCTGGGCGGCGCTGCGACGCCGCTCGGGATGATTCCGGATGGCCCGCGCGGCCCCGCCGAGACGATGAAGACCGGCTCGGTGTTCCTCGCCGCCCGCACCGGCCGGCCGGTGATCGCGGTCGCTGCGGCATCGAGCGCGCGCTGGACGATCCGCTCCTGGGACCGCATGCGCGTGCCGAAGCCGTTCGCGCGCGTCCGCGTCACGCTCGGCGAGCCGGTCGTGGTGCCGGCCGCGCACGGGCCGGACGACGAGGAGCGCTGGCGCGCGCGGCTGGAGGAGGCGCTGCGCGAGGCGAACACGCGGGCGCGCGCCGCGGTCGGAGAGCCGGCGTGAGCGCGGCGTGGATCGCCTATCGCGCGATCGCGCCGCTGATCGGCGCGCTCGCGCCGTACACGCGTCCATTTCTGCGCGGCGCCGAGCGGGTGCGCTGGAGCGAGCGCATGGGGGAGACGCGCCTCGAGGGCGGATGCGCGGCCTGGATCCACGGCGCCTCGATGGGTGAGTCCACGGCGGCGCTCGCGCTCGCGCGCGAGCTGGACACGCGCGCGCCCGGAGCGCCCATTCTGCTCACCGTGACCACGCCCACGGCGCGCGAGCGCATCGAGGCGAAGCAGCGGCACGTCGCGCTCGCGCCGATCGACGCGCCCGCCGCTGTGCGGCGCTTCCTCGCCGGGGCAAAGCCCGCACGATTGTTCGTGGTCGAGACCGAGATCTGGCCCCACTGGCTGCTCGCCGCGCGTGCCGCGCGACTTCCGGTCGCGTTCGTGAGCGCGCGGCTCTCGGAGCGCTCGGTGCGGCGCTACCGGATGCTCGGAACGCCGCTCTGCGATCTCGTCGCCGGCGCGGACGCGGTGCTGTGCCAGAGCGAGGACGATGCGCGGCGCTGGCGCGCGATCGGCGCGCGCGAGGACCGCACGCGCGTGACCGGGAATCTCAAGTTCGACGCGCTCGATCCGCCCGAGCCGGATCGCGGCGCGGCGCGGCGCGCGCTCGGTCTCGATCCCGCGCGCCCGCTGCTCACGCTCGGCAGCGTGCGGCCCGGCGAGGCCCGCGTGCTCGCCGCGGCGTGGAGTGCGCTGCCGGCGGCGGTGCGCGCGCGCTGGCAGGTCGTCGCGGTGCCGCGCCACGCCGCCGCGCTCGCGGGACTCGAGGAGGAGGCCCGGCAGATGTGGCCGCCGCGACCGGCGCCGCACGCCCCGCACCAGCGCGACTGGCGCTGGGACGCGCGGGCGGGCGTGCTCCCCGCGTATTATGGCGCGTGCGACGTGGCGTTCGTGGGCGCGAGCCTGGTCCCGCTCGGCGGACACAATCCGCTCGAGCCGGCGGCGCGCGGCGCCGCGGTGCTGATGGGGCCGTTCGGCTCCCACCAGGCGCAGGCGGTGGAGCGGCTGCGGGCGAGCGGAGGGATCGTGATCGCGGATGACCAGGACGTCGGGCCGGCGCTCGCGCGCCTGCTCACGGACGATGCGGCGCGCACGGCGTGCGCGGACGGCGGGCTCGCCGCGGTCGAATCGCTGCGCGGCGCCGCGCAGCGCACGGTGGACGAACTCGAGGCCCGCGGCCTGTGGCCGGTGCGTTGATCGCGGCGACCCGCTCGCTCGCGGCCGCGGCGATGGAGCGGGCGTGGGAGACGCGCCGGCGGCTCCACGCGCGCGGCTGGATGCGCACGCGGCGCGTCGACGCGCGGGTCGTGAGCGTCGGCAATCTCACCGTCGGCGGCACCGGGAAGACGACGCTGACGCTGCACCTCGCGCGCCGCGCCGCGGAGCTCGGCATCGCGGCCGCGGTGGTGTGCCGGCGCTATCATCCCGGCCCGCGCGGCGAGGCGGACGAGGAGCGGATGTATCGCGATGCGATAGGACCGGAACGCGTGTACGCAGGACGCGTGAAGCGCGACCTCGCCGCGGCTGCCGCGGGGGCGGGCGCGCAACTGATTCTCGTCGACGACGGTTTCTCGCACTGGGCGCTCGAGCGCGATCTCGACGTGGTGCTGCTGGACGCCGCGGATCCGTGGGGCGGCGGTCGCCTGCTGCCGGCCGGCCGGCTGCGCGAGCCGCGGCGCGCGCTGCAGCGCGCCGGGATCGTGATCGTGACGCGCATCCCGGCGGACGCGGCGGACGCGCCCGACCTCGCCGAGATCCGCCGCGTCGCGCCCGCGGCGCTGATCGCGACCGCGCGGCACGAGGTCCGCGGGTTCCGCTCGATCGGCGGCGCGCCGTGCGCCCGCCCCGCGCGCGTGCGGATCGTGAGCGCGACCGGCCATCCGGATGCGGTGGAGAGGAGCGCGCGCGAGGCGGGCTGCGAGGTCGCGGGACGCGGCGACTATCGCGACCATCACTGGTTCACGCCGCGTGAGGCGGAGGTCGAGCGGCAGGCCGCGGCGCGCGCGGGCGCGACGCTGCTCATCACCGCGAAGGACGCGGTGCGGTGGCCGGGCCCTGCGGACGGCGTGTGCGTGATGGACGTGGCGTGGCGCTGGGTCGACGCGGGCGGGGAGGCCGAGCGCCGCATCTTCGGGCCGCTCGCGCGGTCATGAGCCGGCCCGACGTCCTGATCCTCGGCAGCGGCATCGGCGGACTCCTGACCGCGCTCGAGCTCGCGCGCGACGCGCGCGTGCTGGTGCTGACGAAGAAGAACGCCGAGGACTCGAACACGAACTGGGCGCAGGGCGGGATCGCCGCGGTGTTCGACCGCGAGGATTCATTCGAGGACCACGAACGCGACACGCTGCGCTGCGGCGCGGGACTCTGCGACGCGGCCGTGGTGCGCGCGGTGGTGGAGGAGGCGCCGGCGCGCGTGCGCGAGCTCGCGGCGATGGGCGTGCGCTTCAATCGCGGCGCGCGCGGCTTCGCGCTCGGGCGCGAGGGCGGGCACTCCCACCGCCGCATCGTGCACGCCTCGGATTTCACCGGGCGGGCGATCGAGCGCGCGCTGCTCGCGCGCGTGCGCCGGCATCCGCGCATCACGCTGGTCGAGAACCAGCTCGCGGTGGACCTGATCCTGGACTCGCGCCTGCGGCGGCGGGGCTCCGGACCGGACCGCTGCTGGGGCGCGTACGTCATGGACCGCGGAAGCGGCGCGATCCGCGCGGTGACGGCGCGTGCGACCGTGCTCGCGACCGGCGGCAGCGGCAAGGTGTACCTCTACACGACGAACCCCGACATCGCGACCGGCGACGGGCTCGCGATGGCGTGGCGGGCCGGTGTGCCGGTCGAGAACCTGGAGTTCGTCCAGTTCCATCCGACCTGTCTCTACCACCCGGGCGCGAAGTCGTTCCTGCTCTCGGAGGCCTTGCGCGGCGAGGGCGCGGTCCTGCGCGCGCTCGACGGCCGGCGCTTCATGCCTGCGGTTCACCGGCTCGCCGAGCTCGCCCCGCGCGACGTGGTGGCGCGCGCGATCGATCGCGAAATGAAGCGCCGCGGCGATCCGTACGTGCTGCTCGACATCACGCATCGCCCGGCCGCGCGCGTGCGCGCACGCTTTCCGAACATCGCCGCGGCGCTGCACCAGCTCGGATTCGATCTCACGCGCGAGCCGATCCCGGTCGTGCCGGCGGCGCATTACCAGTGCGGCGGAGTGCGCGCCACGCTCGCCGGACGCACGCCGCTCCCGGGGCTCCACGCGCTCGGCGAGGTCGCATGCACCGGCCTCCACGGCGCGAACCGGCTCGCGAGCAATTCGCTGCTCGAGGCGCTCGTGATGGCGCACGCCGCGGCGCGCGACATCGCCGCGCGCCTGCCCGGCACGGGGAGCCCGCCCAGGCCCGCGCCGTGGTCCATGCGCGGCACGCGGCCGCCGCTGGAGACGGTGATGTTCGATCACAACTGGGAGGCCGTGCGCCGCGCGATGTGGGATCTCGTCGGCATCGTGCGCAGCGACCGGCGCCTGGAATCCGCCGAGCGCGCGCTCGGGCTGCTCGCGGAGGAGGTGGAGTCGGACTATGCGCGGCTGCACCTCTCGTCCGACCTCGTCGAGCTGCGCAACATTACGCAGGTGGCGCGCCTGATCGTGGCCTCGGCGCGACGCAGGCTCGAGAGCCGCGGGCTCCACTTCAATCTCGATCACCTGCGCGCGCGGCGCTCGCTCGCGCGCCCGACCGTGCTGCGGCGCGGCCCCGCCGTCCGCGCCGGGCTTGCCGGGCCGCGCGCGGCGGCCCTATAGTCGGGAGTCTCCTTTCGGGAGTGCCGGCATGCCACGAGCTGAAGAGCCGTTCTGGGACGTCGTCGAAGCGCTGCGCACCCGCGCGCCCCGCTACCGGCGCGAAGCCTACGGGTTCGTGATCGCCGCG
>Ga0306920_100016540_pt1 | contig 10170 bp, 12 predicted proteins | sample flu12Cox44000170_FD_204666 | JGI IMG/M metagenome (GOLD analysis project Ga0306920, IMG submission 204666) | Lab enrichment of tropical soil microbial communities from Luquillo Experimental Forest, Puerto Rico - flux4day.12C.oxic.44.000.170 (v2)... | ecosystem: Environmental > Terrestrial >...
TCAGGACACTGAGCCCGAATAACGGAAGCTTATTCATTGTGCTTGAGGTTGCTGGGTGACTACGGCGCCACCGGTTCTTCCGGTTTCGCCGGTGACCAGAATTTTTGGGTTAATCATGGACGACATTTCAATTAATGGTACGTTATTGTACCGATGATCAAGCAATGGTACGGATTCGTACCTTAGTCAAGGGAAAATGTCTAATCTCAAGAAAACCAAGCCTACACCTAATCCCACCGCCGCATACCCCTCCGGACCCATCCGCGAACGTATCCTCAATGCCGCATTTAGCTTGTTCGCCGAATCCGGTTTTTCGACCACTAGCATGCTGGACATTGTGACCAGGGCGCGAGTTTCGAAACGCGATCTTTATGCGCTCTTCCAGAACAAACACGCAGTCTTAGCAGCGTGCATCCATGAACGCACCGGGCGCATGCGCCGTCCTCTGGACACCGCAGCTCCGGTACCACAGACCCGAGACGCCTTGGCCAAATTGTTGGTCGACTTCGGTGTCTCCATCTTAAAAACGGTGTGCCAGCCGGAAGTGCTGACCGTGTTTCGGCTCGCCATTGCCGAATCCGATCGGGCACCCGAGATTGCCAGGACGCTCCACCATAGCGGTCGTGAAGCTAACCTTAAAACGCTCGCTGCATTACTCACCAAGGCACAGGAGCGTCGCCTCGTCGCTAACGACGATCCTGCAGCCTTAGCAACTCGCTATTTCGCCCTGCTGTGGGGAGATCTATTGCTCAGTCTCCTGATGCGCGTGCGCAAGGCGCCGACGGAGCGCGAAATTCAGACCCGTGCCCGTGCGGCGACGGAAACCTTGCTCCCAAGCTCGTCGATACATGGGCTGGCCAGTAATTCTCACCCCTCAGTCTCAGGATGATCTGCTTTTGTCTTCTGCGGATCTGGGTCGCCAAACCAAGCGAGAGCAGCGTCAAGAAATTCGTGAGCGGATGAGGTGCCACCGCTGGTGCCCTGCCTGTAGAAGGACCAGGCAAAAATAAGCTGTGCAGAACGATAGCGGTCGGTAGCCATCCGTCGGAGCCAATGGTTAACCAGTGTCGACTTTCCGACCCCAGCCCAGGCAACGATTGTAACGACATTCACATCCTCGTTTGCCCAAGCATGATCCAGAAAAGCGATATCCTCCTCTCGACCAAAAAGATCGCTTCCGGTAACGGGTAATCTAGCCAGGGAAATCTTCTTCGGCTCCAGTCTTGTTGGCGGCTTGCGAGTTCCGACACACGAAACGCTCGGGGGCGTCTTCAGGAGGCTTTGACGAATGATTCTTTGGCCCGTGTCGAGAGCGCTTGTTATGGTCGGTATCGCCGTCAGCAGCTCGCTCGGAGTCCGAAAACGCTGCGCCGCATCTTTCTGAAGGAGTTTCTGAAGGAGAACTACGACCGGCTGTGGGACAGCTTTGAGCCCGACAAATGCCCCTGGCGATGAAATCCCCGCTTCAGGAGCCGATTCGGGACCTGATCGGCGTTCGGATGCCATCAAGGCTTCGCAAAACGCATGGACTTCCTCGTCGAAGATATAAAGCGGATACCAAAAGAGCCGGCACAATTGAGCTCTTCCCCATGGCGCGTGGCTTTGCGCCGCTTTCATGACGATCGTCCAGCGCATGCTATGAAAGCTCGCCGCACCGGCTGGTGAAGGGGGAGGTCATAACAAGGCGGTTGCCGAAGAGTGGGCTCAAAAAACCGGAAACAAGGTTGAATATTTTTTCCGTCCCAGCGACTCGTCCGCGGCGCTCCAGGTCTATCAGCAGTATTGGGCGGCGAACAGTCCTGATGTGGATGCCTACCTGGTCGATGTCATTTGGCAGGGGGTTGCTGCCCCTCACACAGTTGATCTGAAGATGGCTGGCTTGGCCATTTCCAGAATGCGAAGATGGTTAATAAAAAGCCAATCGGTTCAAAAGACGCACGGTTCCCGTTGATCTGTCCGAGAAAATATTTTGCACCAATCGGTTCATTAATCGATAATGGAACAATGGGACGACCGAAAAAGTTCAACCGGGAAGGTGTCTTAGAGAAGGCCCTCCCGGTTTTTTGGAGGCGCGGGTTTGCTGACGCCAGTCTTCACGAATTGGAACAAGCGACCGGGGTGAACAAATCCGGCCTTTACGCCGAATTCGAAGATAAAGAGGATCTGTTTGTGCAGAGCCTTCGGTACTACCTTGAAAAACTCGAGAAGAAAGGACTGCTGACAGCCGATCCCTTGGGCTGGAATAACATCGAGCGATTCCTCAAGACAGGACCATGCAGCCTGGAGGGACAAAAGGGATGTTTTGCTATCAGCTCCATGCGTGAGTTTGCGATATTGCCGCCGGACGCTGTGGGTATCATAACTCGAAGCAGAAGCAAACTAAAGCAGCTCATCGCCAAGAATGTTGAGGTGGAGCGCCCAAAAATGAATGCGGACTCCCTGGCGGAATTGGTCCTGACCTTTTTTACAGGACTCAGTATGGAGCACAACCTGAGTTCGAGCCGTACCGCCATTCTCCGGAAAATCGACGATCTGATGAACATCGTCCGGACACTATGACTAACTACTGCGACCGTCGAAGCATTCGTGCCGAAGTATGGGGAAGGCATTCGTTAAAAGGAAAACCTGCCTAACGCGATAATGGCACATGGTTGCATTTTGAAACAGAACTGTCCCGATCCTAATGACTAGAACTTCAAGCTGGATCGCCTTACAAAACCCAACCTTCAGTAAACTCTGGTTTGCTACTGTTGTTTCCGGGACTTGCGTATCCGCGCACGATACGGCTGCCGCCTGGATGATGAACAGCATCAGTCATTCTACGTTGCTCCTCTCCCTCATGTCGACAGCAACTACGCTTCCGTTTTTCTTGTTTATTCTGCCGGCAGGGGCCCTGGCCGACATGACGGAACGCAAGAAGATGTTGTACGCGGCATACATTTGGCTAGCCGTCTGTGCTGGCGGACTTGCGATCCTGGGGTGGCTGAATCTCCTGACTCCGTACGTCATTCTCGGCTCAATATTTCTGATCGGGACGGGGTTCGCGTTCAACGCCCCAGCTTTTTCCGCCGCGGTGCCTGAGATCGTGTCCAACGAAGAACTTCCTTCGGCCTCAACCTTGAGCGGATTGCAGCTGAACATCTCGGCGATTCTGGGTCCAGCTCTGGGAGGACTGCTTTTGCTCTTCGTCGGAGCCAACACCGTTTTCATGCTCAACGCTCTCTGTTTTGTTGCAGTGCTGATAAGTATTGCGCCGTGGAAACCGAAGGTCTCGAACCTTCCGCTCGAGAGTTTCTTCGAATCAATTACCAGCGCGATTCGCTATGTCCGCTATTCCCGCAGAATACGGATCATTTTGGTCCGTAACGTAATTTTTTCATTCTTTATTGCCATCGTTCCTGCGTTGCTCCCGGTGGTCGGTCTGAAAGAACTGCATCTGAGCCCGTCAAATCTCGGCTTGCTATATACCAGCATGGGCGTCGGCTCAGTGCTTGCCGCTGTCCTGATTCTTCCATTGGCGCGTGCCCATTTCTCGCCAAATACCTTAACTCGATTGGCGGCATTGTTAGGATCTATCGTTTCGGTTCTGATGGCATTGATCCGTCAACCGCCGGCGTTTCTCTTGGTGGCCGCTCTCGCCGGGATCGGGTGGACCGTGTCCGCTGCTGAACTTTGGGTGGCTGCCCAGCGCGCGATGCCAGGATGGGCAAGGGGACGCATGAATGCGACCGTGATCATGATGTCCCAGGGTGCGATGGCTCTCGGTGGCATCCTTTGGGGTACGACCGCAGCGATGGCTGGAGTAAAGTCAGCGCTGTTGGTACAGGCTATCCTGATACTGGTTGTGCTCACCCTGACTCACTTGTTTCGCCATCCATGGTCCATTGATTTTACTTTGATGCCTGACCTCGATGCGGTGCCAGCGACGGTGATGAACGTTGGCTATAAGCTGCTATATAGGCCCGAACCAAAAGACGGGCCGGTCCTGGTGACCATAGAGTTTCAACTTGATCGCTCTCGGGGTTCGAAGTTTGTCGATTTAATGCGTGAAGTCCGGCTGATTCACTTACGAAACGGCGCATACAGTTGGCAATTGTTCGAGGATCCGACCCGGCTCAACACTTTTCGTATCGAGATGATGGTTCCATCCTGGACTCAATATCTGTTGCAGCAAGACCGAATGACGAAAGCCGACCGAGAGGTGATTGGGCAGGCAGAATCCCTGCACGTGGGTCCAAATCCTCCAGAAGTCCGGATGTATCTTGGCGTTAATAGGGAACTGCTTTCGCACAAGCACGGAGGCGCAGATAGGTTTGCGGTGCCAACTCCGGGGAAACATTAAGCCGACGAAAGAGCAATTTCAGAAGCCCGTTGCGCTCACCAACTATCTCACCTCTCGGAGCTTCTAAATAATCCGCCCGGCCGATTACGAAAGCGACACCCTTAGCAATCAATGATTCCTCCGTCTCGCCCACCATGCTCGCTTCGGGAATCGTATAAATCCCGATTGGTAGAAGTGGCGCGATCTCGGCCTTGAAGTTGACATCGAAGGCATGGAACATCGCCACTCTTCCCTGGGCAATGCTGGTGGCCGCGAGTGCCGGCGCGCCGATCACATCACCTACCGAGGCTTTGTGGTTCTGCACCCTCAGAGATGACGTTACCGTAACGGCACGTCGAGCAGCGAAACCCAGTACTGAACAGATTGAATAATAACGCCACAAATGATGAGACAAATCCCCAACAGACCTGAGCGCCTCTCGGGCAGGTTGTCCGTGTACCATTCGGTAAATCCGCTCAACGTCCCTAACAGAAGGCCGACCAGCCCCACCATAAGGCCATAGCGAAGACCAAAATCGAACGGTTGTGCGCTCACCGGTTTGATCCAGCTGGCCAACACGGCAGCCAATGCAAGTAAAATGGCGCCAACAAGAGAGCCAAGCAATTTTCTACGGCTGAGATGTGGGCGCTTCAACCATTCGGCATGAAAATTACTCATTCCGCGTAATGGCGCAGGACCAGCTGGACGTGATGCGACAACTTGGGTATGATTGGCAACCCGGGCCGGAAATCACGGAACCGGGCGTAGCCGCAGCCGGAAAACGTTTGATCGCGTTGAAGAAGTTGCACTAATGATCGGCTATCTGCCATTGATTAGATGATCCAGTAGGAAGGGAGATGCTCGAGGAATACACACCGTTCTGTAGCAGCCAGATCACCCTCTGGCCATTGGCGTTCTGTAATACCAGATCCGCATTGCCGTCTCCGTTGAAGTCTCCCACACCTGCCACATGCCATCCAGCCGACATCGGCTTTAACTCAATTCCATGGTCAAGAACTCCGTTGTTCAAGATGCAGATCACGTGTTCGTTGGTAACCAAGTTTTCCAAGATAAGGTCTGATTCACCGTTACCGAGAAAATCTCCCACCCCGACAACGTGCCATGCCGGACCCGACGTCGGCAGAGCGATTGAGGAAGAATAAACGCCCTGTTTCATTAGCCAGATGACTCGCTGGCCAGTGCCGCTATTCTCGCATACCAGGTCAGCGTTGCCATCGCCGTCAAAGTCCCCTGCTCCCACGACGCGCCATCCGCTCGACATCGGTTTCACTTCGATCCCGTATTGCAGGACTCCGTTATTGAGGATCCAGATCACGTGTTCGTTTGTGACACTCTTCTCGAGAACAAGATCTGGTTGGCCGTTGCCCAGAAAATCTCCGACTCCGACGATGTGCCAGCTTGGTGCTGCAGTCGGCAATGTAGAAAGCGTAGACGAATACGCGCCGTTGTTCAGGAGCCAGATAAGCCGCTCACCGGTCGCAGTATTTTCCAGGACCAAGTCATCATAACCATTGCCGTTGAAATCTTTAACCACTGGTTTTGATCCCCGTGGCACAGCGCTTACCGACGTGTCCTTTCATTCCAATGGGCCGCCAGGATTAGTTCCTCCCTGACTTGTGAAGTAGCGTACCCCATCGAGACCTTGAGCAGTGTTCCATGTCGCGCCGTACTGTTGACTGGTTAATGTCAAAGTAGTGGCCCCACTTACCATCGTTAGAATCCAGTCACCTTGCGCGAGCTGAGTAAAACTGATGGTGACTGCCTGCGGACTGCTCGCTGTGCCGGTAAAGGGAAGGGGTATCTGCAAGTTGACTTTCGGGTGTTCGTCCGAGAGGGTCGTGTGGATTGACACGTCAAACGTAGGTCCTGATGGCTTTGGCCCCAAATAAATCCCTAAAACCTGGTGACCAAAACTGTCGTAGCTGCTTGGCACGTCGGGGTCTTGGGCGAAGAAGTCAATGCCTTCGCTTGGTGTCTCTGTCGTGCTATAGGGCCCCGGCGGGGTAAAAAGCACGGTCGTTGTGTACGTCTGTCCTGGATACAAATTTCCGTCGCCCGTAAAACTTCGCCAGGCTGCATCATAACCAGCCATACCGTTAATATCGGCTGGTACGTTGATGCCCCAAGCGCCTCTTGTCCCATCGATGAAGAACGGATTTGTCGAATTTGTCGGCGGGTTATACAGGTCAAAAACCCAGGGAGCAAACCCTGTGTTCGTCTGGTTTTGGGGATTATCTGGCCCCAGGGGTTCTGATACGATGACCCGTTGTCGCTTGCTGGATTGGCTGCTCTAGCATCTTGCGCACAAAAAAGCAGCGCCATTCCTAGCGCCGCTGCTGTTGCTGCTACTGCTTATGAAGACCTTGGGACTGGCCGGCCGAAGATACTGGCGTACTGGAGGCGTACAAAGGCTGGGCGTATACCTGTCCGTCCACGGGCAGATTTCTTATCAGCCCAAAGCCGTTTGCGTTGACATTCTGCGGCGTTAGAATGGCTTCGGCAGGGTTTAACCCGGTTCGCGCGTTGTCATTATGATAAGTGAGAACGTCCGCAGCGAAACCGCGAAAACTCAAGAGGTAGCATGCAATAAGGAGCGGCAACTGGCGATTAAGGACGTTTCTGAACCTTTCGATTGAGACTCCTTCCATACCTTTAGTTACGGCCTCTCTGGGCAACCAGTTCATTGCTATCTTGGATTTTCTCATTCCCACTCTTCGCAAGAGTGGGACTAATCTTGACGGCGCCGCTTATTTTCGATTCAGGAATCCGACTTCGCGGGGAGTTAAACTTGCATGAAACTGAGGCGGCATTGCGATGAGTGGGCGCTCCGTACAATGTGCTATGTCGCACACACTTCGACTCTCCCTCGAACGGTCTGGCGTGCCAGATGTAGCCTCCGAGCGCCAGCGAGGGGGCGAAGGCTGGTTGATTGCGGGGCCACGATACTAGTGGCATCCCAAACCCGTGCAGTTATTGGGCTTTGCCCACGCTCTCGTAGTTGCTGCTTCCCAAAGGCGCGCCGTTTTATCGGCTGCAGTCGCTCCTTCGACGACCGAGGCCGTTCTGCCGAGTTCGTACGTAAGGGTCAGCCCGAGCCCTGTGCCTCCGACCAGTGCGAACCGCCAGTCCAGCGCAATGGAATAGACGGCGACGAAAATGAAGCAATAGAGAATTGCCCGAAGCAGAGTGCGAAGTGGACCTCCGCGCCGGCCAAAAAGATCGTAAGCCAGGAACAAGCCCCGAGCAGATCCAGACCCATACCGATCAAAGCCAACAACGCTATCACCTGATGATCCATGTACTCAAAACTTTAGGCAAATTGGGGTCGTTGTACGAAAGGGCACTGAAGGGAGATTCACCACAAAGGCACAGAGGACACAAAGGACGGAGCGGCTTAAGATTTGCTCGGGTCGATGTTGAGCGTCGTATGAGGCCACGCTACCCCAGGGAACGGTGAACGCTGAACGGTGAACGCATTTGGACTAGCTAAGCTAGCACTAACCGACTCGGCAAATAGCAGCGTCGGGTCATCCTCGATATGCCAGTTATCCGTGATGCGGCGGTTCGTGACCTTGAGAAGGTCTGTGGCGATGAAGTCTATTGCTAGACATTTACGCATGCTATGAACTCCTTAGCCTCGGATCTGGCTGCGCCTTCTCGAATGAACCAACGGGAAGGCGCATTCTTCAATTTGACCGACACGCTATGCCTCCCGCATTAGGCTGTTGGTCCTGGCAAGCCGGGGACGTTAAAACCTACTCCTACCAACAAGGTAGAAGTTAGGAAACTTCGTCGAGACATAATTGGACCAATCATCTATTTCCTTTCTTGGGTGTAGTCGCCGATATCGCTGATACCGGCATTGGGTTGCCTGCTGAAATCTTGAAAGTGCTGACTCAACTAATGGAGGATCCGCCGTCGACAAATATCACTTGGCCGGTCAACTAAGGGTTCTCCATGGCAAAAATGTGGGTGGCGACCAGGTCTTTCGGCTGACCGACCATGGGTATTCATGGACCTTGTTGGTGTGTCTGGTTACAGGGCTTGGTTACTCAGCGGCGAGATGGGCGCCTTTTTCCGCAACGGAGCGCTTCATCAGCAACACCAGAAAGGCGAGGATAACGGCAACCACGGTGAAAATCAGGAACGCGTCGAAATAGGCAAGAGCCGAGGCCTGTTGTTCACGGAGATCCTCAAGCGACTGTAGAGCCATCTGGTGCGAAGCGGCCGGATCTCCAGTTTGTTGCAGGAAGCCGTGCTGGACCTGGCCGAGGTAGGAACGCACCGCGGGATTCAGCCGATCGAGGTTCTCGTTCAGCCGCAGCGCGTGGAATATCTCGCGGCGCTCGATGATCGTCTGACCCATCGAAGTGCCGAAGCTACCGCCCTCATTGCGCAGGAGCGCGAAGAGGCCAACGGCCGCGCCGCGCAACGTACGCGGGATGTAGAGATAAGCGGCAACATTCAATGGCGCGAAGATCATACCCAGGCCGGCTATTATAACCACTCGCGGCCAGACGGCCTGCCAAGGGGAAATATCCAGATTGAGTTGCGACATCCAGAAATTGCCGGCGGCGAGGATCAATAAGCCGGCGGCAATCAGCCAGCGTGCGTCGAGTGCGCGACCCAACAATGCACCAACGACTATCATCGCCAGGATCGCAGAAACGCCGGACGGCGACAGGACTAGCCCGGCATGGAAAGCATCGTAGCCAAAGAGCGACTCCAATACTGCCGGCAAAAGGGTGCTGGTCCCGTAGAGCACGGCGAAGGCAAGGAAAATAATCAGCGAGGAAATAGCAAAGTTCCGATCACGCAGCGGCCGGAAATTGACGATGGGGCTGGCGTGACGCCTTTCACAAAACACCAGGCTGGCGCCTGCAATAAAAAAAAGGGCAAGCAAAACTTGCACGCGTCCGAAAGCGTCACTGAGCCAATCCCACTCCTGCCCCTTGCTCAGCACCACTTCCCAGCAAACGATCGTGAGCACCAGGAGGCCGAGGCCGATGAAATCGAAATTCAGCGGCTGCTTCTTCAGTTCCTTCCGGTGCTCGCGGAGGTATTCGGGGTCCTGTACCATGAGCCAGCAGAGAAACAACGCGAGCGCGCCCACTGGCAGATTGATATAGAAGACCCACCGCCAGGAATACTCATCGGTAATGTAGCCTCCCAGGATTGGTCCCACCACGGGCGCCAGCAATGCGGCAACGCCAAAGAGAGTCTGGGCGGCGCCTTGCTTCTCCGGGGGAAAGCTATCGAGCAGAATCGCCTGGCTGGAGGGTTGGAGACCGCCGCCGGCGAGACCTTGCATTGCCCGGAAAAAGATCAACTGGCCGAGACTCGTCGCCATGCCGCACAGCCCGGAGCCGATGGTGAAGATGGCGATTGAAAGCAGGAAATAGTTGCGCCGCCCAAATGCGCGGCAAGCCAACCGGAGATCGCCAGGATGATAGCGTTAGCGGCCAAATAACTGGTAATGACCCATTCGCTATCGGTAACGGCTGCAGAGAGCCCTCCGGCAATGTAGCGCAGCGCTACATTGGCAATGGTGGTATCGAGCACCTCCATAAAAGTCGGCACCACCACTGCGAGTGCAATGAGCCGCGGGTTAAAGACTCGCGGACTGGCCTAAAAACCACACAGAGAGCAATCCTGGCGCAGATCCGTCGAAGCGAACCGACGTCAGTTGGCAGTCTGGCCGAGGCGCTGGTAATGGATGCGGGGGCGCTTGCGCACACCCTGAAGCCACTAGGGAGAGATGGGCTGGTGTCGATCGATGTCGACCACGAAGACCGGCGCAATCGGGTGGTCACACTCACGCCGGCCGG
>Ga0306920_100016541_pt1 | contig 10170 bp, 10 predicted proteins | sample flu12Cox44000170_FD_204666 | JGI IMG/M metagenome (GOLD analysis project Ga0306920, IMG submission 204666) | Lab enrichment of tropical soil microbial communities from Luquillo Experimental Forest, Puerto Rico - flux4day.12C.oxic.44.000.170 (v2)... | ecosystem: Environmental > Terrestrial >...
CGAAGCCCTCGCCGCCAAGGCACGCCGCCACGAAGAAGAACTCCGACGCCTCAAACGCACCCGCCGGAACTGACCGACGATCCGCCGTCCACCACGCCGACCCGACCCCGGATTAGCCGGATAACCTGCGGCCAACGGCTCGTGGGAGCGGTTGGTCATCGGTCGACCACCGCGAAATCTGCAAGCGCCGCGCGCTTGCTACAGCGCGATTAGCGTGAGCAAATGTAGTGCAGGTGGTTGTGTCGTGGCACAGCGGCTATGTACGTGTCGAGGGTTAAGGAGTCACATGGCGGATAAGCAACTGACCGATAATGTCAAGGAAGCACTCGGCAACGTGGTGAGGCAGACGCGTACGTTGGGGGAGCGCGCCGCCAAGCTGATCGGTGTGGGGCCGCCGACGAAGGCATCCGCCAAGAAGGCCACCGCCCAGAGGGTTCCGGTCGACGAGCCTCCCGCCCGGCAGGCGCTGGCTAAATCGGCTTCGGCGAAGAAAGCGACTGCCCAGAAGGCTCCCGCGAAGAAGGCAAGCGCGAAGAAGGCCGCCGCTACGAAGGCTCCGGCGAAGAAGGCAAGGGCGAAGAAGGCCGCCGCTGCGAAGGCTCCCGCGAAGAAGGCAAGCGCGAAGAAGGCCGCCGCTGCGAAGGCTCCCGCGAAGAAGGCGATCGCCGAGAAGGTGCCGGCTAAGAAGGCACGCACCACGAGCGACCACGAACAAAGTGCCGCGATCCGCGAGTGGGCCCGCCGAGGCGGACACGAGGTGGCCAGCCGCGGCCGCATACCACTGGACATCCTCAACGCATACGTCGCGACCCACTAAGCAACGGGATCTTGCTCGCCGACCGCTTTTAACGCTGTGTCGTGGCGACTCTGGATGACCTCGACGCGTGGGTGGCCGTGCGGCCGGCAGCGCGTATCCGGCGCCGATCGAGCAGACAGCAAGGCTCCCAGGAGAATTCAGAACCGCGCGAGTTGCCCAAAGCCGAACAGATATCCGGCCACCCGGCGCATCTGGATCGCCTCGGAACCCTCGGTGATGCGGTAGCGCCGGTGGTGGCGGTAGATGTGCTCGAAGGGCTTGTGCCGGCTGTATCCGAGTCCTCCGTGCACCTGCATCGCGCGGTCGGCGGCCTCACAGCAGAAGCGGTTGGCTCGGTAGTTGCACATCGCGACCCGGTCACTGATCTCCACATGGCCGCGGGAGTCGAGTTCGGCTGCCGTCCTGCGGATCAGCGCTTGCAGCATCTGGGCCTCGGTTGCCAGCTCGACCAGGGGCCATTGGATCGCTTGCCGACGGGCGAGAGGTTCGCCGAACGTCAGCCTGATGGTCGCCAACCCCGGATACCTGTGGCAAGTTGAGAGCTCACCGAGACATTTTCGGCCGCCGTTCCCGCGCACCGACAGAACGTAAAGAGGATCGTATGCACCGACTGGGCTTGACCATTCCACTTGACGGGCAGACGCTCGCGCAGCAGCGAGATCAGCTTGGTGAGGTCGCGGCGAGCGGATTTACCGACTTGTGGTCGGCGGAGGCATCGGGCGCGGACGCGTTCACCCCGCTCGTGGCGGCTGCGGTCAGCCACCCCGGGTTTCGCCTCGGCACGGCGATCGTCCCCGCATATACCCGCAGCCCGGGGCTGATGGCGATGTCGGCCGCGGCGTTGGCCGATGTCGCCCAGAACGAGGTGGTTCTCGGCATCGGCACCAGTTCGGATGTGATCGTCGAAAAGTGGAACGGGTTGACCTTTCGTGCGCCTTATCAGCGGGTGCGTGACGTCGCGACCTTCGTGCGCCGGGCTCTGACGGGCGAGCGGGTCGACATGGACTGCGACAGCTTCAGCATCGCCGGGTTTCGACTGGACCGCGTTCCGCAGCGACAGCCGAAGATCATGATCGCCGCGTTGCGCCCCGGCATGCTGCGGCTCGCGGGATCGGTCGCAGACGGCGCCATCGTCAACTGGCTGTCACCCGCCGACGTGGGCCGCGTCGCACCGTACGTGCGATCGGGCAACCCGCAAGCGGAGATCGTCGCGCGGTTGTTCGTTATTGCGAGCCAAGACGTGGCAGCGGTGCGAGCCACAGCGCGACGCGCCATCGCGGCATATCTGAATGTTCCGGTCTATGCCAAGTTTCACGGATGGCTGGGACGGGGTGAGCAGTTGGCGGCGATGTGGCAGGCATGGGAGGCCGGCGATCGTGCGGCTGCGCTGGCGGCCATACCCGAGGGGCTGATCGACGATCTGTTCCTCTACGGCAGCCCGGCCGAGATCAGTGCCCGCATCAAGGACTATGTCGATGCCGGCGTCACCACGCCGGTTCTCGCCATCATGCCGGCTGTCGCGGGAGGACCCGCCTTCGCTATGTCCGCCGGGGAGATCGGCCGCGCGTACGCCAAGGCATTATCGACTCAAGGTCGGTAGGTGATTATCTAGCCGCTGGCAGAGACTGCGTCAAATATTAATTAACTGTCTACCTGTCAGTAAACTCGCGGGTGACGTGAATCATCCCGGTCACGCACTGTGACGCGACCCCCAAGAAGTTGCAATGTGGCAGCGAGGGGTCGCGGGATGACAAGCGGTGCGCATGGTGTGATGCCCCTACCTGCGCCGGCGACGGTTGACGTGCTTCGTCGAACCCCCGTCTATGGAGTGAACGTCGCGGGGGAGACGGTGACGCCAACGGGTGCAGCGCTGGCCGTCTCACTCGCTGCCGGTTTCGGAGTTTGTCCGGCGATGGAGCTCACGACGGTCGGCGTTGGCGCCGGGACCGCCGATTTTGACGCTGTGCCCAACGTCGTCAGGTCTTTCATCGGCGCGCGGAACGCGATCGTTCCTCAGATCCGGGCACCGGTTGTGCTGCAGACCAATCTCGACGACCTGCAACCCGAATTCGTGCCCGATGTCGTCGCGGCGTGCATGGCCGCGGGCGCACTTGACGTGTGGACGACGCCGGTGCTGATGAAGCACGGAAGGCCGGGTATCACGTTGGGGGCTCTCGTAGATACGGCGGCCGAGAGAGACGTCGCCGAGGCGATTCTGCGGAATACGACCACGCTTGGAGTGCGAGCGCGGCGAAGCGAGCACCGCTGGGCATTGTCGCGCGAGTTCCGCGATGTAGAAGTATTCGGCAGCTCGGTGTCAGTGAAGATCGGCCGTCTGGATGGGGAAGTCGTCAACGTCAAGCCCGAGCACGCCGATTGTGTTCGTGTCGCCAAGCAAGCCGCTTACAGCGTGAGGGCGGTGTGGTCGGCAGCTTTTGCCAAGGCGCACAACGATCTATCGATGCCGGACAAAACAACGTCCCGGCCAGGCTAGGTTTGCAAACCACGCGTTCGCGGGGTGTGCTGGTGCCTATCGCAGCAGGCTTGACCGCCGTCTTGTCCGGCTCGATAGACGCGCAATTCGGCGTAGCTACATCGGGAAAGCCGCCCCTGTCAGTTCTTCGGAGACCGTCCACAGCCGCTTCTGGACGTCAACGTCGTCGGATCGGTCACTGGATGCCAGAACCTTCGGGTACTTCCGCAGTTCGGCGAAGCCGTTGGGGCCGAAATACTGGCCACCCGAGCCGCCCGGATCGGTCGCGGCGCAAGCGCGGGTGGCGCACCCATCCCCGGCCGTTGCGAGGTCAGCGGGACGATGACCCCCGCCACGGCGCGCAACACCGGCCGGAGATTGCGCGTCAACTCGGTGGCTGAGGCACCGGGATGAGCGGCAACTGCGATCGTGTCAGTTCCCGCCAGCCGCCGTTGCAGCTCGTAGGTGAACAGTAGATTGGCCAATTTCGACTGGCCATAGGCACGTTGAGCGCTATAGCTGCGTTCGGCTTGCAGGTCGTCAAAGTGGATCGCTGCGCCCATGCGGTGTGCGGTGCTGCTGATGGTCACAACCCGCGAAATCACCGTTGCTTTGATGCCGACGTGGTGGTCAAAACCCGTCGAGGTCAACGCGGCTAAGACGATCACAATGAGCGCGGCCACGCGGTAACGTCCACAGGGAGGATCCAGGCGAGCTGGGGCCCATGTCCGCCATGGCAGCCGACCAGGAACAGCACGTGAGCGACAAGGACAACGGCCAGGCGACTGACGACGGCACCGGGAACACCACCTACGCGTTCCCGGTTCACCTTGTCGGCGAGCTGGATGCTCGGGCCGCCGCCGGGGTTGTCGAATCCCACGTTTCGGCCGTGGAAGGACTGCCGAGCAGCTCGGCCCTGCTCGTCGTGACGCGCGGCCCCAACGCCGGTTCCCAATTCCGGCTGAAGGGCCCCGTCTCAGCCGCCGGCCGGGATCCCGGCAGTGGTATCTTCCTCGACGAGCTCACTGTCAGCCGATACCACGCCGAGTTCCGGCTGGAGCGAGGCCAATTCCGGATCATCGACCTCGATAGCCTCAACGGCACCTATGTCAACCGTGAACGAGTGGAGTCGGCCGTGCTGGCTCACGGCGACGAAATCCAGATCGGCAAGTTCCGTCTAATGTTCCTGAACACGCCAACGACGAGTTGACTCCGAGGCCGAGTGTCGACGAGGTCCTAGGGTCTTTGGTCCCCCGTCCGCCGATGAAGACCCGCGCGCTAACGCTAACCATCGCGATACATTTCCCGCAACGCGCCACCTGTCCGGCAGGGCGCTTGGACCTTGCTGCCGAGCCGTAGTACCTGAATTTGCGCGCTCGCAATAAGTACGGCACGCGGCGCGCTGGGCAGACCCGGGGCGGCGTGGTCCCGCCGACGCTACGGTCCGGCGTGTGATTCGTTGGTGGCGCGGTGGCGGCGGGACGGCATCAGATCAGGTTGGAGACGAGGCGGTCGTCGATGATGGGCGGCTTGCGCCCGATTTTTGGCCGGGGCGAGTCCGAGGCGTTATTCGATCCACGACCCGTGATCTATACGTTGACGGATTTCGCCCCAAACGATCTCGGTGATGGCGGGACGCCGCGTACGTTGAGGCCGTGTCGTTACTTAACACCGCCCTGTTGCCGATCAGGATTGCGCGTCAGATCGCCGATGCATTCCTCGATGTCGTCACATTGTCGCCGGTGCCGGCCGGTGAGCCTGTGGTCGTCGACGGAATGCCCGAGGGTGTGCCGCCGGCGGCGTTGCGGGCCGAGCCGACGTTACCCGCCCCGGCGGGATGGCCGTTCGGCGAGTACTTTCCGCGCACCTGCGGCACAAGCCGCGTCGCCGGCGGCGCGCTGTTCTGGACGGACTTCATTTACGACGACCACGGCGCCACCGGCCTCCTCGTGGACGTGCCGACCGGGGGCCTGGCGCCGCCGCGCGGCACCTACATCTACCCGCCCGGCCCCGCGGCCCGCAACGGTGCCGACATCTTCCGCGTCGGCATCGGACTCACCGACACCGAAACCTGGTGGCGCATAGACTGGAACACGCTGCTCGACGCGTCGGTACCGATCGGGCTGTTCACGTTCGACACCCACCGCGGCCGTGATGGCACCGACCAGTGGCCGGCCGGGGCGCGGGTGCGCTCGGCCGGCATCGACCTGGCGCTACTGATCTCCGCTGCGGGCGCATCGCTGATCGACCTGGTTACCGACACGCGGACCGTTGTCGAGCACTCGGTGGACATGAATTCGCGATCGTTTCTGGCGCGGATGCCCCGCTCACTGGTCGAGCCGACCGGGACGTGGACGGTTCGGCTGGGGGCGGGGCTGGCGAATGCTATCGGCGACGGGTTCGCCGACGTGTACGGCGGCGCGCTGGACGGGCAGCCCAGGATCTACAACGTCGCGTTCCGCGCCCATGAGCAGGAGACGGCGCTTTTGAACCTGTGGTCGGAGGTGGCGCAGGCGCGCGCGCTCACCGACGGCGACGTGTCGGAGTTCTCGGTGGCGGTGGCCTGGGACCGGCTGGCCGCCGGTGCCAGCACCGACGAGCCGATGGTTACCGGCAGCTCGATTCGCTGGTATGTGTCCTCAGCCGAGCTGGGGCAGGGCGTGGCCGCTACCGACATCTTGAGCACCAAGCCGCAGTTCCTTGGCCGGGTGCAGCCGTACTCAGTGTGCGTGCCGGCGACTTACGCGCCGGGGGAGAGGCTGCCGGTGACCTTGCTGTTGCATTCGCTGGCGTTGGGGCAGAACCAGTTCACGGTGATCGATCCGCGGCTTCTGCACGAGGTCTGTGATGGGAGGAATTCGGTCGTCGTGACGCCGCTGGCCCGTGGGCCGTCCTGCTGGTATTTCGACGAGGGCGAGCTCGACGTCTGGGAGGTGTGGGCGCGGGTGGCCGAACAACTCGGCGCCGACCCCGCCCGCACCGTGATCGCCGGCTACTCAATGGGCGGCTACGCCGCCTATAAGCTCGGGCTGAGCTACCCGGAGGTGTTCGGGCAGGCCGTTGTGCTGGCCGGCCCGCCGGCCTGCGGGGTCAAGCTTCCGCCCGACATCGATATCCCGGCCAACCTCGACCCTGCTTCGCACTGCGGCGCCGAGGGCGACACCTACCGGCTGCTGCAGAACGCCCGCTGGCTTCCCTTCGTCATCGCCCACGGCATGCTCGACGAGCTGGTGCCCTACCTCGGGGTGGTGCAGCAGGTGCTGGAGCTGGACCGGCTCGGTTACCGATACCGGTTCACCAGTTACCTTTTCGACGACCACATCGTCTTTGCGCTGCAGGACAGGTTTGAGGATCCGATCTCGCACATAGGCACCGGGTTGCGCCAGCCGGATCCGGGCCATATCACCTTCGCGTGGTATCCGCAGCTGGTGCGCTCCGACCTCGGGATCGGGCCGCACCGAGTGTGGTGGTTGTCGGAGCTGAAGGCCGATGCGTCGGTCACGGCTCGGCGCGGCGCGCTGGCCACAGTGGACGCGCGCTCGCATGCGCGGCCGGACCCGGTACGCACGGCACGGCGGCATGGCAGCTTCCTGCCGCACCTGACCCCGACGCCCGGGGTGGTCGTCGAGCAGACGTGGGTTGGCGGGGCGGCTCCTGCGCCGCAGCCTTATTTGACGCTGGATCTCGGTGGGGTCGCTTCGCTGAGCGTGGACGTCGCCCGCGCCGGGCTTGCCTCGTTGGCGTTGTCGACGATTGCGGTGTCAACCGATGTGGCGGCGGAGATCACGCTGGCTGCGCTGCCGGCAAAAGTGCAGGTGATGCTGGACGGGAACTCCAGTGGGGCGACGGTGGAGGTGCCGGTGGGGCGGCATCAGATTGTGTTGAAAAGCGCGTGACAGGCCCCCTGTTCTAGACAACCCATCTCACCTGCACAAACCGTCTCACCATGTCAGGTTCACGCGCGCTCGCTACTCCCGTCGTTCTGAAACACGGTCGGCGACAGCATGACGATCGAAGCCGGGTATCAATAGGCAGGTATCAATAGGGATGTAGAAACGTCATGGCATCACCAGAAGAGGACTTCTGCGGCGACGTTTTCATGAATAATGTGGAATATCCATGACCTGACAGCTGAAAATACTGGAGGACAGCATGTTTGAGCCTCAGTGTGCTCGAAGAGAACCGTCACGGCGACGTATTGAGATCACACGACAGCCAGTACGCAAACGATCGGTTGACGTGCCAGTGTCCCTTCGCTGGGCGGCGGGTCTTGCGCCCGGTGGCTGTAGCCACGATTTCGTAAGGTCGGCAACAGTCGACTGCCATGGCCTGTTAAATAGATCACACGGGCATGCCGATGCCGCGGCCTGCGGGCGTCAGCGGTAAAGGTTCAGAACTCTGGCACTCCGGTACCGGAGGCGTTATCATATGATGTAATCTACAGCAGCGCAATGTATTTGGCGTCTACCTGACATAAGAACTATTGTCGGCCGAAAGACGTTGTGGCACACGGCAATATGCTACACACATAGCCAATCGTGGTTATCCACGCACTAACCATACACGGCAACAAGCGATTTACTGCGCCAGCCAGGTTACGATTTTTTTGCGACTGCAGGTTTCCGATCAACCTGTTAGCGCCGGCCACAGATCGCGACCCGCCAGCAACGCCATGTCGGGGCTGCAACCAGGCGGCTGCACAAAGTCACCCAACACCACTGAGCCGGCCCAAATGCATTGCGGCGAGCCAGCCTCGCCGGGTGGTCCCGCCGTACCCATTTGCGTCACTGTGACGATTCAAGCCCGTGGGTTGACACGGTGGAACGGTCAGTTATCGATGCCGACGGAAGACGCGGCGCTTGCGGGTCCCGTCGAGGATGCCGATCACGTCCGCGGCCGCCAGCTGCGAGCCTTGCGACACGGCGGCGCGTACGCGGCCCCGTCGCTGCGGACGACACCCTCAACGCGTCGATGTGTCCAACCCGCGGTCAGCCTGGGAAAAATAATCGTGCCCGGCTCCTCCGAGCAGTCGGCGAGACAGGATATGATCACCCTGGCTAGCTTTCCCTGGTTGGTCATCATCAGGGATATGGCGGCAGCATCTACACCGCACTGCTTAATCTCCCTGCCGCATAAGGGAATCCCGCTCAAATCCCGCTAACGTAGGTCTGCACGAAGCGATGGGCTCTCCCGTAGTGGTCTTCGCTGCCCGCGGTTTTCGGGGTGCGGGGTTGACTCAGAACTGACTGGCGATCCACGCGTTAGCGCTTGGGGTTCGTGGAAGCTTGCCGCCGATGCTTTTCGCTCCCAGAGTACGGCGAACAGAATACATCCGTGGTAGGACCAAGGCGTCGTCTGCGACGGACCAGTAGGACTGGGCTTTGACGCCGCTGACGAAGTCGCACCACGACGTTCCGGGGTCGCCGATCTGGCAGCTTCCTCCTGAACATCCGATTTGTCGGACACCGTCCCCTTCGTTGGGGTCGGTTGCCAGCTCAGCCAATTCGTGGGAGAAGACGGTGGTGACAAAGTCGGCGGTGCCGTCGTTTCCGACCCAAAGACAGTACGCGGGATCATTGTCGACATCGCCCAAGTCCAAGTCATTCCAGATGACCTGGGTGTTCTGTCCGACAACGCCGGCGGTAGTGAATGTGGAATTGATTGGCATGATGAAGGCGTACACATTTGGCCAGTTGTCGTCGGGCTCGGGTAATTGATCATCGTCAAGAAGGGTCTGGACGCGATCGGTGACGTTTTTGATCGTGAACGGCTGTCCGTTCCCGGGTTCACTGTCCACGACGAATGTGGTTCCCCGGACATCACCGCGGTGCACGCCGTATTGCTTGAGGTAAGTCATGTAGGGGCCTGCAAGTAGCGCTTTTACACCAGCGATGATCTGGTTGGCGAGAGGGTTGTTGGTCCACCAGGCTCCCCAGAAGATCAGGTTCACGTGGACGTTCGTCAACGTCTTTCCTGGGCCTGCGGCGAATGCAGTGCCTGCTGGCACGGGACTACCGCCGGTGTTCGGGTCGGTGAGCGGTTGAGTCGCTGAGGTGCAGTTAAGGGACGTGAATGATTCCCCTGCAGAAGTCATCCTCACCTCAAGTGTCCGAGTTCGAGGTGCGTCGCGATGTTGGTTCGGCTCGCTCATTGCAGGCACACCAGGATCGGGAGCAGTCCGGTGCCGGATTGCATTGGGGCAAGGGCCTTGCCGATCACGGTGCCGTGCGTGTCAGCCGCATGTGTTGCCTTCATCGCGTGCCCGGCCGTTGGTGATGTCGTCAACAGATCGCCGATCTCGATCGAATGCGGGCGTGCGTCTACTTTGCAATATACTTTGCCGATTAGTGCCACGGGGAGGCGGTTTGGCCCAGCTGCGTTCCGACTGTCGAGCAGAATTCCGGGCCGGAATCGCTCGGCGCCCGAGATTACGCCAGCAACTCGCTTGTCGTATGCGGTATCGCTTTGGCGCAGTGTCCCGTTGTGGTCGATGACAACGACGTCGCCTGCCTCGATCGTCGGCGCGTCATCTATATCGAAGAGTTCCGCGCAGTCTGCACCTGGAAGAAAGATATCGCCGTCGACCTCGAGGTTGCGCTCCACGCGTAGATCGCCGAAGAACTCGCCCGCTAATCCGCTTCGGGAATAACCCATTACGCCTGCTCCGTCCTCGCTGGCGCCGAAGACGCCAGCCTTCGCGCTGGGAAGCGAGGTCTCCTGCATGTGTGGGTCACCGTGGAAACCTGTGACGCCGGTGTTCTTGCCTTGGCCGAAAATTCCGTCACCCGTCGTGCTGATCCCAACCAGGCCTGTACGGCCGCCGTCACCCCAAACGCCGTAGCCACCCCGGCTTACCCCGTGGACGCCACGACAGTTGACA
>Ga0306920_100016542_pt1 | contig 10170 bp, 10 predicted proteins | sample flu12Cox44000170_FD_204666 | JGI IMG/M metagenome (GOLD analysis project Ga0306920, IMG submission 204666) | Lab enrichment of tropical soil microbial communities from Luquillo Experimental Forest, Puerto Rico - flux4day.12C.oxic.44.000.170 (v2)... | ecosystem: Environmental > Terrestrial >...
TGCGGGATTTGTTCAAAGATGAGGTGAGGCAGATCGGGCGGGATTTGGGGCTGCCAGCAGAGATTCTAGTGAAGCACCCGTTTCCGGGGCCGGGTCTGGCGGTGCGCCTGCTCGGTCCGATCACCAAGGAGGATTTGGGGACGCTACGGGACGCCGACGCGATTGTGGTGGAAGAGATTCGGCGCGCAGGGCTCTACGAAAGGGTGTGGCAGGCCTTCGCCGTACTGTTGCCGGTGCGCAGTGTGGGCGTGATGGGGGACGGCAGGACTTACGGATTGACGGTGGCGGTACGCGTGGTGCAGTCAGATGACGCGATGACGGCGGACTGGGTTCGGCTGCCAGGGGAAGTGCTGGAGCGCATGTCCACGCGGATTGTGAATGAAGTGCCGGGCGTGACGCGCGTGGTCTACGACGTGAGCAGCAAGCCGCCTAGCACGATTGAGTGGGAATGAGGAAGATGAGCGGGAGCCGGGAGTCGTCAGCGATCGACAAGGCGGGGCCCATGTATGGTTCGTTTGCAAGCTGGCGGGAACGAAAAGCAGGCAGATCGGGAAATTAGGAAGAGAAGCGAGACTTCTGGGTACCAGAGGAATCTAATTCAGTGGTGGGTACAGAAGTAAAGGAAAGGCCGCTCGGGCATGGAGCGGAGCGGCTCTTTGAGGCGATTTGTTGTCCTACGCTCGGAAGTACGAGTTCGCCAACGGCTACCGATTGGCCATTTTCTGGGCCATGTACAGGAGCAGCTTGCGATCTTCCTCGTCGGCCTTGCTCAGCAAGCGTCGCAGCTTGTTGAGGTAGCGGGCCTCTTTCCCGGAGCTGCCCCAGGCGATATCGTCTGACGACTTGCGCTTGGGGAGATTCGGGAGTTGCGGAGGCTCTTCACCGTCGTAGAAGAGTTGATAAAGTGGGCATTCGAGCGCGCGCGCCAACTTCTCCAGAGTCTCGATGGCAGGAACGGTATGGCCATTTTCGACGCGTGAAATGTAACACCGGAGGAGACCAGTGCGCTTCTCGATATCACCCTGGGAGAGTTTCTTTTCTTCGCGCAGTGCGCGAAGACGGTCACCGATAATCATGGGCGAGAGTATTCCATAGATAGTCATCAGTAGCAAGTCGAAACTAGTGACAAATATGAAAATGCCTACGCTAGGCGGTTAGCCTGAAATGGACACAGGAAGGAAATTAGCGTAACCAAATATCTATGGCTCGCGTCCCAAAAACAGAGGCTCTGGCCCTCCCAGAACTCGGCAAGCCGCGGACTGGGGGAACGGGAGCGTTTGCGCGTGCCGAGGAAGACCGCGAGCTGGTAAGACGCGCGCAGAAGGACGACAAGCAGGCGTTTGAAACCCTGGTGATGCGCCATCAAAATCGAGTATTCGCGGTGGCGGGAGGCATCCTGAGGAATCGCGAGGACGTCGAAGATATAGCGCAGCAGGTATTTCTCAAGGCATACTTCTCGATCAAGCGATTCGACCAGAGGGCGGCATTTAGCACCTGGCTGTATAAGATAACGGTGAATGAATGCTGGGACCTGCTGCGCAAAAAGAAGGTCCGGCCGCTGGTCTTCGAGGCGGAGCTAAGCGAAGAGCAGACTCAGGCATACCAGGCGTCGTCGGAGCAGTCTGACGGGCGTCCGGACACGAGCGAGCAGTTGGCGGCGCGTCAGCAGGTCGAAGAGCTGATGAGCTGCCTCGACGAGCGCGATCGTACGATGCTGGTGCTAAAAGAAGTGCAGGGCTTTTCGGTGGAAGAGATTGCCGAGATCATGGAGATCAACGCGAATACGGTGAAGGTAAGGTTGTTCCGGGCGCGGCAGAAAATCACGGAGCGTGTCCGGCGAAGACGGGGAGCGGAGAGATAGACGGATTGACGGAGTGACCGGGCCATTCAGGAATCGGAGAGAAAAAGAGGTAAAAACGAATGGGCTACCTGATGAATCGGGAAAGCGGAAATTGCCGGAAGCTGCTGGAGGCGCTCGATGCGCTGGCGACGGACCGGAATATCCGCATGAGCGCAGAGCAGTGGCGCGCCGAACTGCCCCCCGACGAGGCCGAGCATGCCGTGGTTTGCGATGCGTGTCGTGTGGCGTTCGAGGAGTTCGCCGAGACGCGGAACGCGTTGGCGGCAATGAAGGTAGAGGAGGCTGGACCGTGGTTTACGGCGCGGGTGATGGCGGCGATTGCAGCGAAGGAAGGCGAGGATGAGGCGCAGGACGGCGTGTGGATCAACGTGCGGCGACTTGCGCCGCGGCTGGTGGCGTTCAGCGCGTTGCTACTGGCGTTGGGCGGCGGCTGGGCTCTGCAGCAGCGGAGCACGGATCTGGCCTCGACCGACAGGAGGGGCACCGGCGACATTGTGTTTGATTCCTCGACGGGGTCGGCGTCGTATGACGACGGGCTGGGCGCGGTGAGTGAGGTGCGTCCATGAACCCCGAGGTGCGTAAGAAAGCGGCGATCTGGCTGGTGCTGATATTTGTTCTGGGAGCGGCGACGGGCGGCGTCTTTGGGTATAACCTGGCGCACCGAACTTCCGCATCGACGCATTCGCCGGTGCAGAGCGATGCGGCCCGCCGCGCGAAAAAGATTGCCGAGATGACTGACCAGATCGGCCTGACGCCGGAGCAGGTCGGAAAGGCGGACGCTCTGATCGGGGAGGCGCAGACCGAAATTCACGCGATCCGAGAAAGCAGTGATGCTCAAGTCGATGCCGTACGGTCGAAGACGCGCGAGGCGATGCGCGCATTTTTGACGCCGGAGCAGAAGCCGAAGTTCGAAGAGTATGTGCAGCGGTTGGATGCGGAGCGGAAAAAGCAGAAAGAAGCGCAGATGCCGCATTGATGTAAGAAAATCGATCGAGAAATCGGAATGGAAGAGAGGGGAGGCGCGAAGGCCTCCCTTTTTTTTGTCCGTGGCATGGCATTCATTTCGATTCCAGGTAGAAACCGTCGCGAGTTTGCACCGTCAGGTCTTTGGGTTTTACGACCAAATGGAGTTTGTGATAGCCGGGGGACGCGTCGGGGCCGGGGGAGTAGCCGAGAACGTACTGGTTACGGAGTTCCTCGTTGATGTCCTTGTAGATTTTGTCGAGCGGCTCCTTTTTGGAGACTTCGAAAAAGCGCCCCCCCGAAGCTTTGGCCATTTGCTCGAGGATTTTCTTGCCGTCGGGTTGCGATTCCTGCGGATGGCGCGGATAGCCGCCGCCGCGGCCTCCCATGCCGCCTCCCATGTGCGGTCCTCCGTAACCAAAATTGCCGCGGTCATAGCCTTCCCTGTCGGCAAACAGAATGCAGTAGACGAGCGTGTCGGCGCGTTGCGCGGTTTCCATGGCTTCTTCAAGCGATTCCTTGCTGCCGTGGTCGACTCCGTCGGTGAGAATGATGAGCGCTTTGCGACCCTGCTGCTTTTTCATCAATTCATCGGAGGCCAGATACACGGCGTCGTAGAGGAGCGTGCCAGCCCCGCCGTGGCCGTGCGTTCCGCGGCCTCCTCCGCCTCCACCATTTCCGCCGCCCGGGTAGCCCCGAGGAGTGCCTCCACCGGAACTCGCGCGAGTGAATTGCGGCGTATGGATCTGATCAATGGCGGCTTGGAGCTTTTCGCGCGAAGAGGTGAGGTCCTGGAGGAGTTCGACTTCCCGATCGAAATGGATGACGAAGGCTTTGTCTTTCTCCGGACGAAGAACGTCGTCGAGGAAAGAGCGGCTGGCCGTGAGTTCCTGGCCTTGCACGTTGCGTTGGCTGAGGCTGGTGTCCACAAGCAGGCCGAGGGTAAGGGGGAGATCGGATTCCTTGGCAAAGTAGCTGATGGTCTGCTGCCTGCCGTCCTGGTCGAGAAGGAAGTCCTCTTTGGTGAGGTTATTGATGAGCTTGCCGTGTTTGTCGCGAACAGTGGCGAGCAGATTGACGGCGGAAACTTTGACCGTAATGGGCGATTGTGCGAAGGCACTGGGATGGAGGAAGGGAAGCAGAGAAAGGCAATAGAGCCATCGGCGGCGGCATGTAGCGGGCAAATGCATTGCTGGTTTAGATTTTGGCATGCGATAGAAAGGATGCGGGCTGGACGAGTGACGTTGTCATGCGCGAAGGAAGATTGCCTGAATTGCGATTCGGTGCACACCATTCGCTGGGAAATGGATGGGGGGTGGCCGGCCTCCAGACCGGCCACGTCCGTTCGCGTTTCCCCGCGGGGGTGTAGGTTGCTGTCGGGTATTCCCCGGAAAGTGGGAGAAAGTTCCCGGAACAGAAGCGGGTATTTGATATGCTGCGACGGCGAAGTTCAGAGGCTGAGCTACAGAATTCGGGAATGCAATGAAACGGAAATTTTTGATCGATACCGACACGGCTTCCGATGACGCGGTGGCGTTGATTATGGCGCTGCGGTCACCGGAGGTAGACGTAGTTGGGATCACCACGGTGGCGGGAAACGTGAAGGTGCAGCAGGCCAGCCGGAACGCGCTGCATACCGCGGAACTTTGCGGGTCGCCGGTGCCGGTGTTTACCGGGTCCGAGAAGCCTTTGACTCGGACCCATCAGAGTGCAGACTGGTTTCATGGAAAGGACGGGCTGGGGGACCATGGGTATCCCGCGCCGAAGCGGGAACCGGAGAAGATCGGCGCAAGCGACGCTATCGTGGGTTTGATCGAGTCGAATCCCGGATTGGCGATGGTAACGCTGGGACCGCTGACGAATGTGGCACTGGCGATTCAGAAGCGGCCGGCGATCGTTGGCAAGGTTAGCCGCTGCGTGATCATGGGCGGCGCGCCGTGTTGCGAGGGGAATGTGACGCCGGCGGCTGAGTACAACATCTGGTGCGACCCGGAGGCCGCGCGGATCGTGGCGCGAAGCGGGATGCCAGTGGAGTTGGTGGGGTGGCATTTGTGCCGGGGTGAAGCGGTCTTGAATCAAGCGGATATTGAAAAGGTGCTGGGATTCGGAACGGCGGTGGCGGAGTTTGCAATTGAGTGCAACAGTCGCGCCAAGGAAGCCTACTTCATACAGACAGGGGAGAATGGGATTTCGTTTCCGGATCCGGTGGCAATGGCGGTGGCATTGCAAGAGGGAGTTGTGACGTCGGCGTCGGAACACTTTCTGGATGTCGAGACAGGAAACGGACTGGCGCGTGGAATGACGGTGGTGGACCGGTTGAATGTGGCGGAAGATGAGCGGAACCGGGAAGTTTGGGCCGAGGTGATTGCCAAGGGGAGAAAGGCAAAGATTGTCTGGACCATTGACAATTCGCGCTGGAAGGAAGAGTTGTATTTGCGACTAAGATGAAGGAAGCGGGGATGTTGGGGACATAAAGACAGGCTGCAAGGTAAAGCTGAGCGCCCGCATGACGGTGCGTAGAAATGAACGATGCTCGCCTAGAAAGACCAGTGCTACATGAAAGACGGAAGCAAGAAGAAACGAAAGACGGGAGGCGGGGGATGAGAATTTTAGCGATGATCGTATTGATGGTGGGAGCGTGCTGGATGGGGGCGGTGGTGGCCGGGGGGACAGCGGAGACCGGCGCGCCCTTGGTACTGGTGGTGAATCAGTGGGATGCAAATTTGAGCGTGGTGGATCCGGTGGCGGGGAAGCAAGTGGCTACCATTTCCGAGGAGACGACCGAGGTGCACGGACACGAGGTGGCGGCTTCACCGGACGGGAAGACGGCTTTTGTGCCGATTTATGGAAGCGCCGGTGTCGGGAAGCCTGGGATTGACGGGCACGAAATGCTGTTGATGGATATTGCGAGCCGGAAGATTACCGGGCGGATGGATTTTGGCAAGGGCGTGCGACCGCACTGCGTGGTGTACGATCCGGTCAGCAAACTGCTTTATGTGACGACGGAGCTGAAAAACTCAGTGACGATTGTGGATCCGAAAACGCTGAAAATTGTGGGTGAGATTCCGACAATGGCGGAGGAGTCGCACATGCTGGCGCTTTCCCCGGACGGGAAGCGCGGGTACACGTCGAACGTGGGTCCTGGCACGGTGTCGGTGCTGGACATGAAAGCGCGGAAGGCGATTGTAGTCATTCCGGTGACACCAGGGGCGCAGCGGATTGCGGTGTCGCGCGACGGGAGCTTGGCCTTCACAGCAGATCAGACACAACCGCGACTGGCGGTGATTGACACCAAGACGAATGAGGTGAAGCAGTGGGTGACAATTCCTTCGGTTGCGTATGGGACGGGCGCGACGCTCGACGGGAAATGGCTGGTGGTCACGATGCAGAGCGGCATTGCGGCGCTGAATTTGCAGACCATGGAAGTGACCCAGGTGCTCGAGGTGCCCGGGAAGCCGCAGGAAGTGCTGATTGCGCCGGATGGGAAGACCGCGTATGTGTCGAGCATGGTCGGAAAGGAACGCGGTGTGGTGGCGGTGATCGACCTGGGAGTTTGGAAGGTGACATCCTTGATTGAGGTGGGCAAGGGTGCGGATGGATTGGCTTGGGCAGGAACAATCAAATAAGTACACCAAAGGAAGCTGGGTTTCGAGGCGGACAATCCTTGGGAATTCTATTTTGGGTGTGTTGCTGGCGGTGGGTGCGGCCGATCAAGAGAAGCAAGAGGCGGAGGCGTATTCGGGTGTAGCGGTCAGAAAAGCGCGCAGTATGAGATGGAAAGTTTAGGCGATCAGTATGTTAGGGCCGTGAATGTGCGGCCCTGGAAGTAAGAAGCAGTAGCCGCCCGTCCGCTATTTGTTGAACATGGTCGGTTGGGACTCGAGTGCGGTTGGAGGGAAGGATGCAGGGGATCCGTCCGTCGCAGGATCGCCGGAGAAGCCGGCGTTTGAAGATTGGGCAGGCACTGAAGGTTCGTCCTTCGGACCCGCACGCCGAGGCGTTCGAAGATTCCGCGACAACCAACAATGTTTCCCGGGACGGGATCTATTTCCTGACCATGCGGAAGGTATACCGGGAAGGAATGCGGGTCTTTGTGACATTGCCGTACCACGGGCCAGGGGATCAGCGGAATCACGAGTATGTGGGGCAGGTGACTCGGGTGGATGCGAGCGGGGAGGATCGCTGGGGCGTGGCGGTGCAACTGTTGTCAGAGAGCCGCTAGTCGGTCGTGGCAAAGAAAGAATCAACGCGGAGTATGGGGAGAGCGCAGAGTGGCAAGGGAGAATGCGCTTTGCGGCATGGTAAGCTCGCAGATCCAGCCTGGAGGAATGCCTGCGAGGATGTGCAATGGGTGAAGAATCATTAGACCCTAATCGCAATTCGGAAAGTCCCGAAAAAACTAAACAACAGCCAGACGGGAAGTGGAAAGGCACGACGAACGCTGCCGATGGTGAAGGTGCGCCTGGCGAAGCTGCCGCATCTGGAAGCGACGAAAGCACATTGACAAGCGCAGGGGCGGGCAGGACCACGCTAGACAGTGGGCCGCAGACGGGGACCGCTGCGGGCCTCGGTCTGCGCACCATCGGGGCGTATGTGCTCTTGCGCAAACTAGGCGAAGGCGGTATGGGGCACGTGTGGCTGGCAGAACAGACCGCTCCGGTAAAGCGGCGCGTGGCGCTGAAACTCATCAAGGGCGGGCTCTACGACAACCGGGTGATGCACCGTTTCGAGGCCGAGCGGCAATCACTGGCGGTGATGAACCATCCGACGATCGCGAAGATTTTCGACGCGGGAGCGACGGCGGACGGGCAGCCCTACTTCGTCATGGAATACGTGGACGGGCTTTCGATCACTCGATATTGCGATAAGAAGAAATTAAGCATTCGAGAGAGGTTGGAGCTATTCATCAAGGTTTGTGACGGCGTGCAGCACGCGCACCAGAAGGCGATCATTCACCGCGACCTTAAACCCTCGAACGTGCTGGTGGAGGAAGTAGACGGCAGGCCCGTGCCGCGGATTATTGATTTCGGGATTGCGAAGGCCGTGTCGGAAGGGGCCTCCGAGCAGGCGCAGCTGACGCGGCTCGGTGCACTGATTGGAACACCAGGCTTTATCAGCCCGGAACAGGCCGATCCAGGCGTGCTGGATGTGGACACACGGACCGACGTGTATTCGCTGGGTGTGATCCTATACGTGCTGCTGACCGGGGCGTTGCCGTTTGACGAGAAGGATTGGAACAAGCGGCCGATTGATGAGGTACTGAGGCAGTTGCGGCAGGAAGATCCGCTGAGTCCCAGCGCGAAGTTACAATCAGAGAAACACACGACTATGGAAAGGGCGGCGCGGCGATCCAGCGATCCTCGTCAACTGGCGAGCCTGTTGAAGGGCGATCTGGACTGGATCACGATGAAGGCCCTCGAGAAGGACCGCGCGCGGAGATATGGGACACCATCGGAGCTGGCGTCGGATGTCGAACGGTACCTGAACAATCAACCGGTGACGGCCCGGCGGGCGAGCGTAGCGTATAAGTTGCAGAAATATGTGCAGCGGCACCGACTGGGCGTGGCAGTGGGGGCCGCGGCGGCAGCACTGCTGATGGCGTTTGCTGCGATGCAGGCGGTAGAGCTGCGTCGGGTTCGACGAGAACGCGACCGGGCGAACCGGATCGCGGAATTCATGTCGACCATGTTCCGGGTGGCGGACCCGAGCGAGTCACGGGGGAATACGATTACCGTGCGGGAGATTCTGGATAAGACCGCGGCGAACATGGACAAGGGGCTGGCGGAGGACCCGGAAGTGCGAACGCAGATGATGGATCTGGTGGGTACGGTCTATCAGAACCTAGGATTGTATTCGAGGTCACAGGCGCTGCTCGAGCGCGCCGTGGAAGCACAGAAAAAAGAGCTGGGAGAGCAGAAACAGGAGACGTTGAAGTCGGAATCGGACCTGGCCTGGACGCTGGACCACGAAGGGAAGTATGCGGACGCAGAGAAATTGGAACGAGAAGCGCTCGAAAGGCTGCGCGCGGTGATTGGTCCGGAAGACCGACAGACGCTGAAGACGATGAACAACCTGGGCTGGACGCTTCACGAGGAAGGAAAAAACACGGAAGGCGAGCAGGTGGAACGAAACGCTTGGGAGGTCTCACGGCGGGCGTATGGCTGGGACAGTTCACTGGCGCTGGCTGCCGCCTCGAATCTGGCGGTCATTCTTTCGGCGGAGGGAAAGTATGCCGCCGCGGAAAGGATTCAGAGGGAATCGCTCGAGGGTTACCGGCGAACTCTCGGAGCGGACGAACCGAGCACATTGCAGGCGATGGACAATCTGGCGAACACGCTGAGCCATGAAGAAAAGTACGCGGATGCCGAAAAGCTGGAGCAGGAGACGCTGGAGGCGGAACGGCGTGTGCTGGGACCCGAGCATCCGTTCACCGCTGAGACGATCGACAACCTGGCTTACACGCTGCAACAGGAAGGGAAATATGCCGAGGCAGAAAAGATGCAGCGCGAAGCGCTGGACATTGAGAAGCGCGTGCTGGGGCCGGAGCATCCGGACACGCTTCTGACAATGGTGAACATTATGGTGTCGGTTTATCTGCAAGGACGTGTTGACGAGGCGGCGAAGCTTGGTCGGGAGACGTTGGCGATCGAGCAGCGGGTGTTGGGTCCGGCACATCCGCAAACGTTGAACACCATGGATTTTTTCCCGGAGATGTACACCGAGCAGCACAAGTATGCCGAGGCGGAACAAGCGCTCAAGGAAGTTCTGGCGGTGGAGGAGAGGAATCTTGGGCCGGACAATGCGAGGACCCTGACCACGATGGGAGCGCTGGCGGACACCTACATGAAGGAAAGGAAGGATGCAGAGGCCGAGAAGCTGTTGCTGCGCGTGCAGGAAGGGCGGAAGCGGACCCTCGGACCGGACAATCCGAAGACAGCGGAGGCGGTCTACAACCTGGCTTGCCTGGCGGTGCGTGCGGGGAACAACGAGCAAGCACTGGTGCTGTTGCGCGAGGCGATGGACCACGGATTGAGCGGCGAGATTGCTGGGCAATTGGAGAAGGATACCGATCTGGCCGCATTGCATGGAGACGCGGCATTTGCGCGATTGGTGGAAGAGGGGAAAAAGAGAGGAAACCAGGCGGTCGGGGGGCAGTAGCTGGCCCCTTGCCAGTCCTTAGAAGGAAACCGTCGGCGCAACAGGCATCGAGAGCGCAGGGAAAGCAGCATCATTGATGCCAGGGATGAAAGCGGGGGAGCCACCGGGGAACGTTGCGGCGGTAGAGGTCGTAGTCGGTTCCGAACAGACTGCGGAGAGTCGGTTCTTCGTAGAAATGGACAAAGAGG
>Ga0306920_100016543_pt1 | contig 10170 bp, 9 predicted proteins | sample flu12Cox44000170_FD_204666 | JGI IMG/M metagenome (GOLD analysis project Ga0306920, IMG submission 204666) | Lab enrichment of tropical soil microbial communities from Luquillo Experimental Forest, Puerto Rico - flux4day.12C.oxic.44.000.170 (v2)... | ecosystem: Environmental > Terrestrial >...
TCAAACGCCCCATCGAACTGCTGATCGCGCTGGCGCCAGTCCAGTTTGGACGAAATCAGCGTGTTTATGTCGGTGTTTATCGTGAAGTGATGGGCGGTGTAGAACCCTGACGCGACTGCGAGAACGAGCCCGAGAAGCAGCGTAAGCGTTGCAAACCGGGTACACGTTCTGACGATCGAGACGACGGTACTTGTCAGCACTTCATTTCTTTCTAATGTTAGGAACCTGGCGGCAACGTGTGCTGTCTAGCGGAGTTCCCGGGGACCAGCTAATCCTGTTTGCGACGATTTTTTAATCGGAGGACCACCCGTGAGGCCGCGCGAAACGGGGACCGTCAGCGCTCGCATGGCTGGTATAGCGGGGTTCGGCTGGGGGTAAAGTGACGAACACGTAAGGGGGTAAAGTCTTCACCTTCAGTAACTTACGGGATAGTATCTAGCTACCATCCATCGCCTACCCTTGGCGGGCCACTCGGCTCGTCTTATCTCGCCTTGAATGTTCCGGACAAAGCTTTATGCCCCCCTGCTCGACAAGAGCCGGGAACGGTAGCGGGAGATGATGGGGTGGTGCGGATGTTGCAGCGACGCGGTTCCGCGCGGAGCTGAGAGACAGATGAGTGTGAGGCAACTTGGGTAACGAGCGTCCGATCGAGGTATTTCTGGCCCAGCCGCGCGGCTTCTGCGCGGGCGTGGTGCGCGCCATCGAGATCGTCGAGCGCGCGCTGGAGAAGTATGGCCCGCCGGTCTACGTGCGCCACGAGATCGTGCATAACAAATACGTCGTCGAGAGCCTGAAGAACAAGGGCGCGATCTTCGTCGAGGAATTGTCCGAGGTGCCGCCCTCCTCCGTGACCGTGTTCAGCGCCCATGGCGTGGCGCGGACGGTGGAGGAGGAAGCCGCCGACAGGGGCCTGGCGGTGCTCAATGCGACCTGCCCGCTGGTCACGAAAGTTCACAATCAAGGCAAGCGCTACATGTCGAAGGGCCGCGCCCTGATCCTGATCGGCCATGCCGGCCATCCCGAAGTCGAGGGTACCATGGGCCAGGTTTCGGGCCCGGTGCTTCTGGTGCAGAACGTCGATGAGGTGGCAGCGTTAACGCTACCGGCAGATACACCGGTCGCCTACATCACCCAGACCACGCTCTCGGTCGACGACACCAAGGATATCATCGCAGCGCTGCAACAGCGTTTTACAGATATTCAAGGCCCGGACATCCGGGATATCTGCTATGCGACACAGAACCGCCAGTCTGCGGTAAGGGACCTCAGCAAGCTCGTGGACGTTATATTGGTGGTGGGCGCTGCCAATAGTTCGAACTCGAACCGGTTGCGCGAAATCGGCACTGAGGCCGGGGTCGCGAGTTATCTCGTCGCTGACGGCAGCGAACTCAATCCGGAGTGGCTGAAGAATGCCAAGGCGGTCGGAATCACCGCCGGCGCTTCAGCGCCCGAGGTTCTGGTCGATGACGTCATCGAGGCGCTGCGGCGCATCGGACCGGTCACGGTCTCGGTGCTTCCCGGCCGGGAAGAGAATATCGAATTCCGCCTGCCGGCGGAGCTTGCTGCAGGCTGATCACACTTAGTTTGGGACGAAAGAATACCGTAATGGCAATACCCTTTTACAAGGAGCTGCGTATCGGCGGCTATCTGATCAAGCAGAAATTGCTTGGTCGAAAGCGCTATCCGCTGGTGCTGATGCTGGAACCGTTGTTCCGCTGCAACCTCGCCTGCGTCGGCTGCGGCAAGATCGACTATCCCGACGCGATCCTCAATCGCCGCATGACCGTGCAGGAGTGCCTGGACGCCGCCGACGAATGCGGCGCGCCGATGGTGGCGATCCCCGGCGGCGAGCCGCTGATCCACAAGGATATTGGCGAGATCGTGCGCGGCCTCGTCAAGCGCAAGAAGTTCGTCTCGCTGTGCACCAATGCGCTGCTGCTCGAGAAGAAGCTCAATCTGTTCGAGCCGTCGCCTTACCTGTTCTTCTCGGTGCATCTCGACGGCTTGCGCGATCATCACGACAAATCGGTCGCGCAGAAGGGCGTGTTCGACCGCGCGGTGTCCGCGATCAAGGCGGCGAAAGCGCGCGGCTTCACCGTCAACGTCAATGCCACCATCTTCGACAATCATCCGGCGGAAGAGATCGCAAAATTCCTCGACTTCACCACCGAGCTTGGCGTCGGTGTGTCGATGTCGCCGGGCTACGCCTATGAACGCGCGCCCGATCAGGATCACTTCCTCAATCGCACCAGGACCAAGAACCTGTTCCGCGACGTGTTCGCGCGCGGCAAGGGCAAGAAGTGGAATTTCATGCACTCCGGCCTGTTCCTGGATTTCCTTGCCGGCAACCAGTCGTTCGAGTGCACGCCCTGGGGCATGCCCGCCCGCAACATCTTCGGCTGGCAGAAGCCCTGCTATCTGCTCGGTGAAGGCTACGCCAGGACGTTCAAGGAGCTGATGGAGACCACGGATTGGGACTCCTACGGCACCGGCAAGTACGAGAAATGTGCGGACTGCATGGCGCATTGCGGCTACGAGCCGACCGCGGCAGTAGCCTCCGCGGCTCACCCACTGAAGGCGATTTGGCTCGGACTTCGGGGCGTCGCCGGCATCCGGATCAAAGGTCCGATGGCGCCGGAGATCAGCCTCGCAAACCAGCGGCCGGCGCAGTACGTGTTCTCAGAGCAGGTTCAGAAGAAGCTCTCAGAGATCCGCCGGGACGAGGCTCTCGCCGCCCAGCAGAAAGCCTCGACAGCCGCGTAGGCTTTTCAGCGCCCGGTTGAAATCGATCCCGGTCGAGACCAGCGCGCGCAGCGTGCGCGGATTGCGCGCGATGCCGTGCAGGATCTTGCGCAGGTCGATCTTGCCATTGGGCTTGATCGCGGCGCGGGCGAGCTCCGGCAACGCCCGGCCCGCGGGGTCGCTGATCACGCGGAGCGCGGCAAAAGGAAGCCTGGCCTCGGCGGCATAGGCGGCGGCGATATGGCTTTCCATGTCGACGGCAACTGCGCCTGTCTCCATGTGCAGCGCGGCCTTGCAGGACTCGCCCTGCACCACCGCCTCGGCGCCGGCCAGCGAGCCCCTGACGACGCGGCGTCGGCTCAGCGCCATGGTGGCAAACAGCTCCTCGTTGAGGGCAAGGCCGGCGAGCCAGCGGGCATCGCCCGCCATCACCTCGGTCGCAACGACGACGTCGCCGGATTTGAGGCTGGGATCGAGGCCGCCTGCCACGCCGAAACTGATCACGCCGCGGATCGTCGATGGGTCGAACACGCTGAGCAGCGCGCGCAGTTGCTGCGGATCGCTACTCGAGCAGATCACCGACATGCCCGGGCCGGCCGCAATGCGGGCCTCCTGGACCAGGCCGGTCACGATCAAGATTGGCCGCGGGTCAATCCGGTTGCCCGCGAACGCATCATCCCCCGCCCCCAAAATCACATCCCGACCCCTACCACCCTGCTGTTTGTGTTCGTTAAGTTACGATACCGCGCCAACGCCCAAAGCGGAAAGAACTTCCGGTAACCATGATAACGCAGGTAAAACACACGAGGAAAGCCCGTTGCGGTGTAGCGCGCCTCGTCCCACAGCCCTTTTTCGGTCTGTGTTGCCATCAGGTACTTGACGCCGCGGGCGACGGCCGGGTGCCCAACCTCGCCTACCGCCATAAGACCAAGCAAAGCCCATGCCGTTTGCGAGGCGGTCGAAGGCGCGCGCTCGAGCCCGTGGTAATCGAGGCGGTAGCTGACCGCATCCTCGCCCCAGCCGCCATCCTCGTTCTGGACCGAGACTAGCCAATCCGACGCTTTGCGAATCATCGGGTCCTGGTGGCCAACGCCGACCACGTTGAGCGCGCAGAGCACAGACCAGGTTCCATAGATGTAGTTCATGCCCCAGCGGCCATACCATGAGCCCTCGGCATGCTGGGTACGCCGCAGATACTCGACGCCGGCGGCCACGTGCTTGCTGCTCTGCACGGTCTCGCCGAGCTGGGCCAGCATCGACAGGCAGCGGCCAGTGACGTCCTCGGTCGGCGGATCGAGCAGCGCACCGTGGTCGGAGAACGGGATGTTGTTGAGGTAATATTCGAGATTGTTGACGTCGAAGGCGGCCCAGCCGCCGTCATCGCTCTGCATGCCCTCGATCCACTCGCGGCCGCGAGCGATCGCTGCGTCGTAGCTGTGACCGCCGGCCATGCGCTGCATGCGGTCCATCGACATCACCACGACCGCGGTGTCGTCGAGATCGGGGTAGTGGGCGTTGTTATACTGGAAGGCCCAGCCGCCCGGCCGAACGTCCGGGCGCTTGACGGCCCAGTCGCCCTTGACGTCCAGAATCTGCTTGGGCACCAACCAGTCCAGTCCGCGCCTGGCCGCGGCGATCGCCTTGTCGTCGCCGGCCTCCAACAGCGCGTGGACGGTGAGCGTCGTATCCCAGATCGGCGAGACGCAAGGCTGGCAATAGGCTTCGACGTCACCGACCACGAGCAGCTTGTCGATGCCGCGCCGCGTGACCGCGCGCGGCGGATAGTCCGGCCCCTTGCCGAGCACGTCGTACATCATCACGATGTTGGCCATCGGCGGATAGATCGCGCCCATGCCGTCTTCGCCGTTCAGCCGCTCCTCGACAAACGCGATGGCGCTGTCGATGGCGCGTGCGCGCAGCTTCTTGGGAAACAACGGCTCGGCCACGCGCAACACGCTGTCGAGCGCGGCGAAGAAGGTAAACCAGCCCCAGCTCTGATGCGGCGCCTTCGCCGTCGGCCCGATCGAACGCGGGTCCTGCAGGAACAGCTCATCGATGCCGACGCCCTTTGGATTTCGCGCGCGCGGCTTCAGCGCCGCGAGCACCATCAACGGCACGATGGTGGTGCGCGCCCAGTACGACATCTTGTTGAGGTGGAATGGAAACCACAACGGCAGCAGCATCGTTTCCACCGGCAGCACCGGCACGCTCTTCCAGGTCAAGACGCCGAACATCGCCAGCGTGAAGCGGGTGAAGACGTTGCTGTGGATGGCGCCGCCGCGGGAGAGGATCGCCTGGCGCGCGCGCGTCATATACGGCGCCTCGACGGATTCGCCGATCATCTTCAGCGCGAAATAGGCCTTCACGCTGGCGCTCATGTCGAAGGCGCCATCCTGCACCAGCGCCCAGCCGCCATGCGCGCCCTGAGTCCGCTGCAAATATTTTGCGATCTTGGCTTCGAGCGCGGCATCGACGGGCTCGCCGAGATGGTGGCGCAGCAGCACATATTCGGACGGAATGGTGCCGTCGGCCTCGAGCTCGAACACCCAGTGTCCGTCGCCCTGCTGGTGGTCGCACAGCGCCGCCGACGCAGCACCGATGGAAGACTGAAGTGCACCGTTTTCAATAGACGTGGATTTGCCGGAATCCATTGGATCGACACCCCAGTGTTGGCCGGTTCAACCGGCTCAAGATCTGTTGGCAAGAATGAGATCGGCGGCCCGGTCTCCCGACCGCACCGATCCCTCGATGGTCGCAGGCAACCCGGTATCAGTCCAGTCGCCTGCAAGAAACAGGTTTTTCAGTGGCGTTGTCGCCTTCGGTCTCAGCGCGTCCTGCCCGGGCGTTGCCGCAAAAGTCGCACGCCGTTCGCGCACGATCTGCCAGGGCGGCAGATCGCCGGTCACCCCGCCGGCCTTGCAGATGTCCTGCCAGATGGCGCTCGCCAGCTCCTCGCGCGGCATATCGACGAGCCGGTCGCCATTGCTGATGGTAATTGACAGCCGCTGCGGAAAGGCAAACAGCCATTCCACCAATCCGCCGATGACGCCGAGGATCGGCGGCATGTCGCGCGACGGTGTGAAGCGGAAATGCGCGTTCACGATGGCGCGGAATTCGGTTGGTGTCTTCAGGTTCGGAAGCAGCGCGGCCGCAGGCCGCGGCGGCACCGCCAGCACCACTGCATCGTCGGGTCCAATCGCAATATCATCCTCGCCGCCGAACTTCAGCACGCCGACCTTGTCGGCGGACATCTCGAAAGCGCGCAGCTCATGGCCCAAACGAACGTCGGCACCTTTGGTCTGCAGCAGCTTGACCGCCGGCTCGATCAGGACAGCGCTTAGGCCATCGCGGGCGATCAGCGGCCGGCACGCCTGCCCGCCCGCGAGCAGCGTTTCACGCACGATCGCGCCCGCCAGCCCCGCCGAGCCCTCCGGCGGATCGACATTGAGCGCGGCCAGCAGCAAGGGCTGCACCAGGCGCTGGTAGAGCGTGCCCGAACACGGGATGGCATCGCCGACCTTCTTGCTTCGTCCCGACCAGACCAGCGGCGCCAGTGCGAGATAGTCGGTAATGCCGGTATCAGGCACGCGCCGGCTCTCGTCGAACACCCATAGCGGCCAGCGGCTGTCGCCAAGATCGAGCAGCCAGCGCTGCCGTGTTGCGATATCGACAAACGGAAATTGCGCAAGCTTTGGCCCGATCAAGCCGGCCTCGGTGCCGATCGAGCGGGCATAGGCCAGCGCGTGCCGGTTGCCCGAGAGCAGGAGATGGTTGCCGTTGTCGATGGTGAGATTGGTCTGCGCGTCGAAATAGGAACGGCAGCGGCCGCCCGCCTGCTGCGTCGCCTCGTGGACGTAGACCTTGTAGCCCTCATCAACCAGCCGGACGGCCGCCGAGAGACCCGAGATTCCCGCGCCGATGATGTGAACGGTCTTTGGCATCAGATGAAAGCGTAGCGCAGAACGATAGCAAGCCGCGTGATCTTGCTCACGCGGACCGGCGCGCGTGGCGCGGCGAACCCCCGCGCCACCAGCAAATCGAGGATCGCATGATAATATTTCGACATGATCCGCGGCGCGCGCACCGTACGACGTCGATTGCGCGCCATCACCTCGTCGGCCTTCTCGAAATGCGCCTGCGCCCGGGCCACGATTCCTGCACAGACCTTTGGAAGCGCCCGATCGGCGGCGACCTTGGCGGGATTGTCGCTGGTAATGCCTGCAAGCAGCAGGCCTTCGCGCGGCAGATAGAGGCGTCCAAGGGAAGCGTCCTCGTCGATGTCGCGCAGGATGTTGGTCAATTGCAGGGCGCGGCCGAGGTGATGGGCAAGCAGGATGCCGTCTTCCTCAGGCAGGCCGAACACCCTGACCGACAACCGCCCGACCGCGCTCGCGACGCGGTCGCAGTAGAGGTCAAGTATGGCAAGATCCGGTGCGCGAATGTCCTGCGGTACGTCCATCTCCATGCCGTCGACGATGGCGAGGAAATCGGCGCGTTGCAGGTTGAACCGCTTCACCGAGGCGACGTAGTCGGCGAGCCGTTGCGGCGGCCTGCCCTGGTACAGTGCATCGATATCGTTGCGCCACTGCTGCAGCGCCGCCAGCCGCTCCTCGCGCGGGCCATCGGAATCGGCGATATCGTCGACCTTGCGGCAGAAGCTGTAGATCTGGAACATCGCCTCACGCTGCTCGCGCGGCAGGATGCGCATCGCCGCATAGAACGAGCTGCCGGAGGCCGTCGTCCCGTAACTCCTGTCTGGTGCCGCCGCCTCCAGCGTCATGCGCCAGCCGCCGTTTTGGAGACGGGATGGCGGCCAACCGCACGGCGCGCAAGCTCGCCGGCCATGCCGGCGAAGCTCAAGCTGAGCAGTTCGATCGCGTTCAGATGCACGCGCTCGCTCAAGGGATCGCGCACCTTCAGCATGCGCATGATCCGGTCGGCAAAAGCCTGGATCACGGAAATCTCGAGCCCGAGCCGCAGATCCCTGACCTCGGCGCTGAGCGATTTGCTCTCGCCCAGCAGCGTCTCTGTCCGCTTCGCGAGCGCGTGCAGGCATTGCAGCAGCGATGGTGGCGCTTTCGGCAGAGACAGCGCCTCGACGGACGCGCCGGAGGATTCCAGCGCGTCGCGGGGGAGATAGACACGGTTGAGGTTCTTGAAATCCTTGCCGCAGTCCTGAAGGTGGTTGTTGACCTGCAGCCCCGCGCAGAGCGCGTCCGACGCCGGCCAGGTCGAGGTGCTCTCGCCGTGCACGTCCAGCATGAAGCGGCCGACCGGCATCGCCGAATAGCGGCAGTAGTGGATCACGTCGTCCCAGTTCTCGTAGCGCAATTTCGTCACATCCATGCGGAAGGCAACCAGCACGTCGAGCGCATGGCGCGGGGCCATGCCGCGCTCGGCGAGCGCGTGGCGGAGACTGACGGCCTCCGGTTGGCTGTCGCCCTTGCCGAGCAGCTGGGCTTCGAGCAGGTCGAGATAGCGAAGCTTCTCGTCTGCGGCGAGCGTCGCGTGATCGGCGATATCGTCGGCGGTCCTGACGAAATTATAGAACGCAAGGATCAGCGCCCGATGACGCGGGTGGATGATTTTCGAGGCGACCGGAAAGTTCTCGTCCCGGTGGGTCTTGCCGGATCGCAATTCGGCTGCGGTGGTCATCGGGAACTGGTGACTTGGTCTTGCTGGTTTCGCACGCCCCCATATAGGCGAATACGACCGCAAAACCAATGCTGTGCGCGACGATCCGCTTGCGCAGCTCGCGCAAGCGGCCCGGCGATTCGCCGATCTGTCGTTTAAGGACTAGGACGGACCGTGGCTCTTCAAGACGTCTACTGGCCGTGGCTCTTCAAGACGTCGGCGCAAGAGGCCGACAACTTCTCGCGATTTTGCTTCAGGCACGCCAGGATGGTGAGGTCGCCCTGATCGATCACGGCGCGGCAGTGCCGCTGCACGTCACGGGTGCAAGCCTTCTGCTCGTCCGCCGTGCCGCCGTGTTGCGCGAGGGCTGCGGTGGAGAACGCGAGCGACGAAAAAGCGAGTGCCAGGACAAATCTACGCATCGTATTCCTTCATTCAGACGGACGGACCCGGACCAGCGTCATCGCATCCCGGGACCGAGTTTCGCCGCGAACCGCAAGCGGCGGAGGGAGGCAGAAGCACTCGTAAATGCGGCCAGATTTACGACCGCCGGAAGCCGTTTCGGGGCGCTTCCGGAGCGGCGCTGATTGGCACATATAAGTTTTTGATCCTAGTGCATTATTTGTCGCAGCGCGGTTTTTGCGAACGGCTGTTGCAAGCTTGCACGGCGAGCCATGAGATGCACTTGGTTACGTCGCGAAATTGCCCGAGTTTCTGGACGGAACCGTGATCGGAAACGGCCTTGCGCTGATCCATGTGCGGCACGGCAGACACACCTGATCCGTTTTTTGTCATTTGAACCTAACAGACCGCGACGACACTAAACTTCCGATGCGGCGAGACGTATCCTTCGGGAGAACGTCATTTTCAGATGGGAAAACTCAATATGAAACTGTTTGGCACCAGTCAGTTTGGACAGACGCTTATGGCAGCCGGTGTTGGCGCCGCGCTGATGCTTTCGGCCTCAGTGGGTCATGCGCAGTCCTCCGGCCCGTTCGCCGGTTTTGACGGCGCATGGAGCGGCACCGGAACAGTTTCGCTGTCAGACGGCTCGACTGAGCACATCCGCTGCAAGGCTCAATACAAGGTCTCCAGCACCGGAACGGGCCTGAAGCAGACCCTGGATTGCGCCAGCGACAGCTACAAGTTCGATTTGACCAGCGACGTGACGAGCCAGGGCGACCGGATTTCGGGCACCTGGAGCGAAGCCTCGCGCAAGGTGTTCGGCCAGCTCGATGGCACCGCCAGCGCCGGGCAGATCGACGTGTTCGTCCAGGCCAACGGATTTGCCGCAAGCCTGACCTTGCGCACCAATGGCACCAAGCAGACCGTGTCGATCAGCTCCAAGGGCGAGATCAGGGGCGTCAGCATCACCATGGTCAAGAGCTGACGCTTTAGCTCTTCGATCGTTCCGTTAGCGCGAGCCTCGATTCCGATCGATCGGAATCGGGGCTTTTTGCCGTCAGAGCGCCTGGCGTCCGGTGATGCGCGCCTGGAGGTTGATCAGCCACATCGCCGTCGGGCGCAGGATGAAGAGGTCGGCAACGAGCGCCGCCACCATCGAGAACGCGCTGAGCCAGCCGAACAGGCGCAGCGACGGCAGATCGGAAAACACCGTCACGACGAGGCCGCAGGCCAGCACAACCGTGGTCAGGATCAGGGCCGGCCCGACCAGCACGGTCGCCCGCTCGACCGCGACGTCCGAAGTGACCCCGGGTTTACTCTCAAGGCGCAGGCGGTTGAGGAAGTGGATGGTCGCGCTGAGCCCCAGGCCGAACGACACGGTGAGTGCGA
>Ga0306920_100016545_pt1 | contig 10169 bp, 10 predicted proteins | sample flu12Cox44000170_FD_204666 | JGI IMG/M metagenome (GOLD analysis project Ga0306920, IMG submission 204666) | Lab enrichment of tropical soil microbial communities from Luquillo Experimental Forest, Puerto Rico - flux4day.12C.oxic.44.000.170 (v2)... | ecosystem: Environmental > Terrestrial >...
CGGCTATGCAATCTGATCGGAAGACACTCTAGAGTTAAGGATTTTAAATTTAAAGCGCGGCATTGACGATGTTATTTTTACAAAACGTATAAGTAGTATCGCTTGATACAAGAGGGATTTATAGTTTTTCCCAGCTATGCATCGGGGGGGGGAACATGAAGAAAATTAACCTTAAGAATCGCTTGGCCGTGGCCTCGTGCATCTCCGCTGGAATTACAATGCTTGGCGGTGCTGCGAAAGCCGATCTCATCGGCTCGCAGGTTTCATTCGGTGGCTATTGCTGCGATTCGCCCACTCCACCGGATCTGTTTACGAACATCGTTACTGGCACGGTTCCCGCGAGTTTCCCGGTCGGGAGCTTGGTATCCGTCACCTCACGCGAAATAATACCCAGCAGCTTTGATATAACGGGCAGTCAGATAATCCAGACATCAGCGGCAAACTTAGTCGCCGAGAGCGGCAACTTTAACGGAGTAGTCTATACTTTCACGGGTGCCCCCGACATCACAGATGTGACGGTCGATCCGGCGACAACGCCGTCAGTAAGACCAACTAGTCTCTCATTCACCAGCGATGCCATTTTTGTGAATGATGCCGGCCGGACTTCGAGCATTGGCGCAATGCAGATCCTCGACATCACTACCGGTGGGCCTCCTCCCGCTGTACCGGAGCCTTCGAGTTTGGCTCTCCTAGGCGGCGGTCTCATTGGCCTTATCGCCTTGCGCCGTCGTCGAGCAAAGGACCCCGGCCGCGCCCAGGGCCTATCTCGCTAAAGAAGCGCGCGCCGTCCTCGGTCACCTCCCGCCGTGCACGTCGAGTAAAACCAGCCAAGATAGGCCGATCTGACGTTTTGAACTTGAAACCGCTCAGCGAGTGGCGGCACTCCGGCGCGCATCCGCAATTGACAGTGGGCTCGGCACTCTCAAACCAACACGATTGATCCCAAGCTGGCATCAGCCCGATCATTGAATGACCTCGTCGGCCAGCGCAATCAGGGACAGCGCGATAAGAACCATCTTCCTGCCCCGAAGACCGAGGGTTCGAAGGACCAAGATTGGACCCGATGGCCGCATTCCCGTTTAAGCCAGGGCCGGCTTGAGGCGTTCTGGGGTGAAGGGCGCGCGGCGGAGACGCACGCCGGTCGCGTCAAAGACGGCGTTGGCGAGTGCCGCGGCGACCGGGCGGATCGAGCTTTCGCCCGCACCGGCCGGCGGCAGCTCGGGGCGGCTGAGCAATACGATGTCGACCGCCTCGGGCGCCTCGGTGATATCCAGGATCGGGTAGCTCGTCCAGTCGACGCTGGTTACCTTGGCGCGGTCGAAGGTGACCTCTTCTGACAATGTGCGGCTCGTGCCCTGCACGACATTGCCCTCGATGCAGCGCTTGAGCCCATCGGGGTTGATGATCAGTCCGCAATCGTGCGCGACGGTGAATTTCTTCGCCCACACCTTGCCGGTATGGCGGTCGATCTCGACCTCGGCGACGATCGCCACCACCGCCCCCGAGCGCTGGGCATAGGCGATGCCGCGCCCGGTCAAGGTCTCGCCATTACGGTCGGGGTTCGGTGAGGGGCGCGGCTGCCAGCCGGCGCGTTCGGCCGCTGCCTTGACGACGGCGATGTCGCGCGGCGCCTTCAGATAGCGCAGGCGGAAGGCGACCGGGTCGGCGCCCACCGCGACGGCGATCTCGTCGATAAAGGATTCGCTCGCGAACTGGATCTGCGGACCGACCGGATCGCGCAGATGCGCGGTGCGCAACGGCGAGGCGCGGTCGAGCAGTGGCGCAATTGTCTCCCAGGCCAGCCCTTTATTCGCAAAGCCGTAGGATTCAGCTGGCACGCCAAAGCCTTGCAGCGGCTTCAGCGGCATCCCCATCAGCTGGCCGGCGAGGCTGTATACGGGGTCGCTCTCGTTGGTGTCGATGTCGACGCGCGAGAAACCCTTGCTCTCGAACACATAGCCGACCACCGCACCGTCCTTGTCGAGCGCGGCTCGGGCGCGGTGGATCGAAGCCGGGCCCTTAGGGTCCCACCCATGCCCCTCATAGCGCATGCCCTGCACGCGCACCGGCCGGCCCACCGCCTTTGACAACAGGGCTGCGTCGATCCCGGCGTCGCCGGCGTCGTTGCGCCCATAGGAGCCCGGCCCCGGAACCCAGATCCCGTGCACCTTGTTCGGCGCCAAGCCGAGCACCCGGGCGACACCGTCGCGCGCGAAATGCGGCTTCTGCGAACCGGTCCATAGCGTGGCCCCATCCGCGCGCGCGTCGACGACCGCGCAGGCCGGGCCCATGCTGGCATGCGACTGAAACGGCCACTCGTATTCCGCCGCGACGACCCGCGCGGCCCCGGCAAAGGCCGGCTCGATTTCCCCAACAGCAACAGGCGCTTCGCGCTTGACGACGGGGGCTTGACGGATGTGCTGGTAGAGTGCGGAATTTTCAGGAAAGGGCGGCGGGACCTCGGACCAGGTGACCTTGAGCCGCTCGGCCGCCTGGACCGCGTCCCATTCGCGCTCGGCGACGATGCCGAGGAACCCCTTGTCGCGCACGATCCGAATACCGGGAATATCGCGGACCGAGGCCTCATCGACCGCGACCGGCACCGCCCCGGCAACCGGCGGTCGGATCATCCGGCCGTGCAACATCCCCGGCACCTTGATGTCGGTGACGTAGTCGAGCCGGCCAAAGACCTTGGCCGGGACGTCGAAGCGCGGCGGCGACTGGCCGACGATCCTGTAGGCGCTGGGCGGCTTGGGCTTGGCCTGCCCCTCGGCGACGAGGTCGTTGCCGAGCTTGCCGTTCCACTTCATCGGCAGATCGAAATAGCGCCCGCCGATCAGCTCGCCATAGGCGATCTTATGTCCCGGGTCGCTCGGCACGACGACGACACCGTCAACGACCTCGAGACGGTCGGCCGGAACCCCGAGCTTTGCCGAGGCCATCTCGACGAGTACGCGGCGCGCCTCGGCCGCCGCGTTGCGCAACGCGATGCCGCCCTTCTGCACGCCGGTGCTGCCGCTGGCCCCGCCCTGGTTGACGGTCAGCGCGGTGTCGCCCATCACGACACTGACCCGTGCCAACGGCACGTCGAGCTCCTCGGCGACAATCTGGGCGATCGCGACATCGACACCCTGGCCCATATCCATCTTGCCGAAATAGGCGACGACATCGCCGTCCGCCTTGATCGCGAGCCAGCTGTCGAGCTGGTCGGCGGAGAGCGGCGGCTTGGCCGCTGCGCCGGGCTCCGCGGCGGCAAAACCGCTCGGGATCGCGAAGGAGATGACGAGAGCGCCGGCGCCTTTGAAAAGGCTGCGGCGGTCGATCGGGAGATTGGTCATTGCCCCCTCCCCCTACGCCGCCTGCGCCGCGCGCCGGACGGCGCGCAGGATTGCCATATGGGTGCCACAGCGGCATTTGAGCCCGGAGAGCCCGTCGCGGATCTGCTGCTCCGAGGGATGCGGCGCGTCGCGCAGCAGCGCCGCCGCGGTCATGATCCAGCCGTTGAGACAATAGCCGCATTGCGGCACCTGCTCGGCGATAAAGGCCGTCTGCAGCGGGTGCGGCTTGTCGAGTGTGCCGAGCCCGGCGAGGGTCGTGACCTTGGTTCCCGCCACCGCCGATAACGGCACCGAGCACGACCGCGTCGGCGCCCCGTCGACATGCACGGTGCAGGCGCCGCATTGTGCAAGCCCGCAGCCAAAATGCGGGTTGCTGAGCCCGAGCTCGTTGCGCAGCACATAGAGCAGCGGCGTATCCGGCGCCACCGCGACGGTCTGCGTCTCGCCGTTCAGCTCGAAGACGATGTGTTCTGCCATTTCCAGCCCCTCATCGACGATGCGATGAGGTTAACACAGGCGGTCGGATCAGGCGTCACCGCAACGTCAGAATTCCACTGCCGCACCCGCAGAAATGCGTCAGAATCGGCGGTAAGTGTCTGAAAGAACACAGCTCCTGGTGCAGAAAATGCGATTTTTCCGCTGAGTTTTGTCGGCCGGAAGAAATTTGGCGAGCGATTTCAGTGATCTAAGCTCCCGTTCGACATGCCGTCATTCCGCTGCGCAGAATGCATTTATGAAGCGCGTTTTCGGCTTCCTGCTCGGCGTGGGGTTGGCGCTCCTTCCCGTCATGGCCGGCGCGGCGGGAGGCAGGATCGTCGTCGCCTCGAAGATCGACACCGAGGGGGCGCTGCTCGGCAACATGATCGTGGCTCTGCTCGAAGCCCACGGGCTTGCGGTCGAGAACAAGCTTCAGCTCGGGCCCACCAACATCGTGCGCGCCGCGATGCTGGCCGGACAGATCGACATCTATCCCGAATATACCGGGAACGGCGCCTTGTTCTTCCATCTCGAGCAGGACCCGGTGTGGAAGGACCGGGCCAAGGGTGCGGCCAAGGTGGCGGCACTCGACCGCGAGCAGAACCACCTCGCCTGGCTCGCCGCCGCACCGGCGAACAACACCTGGACAATCGCGCTGCGCCAGGACCTGGCCGAGCGCCGCAACCTCAAGACCATGGACGACTTCGCCAAATACCTGGCGAGCGGCGGTGTCATCAAGCTCGCCGCCTCGGCGGAGTTTGTCGAGAGCCCGGCGGCCTTGCCGGCCTTTGAGGTGACCTACGGGTTTCGCCTCAAAGACGCGCAGCTGCTGACCTTGTCGGGCGGCAACACTTCGGCGACGTTGCGCGCCGCCGCCGAGGGGACGTCGGGAGTCAACGCCGCGATGGCCTACGGCACCGACGGCGCGCTCGCCGCCCTCGGCCTCACCGCACTCGAAGACGACAAGGGGGCGCAGGTCGTCTACGCGCCGGCGCCGGTCGTGCGCGAAGCGGTGCTGCAGCAGCACCCGGAGATTGCCAAGCTGCTCGACCCGGTCTTTGCCACCCTGACCCTCGAGACGTTGCAGCAGCTCAACGCCAAAATCGCCGTCGAGGGCGAGGACGCCGCGGCGGTGGCGGCGGCTTACCTGAAGTCGAAGCATTTTCTGCCGTGAGCCTGCTTCGCAACCAGGTGCTGTTTGCGCTGGTGATCGTTGCGAGCGCCGCCGCCGCCACCTCGGGTTTTGTCGGCTACGCGCCAAACCGTCTGGTCGCCGGCCGACCAGTTGGCTTGTGGCAAGCCGCCAGCCTCCCGGTCACCGCCATCATCGTGCTCCTGGGCGCGGTGCTCTTCGCCATATGCTTTGCGGCTCCAAGCCGCACGCTGCACTATGCCGAAGCAATGCTCGCGGCGGCGCTATTGCTGCTGGTGCTCGTTGCCGCCGGGGAGGCGGCGCGCAACCTATCGCCCGGCGCGAAACCGGCCGCACGCATCTCGCTGGGGGCGGCGTTCTGGGTGCTCGCCTCCTGCGCCGCACTCGGGGTTGCCGATGCGTTGCAGCGGCTCGACGCCGGCCCTGCGATGCGGGTGCTCGCGGTGGCGGCGGTCGTTGCCGGCGCCGCCACGCTGGCCGCCACCGGCATCTTCGACGGGTTGTCGATCGTCCGCGAATACACGACCCGCCGGCAGCTCTTTGCCGACGCGGTGCTGCGCCACGTGGCACTCGTCGCCGGATCGGTAGGGCCGGCCACCGCGATCGGGTTTCCGCTCGGGGTGGCGGCGGCACGCAACCAGTCTTTGCAAAACCCGCTCTTCGCGGTCCTCAACCTCTTACAGACGATCCCGTCGATCGCGCTCTTCGGGTTGCTGATCTTCCCGCTTGCGGCGCTGGCAACAGCCGTGCCGCAGCTCGCGGCAATCGGCGTTGGCGGCATCGGCGTGGCGCCGGCGATTGTCGCGCTAGTGCTCTACGCGCTGCTGCCGGTCGTGCGCAACACCTCGGTGGGCCTCGCCGGTGTCGATGCCGCCATCATCGAAGCCGCGCGCGGGATGGGGCTGACCGGGCGGCAGATCTTTTGGCAAGTCGAGCTGCCGCTCGCCTTGCCGGTATTGCTCGCCGGGCTGCGCATCGTGACCGTACAGGCAATCGGGCTCGCGGTCGTCGCCGCACTGATCGGCGCCGGCGGGCTCGGCACCTTTGTCTTTGAAGGGCTCGGCCAGTACGCGGTGGATCTCGTTCTGCTCGGTGCCTTGCCGGCGATCTTCCTGGCGCTTGCCGCCGACTTTGTCCTGCAGACCCTCACTGCCGTACCACGGCGGTACCAGGCCGCATGATCGAGATCGACCAGGTCAGCAAATCTTATGGCGAACGGCGGGTCGTCGACCGCTTGTCGCTGAGCGTCGGCGCCGGGGAGCTGTGTGTGCTGCTCGGCTCCTCCGGCTGCGGCAAATCGACGACGCTCAGAATGATCAACCGGCTGATCCCGACCGATAGGGGATCGATCCGGGTCGGCGGCGACGACGTGACATCGATTCCGGCCGAGTTGTTGCGGCGCCGCATCGGCTACGCGATCCAGTCGATCGGGCTGTTTCCGCACTGGACGGTCGAGGACAACATCGCCACTGTGCCGCGGCTGTTGAAGTGGCCGACGGCGCGGGTCCGCGACCGGGTTAGCGAGCTGCTCGAGATGTTTCGCCTGGACCCGGCGACCTATCGCGGCAAACACCCGCACCAGCTGTCTGGTGGCGAGCAGCAGCGCGTCGGCGTCGCTCGTGCGCTCGCCGCCGACCCCGAGCTTTTGCTGATGGACGAGCCGTTTGCCGCGGTCGACCCGATCACCCGCGACGCGCTGCAAGCCGAACTCGCCCATATCCACCGGACGACCGGGAAGACGATCGTGTTCGTGACCCACGACATCGAGGAGGCGCTGCGCCTCGCCACCCGAATCGCGATCATGGACAGCGGCCGGATCGTGCAGCTCGGTACCCCGCTCGACATCCTCGAGCACCCGGCTAACGACTTTGTGCGCGAGTTTATCGGGCACCAGGGTCTCGGGCTCAAGCTTCTGTCGGTCCGCAAGATCGCCGACCGGCTGCGGTTCGGCGAGACCGCCGAGGGCGAGCCGCTGGGGCTCAACGCCTCGCTGGGCGAGGCGCTCTCCGCGATGACCACGCGCCATACCGACCGGCTCGCGGTGAGCGACGCCAAGGGCCGCAGGATCGGCGTCATCACCCTCGGCGATCTCGTGCGGTGATGCGCGCCGGACGGTTTCTTGCAAACCCTGTGCTGTGGGTCGGGTTGCTTTTTGCCGCGCTGCTGCTGCGCATGGATGTACTGCAGCCTCTCCTGCGCCTCGGGTTTCCCGGGGTCGAGCCGGTCATCTACGACCGCGACAGCTTTCTCGCGCTGTTTTTGTCGCAGCTCGGACTGGTTGCCGTCGCGAGCCTCGCGGCGAGCCTGGTCGGCATCGCATTAGCAGTCTTTGTCACCCGCCCCGCCGGGCGCGATTTCCGGGCGATGGTCGACGCGCTCGCCACCGTCGGTCAAACCTTTCCGCCGGCCGCGGTGCTGGCGATTGCCGTGCCGATGGTTGGTTTTGGCGCACGGCCAACCGTCATCGCGCTGTTTTTGTATGGGCTGCTGCCGATCATCGAAAATGCCGTCGCCGGGCTCGAAGGGGTACCGCACGGCGTGCGCGAGGCGGCCGAAGGCATGGGCCTCTCGAGCTGGCAAAGGCTGTACCAGGTCGATTTGCCGCTTGCCGCCCCGGTCATTCTGGCGGGCATCCGCGTCTCGGTGACGATCGCCATTGGCACGGCGACGATCGGCTCGACGGTCGGCGCATTGACACTCGGCACGCCGATCTTCGACGGGCTCGTCGCCAACAAGCTCCCCTTCGTGCTCGAAGGTGCGGTTCTGGTCGCGCTCTTCGCAATCCTGACGGATTTGCTGTTCGCCCGCCTCGACCGATGGCTCCATCGGACGGCGGGGTGACAGTCAGCGGATCACATCGAGCAGGATGCCAAAGATGAATATCGTGACCCCGCCCCACAGCAGGAAGGCGAGGATCGTGTGGGCTCGTGCCGAATCGGGCATGATCCGGGAAATATAGGCCGACCGAGGCATACGCATGGCGCCGCACCTTCAGCTTGGCAAGCCAAGCTTAGCGACAGCTTGGCCCCAATGTCGAACGGAATCGTTAACCTTGAGGTTCCGCGCGAGGAAGGAATGAAGGCGCTGCTGGTTTTCGCGCTGGCGCTGTGCGCCGGCGCCACCGCGCGCGCCGAGAACCAGATTTTCAATGCATACGATTTCGCGTTCGAAAACGGGTCGGTTATGCCCGAGCTGCGAGTCGCCTACGAGACCCGTGGCCATCTCGATCCCGGCCGCGGCAACGCGATCTTGCTGGTCCACGGGACGAGCGGCGACCGCCACGCCTTCGATCCCATGATCGGGCCAGGCAAGACGTTCGACACCGACAAATTTTTTGTGATCACGGTCGATGCAATCGGCGGCGGCGAATCCTCTTCACCAAAGGATGGGCTGGGGCAGGATTTCCCGCGCTACACGATTCGCGACATGATGGCCGCACAACATGCGCTGGTCACCCGGGGGCTGGAACTTTCGACCTTGCGGGCAGTCGGCGGCAGGTCGATGGGGTCCTTTGTCAGTCTCGAATGGGGCATCCATCATCCCGAGATGGTGCGCAGCCTGATCCTCCTGGTCCCGAGCCCCAAGGCCGAAGCCAACTTTCAGATTACCGTCGATCTGATGACCTCCGTCATTGCGCTCGACCCGGAGTGGGTGGGCGGCCGCTATACCCACAACCCGGTCGAGGGGCTACGGCTCGCCGGCATGCTGCTCTACCCCTGGACAGTATCGGCCGCCTATCTCGATCGGCTCCCCGCGCCCCAGCTCGCAAAGGAACTCGAAGCAACCGCCCGGTCCTTTGGCGGGTGGGACGCGAACTCACTCGTTTTTCGCTACGCCGCCAGCCGCGCACACGACATTGCGGCACCGTTTGGCGGCGACATGACCGCGGCGCTGTCGCAAATCACGGCGCCGACCCTGATTTTGCCGAGTGCGAGCGACCGGTTGCTCGGCCTCGACGGTGCCCGCCGGATTCGCGATGGCGTCAAACACGCGAGCTATGCCGAGATCCCGTCCGATCTCGGCCATCGCGTCGGCCGCGCTGCGCCGGACACCCCGGAAGGGCGGTTTATCGATCAGCAGATCCGCACGTTTCTGGCGAAGGTCGAATAGTCGCGGGCAATTGCCGGAGCATCGGCAAAAGGCCGGTCAGAACGCGCGGCGCGCCCCTTTGCTCCAGCCTCTGCTCAGCTGCGTCAAGATCGGCTGCGAGGCTTCGGCGACGAGTTTCGCCCCGAGCTCGGAGAGCTTGGCCGAGCCACCAACAAACGCGTCGATGCTGCTGCGGGTGAACCCGGCGTTGAGCTCGATCGCGTCGGACAGGGTCTTAACTGCCAGCATGCCGGTTGCCGTGCGCGCCGCCGCATCGATTCGCGAAAGTGCCAGCCCTGCCACCTCCGCGCCGAGCGCCTCCAGCCCCCGAGCCACGGCCGTCTGTGCCTGGACGAGGGCCGCAAACGCCTCGCGGCCGAAATCGGTGGGATCCCCAGTCGATGCGGACTTCGCCGTGTCTGCCGGCGCTTCGATGCCCGGCGGAGCCATCGTCGTCGAGGTCGGCATCGCGCCTTTTGCGGGGGGTCCGGCGTATACCAGCTCCTCAGCTGCACTCTCCATCGGCTTTGCCGATACGGGCTGGGCCTTGGCCGGCGGCACGGCTTCCGCTTGGTCCCTGCTGGGCCTCGCCGCGCGCAACGCGCGCCTCCCCTTCGATTCCATTCCTATGATCCTCGTCTGCTTGCGCCGGGCCCCTTATTGCACCGCACAAGATCAAGATAGATCGAGCACGCTACCGCGACAAGTGAGCTTGTGCGACGCACAAGATGACGGTGGGCGAGAGGTGGCAAAGATCAGCCTGGTGTTCCAGCCAAGGCAGCGGTCGAGCCCACCGACAGAGCGACAGAAATCACTCGACCCGCCCGCTCGTATCCTTGTGGCATCGATTTGACCGTCATCCTGACGAGGATCACGGCGAACGCAACGCTGAGGACTCTTGCGTCGACCGATTCGATGAGCGGAAGACATGTCGCCGGCAATCAAATAGCATCGAGTCAGCGCCTGAATCGAAACCCAGCAAGCAATCGGCGCAACATTTGGATTACCGATCGTTCGAATCGTGGACAACCATCCCGTTTTTTTCTAATGTTTCCGATGACGATTGCGCGGGCATCGCCGATGCCCTGCAGTCGACGGGGGAAATGGGGGGT
>Ga0306920_100016547_pt1 | contig 10169 bp, 9 predicted proteins | sample flu12Cox44000170_FD_204666 | JGI IMG/M metagenome (GOLD analysis project Ga0306920, IMG submission 204666) | Lab enrichment of tropical soil microbial communities from Luquillo Experimental Forest, Puerto Rico - flux4day.12C.oxic.44.000.170 (v2)... | ecosystem: Environmental > Terrestrial >...
GCGGGCCAGACAGCCGGCAAGGAGTATGGCTGCACGGTCCTCTCCGACAAGGGCGGCGGCTATGTGATGGGCGGCGACGTCTTCGCCTTCCCGAAGCTCAAGGACCCGGCACGCACCAAGGCGCAGATCCTGCTCGCCAAGGTCATGCTCGAGCCGGAGACGCAGATCGCGTTCGCGCAGAAGAAAGGCTCGATCCCGGTGCGGCTCGACCTCGACACGAGCTCGCTCGATCTCTGCGCCCAGAAGGCCATGAAATGGCTCGCCGACAAGAACCAGCAGATCCCCGCCCAGGAGCTGCTTTCGCCGCCGGACCTCACGGGCGCCGTCGAGGATGCGATCTCGCAATATTGGAACACGCCCTCGATGAGCGCGGATGCCTTCTCCGCGAAAGTGGCGAGTATCCTCAAGGCGTCGAATTGATGCGCCGAACAAGCTGAAGCAGAGCTTGCACCCGATGCCGGCCAGGCTGCTGCGCCTGCCTTCCCGCTTCGTCGCGACGCTCGCGCTCGCTCCGGCATTCGCGGTGATGCTCGTCGTCTATATCGGAGCGACGGGCTGGACGATCTGGATCTCGCTCACCAATTCGCGGATGCTGCCGGGCAACGTATTCGTGGGCCTGCGCCAATACGAATCCCTCTTCGCCAATGAGCGCTGGCAAGTGTCGGTCCACAACCTCATCATCTTCGGCAGCCTGTTCGTGCTGGCGAGCCTCGCTCTGGGCTTCCTGCTCGCCGTCGCGATCGACCAGCGCGTGCGTGGCGAGAGCCTGTTGCGCTCGCTCTATCTCTATCCCTTCTCGATGTCCTTCGTGGTCACCGGCCTCGTCTGGCAATGGCTCCTCAATCCGACGCTCGGCATCGAGAAGCTGGTGCGCGGCCTCGGCTTCGAGGCCTTCCGCTTCGACTGGATCGTGCAGCAGGACATGGCCGTCTACACGCTCGTCATCGCCGCCGTCTGGCATGCCTCGGGGCTCGCCATGGCGATCCTGCTCGCGGGCCTGCGCGGCATCGACGAGGACATCTGGAAGGCCGCGAGGGTCGACGGGCTCAAGACCTGGCGCGTCTACGTCTCGATCATCGCGCCGATGCTCGGCGCGAGCTTCGCGACCGCCGCGGTGCTGCTCTCGACCGCGGTCGTGCGCCTCTACGACCTCGTGGTCGCCATGACCAATGGCGGGCCAGGACTTGCCTCGGAGGTGCCGGCGAAATTCGTCATGGACCATCTGTTCGAGCGCCAGAATCTCGGCCTCGCGACCGCGGCTGCGACGACGATGCTGATCACAGTCGCCGCGGTCGCCGCGCCCTTCCTCTATTGGCAGAGCAAGCGCCAGCGCTTGCTGGCGCGATGAGGCGCGTCGGTGTGATGGGCAGCGTCGCCATCGAGCCGCAAGGCCGCAAGCCGCGCCATATGACGCCGGCGCGCATCGGCATCTACGCCTTTCTCGTCATCACGGCGCTCTTCTTTGCGGTTCCGCTCTATGTGATGATCGTGACCTCCCTGAAGACCATGGACGAGATCCGCCTCGGGCAGATCCTGAGCCTCCCGCTCCATCCGAGCCTCGACGCCTGGCGCAAGGCCTGGTCGAGCGCCTGCACCGGGCTGAACTGCAACGGCATGCAAGTCGGGTTCCTGAATTCGGTGAAGATCCTGATCGTCTCGGTGCCCGCCTCGATCCTCGTCGGCTCGGTGACGGGCTACGCGCTCTCCTTTTGGCGGGTGCGGGGCGCGACGTTGCTATTCGGCGCGATGCTGGTCGTCGCCTTCATCCCCTATCAATTGTTCATCTACCCGTTGGTCCGCGTGTTCTCGGTCATCGGCATCAACAATTCGCTGATCGGCATCGTCGTGGTCCACACGATCTTCGGCCTGCCGACCATGACCTTGCTGTTCCGGAATTATTTCGCCGCACTGCCGACCGAGCTCTTCAAGGCGGCGCGCGTCGACGGGGCCGGATTCCTGCGCGTCTACTGGTCGATCATGATGCCGATGGCGATGCCGATCCTCGTCGTCGCCATGATCTTGCAGGTCACCGGCATCTGGAACGACTTCATCCTCGGCCTCGTCTTCGCCGGCCGCGAGAATCTGCCGATGACTGTGCAGCTCAACAATATCGTCAACACGACGCAAGGCGAGCGCGCCTACAATGTCGACATGGCCGCGACCATGCTGACGGCGCTCGTGCCGCTCATCGTCTATTTCGGCTCGGGCCGATGGTTCGTGCGCGGCATCGCCGCCGGCGCGGTCAAGGGTTGAACGATGCGCCAGGGCAGCGACGTCGATGTCAGGGGCGTGGAGATTGGCTATGGCAGCGTCACGGTGTTGGAGAAGCTCGACCTCCATATCGCCCCTTCCGAATTCGTGGTGCTGCTCGGCCCTTCGGGCTGCGGCAAGTCGACCTTGCTCAATGCGATCGCAGGATTGATCGACGTCCAGGCCGGCCAGATCTGGATCGGCGGACGCAACGCGACCTGGGACGAGCCCAAGGATCGCGGCATCGCTATGGTGTTCCAATCCTATGCGCTCTATCCGCGCATGACGGCGCGCGGCAACATGTCGTTCGGCCTCAAGGTCGCGGGCTTGCCGCAGCAGGAGATCGGCCGGCGCGTGCAGGAGGCGGCCGAGACGCTGAAGATCACCGAGCTTCTGGATCGGCGGCCCTCAGAGCTCTCGGGCGGCCAGCGCCAGCGCGTCGCGATCGGCCGCGCGCTCGTGCGCGAGGCCGGCGTCTACCTCTTCGACGAGCCGCTGTCCAATCTCGACGCGCAATTGCGCGCCGAGCTGCGCGTCGAGATCAAGCGCCTGCATCAGAAGCTCAAGGCGACCATGATCTATGTCACGCATGACCAGATCGAGGCCTTGACGCTCGCCGATCGCATCGCGGTCATGAAGGATCGGATCATCCAGCAGCTCGGTACGCCGCAGGACATCTATCAGCGCCCGGCGAACCGCTTCGTCGCCTCCTTCGTCGGCTCGCCGGCCATGAATTTCATCGCGGGCGAGCTGCGCCTCGGCAGTGACGGGGCGCGCTTCGCGGCACAGGCCTTCGACCTTGCGCTCAACGGCTACCGCTTCGCCGCGACGCCGCGCGACGGCCAGAAGGTCGAGCTCGGGCTACGGCCGGAGCATATCGAGACGACGGGAGCCGCCGCTGCGCCCGCCGGCACCGAGGCCATCATCGAGATGGTCGAGCCGATGGGCAGCGATCAGCTTGCCTGGACGCGCCTTGGCGGTGCCGCGGCTTCGCTGCGCCTGCCGGCGGATTCGACGCTCCGCACCGGCGACCGCGTCTCGATCGCGATCTCGCCCGGCAAGACAAGTCTCTTCGATCTCGCCACCGGTCAACGCCTCTAGCCCCCGACGAGGATCATCATGAAGCCGATCGACGCATTGTCATTCCAGCTTTATTCCGCGCGCAAGCTCGAGCCACTCGAGAAGCAGTTCGAGCTGTTGGCGGGGCTCGGATATAAACGGGTCGAGCCCTTCGGCGGCCTGCTCGGCGATGCGCCGCGCCTCAAGGGCCTGCTGGACCGGCACGGGATGACGGCGCCGAGCTGCCATGTCGGCATGGATCGGCTGCGCGCCGATGTCGGGGCAGCCGTGAGGCTCTGCAAGGATCTCCGCGTCGCGACGATCTTCGCGCCGGCCCCGCTGATCGGCGAGCGCGACGGCGGCGAGGCCGGGTGGCGCGCGCTCGGCAAGGAACTCGCGGCGATCGGCAAGGCCGTGAACCGCGAAGGCCTCGCCTTCGGTTGGCACAATCACCACTGGGAATACGGCAAGGCCGCCGATGGCAGGACCTATCTCGACGTGATGTTCGCCGAGGCGCCGGAGCTCGTCTGGCAGGCCGATCTCGCCTGGATCCGGCGTGGTGGCGGCGATCCTGCGCGCGAGCTCGAACGCCACGCGTCGCGCGTCGTCTCCTGCCACATCAAGGATATCGCGCCCGAAGGACAATGCCTCGACGAGGATGGATGGGCGGATCCAGGCCATGGCGTGCTCGACTGGGCGGCACTCCTGCCGGTCATGAAGGCCGTCGGCGTCAAGCTCTTCGTTGCCGAGCACGACAATCCGAAGGACGTCGCGCGCTTCGCGCGCCGCGCCGCCGAAACCATCTCGCACTGGGCGTGAGGCGGGAGGGACACATGGCAAGGCTCGGCGTCGGCGTCATCGGATGCGGGGTGATCTCCGGCATCTACATGACCAACATGGAGAAGTTCCGCGGGCTCACACTTGTCGCCTGCGCCGATATCCGCGGTGAGGCGGCGCAAGCAACGGCTTCGAAGCACGGCATCGCGGCGCGCAGCATCGAGGCGCTGCTCGCGAGCGACGATATCGACATCATCGTCAACCTGACGGTGCCGGCCGCGCATTTCGAGGTGAGCCTCGCGGCGCTGCGCGCGGGCAAGCACGTCTTCGGCGAGAAGCCGCTATGCGTGCTGCCGGATGAGGGACATGAACTCGTCGCGGAAGCCGCGGCGCGCGGGCGCAAGCTCGGCTGCGCCCCCGACACTTTCCTCGGTGCGGGCGGACGCCTCGCCCGCGAGATCGTCGATAGCGGCAGGATCGGCAAGATCCTCTCGGGGACGTGTTTTTTGATGTCGCATGGCATGGAGCATTGGCATCCGGACCCGACCTTCTTCTTTAAGCCTGGCGGCGGGCCGATCCTCGACATGGCGCCCTATTACCTTGCAGCGCTGATCAACCTGATCGGCCCTGTCGCTCGCGTGCAGGCGCTGAGTTCGGCGGGCTTCGCCGAGCGCATCGTCACGGCGGAGGGCCCGCGCAAGGGACAGGCGATCACGGTCGAGACGCCGACGAATGTCATGTCGCTCCTGCGCTTCGCGAGCGGCGCCGACATCGTCTTCACCATGAGCTGGGATGTGTGGAAGCACGGACATCCGCCGATCGAGCTCTATGGTTCGGAAGGCTCGCTGCGAGTGCCGGACCCGAACTTCTTCGGCGGCAGTGTCGACTACACGGAGCGCGGCGGCGATTGGATTAGCCTCGATGCTGCTGCCAAGCCATTCGGCAAGCCGAATTGGCGTTCGCCCAATTGGGCGCCGACGCTTCCCGATCGCGCGAATTATCGCTGTCTCGGCGTCGCCGAGCTCGCAAGCGCCGTTCTCGAGGGCACGCCGCATCGCTCCTCCGGCGGCCTCGCCAGCCATGTGCTCGACGTCATGCACGCCATACTGAGCGCCGGCGAAACGGGCGGCTGCGTCGAGGTGGGCTCGCAGATCGAGCGGCCGGCGGCGCTCAGCGATGCGGAAGCATCAGCGCTCGGGGCTTGAGCGCCCGCCTAGGCCGAAGAACTCCATCATCATCTGGAGCTGCCCCTCGAGCATGAGGCGCCCGGGCTGCACCTCGCACCCCTTCGCGTTAGCGGCGACAAGGAGCGGTGTCAGCTCCTGCGCCATCACCACCTCGGCGACGAGCGTCGAATGCGTCACTGCGTCGAGGCTGAAGGGCAGCGTGTCTTGCGGCCGCATGCCGAGCGCCGTCGCGTTGACGGCGATGTCGTGGTGGCCGGGCTCCCCGCCCTGCGCCACCTCGAGATGCGGATAGGCCGCCCCGAGCCATGCACCAGCGCCCGGCAGCCGGCAGCCTGATCTTCAGGAAGGCCGCGAGCGGCGAGGCTTTCATGGAGCGCGCGAGATCGAGGACCTCGGGCTCGATCGATTTCAACCCTATGACAGTCGAAACGACGATTGGAAAGAAGCCGAGCAGGAAGGCGACGATGACCTTGGGCAGCGTGCCGAAACCAAACCAGACGACGAAGAGCGGCGCCACCGCGACCTTGGGCACGCTCTGAGAGAACACCAGGATCGGATAGACGAGGCTTTCGACCAGCCGTGACGACACGACGGCAAGGCCGAGCGGCACGCCGAAGAGCACGCTGAGCCCGAAGCCGCCAAGCGTCGCATAGGTCGTCACCAAGGTCTCGCGCCAGAGCGTCGGCCATTCGCTGACGAGCTGACCCGCGACCGATGCCGGCGTCGGCGCGAGATAGGCCGGAATCTTGAAGAGCATCACGCCGAGCTGCCAGAGGATGAACACCACGACGATGACGAAAAACGGCCGCAGCGCATCGGAGCTCAGGAAAGCCATGATCCTCGCGCGGGCATCGCTCATCGCCCGCTCCGCCCGCCTTCCCGGTTGCCATGTAACCATATAGTTACTCCGACCATTGTCAAACGCCGCCTCTTCCTTCTCCATCAACGCCAGGAGGCCACACAATGCGCCGACCGCTCGACAAGACTATCCTCACCTGCGCGGTGACCGGCAATCTGACGACGCCGGACCAGACGCCGCATTTGCCGATCACGCCGGAGCAGATCGCCGATGCCTGCCTCGGCGCGGCTGAAGCGGGCGCGGCCATCGCCCATATCCATGTGCGCGAGCCCGGCACCGGCAAGCCGTCGATGGAGATCGGCTATTACTGCGAGGTCGTCGAGCGGATCCGGGCCCGCAATACGCAGCTCATCCTCAACCTGACGACGGGTCCTGGCGGACGCTTCGTGCCGTCGCCGGACGACCCCAAGGTCGCGGCCCCGGGCACGACACTCATGGCCCCCGAGAAGCGTGTCGAGCATATCGCGCTCCTCAAGCCCGAGATCTGCACGCTCGACCTCAACACCATGAATTCGGGCGGGCAGGTCGTGATCAACACGCCAGGCAATGTGCGGCGCATGGCCAAGGTGATCCGCGAGGCGGGCGTGAAGCCGGAGATCGAGCTCTTCGATTCCGGCGACATCGCGCTCATGCATGACCTCCTCAAGGACGGCACCTTGTCGGGGCCGGTGCTGTGCTCCTTCGTGCTCGGCGTCGCCTATGGGTTCCAGCCCTCGCCCGAGACGGTACTCTATGCGCGCAACCTGCTGCCGCGCGATGCCGCCTTCACCACGATCGGCATCGGGCGCTCTGCCTTCACCATGGTGGCGCAATCCTATCTCGCGGGCGGCCATGTCCGGGTCGGCCTCGAGGATGCGGTCTATCTCGAGAAGGGCGTGCTCGCGGCGTCGAACGCCGTGATGGTCGAGAAGGCGCGCCGCATCGTCGAGGATCTCGGTGGCCAGATCGCGACGCCACGTGAAGCTCGCGAGATCATCGGCCTTTCGGCGCGCCTCGCGGGTTCGACGGCGGCATGGGCACCGCGAGCACGGCTGCGGCCCGCGCCCTGAAGCGGAGAGGATGATGACACTCACGAAAGACAAGGCGCGGCTCGCGCCTAACGGCATCGACGCAGTCGAGGCGACGAGCCTGCGGCTTGCCGCCAAGGCGAGCGACGTCGCCGGCATCGTGACGCAGCTGGAGCGGCGGCGCCTCGAGCGCGAGTGCCCGACCGATGCGCTGGTCGAGATCGCGGCGGCGGGCGTCAATCCCTCCGACGTCAAGGCAGCACTCGGCATGATGCCCTATGCGGTCTTCCCGCGCACGCCCGGCCGCGACTTCGCCGGCACCGTGATCGCCGGCCCAGAGGAGCTCCTAGGGGTCGAAGTATTCGGCTCATCCGGCGATCTCGGCATCAGGCGCGACGGCACGCATGCAACGCATCTCCTCGTCGAGGCACAAGCGCTGGTGCGCAAGCCCGCCTCGCTCAGCCTCGTCGAGGCCGCTGGCATCGGCGTGCCCTTCGTCACCGCGCTCGAAGGCTATCGGCGCGCCGGCCTGCCGAGGCCAGGTGAGATCGTGCTGATCATGGGCCTCAACGGCAAGGTCGGGCAGGCGGCGGCGCAGATCGCGGCCTGGCGCGGCGCGACCGTCATCGGTGTGGTGCGCAAGGCCGAGCCCTATGCGGGCCATGCGAGCGCGCCCGTCGCCGTGATCGATGCCTCGTCGGGCGACGTCGCAGAGCAATTGCGTAGGATCACCGGCGGCAAGGGCGCCGAAATCGTCTTCAACACAGTGGGCGATCCCTATTTCCAGGATGCGCATCGCTCGCTCGCGGTGCTCGGGCGCCAGATCCTGATCGCCGCCGTCCACAAGCTGGTGGAGTTCAACATCTTCGAATTCTATCGCGGCCGGCACACTTATGTCGGGGTGGATACGCTCGCTCTCTCTTCCATCGAGACTGCCGATATCCTGCGCGAGCTCGTGCCTGGCTTTGCGAACGGCGCGCTCAAGCCCTTCCCGATCGAGGCGAAGGCGGTCTTCGCCCTTTCCGAGGCGAAAAAGGCTTATGAGGCCGTGATGACCTCCTCGCGCGACCGCATCATCCTCGATCCCAGACGTTAGAGCGTTTTCCCGATCCGGTTGAATCAGATCGGGACTCCCGATCTTTGACCGCATTTTCGGCGCCGAACCGGTAACCACTTGGGCGGAAAATGCTCTTGGCCCTCGCGCAGGGCACCGGTGGAACGCGCGCTTTCGCGAATTCACCGGGCCGATCTGAGCTGCTACTCTCCCGCGCCCGACCGGGCAGGCAGCGATGCGCTGCCGGTCATTGGGATCGTGCGGTAATGAGCGATGCGCAGGCCATGATTGATGCGGTGACACCCGCGCCCGAGAGTCCGCTGCTCCGGGTCGACGGCGTCACGCTGCAATACAAGACACCCGAACATCTCGTCACCGCGACCTATCGGGTCAGCGTCGATATCCACCGCACCGATCGGCTGGTGCTGCTCGGTCCTTCCGGCTGCGGGAAATCGACGCTGCTCAAGGCGATCGCAGGGTTCCTGCGACCGGTGGAAGGGACGATCACCCTCAAGGGCCATCCGGTGACCGGGCCCGGCCCCGACCGCATGATGGTGTTCCAGGAATTCGACCAGCTCCTCCCATGGAAGACCGTCGCCGGCAATGTGGCCTATCCGATGACAGTGAACGGCGTGCCGACGGCCGAGGCGATGGCGCGCGCCAGAGAGGCGATCGCCAAGGTCAATCTGACACCCTTCGTCGATGCCTATCCACATATGCTGTCCGGCGGCATGAAGCAGCGTGTCGCCATCGCGCGCGCCATGGCGATGCGGCCGGACGTGCTGCTGATGGACGAGCCTTACGCGGCGCTCGACGCGCTGACGCGGCGCAAGATGCAAGACGAGCTGCTGCAGCTCTGGCAGGAAATCCGCTTCACCCTGGTCTTCGTCACCCACGCGATCGAGGAGGCGGTGGTCATCGGCTCGCGCATCGTAGTGCTGTCACCCCATCCCGGCCAGGTGCGCGCCGAGCTCAACAGCACGCTCGGCCAAAGCGATCGCGAGGGGGCGCAGTTCCAGCGCCTCACCGCCCGCATCTCGCATATGCTGTTCGACGGCGAGGCCGCGGCGCATGAGCCCGGACCGCCTGCACGCGATGCATCAGCCGGGAGGCGATGATGAGCGACGTCACCGCAGCTTCACCGCCGCCGGCGCGCCCTGAATTCGAGCGTCCGGTGACGGCGCCAATTGGCCTTGGCGACGTGGCACGGCCCTTGTCGCTCGGCGAGCGGCTCTCGGGAAATGCTACTTTGCGCCGCGCGCTGATCCTCATCGGCATCGCCATCGTCTGGGAACTCTATGCGCGCTTTCTCGACAACCCCCTCACCTTCCCGACCTTCCTCGAGACGCTCGCTGCGCTGCGAGACGGCATCCTCTCAGGCGTGATCCCGCTGCGTCTCGCGGTGACGCTCGAGACGCTCGTCATCGGCTACGCCATCGGCCTTGCGGTCGCGGCCCTCCTGACCACGATTGCGGTGACGACACGTCTCGGCACCGATCTGCTCTCGACCTTCACGGCGATGTTCAACCCCCTGCCCGCGATCGCGCTCCTGCCGCTCGCGCTTCTCTGGTTCGGCCTCGGGCGCCCATCCCTCATCTTCGTCATCGTGCATTCGGTGCTGTGGGCCGTAGCGCTCAACATGCATTCGGGCTTTCTCGCCGTCTCGCAGACGTTGCGGATGGCTGGACGCACCTTCGGGCTCAGCGGCCTTCGCCTGGTGTTCGGCATCCTGATCCCGGCCGCCTTCCCGGCGATCCTCGCCGGCCTCAAGATCGGTTGGGCCTTCGCCTGGCGCACCTTAATCGCGGCCGAGCTCGTCTTCGGCGTCTCATCGGGCCAGGGCGGGCTCGGCTGGTACATCTTCGAGAGCCGCAACACCCTCGACACGGCCTCGGTCTTCGCTGGGCTGTTGACGGTGATGGCGGTCGGCCTCTTCGTCGAAGGTGTCATCTTCCGCGCCATCGAGGCCCGCACGG